>Ga0075435_100000943_pt1 | contig 18344 bp, 16 predicted proteins | sample RhiMethybrSRZTD4_FD_75302 | JGI IMG/M metagenome (GOLD analysis project Ga0075435, IMG submission 75302) | Populus rhizosphere microbial communities from Tennessee, USA - Rhizosphere MetaG P. TD hybrid SRZTD4 | ecosystem: Host-associated > Plants > Roots > Rhizosphere > Soil | place: USA...
AGCCCAGCCAGCCGCCCGGGAGCCCCCAGCGGCCGTCGTCGGCACGGCGGTCGAGCAGCACCCGGCCCTCGCCGTCGGGGATCACCGCCGTCGCCCCCACCTTCGGCGTCGGCGTGCCCAGGTCGCGGGCGAACCGCTCCCCCACCTCGGCCGCCGGCAGCCCCGCCAGCTCGGCGTAGAACTCGTCCACGATCTGGCACATCCGCCGGTAGCGGGCCTGGTCGAACTCGCTCTCGGCGTAGGCCCGGCCCTCGTAGGCCAGGGTGCGCAGCTCGTCCAGCAGCGCGGCCGGGTCGATCAGACCAGGCTCCGGCCCTGCATGTCCGCCGGGACGGGAACACCGAGCGCCGTCAGCACGGTGGGCGCGATGTCGAACAGGTGCGCGTCCGCCGGGACGGCCGCGGGCATCCCCGGCCCGGCGAAGATCGAGATCCCGAACTTGGCGTGGTTGGCGTCGTCCGGGCCCGTGTCGTTCTCGCGGACATGGACGCGGCCGTCGCCGACCGAGCCGATCGAGCGCCAGCCCAGGTTGCCGAAGTAGGCGATCAGGTCGGGAGCGACGTTGTTCACCTCGCGGTACATGTCCTCGGGCCGGAAGACGCGGGTGCCGATCGAGTTGCCGTCCTCGTCACCGAGCGCCTCGAGCTTGCGAATCAGCTCGTCGCGGAGCGGCTCGTAGTCGGCCGGATCGACGCTGCCGTCGGGCTCGCGGTCCTTCACGTTCAGGAAGATGCGCGAGTAGTAGCCGCCGTCGGCCCATACCCGCGTCCGCGGCCAGTCGATCGTGCAACGGGCGATCGGCGTCTGCTCGGACGGCCGGTCGACGAGCGCCAGGTAGCCGTTCTGCATCAGCCACTCGTTGATCTGGATGCCGCCGAACATCGCCTGGGCGCCGTGGTCGGAGACGACCATGAGCGCCGTGTCGTCGCCGAGGCCCTCGATCAGCGAGCCGACCTCGGAGTCGAGGTAGCGGTAGTAGTCGCGGAAGGCGGCCCCGAGCGGCGTCCCCGGCGCGTAGTCGGGGTGGTTCGGGTCGTAGAACCGCCACAGGGCGTGGTGCAGGCGGTCGGGGCCCATCTCGACCAGCATGAAGAAGTCCCACGGCCGCGTGTCGCGCAGGTGGCGGGCGAGCGCGAAGCGCCGCTCGGTCATCGTGTGAATGTCGCGGACGACCCGCTCGCGGTCGTCGGTGCGGTAGTCCGGCACGTCGACCATGTAGTCGCCGACGACCTCGCGGATCTCTTCCTTGAGGGCCTCCGGGTAGGTGTAGCGGCTGTCCGTCGACGGGGTGAGGAAGCAGCTCACCATCTCGCCGTTCACCTGCCGGGGCGGGAACGTCTGCGGCACGCCGAGCGCGACGACGTGCTTGCCGGCCCGCGACAGGATGTCCCAGAGCCGGTCGGCGCGCACCTTCTCCGACGTGGCGAACGCCATCCCGTCGTAGGAGTGGTCCTTGCGGTTGCGGAAGCCGTAGAAGCCGAGGGTACCCGGGTCCTTGGACGACATCATGCAGGACCACGCCGGCACGGTGATCGGCGGGTCGCACGACTCGAGCCTGCCCCACGCCCCCCGCTCCATGAGGCCGGAGAGCACGGGCAGCTCGTTGCGCATGTCGTCGAACACGATCTCGGGCGCGACGCAGTCGAGCCCCACGATCATCAGCCGCCGGGGACGCGCCATGCCTACTCCCCGCGGTGGGTGAAGCAGAGCATCTTCTGGTTGCGCGGGTTGTCCCAGCCGCCCAGGTACTCGACCTGGAGCCCGGTGCCCTCGCACAGCCACTCGAACACGCTGAAGTGGTAGTGGAAGAAGTCGCGGTCGAGGTGGGTGACGAGGCCCGGCTTCTGCTGGACGTCGGTGATCTCGCGCGGGCCGCGCGTGTCCTCGTAGAACGTCGCGAAGAACTTCCCGGCCGGGGCGAGCGCCCTGTCCATCTCGACCAGGCAGCGCATGATCTCGTTGATCGAGAGGTGCGTGAACACCGACTGGGCGAGCGCGAAGTCGAACGCCCGGTGGAGCGTGTCGAACTCGAAGTGGTGCAGCTCGCGCAGCACCGGCTGCTTGGCGATCAGGCCGCGCGGGCGCAGGTCGAAGTCCCGGCCCGCCTCGATCAGGTCGAAGCGCCGGTCGATGCCGTAGTAGTGCCCGGTCTCGAGGTACTCGATGAAGCGCCAGCCGCCGCGCAGGGGGCCGCAGCCGACGTCGAGCAGATAGTGCTCCGGCTCGAGGCCGTGGTCGATCAGGTACTGGAACTGGAGCGTCCCCAGCTCCTCCCACATGCCGCCGATGCCGCGCCGGTGCCAGCCCGGATCGACGTACTTGTAGACCTGCCGCGGCAGCGCCTTGCGCACGCGCCGCTTGACGGGGACGGGCACGATCGGCTCGATCGTCCCGAACGCGCGCTGGAGGGCCTTCTGGGTGGCGAGGCGGGCCTCGCCCGTGATTCCGGTGGGGCTCTGGGTCGCGGGCATCGCAGGACATTAGCGCGTGACGGTGTGCCAGACTGGAGGCACCGTGGCCACCGTCCTCGTCACCGCCGCCGGGGCGCCCGGCTGCCCGCGCCTGATCCGGGCGCTGCGCGAGGCCGGCCACACGGTCGTCGGCACGGACGCGAACCCGCGCTCGGCCGGCTCGCGCCTGTGCGACCGCTTCGCCGTCGTCCCCCGCGGCGACGACCCCGGCTTCATCCCGGGGATGCAGGCGGCCGCCGCCGAGCTCGGCGCCGACCTCGTCTTCCCCACGTCGTCGTCCGAGATCGTGGCGTGGTCGCGGGCCCGCGACGACTTCGGCCTGCCCGTGCTGGCAGGGCCGGCCGCGGGCGTCGAGGCGGCCTCGGACAAGGCCGAGACGTTCCGGCTGGCAGACCGCGCCGGCGTCCCCCACCCCCGCACCATCGAGGTGGACGACCCCGACGCCTTCGCCGCCGCCGTGCGTGAGCTCGGCTACCCGGACCGGCGCGTCGTCATGAAGCCGACCCAGGCCAAGGGCTCGCGCGGGTTCCGCATCCTCGACCCGACCGCCGACCGCCGCCGCTGGCTGCTCGAGTCGCGCCCCGGCGAGGCGGCACCGGAGCGGCTCGAGGACGTGCTGGAGCTGCTCGGGCAGGGCTCCTTCCCGGCCTACATCGTCCAGGAGTTCCTGGACGGACCGGAGGAGACCGTCGACGCGATCTGCCTGGCCGGCGAGATGCTCCTGCCCATGACGCGCACCCGCGAGGCGCTGCGGGCCGGCCTGGCGATGGACTTCACGCTGCTCGACCGGCCGCAGGAGGAGGCGCACTCGGCCCGGCTCGCCGAGGTGCTGGCCGCCGACTACTTCCTCTCGGTGCAGTTCAAGGGCGGCAAGCTGATGGAGATCAACCCGCGCGTCTCGACGATCGTCTACACGCCCGACATCAACCCGCCGGCGCTCGCCGTCGGCCTGGCACTCGGCACGACCGATCCGGAGGAGCTGCGCCGGCTGCGCCCGCTGGTGCCAATTGGCAGACGCGCGATCCGCTATTTCGACCAGGTCGAGTTCGCGTAGCGAGCGGGCGGGTGCGGCGAGGGCGGCCGGTAGAATCGCCCGCTGTCATGCGCGCATCCGCACCCAGCAGGCCCGCCGCCGTCGTCGCCGACGTCGGCTGGGTGAACGGCCTCGCCGCCATCCGCTCGCTGGGGCGAAACGGCGTGCGGGCGCTCGCGGTCGACCACCGTCCCTGGGCGCTCGGCTTCCGCTCGCGCTACGCGACGCCGGTGGCCGCGCCCGACCCGGTCGCCGATGAGGACGGCTTCGTGGCGGCCCTCGCCCGGCTGGGCGAGACGCTGGACGGCCCCGTGCCCGCGTTCGCCACGCACGACGAGCACATCAACGTGCTCGCCCGCAGAAGCGCCGACATCGGCGCCGTCTTCCGGCCGTGCACGCCGGAGTGGGACGTGCTCGAGGCGATCCAGCGCAAGCGCCACCAGCTCGACGTGGCGGTCGAGGCGGGCGTGCCGGTGCCGGCGACGCGCCACCCTCGCTCCGCCGCCGAGGCCCGGGCCGCGGCCGAGGACATCGGCTATCCGGTGCTCGTGAAGCCCTCCGATCCGGTCGGCTTCAAGCGGATCCACGGGCGCCAGGCGTTCCGGTGCGAGTCCGGCGCGGAGGTCGAGACAGCCTACGCCCAGGCCGAGCCGTTCGAGCCGATGGTGCAGGAGTACATTCCCGGAGGCGACGAGGAGCTCTACACGCTCGGCAGCTACCTCACAGCCGACGGCGAGGCGCTCGGGATCTTCACCGGCCGTAAGCTGCGCCAGACCCGTCGGCACATGGGCGTCTGCCGCGTGGCCGAGGCGGTGTGGGTGCCCGAGGTGGCCGAGTACGGCCTCGCCCTCCTGCGCGCCCTGCGCTTCCGCGGCATCTCGCAGGTGGAGTTCAAGCGCGATCCGCGCACCGGCGAGCACAAGCTGATCGAGGTGAACCCGCGGCTGTGGCAGTGGCACGGCCTCGCCACCGCCTGCGGCGTCGACCTGACCCACATCGCCTATCTCGACCTGGTCGGCCGCCGGCCGGCGCCGGCGCGGATGACGAACGAGGGTCGGCGGTGGGCGATCACGTTCATGACCGGCGCCCGCCACGCCATCCAGCGGCCGCCCTACACCGACGCGCTGCTCGCCCGCGACGACCCGAGGCCGGCGATCGTCCAGCTCGGCCGGGTGGCCCGCGGCGGAGTGCGCGCCGCCCGCGGCCGGGCCGCCGCGAGCATGGCCGTCTCCAGGCTGGCCCGGCAGGTGCGGCATGGCTAGCGACAACGGCGACCGCCGCCTGCGCGTCCTCGGCGTCGGCAACGGCCGCTCGATCATCTTCCTGCGCTGGGCGTGGCGGGTGGCCGAGCTCGGCCATGACGTCCACATCGTCTCCGACACCTTCACCGACCGCGCCGAGGAGCTCGAGGGGATCACCGCCCACCGCGTCCAGGAGCTGGAGTTCGGGACGCGGCTGAAGGGCGTGCGCCGGTTGCGGTTCGCGCCGGCCATCCGCAACCTCGCCCGCCGCCTCGACGTCGACCTCGTCCACGCCCACTACCTGCTCCCCTACGGGTACTGGGCGGCCGAGGCCGGCATCCACCCGCTCGTCATGAGCCCCTGGAACACCGACATCTTCACGTACGGCCGCGACAACCCCAGGGGCCGCAGGCGTGTGCGGGCCGCCGTCGCCGCCGGCGACGACTACGTCGTGAGCTCGATCGGCAACGCCGACGAGACCGTCCGTCTCGGCGCCGACCCCGATCGCGTCCACCGGATCGTCTGGTACGTCGACCTGCGCCCGTTCGGCCCCGAGCACCGCAAGCCGGGCCTGGCGGCCCGCTACGGCTGGCCGGACGACTCGCTGGTCATCCTCTCCCTGCGCAACTACCGCCCGAACACGAACCTCGACGTGCTCCTGCGGGCGTTCGCCCGGGTGTCGAAGGAGGAGCCGCGGGTGCGGCTGATCATGGCCGCACGGGGCGGCTGGATCCGGGACGAGATCGAGGCCGTCCTCGACGAGCTCCAGCTGCGCGACCGGGTCACCCAGATGTTCGCGGCCCCGGACGAGCTGGCCGAGCTGTGCGCGTCGTCCGACATCGGCATCTCGATCGCCTCGACCGACGCGACGCCGGCGTCGATGATCGAGTCGATGGCCTCGGGGCTGCCGATGGTGATGGGCGACGCGATCACGATCGACGAGTGGATCACGCCCGGCGAGGGCGGCGAGGTGGTCGACTGCCGCGACGAGGACGCCGTCACCGCAGCCCTCCTGAAGCTCGTGCGCGACCCCGACCTGAGGGCACGTTACGGCGAGCGCAACATCCGCGTGACCCGGGAGCGGCTGCCACCGCCCGGCCCGGCGCTGGTCGACCTCTACCGCGACATGCTCGCCCGCCGATGAGGGTGCTCTGCCTGGGCATGGACGGCGCCGACTACGGCCTCGTCGGCGAGCTGCTGGAACATGGCCGCCTGCCGACGCTGGCCGGGATCATCCGCGACGGCGCCTACGGGCCGCTGCGCTCGACCGTGCCCGCCGCCACGCCGACCGCCTGGTCGTCGTTCCTGACCGGCCTGAACCCGGCCCGCCACGGCATCTTCAACTTCTCGACGAACGCCAACCGGGCGCCCTCGCGCCTGGAGAGCGCGCGCAGCCGCTCCGGCGTGCCGGTGTGGCGGACGCTCGGCGCCGCCGGCGTGCGCTCGGCCTTCGTCACCGTCCCGTTCACCTACCCGGCCGAGGAGATGGACGGGATCATCGTGTCCGGCTACGGCGGCCCGCCCGAGCCGCAGATCGTGCCCGCGTCGGCGGCGGCCGCCATCCATGCGCGCCATCCCGGCCTCGTCACCGCCCACCACCCGATGCGCGAGCGCTGGTGGGAGGACTTCGACCGCTACGCCCGGCTGCTGGTCGAGCACGTCGGCCAGATCGAGTCGGTCTGCGAGCAGTGCTTCGAGCTCGAGCCCGACCTGGGCGTGCTCGTCGTCGACTTCATGAGCACCGACTTCGCCGGGCACCTCGGCTACGCCCGGCTCGATCCGAAGCACCCGGCCCACGACCCTGCCAACTCGGGCGACGAGCTCGTCCAGGTGTACGAGGCGGTCGACGCGGCCTGCGGCCGCCTGATCGACGCCGCCCGGGAGCGGTTCGGCGAGGAGCCGACCGTGCTCATGATGTCCGACCACGGCATGAAGCCGATGTACTGGGTCTTCCACCTCAACCGCTGGCTCGAGCAGCACGGCTACCTGCGCTACCGGGCGCGCTCGCTGCAGCGAGCGAAGGGCACGCGGCTGCGCTCGCTGGCGGGCGTGGACCAGCGCCTCGCCCGCACCTCCGGGCTCTATACCCGCGTCGCCGATGCGATCCCGTTGATCCCCGGGACCGCCGCCGACCGCGCCTTCGCAGACATCGACTTCCCCCGCACCCGCGCCTACTCGTTCGCGACCGGCGGCCAGGTGTACCTGGGCGAGTCGAGCGGCGCCTCCGCCGACCCGGCGCTGGCCGAGCGGATCGCGACCGAGCTCGAGGCCGAGCGCCATCCCGAGACGGGCGAGCAGCTCCTGCGGGTGCTGCGCAAGCCCGACATCTACCACGGCCCCCACCTCGACCGCGCGCCCGACCTGATCGTGCTCTCGATCGACGAGCGCATCCACGTCGACTCCCTGCGCCGTCGCGGCACCCCGGCGATGGAGGTGCACGACACGCTCGACCCCGAGAACGCCTACGGCTACTCCGGCCACCACGGCATCGACGGCATCCTCGGCGCCCGCGGCCCGGGCATCCGCCCCGGCAGCGTGCCCGAAGGCTCGGGCATCGTCCAGATGGCCGCCACGATCCTGCGCCTCCACGGCATCGAGGCCGACGGACTCGACGGCGCCCCGATCGACGCGATCCTGGCCGAGGAGGGCGACGCCGTCCATGTCGCCGCCCAGGCGAAGGATGGAAGCGACGAGGGCGTCTACAGCGCCGACGAGGAGGCCGGGATCCTCGAGCGGCTGCGCGATCTCGGCTACGAGTGATCGGGCCGCGGCTCGAGCTGGACGTCCCCGCGGGATTCGCCGCCGAGGCCCGCTGGACGCTCGAGACGCTGCTCGGCGCCTGCGCAGCGCCGACCGCCGACGCCGTCCGCTACGGCGGGGCCGGCGGACTTGATGTGTCGGAGCGGGCGTGGCAGCTCTTTGCGGCGGGCGAGCCGTTCACGCCGGCCCCGGGCGACGACGGCGTGCTCGACTTCGGCGACGGGTCGCACGACCTGGTGGCGAGCGCGTTCTGGCACCTCTCCCGCTACGAGGAGCGCGGCGGCGCCCGCGACGAGCACGGCCGCTTCCCCGCGTCTGCGGCCCTGGCCGACCCCGCGCGGCCGGCGGTCGACTCCCTCCTGCGCGCCTTCCGCGAGCACGTCGGCGACCGGGGGACGACGCCGTTCACGGTCGCGCTCACCCACGACGTCGACATCCCGTGGCGCTGGAGCCGGCCGCAGGCGCTGCGCGGCGCCGCAGCCCGGGCCCGGGCCGCGGCCCGGGAGCGGCGCAGCCGCGACGTCGTTGCCGAGGCGACGGGCCTGGCCGCGGCCCCGATCCGGCGGCTCACCCGCACCGACCCGAACTGGTCGTACGAGCGCATCGCGGCGATCGAGCGCGCGCACGGCGGCCGCTCGACGTACTTCGTCATGGCCGGCCACGGCCACGCCGCCGACGGGCCCGATCCGGCCGCCTATGACCGGCTCCGCCCGGCGATCGTCGCCCAGATCGCCGCCCAGGGCGACGAGGTCGGCCTGCACCCGAGCTACCTGACGTCCGAGCGGCCCGACCTGCTCGCCGCCGAGCGGGAGCGGCTCGAGGCGCTCACCGGCGACCGGGTGCCCGGCGTGCGCTTCCACTACCTGCGCCACGACACCCATGCGACGCTCCCGGAGCTCGAAGGCCTCGGCTTCGCGTACGACTCGAGCCAGGGCTACGGCGACGCGATCGGCCTGCGCGCCGGTTTCTCGTTCCCCTATCGCCCGTTCCACCTGGCGGAGCGGCGGCCGCTCGACCTGATCGAGCTGCCGATGGCGGTGATGGACGCGACCCTCGCCGAGCCGCGCTACCTCGGCCTCGAGCCGCGGGCGGGCCTCGAGCGCACGCTGCGCCTGCTCGAGCGGGTCGCCGACATCGGCGGCACGGTGTCGATCCTGTGGCACACCGACCGCTTCAGCCGCGAGTACGCGCGTGGCTGGGACCGCGTCTACGCCGACGTGCTCGAATGGGTGGCGGATCGCGGCGGCCGGCTGGTCACGGGCGCGGATGCGGTGGCTGTCGGCTAGCGGGAGCGGCCGTGCGCGCGCCGGCGGCGGCGCCGCGAGGAGGTTGGCGCCGCGGGCGCCGCGGGCGCCGACGGGGTCGATGGCGGTGGCGGTGCCTCCCCGTCGCCGTCTGCGGCGGGCGCGGCGGCCGGCACCGTGACCGGCTCGGGAACGCGGCGGCGTACCGGCGACGCCGCCTCGCCCGAGCGCTCCAGGTCGTGGCGGCGCTTGGAGAAGTTGGGCTCGCGCTCGAGGAACATCGCCAGCAGCGGCGCGGCGATGAAGATCGACGAGTAGGCGCCGGACGCGATGCCGACGACGAGTGCGAAGGCGAAGTCCTTCAGCGAGCCCGAGCCGAAGATGAACAGCAGCACGACCGGGATCAGCGTCACCAGGGATGTGTTCAGCGAGCGGGTGATCGTCTCCGCCAGCGACTCGTTCACGACCTGCGACGCCGTGTAGCGGCGCAGGATCGGGATGTTCTCGCGCACGCGGTCGAACACGATCACCGTGTCGTACATGGAGTAGCCGAGCACGGTCAGGACGGCGGCGACCGTGTCCGCCGTGACCACCCTCCCGGCCAGCGAATAGATCCCGATCGTGAGCAGGATGTCGTGGCCGAGGGCGATCATCACCGGGAGCGCGTACTTCCACTCGAACCGGAACGACACGTAGATGAAGATGATGATCAGCGAGAACAGCACCGCCAGGTAGGCCGAGTCGAGCACCGACTGGCCGAAGGACGAGCTCACGTCCTGCGAATCGGTGATCCTGGTCGCTTCGCCGAAGCGCGACTTCAGCTCGGTCAGCAGGTCGTCCTGGGTGTGCCGGGAGAGGAAGTGGGACTCGACCTGGAACTCGGAGAAGTTCGATCCCTGCTGCGCCCGCGTCGACGTCACGCCCTGCACCTGGGGCTGGTTGATGCCGGCGCTCGTGACGGCGTTCGTGGCCGCGCCGACGGACACGGGCTTCGGCGTCACGAACGTGAGCTTGCTGCCGCCGGTGAAGTCGATGCCGCGGTTCAGCCCCTGCGTGGCCAGGCTGACGGCGCCGAGGATCAGGATCACGGCCGAGATCGAGAACCAGATCTTCTTGCGGCCGATGAAGTCGAACTTCTTCCAGCGGTCGCCCGAGCCGACAGAGCCGAGCACCCACCGGCTGGTCATGAAATCGAGGCCGCTGAGGATGCCGAGCATCGCCCGGGTGAAGACCACGGCCGTGAAGATCGAGGTGACGACGCCGATCAGCAGCATGAGCGCGAAGCCCTTGACGCTCGACGTCGCCGCGGCGTACAGCACGCCGGCGGCGATCAGCGTGACGACGTTCGCGTCGATGATCGTATGGAAGCCGCGCCGGTAGCCGGTGGCGATCGCCGCACGCATCGATTTGCCCGCGCGCACCTCTTCCTTCACGCGCTCGAAGATCACGATGTTCGCGTCGGCGGCGACGCCGATCGTGAGGATCGTGCCTGCGATCCCCGGCAGGGTCATCGTCACCGGCAGGGCGGCCACGATCCCCGCCAGCAGCACCCCGTAGATGATCAGCGCGATGTCGGCGATCAGGCCGAGGAAGCCGTAGAAGACGAGCAGGAAGATCATCACGAACACGAGGCCCGCGATGCCGGCGATGACGCCGTTTCGCAGCGAGTCCTTGCCCAGCGATGCCGAGACCAGGTTCTGCGAGTACGGCGAGAACTTCACGGGCAGCGTGCCCGACTGGATCTCGAGCGCGATCCGGCTCGCGTCGGCCGTGGTCAGCCCGGTGATCTGGCTGCCGGGATTGACCGGGTCGTCGGCGGCGATGCCGTCCGGGAACTGCTGCGGGTTGATCGTGGGCGCGGCGACGAGCTGGTTGTCGACGACGATCGCGTTCGGCAGCGGCCGCCCGGCGAGCAGGCCGGCCTCGGAGATCTGGCGGGTGATGTTGTGGAAGTCGGTGCCGCCGCCGTTCTTGTACTGGAGGGCGACGATCGGCTGGCCGTTCTGGTCGGTCGTGGCCTGCGCGCTCGAGATCTCGTTGCCGGTGACGATCTCGCTGTCGGCCGTCGGCAGGTGGAACAGGTACCAGACGATCGGCGCCGCCTTCGTGGTGACGTCGGGGCAGCCGTTCTGGACGTCGCAGCTGACCGCCGCGTCGCCGGCGGGGACGGCCCGCCAGACGGTGCCCGGCGGCTGGGTGCGCAGGTGGAGGTCGTTCAGCACCTGGCCCTTGCGCGGCTCGATCCGCGACCGGATGCCGCCGCGGCTGACCAGGTCGTGCGTCTTCGCGTTGAAGAGCGCCCAGCCTGCCGGCGTGACGCCCTTCTTCAGGGTCGGCTCGGCCGCGGTCAGCATCGCGTAGAGCGAGCGCGGGTGGGCCTGGTAGTCGGACACACGCGAGACCGGCGTCAGGTTCTTGTAGAAGTCGAACGCCTGCAGCTGGCCGGCCACCAGCAGGTTCGCGACGGCGTTCGGATCCTTCACACCCGGGATCGAGATGTCGATCGTGTTGTCCGCGGTCGAGGTGCGGATCTCGGGCTGGAGGATGCCGCGCGGGTCGATGCGCTTGCGCATGACATCGGCGGCGTTCTGGAGGTCCGTCGCCGAGACCGAGTTGCCGTGGATCGGCCGCGCCTTCAGCACGACCTCGAGGCCTCCGCGCAGGTCGAGACCCAGAGTGAAACCGCGCACGGCGACCGTCGCCAGCGCGGCCACCATCAGCGCGATCACCACCGCCAGGATGCCCAGGTTGCGGCGTTTCTCGCTCACGAAGTGGGAAGTGTAGATGGTTTGCCCACCGACTCATGGTGCACGGAGTCCCCGTTTCCCGCCACCTCGGCGCGCAGCTCGGCGAAGCGGCCCGCCGCGATCGCCTCCCGGGCGCGGGCGGCGAGGTCGAGCAGGTGGTGCAGGTTGTGGGCCGAGAGCAGGCGCAGGCCGGTGATCTCGGACTGGGTGACCAGGTGGCGGATATACGCGCGCGAGAATCCGGTGCAGGCCGGACAGGTGCACCCCTCGACCAGCGGCCGCTGGTCGCTGGCGAAGGCGGCGTTTCGCAGGTTGATCCGGCCGCCGGGGACGAGCGCCGAGCCGGTGCGGCCCATGCGGGTCGGGAGCACGCAGTCGAACATGTCCACCCCGCGCGCGATCCCCTCGATCAGGCCGACCGGGTCGCCGACGCCCATCAGATAGCGGGGGTAGTCCGCCGGCAGGAGCTCGGTCGTCGCCGCGAGCGTCTCCATCATCGGCTCGCGCTCCTCCCCCACCGAGAGGCCGCCGACGGCATAGCCGTCGAAGCCGATGCCGACGACCTCCTCGGCGCTCCGCCGCCGCAGCTCGAGGTCGGTGCCGCCCTGGACGATGCCGAAGCCGAGCTGGCCCTCGGCGCGCGGCTGGGCGCGGCTGCGGGCGGCCCAGATGCCGGTGCGGCGCACCGCCGCCTCGACCCTGGCGCGGTCGACGCCGGCCGGCGGGCACTCGTCGAAGGCCATGGCGATGTCCGAGCGCAGCAGCCGCTGGACGCGCATCGCCACCTCGGGCGTGAAGTGATGCTCCGAACCGTCGTAGACCGAGCGGAAGCGCACGCCCTCGTCGTCGATCCGCGTCGCCGTGTGCAGCAGCGAGAACACCTGGAAGCCGCCGGAGTCGGTCAGCACAGGGCCGTCCCAGCCGCTGAAGGCGTGCACGCCGCCCAGCTCGTCGATCAGCTCGGCGCCGGGGCGGAAGTACAGGTGGTAGGCGTTCGCGAGCACGATCCGCGCGCCCAGGTCGCGCAGCTCGGACGGCAGCATCGCCTTCACACTCGCCTTCGTGCCGACCGGCATGAAGACGGGGGTCTCGACCGGCCCGTGGGGGGTCTCGAGGATGCCGGCGCGGGCGCCGCCGTCGGTGGCGGTGAGGCGGAAACGCGAGGTCACAGCAGCAGCATCGCATCGCCGAAGCTGTAGAAGCGGTACTTCCCCTCGACGGCGGTGCGGTAGAGGCGCCGGGTCTCCTCGACTCCGGCGAACGCCATCACGAGCGCGAGCAGGGTCGAGCGGGGCAGGTGGAAGTTCGTCACGAGCGCGCCGACGGCCGTGAATCGATGGCCCGGCTCGATCAGGAGGCGGGTGCGGCCCTCGAGCGGGCCGCGCGTCGGCCCTCCCCACACCGTCTCGAGGACGCGGACGGTGGTGGTGCCGACGGCGACGATGCGCCGATCGGCGTCGCGCGCAGCGTCAATTGCGTCCGCGGCGGGCTGGGTGACGGCGTAGGCCTCGCTGTGCATCGGATGGTCGTCCAGATCGGCCTCGGTGACCGGCCGGAACGTGTCCAGGCCGACGCCCAGAGTCACCTCCACGACCTCGTGGTGGGCGCGGAGGTCGTCGAGCAGCCGGGGTGTGAAGTGCAGGCCGGCGGTGGGCGCGGCGGCCGAGCCGGGATGCCGGGCGTAGACGGTCTGGTAGCGCTGCGGATCGGCCGGCTGCTCGTGGATGTAGGGCGGAAGCGGCATCTCCCCCACCCGCTCCAGGACGGCTTCGATGGGGACTGTCCCCGCTTCGACGGGGACAGTCCCCGCCGTCCGTGGTCGCACGAGCACCCGGCCCTCGTCGAGGTGGCGCTCGATCGTGATCGCGAGGTCGCCGGCCGTCACCGTCTCGCCGTCGCGGAGCCGGCGGGCCGGCCGGGCGAGCGCCTCCCAGCTGCCGTCGGGCCGCGGCTCGAGCAGGAGCACCTCGGCCGCTCCCCCGGTCTCGCGTCGCGCCCGCACCCGCACGGGCAGCACCCGGGTGTCGTTCAGGACGACGAGGTCGTCCGGCCGGAGCTCGTCCAGCAGATCGCGGAAGTGGCGGTGACGGACCGCCCCGCTGCCGCGGTCGTGGACGAGCAGGCGGGCGCTGTCGCGCGGCTCCGCCGCGGTCTGCGCGATCAGCCCGGGCGGAAGGTCGTAGTCGAGGTCGTCGGTGCGCACCGGAGCTCGTAGCGGTTCCGCGCGGGGCCGGGGACGATGTTCAGGTGGTCGGGGCGGATCCGGAACGGCGACTGCACGCCCGACACGAACAGCTCCGCCGGCCCGATCAGGTACCAGCGCCGGTGCCGCTCGATGGCGCGGATGTGGACGTGACCGTTGCGCCACGAGCCCGTCGCTGTGAAGTCGAGCCGCGCGTTCCCGGTCCCGTCGGCGTTCTGCACAACCGGCCCCTGCACCGTGAACCCGAAGCCGGTCACCACTCCGAGCTCCTGGCGGACGGTGGCGTTCAGGCGCAGGCACGCGGCCGAGACCCGGAAGGCCGGGCCTTTCGACGCCCGCTCGATCGCGGCGATGCCGATGGCGGCCGACGCGACCAGTGCGATGACGGCGCCGGCGACCAGGGGGATCCAGGGGCGTGCTCGCGCGTAGGCGGCACGGAAACGCATCCGGGCAAATTAGAGCACCCGGCGCTAGAACAGGCGTGGGTCGCGGGCCGGGGCCGGCAGGCCGAGGTGGGCGTATCCGGCCGGTGTCACGACCCGGCCGCGCGGCGTGCGCTGGAGCAGGCCCTGCTGGAGCAGGTACGGCTCGTAGACGTCTTCGAGTGTGTCCGTCTCCTCGCCGATCGCCACGGCGAGCGTCGAGAGGCCGACCGGCCCGCCGGAGAACCGCTCGGCGATGGCGCGCAGGATCTCGCGGTCGATGCGCTCGAGGCCGGCGCTGTCGACCTCGAAGAGCTCGAGCGCCTCGATCGCGATGGGGTGCGTGATCTCGCCGTCGTGGCGCACCTGGGCGTAGTCGCGCACGCGCCGCAGGATGCGGTTTGCGACCCGGGGCGTGCCGCGCGAGCGGCGGGCGATCTCGTCGGTGCCGCCGTCGTCGATCGCGACGCCGAGGATCCGGGCCGAGCGCCGCACGATCCGGCCGACCTCGGCCGCGCCGTAGTAGTCGAGCCGGTGGGTGATCCCGAAGCGGTCGCGCAGCGGCGTCGTCAGGAGCCCCGTGCGCGTCGTCGCGCCGACCAGCGTGAACGGCTTCAGGTCGAGCCGCAGCGAGTGGGCGCCCGGCCCCTGGCCGATGACGATGTCGATGCAGCCGTCCTCCATCGCCGGGTAGAGCAGCTCCTCGATCGCCCGGTTCAGGCGGTGGATCTCGTCGATGAAGAGGACGTCGTCCTTCTCGAGCGCGGTCAGGATCGCGGCCATGTCGGCCTTGCGGTCGATCGCCGGGCCGGACATGATGCGCAGCTCCGAGGCCATCTCGTGGGCGATGATGCCCGCCAGCGAGGTTTTGCCCAGTCCGGGCGGGCCGGCCAGGAGGACGTGCTCGCACGGCTCGCCGCGGGCACGGGCGGCCTCGAGGAAGATAGTGAGCTGCTCCTTGATCTGCTCCTGCCCGATGAACTGCGACAGGTCTTGCGGCCGCAGGGAGCGGTCGAACTCCTCCTCGCCCGGTGCCAGGAAGGCGTCGGGGATGCGGGGGCCGGCCTCGGCGCTCATCCGCCCGCTCCGGCCGGCACGGCGCCGGACAGGGCCATGCGCACCCGTTCCTCGACGGGCAGGGCGTCGTCGATCGGCCGCAGGGCGGCCTCGGCCTCGGACACCGACATGCCCAGGCCGACGAGGGCGTCGCGGGCGGCGGTGTGGTCATCTCCGGCGGGCGCCGGGCCCTCGCCGCCGGGCGCGGGGATCGTGAGGCCGCCGACCTTGTCCTTCAGGTCGATCACGACCCGCTCGGCAGTGCGCCGGCCGATGCCGTTGATGCTCGTGAAGAGGGCGTGGTCGCCGGACTGCACCGCGCGCCGGATCTGGTCGGGCTCGTAGCCGGAGACGATGGCGAGGGCGGCCTTGGGGCCGACGCCGGAGACGCCCAGCAGCATCTCGAACAGCGATCGCTCCGCTTCGGACGCGAAGCCGAACAGAAGGAGCGCGTCCTCGCGGACGTGGAGGTGCGTGAGCAGGGTGACCTCGCCGTCGCCGGCCGCGGCCGCGCGCCGGGACGCGGTTGTCGTCGTCGCGAGCCGGTAGCCGACCCCGCCGACGTCGAGCACGGTCGCGCCGGCAGCGCTCGACACCACCCGGCCGCGCAGCGAGGCGATCATCCGGCCGCCGCCTTGAGGGCGGCATTGGTACGCGACGAATGGGCGTGGCACACCGCCACGGCGAGGGCGTCGGCGGCGTGCTCGGACGCGGGCGGCCGGTCGAGGCGCAGCGACGCCGTGACCATGCGCTGCACCTGCGACTTCTCGGCCCGGCCGAAGCCGCAGACCGTCATCTTCACCTCGGCGGGCGGATAGCCCGTTGCCGGGATCCCCGCGCGCCCGCACGCGGTGAGCACGGCGCCGCGGGCATGGCCGACCGAGAGGATCGTGCGCGGGTTGCCGCCGACGAACAGGTCTTCGAGCGCGCACGACGCCGGCCCATGCCGCGCGATGAGGTCCGTCACCTCGGCGAAGATGTGCACGAGGCGCTGCTCCAGCGGCTCGCGTGCGGACGTGGCGATGACGCCGTGGTCCACGGCCTCCAACCGGCTGCCCCGCACCGTGATGACGCCGTACCCCGTCTCGGCGGTGCCGGGATCGATTCCCAGCAGGATCATGTGCCCACTGTACCGGCCGGCGCGGACATCAGCCGAACGCGCGTTCGCGGGAGAACCGGGGACAGTCCCCGCCCGGCGGGGACTGTCCCCACATTGAATGACAGGGGTCTGACCCCGTGTATTCAGCCCGCCACGGCCTCGAGCACGGCCTCCGGGATGTCGAAGTTCGCGTGCACCTCCTGGACGTCGTCCAGGTCTTCCAGCGAGTCGATCAGGCGCAGCAGCTGGCGCGCGCCGCTCTCGTCGAGCTCCACGGTCGTCTTCGGCACCATCGTCAGCTCGGCGGACGTGATCGGGATGCCCGCGGCTTCGAGGCCGTCGCGCACCGCGGCCAGGTCGGTCGGGGCGGTCGTGACCTGCCAGCTCGACTCGTCCTGGCCGACGTCCTCGGCGCCCGCGTCGGCCGCTGCCAGCACGACGTCGTCCTCGCTGGCCTCGTCGGCCGGCACGAGGATCACGCCCTTGCGCTCGAACTGCCAGGCCACCGAGCCGGGCGTGCCCAGGCTCGAGTTCGACCGCGTGAACATCGAGCGGACGTCCGCGGCTGTGCGGTTGCGGTTGTCCGTGAGCGCCTCGACGATGATCGCGACCCCCTCGGGCCCATAGCCCTCGTAGGTCACGGCCTCGAAGGCGTCGGCGTTCTCGCCACCGCCGGTCGCCCGGGCGATCGCGCGCTCGATGTTGTCCTTCGGCATGGAGTACGACCGCGCCTTCGCGATCGCCGCCGCCAGCGTGGCGTTCGCGTCGGGATCCGGGCCGCCCTCCTTGGCCGCGACGATGATCGCGCGCGAGAGCTTGGTGAAGAGCTGGCCGCGGCGCTTGTCCTCGGCGCCCTTCTTGTGCTTGATCGTGGACCACTTGGAATGTCCGCTCACGCCGCAGCCTCCTCTCTGCCGCCGACCATGTCCGCGAACCGGCCGTGTAGCCGCCGGTCGGTCGTGAGCTCGGGGTGGAACGCGGTCACGAGCACGTTGCCCTGGCGCGCGGCCACCGGCTTGCCGTCGTGCTCGGCCACGACCTCGACGCCCTCGCCGAGCCGCTCGATCTGGGGCGCGCGGATGAAGACGCCGGGGATGGGCAGGTCTTCCCCGGCCAGGCGCAGCGGCGACTCGAAGCTGGCCGGCTGGCGCCCATAGGCGTTCCTCCGCACGTCGATGTCGATCATGTCCAGGTAGCGCTGGTCGGGGCGGCCGTCCTCGGCGTGGTGGGCGAGCACGATCATCCCCGCGCACGTCCCCAGGAACGCGCCGCCGCGGGCGTGCAGCTCGCGGATGGGCGGCTCGAGATCGTACGCGTCGATCAGCTTCGACATCGTCGAGGACTCGCCGCCCGGGATGACCAGGCCGTCGAGCCCCTCGAGGTCGCGCGGCAGCCGCACCTCGACCGCCTCGACGCCCACGTCGCGCAGCGCCGCGATGTGCTCGCGGAAGGCCCCCTGGAGGGCGAGAACGCCGACCCTACCAGCCACGCGTCTGCAGCAGGCCCTGCTCGCCGAGCTCCGAGATCTCGGTGCCGTGCATGGCGTCGCCGAGCCCGAATGACACCTCGGCGACGATGCTCGGGTCCGCGTACTGGGTCGTGGCCCGCACGATCGCGGAGGCCATCGCGGCCGGGTCGGAGCTCTTGAAGATGCCGGAGCCGACGAAGAGGCCGTCCGCGCCGAGCTGCATCATGAGCGCCGCGTCGGCCGGGGTGGCGATGCCGCCCGCGGTGAACGTGACGACCGGCAGGCGCCCGTGGGCCGCGCAGTACTCGACCAGCTCGTAGGGGGCGCGGTGCTCCTTGGCGACCGAGTAGAGCTCGTCGGAGTCCATGTTCTGGAGCCGCTTGACCTCGCCGAAGATCGCGCGCATGTGCCGCACCGCCTCGACGACGTTGCCGGTGCCGGCCTCGCCCTTCGAGCGGATCATGGCCGCGCCCTCGCTGATGCGCCGGAGCGCCTCGCCGAGGTTGGTCGCGCCGCACACGAACGGGATCGTGAACTTCCACTTGTTGATGTGGTTGGCCTCGTCGGCCGGCGTCAGCACCTCGGACTCGTCGATGTAGT
>Ga0075435_100000944_pt1 | contig 18337 bp, 16 predicted proteins | sample RhiMethybrSRZTD4_FD_75302 | JGI IMG/M metagenome (GOLD analysis project Ga0075435, IMG submission 75302) | Populus rhizosphere microbial communities from Tennessee, USA - Rhizosphere MetaG P. TD hybrid SRZTD4 | ecosystem: Host-associated > Plants > Roots > Rhizosphere > Soil | place: USA...
TCTGCGGCAGCACCGCATTCAGCTCGTGCGCCGCCCAGCGCGTATCGATCACGGCACCGGGCGTAACGGGCGGATTCTTGGTGTTGTAATTTCTTGCGGACGCTCTTTTCTTCACCCGCGAGGAAAGTTTTTTCAGGGCATTCCCCACGTGACCTGCCCCGATGACATCCGCCCGGAATCCCCAATAGGGCAAGCGCGGATGCAGCGGGTCCTCGCCGAGCACCAGGACCTTCTTGTCGGTGATGGCGCCGGGCGGGTGCCAGGGAAGCACCGACTCGACCAATAGCACGACGTCCGCTTCCTTGAGCGCAGTTGGAATCTCGTCCACCACCATGCCGCCGTAGAGCGGATGGGAGCGGGGGAAATTCATGTAATAGGGCTGCCAGGCCTCGAAGACCGGCGCGCCGAGCGCCTCGGCGAGCCCGACCAGCGCCTCGACCGCGGCGGGCTCCCTGCCCGCTTCCTCGGTGATGACCACCGGGTTCTTTGAAGATGAAAGTATTTTTTCAATTTCAAGAAGCGCTGCTTCCCCAACTTCCGGCAAGGTGGGCAGGACCGCCGGCGGCGCCGTCGCCTGCATGTCCGCGATCATGTATTCGGTCGGCACCGAGACGAACACCGGGCCGCGCGGCGCGGACACGGCAAGCTGGCACGCTCGCTGGATGGTGTGCGGCAGGATGCCGGGGTTATTGAGGCCGAAACTCCATTTGACGCAGCCTTCCATCAGCCGCGCCGGCCCGCCGAGGTCGGTGAGCAGCCGCAGCCACTGCCGCCCCACCTTGGGCGAAGGCGGCTCGGCGAAGCCGATGACTTCGCCGGCGAGGATCACCATCGGGATGCGCTCGTGCAGCGCGGCGCGCGCGATCATGGTGGTGTGCAGCGCGCCGACCGTCGTATGCACGACTACCGCGGGCAGCTTGCCGGTGGCCTTGGCGTAGCCCAGGGCCATGCCGATCGCGGTTTCCTCGTGGCGCGAGGAGATGTACCTCGGGTAATCGGGCGAGCCCGCCGCCAGCGCCTCCCACAGCGGCGCCCAGTCCGAGCCCGGGGAGGCGAAGATCGCCTCCACGCCCATGGCGCGCAGGCCGTGGAGGACGGCCTCGGCGCCGGTCACTGCCTGATGCCGAGTTCGGGAATCAGCTTCGCGTAGCGCGCGTACTCGGCACGGACATAGGCGCCGAACTGCGCCGGCGTCATGGGATCGGCCATGTTGACTGCCAGCGCATTGAAGCGCCCGCGCACCGCCGTGTCCTCGTGCAGCAGGCGCTGCACCTCCCGGTTCAGTCGTTCGAGCACGACGGGCGGCGTTCCGGCCGTGGCATACAGTCCGAAATGCGGGCCGCCGTCGACGCCCTTGATGCCGTTTTCCTCCAGCGTCGGCACGTCGGGGAAGTCGGCGTGGCGCCGCGGGCCGGCAATCGCGATCATCCGCAGCTTGCCGGACCTCGCATGCCCGAGGCCGATGCCCGGGTCGAAGACCACGTCGATCACCCCGGCCATCAGGTCATTCAGCGCGGGTCCTGCCCCCTTGTAGGGGATGTGGTTGAGCTTGACCCCCGCCTCGCGGTTGAAGACCTCGGTCGCGATGTGCGGCGAGGTGCCATTGCCGGGCGTGCCGTAGTTCAGCTTGCCGGGATTGGCGCGCACGTGGGCCATGAACTCCCCGAAATTGTTCGCCGGCATCTTGGGGTGGACGAGCACGTAGAGCGAGACGCCGCCGGTCGCCACGACCGGTGCCAGCGCTTTCGTCGGGTCGAGGTCGGGCCGCTTGACGACGTGCGGCGCGATCATCACGCTCGAGCCGGGCGAGTAGACCAGCGTATAGCCGTCGGGCTCGGCCCGCGCCACTGCCTCGAAGCCGATGTAGCCGTCGCCGCCGGCGCGGTTTTCCACCACGAACGGCTGACCGAGAAGCTCGCCGAGCCGGGCACCCAGCAGGCGCGCGGTGATGTCGGCCACGCCCCCCGGCGCGACGTTGACGATGACGCGCACCGGCCGTTGCGGCCAGGATTGCGCCTGCGCCAGGCCGGCGACGGCGATACTGGCGGCGAGCGCCGCGAGAATTCTCCTCATGGCTGCTCCTCCCTTACAATGAACATGTTCACTGAATCTTAGAGCACGGTCCCCGTGGCGTCCACAAAAGCGGCACTCGTCACCGGCGGCGCAACCGGCATCGGCCGCGCCGCGGTGCTCGCGCTCGCGCGCGCGGGCTATGACGTGGCATTGAATTTCAGCTCCAGCGATGCGGCGGCCCGGAAGACCGCGGCCGACGCGGAAGCGCTCTCGGTCAAGACCCTGCTCTTGAAGTGCGATGTCAGCGACGAAAAGGCCGTCCGGGAAATGCTGCAGAAGATCGGGGACCGCTTCGGCAGGCTCGACGTCCTGGTCAACAACGCCGGCACCACTGCCCAGTGGAAGCCGAAGGACCTCGAGACGCTGTCGCTCGAGGAATGGGACCGCGTCTTCGCCGTCAATGTCCGCGGGCTGTTCCAGGTGACGAGGGCCGCCGTGCCGCTTCTCAGGAAGGCGAAGAATTCCTGCGTCATCAATACCGCCAGCATCGTCGGCCTGCGGCCCGGGCCGCAGCCCCTGCCCTATGCCGCGAGCAAGGCGGCGGTGGTGAACCTCACCAGGACGCTGGCGTGGAACCTCGGCCCCGAAATCCGCGTCAACGCCGTTGCGCCGGGCTGGATGGAAGGCGACTGGATGAAGCGCATGCTCAAGGACCAGTACGAGGACCTGATGGGCAAGCGTGCCAGGGCCACGCCGCTCAAGCGCGTGGTGACCGCCGAAGACGTGGCCGAGACCATGATGAGCCTGGTGCAATCGAACCGCTTCGTCACCGGCGAGGTGATCGTCATCGACGGCGGCTTCACCAGCTCGACCTGATGCTCGCGGGCGTCGTTCCTTTTCCGGAGGAGTACGCGCGGCGCTACCGCGAGAAGGGCTATTGGCAGGACCAGTCGCTGGCGCAGGAATTTGATGCGGTTTTCAGGAAATTCTCGTCTCGAATTGCATTGGTCGACGGCGAAACAATCCTTTCCTATGAAAACATCGATCGCCAAAGCACCAACCTCGCGATCAATCTTCTCGAGCTTGGCCTCAAGCCGCTCGACCGCGTGGTGCCAACGCTGCCCAATTGCGCCGAATTCGTGCTGCTGTACTTCGCGCTGCAGAAGATCGGCTGCATCCCGATCGCAGCGCTCGCCACCCACCGCTATGCCGAGATCAGCCAGTTCGTGAAGCTCTCGGGCGCCGTGGCCTGCGCCTACCCGGAGCGGCAGAGCGACTTCGAATTCGAGCCGATGATCCAGCGGGTGAAGCAGGAGTGCAGCACGCTGCGGCATTGCATTTCCCTTCCCCAATTGAAGAAGCTCATCGAGAAGAAGTCGAGCGGCAAGCTTCCGGCCATCAGGATCGATCCGACCGATCCTTGCATCTTCCAGCTGTCGGGCGGCACCACCGGCATCCCCAAGCTGATTCCGCGGACCCACAACGATTACGCCTACAACTCGAGGATCGCGGCGCCGGTGTGCGGCGTCACGCAGGACTCGACGCTGCTCCTCGCCCTGCCGATCGCGCACAACCTGCCGCTCGCCTGTCCCGGCATTCAGGGCTACCTGTTCCGGGGCGGCAAGGTGGTCCTGTCGCCCACGACGCAGCCCGAGGCGCTTTTCTCCCTGATCGAGAAGCACCGGGTCAGCCACTTGAAAGTCGTGCCGGCCCTCCTGATCCGGCTGCTCAGCGAGCCGACCATCGCGAATTACGACCTGTCCAGCCTGAAGCTGATCCAGAGCGGCGGCCAGCGGATGCAGCCGGAGGTGCGGCTGAAGGCGCACCAGCTGATCCCGTCGTGCTTCGTGCAGGAGAATTTCGGCATGTCGGAAGGCATGCTGTTCTTCGTCCGGCTGGACGATCCGCAGGCCGTGAAGCTCGAGACCTGCGGGCGGCCGGTCTCGCCCGACGACGAGGTGCGCCTGGTGGACGACGAGGGCCGCGAGGTGGCGCCGGGCGAGGTGGGCGAGCTCACCTGCCGCGGGCCCTACACGCTGCGGGGCTACTACGGCGTGCCCGAGTACAACGCCAAGCAATTCACGCGCGACGGCTTCTACTGCTCGGGCGACCTGATGCGCCGCCACCCGTCGGGCAACTATGTCGTCGAAGGCCGCAAGAAGGACCTGATCAACCGCGGCGGCGAGAAGATCAGCGCCGAGGAGATCGAGAACCTGATCCTCGGCCACCCGGCGGTGCAGAACGTGGCCTGCGTGCCGGTGCCCGACCCGAATCTCGGCGAGAAGATGTGCGCCTGCGTGATCCTGAAGTCGGGTTCCACGCTTTCGCTTTCGGACCTGGTCCGGTTCCTGAAAGGCAAGGAAATTGCAAAATTCAAGTTGCCGGAGCGCCTCGAGGTGCTGCAGGATTTCCCCGTGTCGACGTTCGGCAAGGTATCGAAGAAGGCGCTGGTCGAGATGGTGACGCATGCGCATCGTTGACCTGCACTGCTATCCCGGCACGAAGGAATGGATCGCCTGCCAGGGGCCCTACGTCAAGGCGCTCGCCAGGTACTGGAAGCGCGACTGGGTGGGCAAGTCCGAGGCGGCGGTGCTGAAGGAATTCTCCGACGCCGGCGTCGAGGCCTGCCTGGTGGCGCTGGATCTCGAGACCACGATCAAGACGCAGCCGGTCGGCAACGACTACGTGCACGACATGTGGAAGCGCCACCCGCAGCGGATTATCCAGTGCTGGGGGGCGCTCGAGCCGTCCAAGCCGGACATCCTGAGGGAGGCGCAACGCGCGGTTAACCAGCTCGGCTTCCTCGGCTTCCACTTCCACCCGATCATGCAGCACTTCTCGGTGGACGACCCCGCGGTGCTGCCGCTGTTCGACCTGATTTCCTCGCTCAAGGCGGCGGTCATGATCGACGTCGGCACCACCGGCATGGGCGCCGGCATGCCGGGCGGCCACGGCGCGCTGATCCGCCACGCGCACCCGGCGAGCATCGACAAGCTGGCCGCCACCTTCCCGAAGCTGAAGATCATCATGGCGCACCCGGGCTGGCCGTGGGTCGAGGAGACCACCGCCGTGGCGCTGCACAAGGGCAACGTCTTCTGGGAGATGTCGGGCTGGGCGCCCAAGTACTTCCCCGGCAACCTCAAGACCGACATGCGCGGGCGCCTGCAGGACAAGATCATGTTCGGCAGCGACTACCCCAGCATGCCCTACGCGCGCATCCTCAAGGAATGGCAGGAACTCGGCTACAGTGACGCCGTAATGGAAAAGATCTTCCACCAGAACGCTGAAAGGATCCTCGGACTATGAAAAGCATGACGATCAGCCTTGCCGTCCTCGCGATTGCCGGCTGCGCCAGCACGGGCGTGGACACTTCGCCGCCGACGGCTTTCCGCATCACCTCGCCGCAATATGCCGACAACTCGATGCTGGCGCCGCAGAGCGCGGGCAACTTCGCCAAGAACCCCAACTGCACCGGCAAGAACGTCTCGCCACCGCTGCAATGGGTCAACGCCCCGGCCAACACCAGGAGCTTCGCCATGATCTGGGATGACCAGGCGGGCCGCAATGGCCTTGGCGTCTCGCACGCGGTGGTCTACGGCATCCCCGCGAACGTCTCCTCTTTCGCCGAGAACGAGCTGAGCTCCGCGACGGGCAAGTTCGTCGCCGGCAAGAACATCCTCGGCATGCACTGGCTCGGGCCCTGCTCGCCCAAAGGCAACGCGCCGCAACATTACGTCCTGACCTTCATGGCCACGTCGCTCGAGCCCAACGAACTGCCCGCGGGCCTCACCCGCGCCGAACTGCTGAAGGCACTTGAAGGTGGCAAGGCGCTGCGCGCGGCCAGCATCGTTTTCCGCTTCGCCCAGCAATGAGGGACTACTGGATGTCGAAGATGTTCTTCGACCTCCAGGATCCGGCGCTGGCCGCGGAATTCCGCGCCAGCCCGGAGGCGGTCATGGCCCGCTATCCGATCGACGCGCGCGTAAAGAAGGAAATCCTCGCCAACAACGTGCCGTTCGTCGCCGCGCGGACCAACCCGTACCTGCTCCGGTACTTCTTCTTCACCGCCGGCATGAAGGATGATGAATTCATGCGCCAGCTGCACGATGGCTGAGCTGGTCGGCGCGTTCGCGGCGAGTCACGGCCCGCTGCTGGTGCGGGCCTGGGACCAGATCCCCGCGGCGCAGCGCACGCGGTTGTCCGCCGCCTACGCCGAACTGGGCCGGCGCATCGACGCTGCCAGGCCCGACGTGCTGGTCGTCGTTGCGCCCGACCACTGGGCAAACTTCTTCCTCGATAACATGCCGGCGGTCTGCATCGGCGTCGGCGCCGAGAACGACGGTCCGCCCGAGGCGTGGATGCAGGCGTATCCGCACAAGACGCTCCCCGGCCATCCGGAATTCGCGTCGCACCTGGTCGAGCAAGCGCTGAAGCACGGCTTCGAGCCGTCGGTGTCGCACCGGCTCAAGCTCGACCACGGCTTCTGCCTCCCGCTGTGGAAGATGGGCCTGAAGAAGCTGCCGCGCATCGTGCCGATCGTCGTCAACAGCATCGAGCCGCCCTTCCCCACCGTGCAGCGCTGCCTGGACTGGGGCTCGCAGATCCGGAAGGCAGTTCAAACGTTCAAGAAGTCCCTGCGCGTGGCGGTCCTGGGCACCGGCGGCCTTAGCCATTCGATCGGCGAGAAAACCATGGGCGCCATCGACGAAAAACTCGACCAGGAAACCATCGAGCACTTCTCCAAGAGCCGTGCGTCGCTGATTCGCTTCCTCGAAAAGAAACTCCCCAAGGCCGGCAACGGCACCGAGGAAGTCCGCAACTGGCTTCTCGCCCACGGCGCCGCCGGCGGCCGCGGCTTCGAGCTCGTCGACTACCTCTCCGTGCCCACGGTCTACGTCGGCTGCGGCTACGCGGCCTGGCGCGTTACTCCGGCTTGACGCCGGCGAGCCGCACCTGCTCGGCGTAGGTCTTCAGCTCGGCGAAGAAAAACTTCTTGAAATCCGTGGGCGAGTCGCCCACCGGCTCGACGCCGAGCTTCACCAGCCGCTCGCGCGCTTCCGGGTTCTGCATCGCCTTGCGCGTCTCGAGCGCCAGCTTCTCGACGATGTCGGAGGGCGTGCCGGCCGGCGCGAACATGCCGAACCAGCCGCCGTCGTGGCGGTACTGCGGCACGCCCGCCTCCGCCGTGGTCGGCACCTCGGGCGCCGACGGATGGCGCTGCGCGCCGGTGAAGGCGATGACGCGCACCTTGCCGCTCTTGTAGTGCCCCATCAGCGGCGCCGGCGAGGCGAACATCGCCTGCACTTCGCCCGCCGCGAGCGCCGCGGTCGCCGGCCCGCCGCCCTTGTAGGGGATGTGGGTCATCTTGATCCCCACCAGGTTGTCGAACTGCTCCATGGCGAGGTGCCAGGTATTGCCGACGCCGGGGGTGCTGTAGGCCAGGTGGACGCCCGGCTGCTTGGCGTAGGCGATGAATTCCTGCAGCGTCTTCGGCGGCAGGGAATTCGCCACGGCGAAGAACAGGCCGATGTTGCTCACCAGGTTGGTCACCGGCACGAAATCCCTCTCCGTGTCGTAGGGCAGGCTCTTGTACACCGCCGGATTGATGACGAAGCCCGAGGAGTAGACCAGCAGCGTGTAGCCGTCGGGCGCGGCCTTCGCCACGGTGTGCGCGCCGACGATGCCGTTGGCGCCGCCCTGGTTCTCGACCACGAAGGGCTGGCCGAGCTGCACCTGGAGCTGCGCCGCGACGATGCGCGCCACCAGGTCCGGGCCGCCGGTCTGCGCCGCGACCACCACGCGCACCGCGCGGTTCGGGTAGCCCTGCGCCCAGGCCGGCTGCGACAGGCAGGCGGCGATCAGGAATGCGAGCGTTTTCATGCGTTCTCCTCCATTGCTTTCGTGATGTTCTCCGGCGTCAGCGGCAGTTCGCGCGCCCGCACGCCGAGCGCGTCGTGCAATGCGTTGGCGATCGCCGCGGCGACCGGACCCATGGTGCATTCGCCGGCGCCGGCCGAAGGCAAGTCGCTTTTTACCAGAATCACCTCGACCCGAGGGACCTCGGAAAATTTCAGGATCGGATAATCCTCCCAGCCGAGCATTCCCGGCTTCCAGGCCTCCTTCAGCGTCCAGCTCGCCGCCTGGATGCAGCCGCCCTCGATCTGGTTGACGACGCCGTCCGGGTTCACCGGCAGCCCGACATCCACCGCCGCGACGATGCGCTTGCAGCGCAGCTCCTTGCCGGCTTCCACCTCCGCCAGGACGGCGCAGTAGGCGCCGAGATTTTTGTACCTGGCGTAGGCGATTCCCTGGCCGCTTCCTTTCTTGAAAAATTCTCCAATGCTTGAAACGACTGCGATCGCGCGCGGATCCTTAAGGTGCCTTAGGCGAAAGGTGACTGGATCGCTGCCCGCGGCGAGCGCCAGCTCGTCCATGAAGGATTCGATGGCGAAGACGTTGCCGAAGCCGCCGAGCGAGCGCAGCGACGAACCGCGCACCGGCATCTCGCGCACGTAGTGGTTCATCACCCGCAGGTCGGGGAATTCGTAGCCGGGGATGGCGTTGCGGTCGGCGCCGCCCGCCGGCAGCGGCGGGTTGGACGCCGGCGCGATCTCCAGCGGCTCGGCGATCTGCGCCGCCGCCCACAGCACCGGCTGGTCAGCGCGGCCCGGGCGGTGCGTGCAGCCGTTGCTCCAGAGATCGTGGCGCCAGGAGACGACAGCGCCTGAGGCGTCGAGCTGTGCCTCAATTTCCACCAGCATCGCCGGCCCGTAGGGCTCCCAGGCGAATTCGTCGTCGCGCATCCACTGCAGTTTGACCGGGCGCCCGTTGGCGCCCTGCGCGAGTAGCGCCGCGTCGAGCGCCACGTCGTCGGCGCCGTTGTGGCCGTAGCAGCCCGCGCCCTCGGCGTGCTGCACCACGATGTCCGCTTCCTTCATGCGCAGCACCAGCGCGAGCTCCTTGCGCAGGTTGAAGATGCCCTGCGAATGCGTCCAGACCTCGAGCCTGCCGCCCGCCAGCCGCGCGATGGCGCACGACGGCCCGATCGAGGCATGCGCGATGAACGGCTTGCGGTAGGCGGCCTTGACGTGCTTGACGCTGCGCGATTGCGCAGCGCCATCCTTGACTTCCTTCGACACGTGGTCCTGCGCCACGTGCGCCTTGAGCCAGGCGTAGTAGTCCGCCGGCATCTCCGGGCCAGGCGCCCACTTCGCCCTCGCCCGCAGCTTCTTCATCGCCGCAACCGCGTCCTCTTCGCGTTCGGCGAGCACGCCGAGGAAATTGCCGTTCTGTACGACGGTAATGTCTTTTGTTTTTTCGAATGAAAGAAGTTTCGTGAAAGGAAAAGAAGGGCGAACCACCCTTGCATGAAGCATCCCGGGGAGTACCATGTCCTGCACGTAGCTCGGCTTGCCGGCGAACTTGCCCGGCAAGTCGAGGCGCGGCGCACTGGTGCCGACGATGCGGTAGTCCCTGGGAGATTTTTCCTTCTTCCCTCTGGCCTCAGAGCAGGCGGCGCGCAAAGCCTTGCCGCCGTCCTGGATCGACAAGCTGCCGGACGTAACGCCCTCGTCCGGGCTATACGCGGTGCTCGCCGGAAGAATTCGTACTTTCGTGATGTCGACATCCAGCTCTTCGGCCGCAATCTGCGCCAGCGCCGTGGTGATGCCCTGCCCCAGTTCCACCTTGCCGACGGCAATGGAGACCGTTCCGTCGGGCTCGAAGCGCACGCGCTGCGGCAGTTTTTCGGGCTTATTCACGCGCCGCCCGCTGGATGGCCTTGATCACGCGCCCGTGCGAGCCGCAGCGGCAAAGGTGCTTGTCGAGGGCTTCTCGAATTTCCGTTTCCGTTGGATTTTGATTTTTGGAAAGAAGCGAAGAAGCACTGATTGCAATCCCGCTCATGCAGAAACCGCACTGCGCCGCCTGCTCGGCGAGAAGTGCGCGCTGCACCCGGCCGTCCAGCCCTTCAATGGTCGTGACTTCCTTGTCGGCAAGGAAAGAGACTGGCAGGTCGCAGGACGCCATCGGGCGTCCGTCGACCAGCACGAAGCAGGCGCCGCACTGGCCGCTGCCGCAGCCGAAGCGGCTGCCGACCAGGCCGAGGTCGTTGCGCAGCACGTAGAGGAGCGGCGTGTCCGGGTGCGCCGTGGCCTCCACCGGCTTGCCGTTGACCTGGAGCTTCATGCGTTCTGCCGGATCGCCTGCCAGATGCGGTGCGGCGTGGCCGGCATGTCCAGCTGCGTGACCCCCAGCGGCGCAAGCGCGTCGAGCAGCGCATTCATCACCGCCGGCGGCGCGCCGACGCAGCCCGCTTCCCCCACGCCCTTCACCCCGAGCGGATTGGTCTTCGCCGGCACGTCGATGAAGTCGAGCTCGTAGTGGTGCGGCAGGTCGGCCGCGCGCGGCATGGCGTAGTCGACGAAGCTCGCCGAAAGCAGCTGGCCCGACTCGCGGTCGAAGGCGATGTTCTCCATCAGCGCCTGGCCGATGCCTTGCGCCAGCGCCCCCTCGATCTGGCCGTGGCAGATCATCGGGTTGATCACCCGGCCGACGTCGTCCACGACCACGTAGCGATCGATGGACACCTCGCCAGTCTCCGGATCGACTTCCAGCTCGCACACGTGGCAGCCGTTCGGGAAGGTCGGCGGCGCCGCCGAGGAGCCGCTGGCGTCGAGCCCGGTGCCGAACCTGGTCGTCGGGCCGACCGGGCGAAAGAATGCTTTCGCGACGTCGGTCATCGAAATGCCCTTGTCCGTGCCGACGACCTTGAACTTTCCCTCGGAAAACTCAATGTCTTTTGCAGAAGCCTCGAGAAGAAAACCTGCCATCGGCTTCGCTTTCTCGATGATGGCGTCGGCGGCGCCCTTCAGCGCGGAGCCGCCGAGCATCGCGCTGCGCGAAGCGTAAGTGCCGCGGCCGAAGGCCACGGCGTCGGTGTCGCCCTGCACCAGCCGGATGCTCTCGAACGGCACGCCCAGCCAGTCCGAGACGAGCTGGGCGTAGGTCGTGGCGTGTCCCTGGCCGTGCGAATGCGTGCCGGCGACCACCGTGACCGTGCCGCTCGGATCGAAGCGCAGCTCCATGCGCTCGTTGAAGACACCGGAATCCTCGAGGTAATAGATCAGCGACCGGCCGCGCAGCCTTCCACGCTTTTGGCTTTCCGTTTTTCTGTCTGAATAGGAATGCCATTGCGAAAGATCGAGAGCCCTATCCGTCAATTTTGCGAAATCCCCGGAGTCGTAGGTCCAGCCGACCGCTGCGCCGACGGTCCAGCCGGCCGTGGTGTTGTACGGCATGGCTTCGGGCCGGATGTAGTTGCGCCGGCGCAGCTCCACCGGGTCGATGCCGGTCTTCTTCGCCGCCTCCTCCATCAGCCGCTCGGTGATGTAGGCGGCTTCGGGCCGGCCGGCGCCGCGGTACGGGCCGAGCGGCGTGGTGTGGGTGAAGGTCGCCTTGCTCGCCACCAGCATCGCCGGCACCACGTACACGCTGGGAATATTGCGCAGCGCGCACAGCACCGGCACGACGCCGGCGTTGGTGACATAGGCGCCCACCGCGTGCAGCGCCTGCGCGCGGATGGCGAGGATCTTGCCGTTCTCGTCGAGCGCCATCTCGGCGTTGACCAGCTGGTCGCGGCCGTGGTTGTCGGTGAGGAGCGATTCGCTGCGCGTCGCCACCCACTTCACCGGGCGCCCCAGCTTGCGCGAGGCCCACAGCACCAGGCCATCCTCCGGATAGACATCGCCCTTCATGCCGAAGCCGCCGCCCACGTCCGGCGCAATGACGCGCAGCTTGTTGTCCGGGATCCTGAAGACGGCCGCGCACAGAATTCCGCGGACGCCATGCGGGTTCTGGCTGCTCGTATAAAGGACAAAGGAATTTTCCGCAGGATCAAAAGCGCCGAGTGTGGCCCGGGGTTCCATGGCGTTCGCCGTGATGCGGTTGTTGTAGAGCCGCACCGAAGCCACGTGCTTCGCCTTCGCGAACGCCGCTTCCGTCGCTTCCTTGTTGCCCATCATCAGCGGGAAAGCGAGGTTGCCCATGGCGTTGTCGTCCCACACCTTGGGCGCGCCCTCCTTCGCCGCGTCGGCCACGTTCACCACCGCCGGCAGCGGCTCGTAGTCCACGTCCACCAGCTCCGCCGCGACGCGCGCCTGCTCGGGCGTTTCGGCGACGACGAAGGCGATGCGATCGCCGACATAGCGCGCCTTCGCCGGCTCGAGCAGCGGGCGGAAGGTGCGGTAGCCCTTCGGGCCGCCCATGTCCTCGGGCATGAACAGCGGCGGGATGCCGCCGAGCTGGTCCGCCTTCGCGTCCGCGCCGGTCAGGACGAGGTGCACGCCGGGCATGGCCAGGGCTTTTTCGACCGAAATACTTTTTATATGAGCGTGAGCGTGGGGAGACATCACGACCGCCCCGTGCAGCATGTGCGGCAGCTGGATGTCGTCGACAAAGCGCGCGCGCCCGGTGAGGAAGCGCTGGTCCTCGACGCGCCGTACCGGCTGGCCGATGCCGAAACGATTCATGAGCCCCATGCTAATCGGGGGTTGAACATGTTCGCAATTGGATTTGCAAACACCTTCTTACTTCTGCAATCCGGTGAACTGGAGCTTCAACAGGCGCCGCAGGTCGGCGATGCCGCGCGCAGGGTCCGGGTGCTGCGCCGCGATCCACCAGCGCAGGGACGCCGAGTAGACGAAGAAGATGTAGCGGGCGATCAGCGCCGCAGATTCGGTTTTCCTCAAATCACCCCTGTTTTGGGCTGTTTTGACGAGTTCCTCGACGCCGTCGATGAGGCGCTTGCGAATCGCATGGAAGGTGGCCGCCTGCTTGCCGCTGGAATAGAAGGTCAGCTCCTGCAGCAGGATGCGCGCCAGCGCCGGCTGGGTGGCGAGCCAGCGGTAGTGGACGCGGAACACCGCGGTCAGCTGCTCGAGCAGCGGCGCGCCGGGCCGTGCCGAGGCGAGCGCCGTGTCGGTCACCGCGTTCAGTTCCTCGTTGAAAATAAGGAATACCAGGTCGCGCTTGTCCTCGGCGTAGTTGAACAGCGTGCCGAGGCCGACATGGGCGCGCTGCGCGATCTGGCGCATGGTGGCCGCGCCATAGCCGCGCCGCGCGAACAGCTCCGCCGCCGCGGCGCGGATGCGGTCGCGCGTCGCGAGCTTCTTGCGCTCCCTCAGTCCCGCCGCGCTCTTTCGATCGCTTCCCACAGGCGCCTCGAGGAATACGGAAAATCCAGCTGATGGATGCCGAGCGGCCGCAGCGCGTCGATCACCGCGTTGGCGAGCGCCGGGATGGCGCCGGTGGTGCCCGCCTCCCCCGCGCCCTTGGCGCCGAGCGGGTTGCTGGGCGACGGCACCAGGTGGTCCGCCAGGTGAACGCGGGTCAGCAGGTCCGCGCGCGGCATCGTGTAATCCATGAAGCTGCCGGTGAGCAGCTGCCCGCTCGCGCGGTCGTAGACGCAATGCTCGCCGAGCACCTGGCCGATGCCCTGCACGATGCCGCCCACCACCTGCCCTTCGAGCAGCACGTGGTTGATGACGCGGCCGCAGTCGTCCACCGCCACATAGCGCTCCAGCGTCAGCTCGCCGCTGTCCGGATCGATCTCGACTTCGGCGACGTGCGCGCCGCCGGGAAACGACGTCGGCGCCGGGATGCCGTCGAGCGAGTCGAGCTGCGAGTGATGGCGGCGGGCGATCTCCGCGAACGTGACGGAGAGGTCCGTGCCTTTCACTCTGAAAATTCCCCCTGAAAATTCAACATCGCCAACGGCAACTTCAAGATCCTTCGCCGCCAGGTCCAGCGCCTTCTTCAGCACCACCCGTGCCGTCGCCACCAGCGCGCCGCCGTGCGCCATGATCGAGCGCGAACCGACGGTGCCGCCGCCGACCAGTTTTGGACCCAAGGGATCGCTGGCTCTCAACAGAAGCTTTTCCGGTGAAATGCCGAGAATCTCCGCGACGATCTCCGGGAACACCGTTTCATGGCCCTGGCCGGACGGCCCCGCGAGCACATAGAGCGAGGCATTTCCCGATTCGCCGAACTTGATCGCCGCCTGCTCCTGCGGCGAGGCGCCCGCACCCGAGGGCTCGCAGAACACCGCGCAGCCGATGCCACGGAGCCTTTTGCTTTGCTTTTTTCTCTCGGCAAAATTGTCCCAGTCTGAAATTCGCAAGGCGTCGTCCAAGTACCCTTTCGGATCACCGCTGTCGTAAGTCGAGCCGACCGGGGTCTTGTACGGGTAGGCCTCCTTCGGGATGAAGTTGCGCCGGCGCAGCTCGACGCGGTCGATGCCGGTCTCGCGCGCCGCCTCGTCCACCAGGCGCTCGACCAGGTAGGAAACGTTCGGGCGGCCGGCGCCGCGGTAGGCGGTGATCGGCGTGGTGTTGGTGAGCGCGAGGCGATGCCGGCCGTAGAGCGCCGGAATGCGGTAGACGTTGATGGCGTGGGTCGACGGATTCAGCGTGTTGATCAGCGGCCCCGCCTGCGACAGGTACGCCCCCAGGTTGCAGATCCAGTCCAAGCGCAGGCCGACGAAGCGGCCCTCGCGGTCGAGGGCCAGCTCGCCGCCCAGCTGCGCGGCGCGCCCGTGGTGGTCGCTGACGATGGTCTCGAATCGCGAGCCGACCCATTTCACCGGCTTGCCCAGTCGCCGCGAGGCGAGCATCAGCGCGCAGTACTCGGGATAGGCCTGCGAGCGGATGCCGAAGCCCCCGCCGACGTCGCGCGCGTGCAGGCGGATCTTCTCCGCCGGCGTGCCGGTGATGGCGGCGAAGTTCGGCAGCATCATGCTCATGCCCTGCGAGCTGGCGTAGACGTCGTAGGACTCGCTCGCCGCGTCCCAGGCGGCGACGCAGGCCTTCGGCTCCATCGGGTTGCCGGAGACGCGCGTGCTGTCCAGCGTCAGGCGCGTGACGTGCGCCGCGCCGGCGATGGCCGCGGCCGCCGCCGCCTCGTTGCCGTATTCGTAGTCGAAGGCCAGGTTGTCCGCGATGCCTTCGTGCAGCCGGGGTGCGCCCGGGCCGAGCGCGTCGGCGCCGTCCACTACCGCCGGCAGCTCGCGCCAGTCGACGTCGATCCTCTCGGCGGCGTCCTGCGCCGCGGCCGCCGAGGTGGCGACGACCAGCGCCACCTCCTCGCCCACGTAGCGCACGCGCCCGCGCGCCAGGATCGGACGCTCGGGCACCTTGAGCATGCCGCCGCCGCGGCCCGGATACTTCACCATCGGCGGCGGCGTCTTCAGGTCCTTCGCATCTTCGCCCGCAAAGATCGCTACAACGCCCGGAAGTGAAGAAGCAATTTCCTTGTTAAAAGACAAAATCTCGGCGTGCGCCCGGTCGGAGCGCAAAAAGCAGCCGTACAGCTGGCCCGGCAGATTCCAGTCGGCGGTGTAACGCCCCTGCCCGGTCAGGAGGCGATCGTCTTCGCGGCGCCCCTTGAACGCTCCGCTCACGCCGGGATCGACGTGGACTGCCAGGCGACGAACTTCCAGCCCTGCGGCGTGCGCGTCCAGGCCTCCAGGAAGCGCAGGCGCATGGTCTTCGGCTGCCCGCCGACCTCGACGTCGAGCACCCCGGTGCCGGTGAGCAGCGCCACCTCGCCGTACCGGCGCACCTTGCGCTCGCTGAGCTTCGTTGCCTTGTAGAACACCTTGCCCGAGGTCATGGACTCGAGCCAGCTCGCCTTGCCGTCCACGCCGGAGTGGGAATGCGTGTACACCAGGTCGTCGTGCACCAGCACGGCGAGCTTGCCGTAGTCGCGCCCGGTCATCGCGGCGAAGCGCTGGTCCTGCAGGCCGAGAATTTCCTTGTCGCTCACTGCCACACCTCCTTCGCCACCTCGATCACGCGCTCGAGCTTGCGCCACTGCTCGTCCATCGTCAGGTTGTTGCCGTGGTGCGTGCTGGAAAATCCGCACTGCGGCGAAAGACCAAGGTTTTCCAGTGGCACGTACCTGGACGCCTGGTCGATTTTTCGTTTCAGAAATTCCTTGCTTTCCAGTTGTGGAATTTTCGACGACATCACGCCGAGCACGACCTTCTTTCCCTTCGGCACGAAGCGCAGCGGCTCGAAGCCGCCCGCGCGCTCGGTGTCGAATTCCATGAAGAACGCATCGACGCCGCTCGAGAACATCGCCTCGGCCACCGGCTCGTAGCCGCCTTCGGCCACCCAGGCGCTCTTGAAGTTGCCGCGGCAGGTGTGCATGGCGATCGTCATTCCCGCCGGACGATGCTTCAGCGCCTCCGATATGGTCTTCGCGTACGTCGACGGCAAGGCCTCGGGGTCATCGCCGTTCCTCACGCAGGCCTCGCGGATCTTCGGGTCGCAGAGGTAGGCGAAGGCGACATCGTCGAGCTGGAGATAGGTGCAGCCGGCCTTCGCGAACGCCGCGATGGCCGCCTGGTAGGCCTTCGCGGCGTCGGCCCAGAACTCGGCCATGTCCGGGTAGGCGTCCTTCGAGATCCCCGCGCGCCCGGCGCGCAGGTGCAGCATGGAGGGTGAAGGGATGGTGAATTTCGCCGTTTTCCGGGTGGTTTCCTTCAGAAAAGCGAAATCCTCGATCATCACCGGCTTCGAATAGCGCAGTTTCCCGGTCACCTTCGGAATGGGCGGCTGCTCCTCGGTGCCGCCGAATTTCGGCCCCGGGTTCACATGCAGCGCCACGCCGTCGAGCTGCGCCATGAAGTCGAGGTGCCACCAGTCGCGGCTGAATTCGCCGTCGGAGACGCTCTCCAGGCCCAGTGCCTCCTGCTTCGAGACGACGTCGCGAATGGACTTTTCCTGGATGGCTTTCAGGTTTTTTGCCTTTGAAAGGCGGGCCTCGTGAAGGTCCTTCGGTCGTAACAGGCTTCCCACGTGATCGGCGCGGAACGGCGGCGTCACGTCAGTCGGCCTTGGCGCCCGAGTCGCGTACCGCCTTGGACCACTTCTGCACCTCGTCGCGCAGGAAGGCGCTGAACTGCCCGGAGGTATTGCCCTGCCAGTCGAGACCGAGCTGCTTGAGGCGTTCCTGCACGTCGGGCGCGGCGAACGCGCGGTTGAGCTCGGAATTGATGCGGTTGACGACTTCCTGCGGCGTGCCGGCGGGCGCGAAGATCGCGGTCCAGGTCAGGTCGTCGAAGCCGCTGAAGCCCTGCTCGTTGACCGTCGGCACCTCGGGCAGCGCGGGCGAGCGCTGCGCGCTGGTGACGGCGATGGCGCGCAGGCGCCCGGCGCGCACGTGGCCCACCGCCGGCGGCATCGAAGTGCTGGAAATCTGCGTGTGGCCCGCCACCGCGGCGCCGGCGGCCTGCGCCGGCTGGTAGGGAACGTGAGTGATGTCGATCCCGGCGGCGATCTTGATCCGTTCCATCGAGAGGTGCGTGGTCGTGCCGGTTCCCGAGGAGGCGTAGGACAGCCGCTCCTTGCGCGCCAGCGCCACCAGCTCCTTCAGGTTGGCCGCCGGGACGGCCGGATTCACGGCGATCAGGTTTGGCGTGCTCGGGGCGAGGATCACCGGGACGAAATCGATGAACGGATCGTAGCCGGCGTTCGCGTACAGGCTGGGATTGACGGCGTAGGCCACGCTGGTGAGGAACAGCATGTAGCCGTCGGGCGCGGCGCGCTTCACCTGCTGCGCGGCCACGTTGCCGCTCGCGCCGGGCTTGTTTTCCACCAGCACCGTCTGCCCGATCGCCTCCGCGAGCTTCGGCGCGGCGAGGCGCGCCACCAGGTCGGTGGTGCTGCCGGGGGCGAAGCCGACCACCAGGTGCACCGGCCGCTGCTTCGGCCAGTCCTGCGCCGCCGCGGCCGCGGCGAACGCCAGTGGCAGGACGCAAAGCGCGAGACGCTTGATCGACGTTTCTCCTCTGCGCGGATGCTACCATCCCCGCCCCCATGAAAATTCTCTTCGCCAGCGAAACGGAGCCCGCGGATTTCTGGCTGCCGTTGCTGCAAAAGGCGCTGCCCGGGGATCGGTTTGTTCTTGAGATTGAAAATGCAGTCGACATGGCGCTGGTGGCGAATCCGCGGCCGGGCGCATTGGCATCGCTGAAAGGAACCAGGCTCATCCAATCCCTGTGGATGGGCGTGGACAAGCTGCTCGCCGATCCGGCCTACCCGCATGGCGTGCCGCTCGCGCGCCTGATCGATCCGGGGATGGTGGCCGCGATGACCGAGACGGTGATCGCGCACGTGCTCGACTGGCACCGCCACCATTACTACTACCGCAGCCTGCAGGCCGAGCCGCGCTGGCGCCGCGTGCGGCAGTTTCTCGCCTCCGATCGCACCGTCGGCATCCTCGGCCTGGGCGAGCTCGGCAGCGACGCGGCAAGCAGGCTGCA
>Ga0075435_100000945_pt1 | contig 18336 bp, 18 predicted proteins | sample RhiMethybrSRZTD4_FD_75302 | JGI IMG/M metagenome (GOLD analysis project Ga0075435, IMG submission 75302) | Populus rhizosphere microbial communities from Tennessee, USA - Rhizosphere MetaG P. TD hybrid SRZTD4 | ecosystem: Host-associated > Plants > Roots > Rhizosphere > Soil | place: USA...
GTTGGCTTTTTCGTGAACATTCCGTCTTTTCCTCTTGGGAGTTTTGGGCGTTGGGCGTTGGAAGTTGATTGGGAGTTGGGAATTGCGGAGTTGGGGAGTTGACTGCGAAGGGAGTCCTCATCGCGTTCGAGGGCCTCGACCAGAGCGGCAAGCAGACGCAGGCCGAGCGGCTGAAGGCGGCGGTCGAAGCGCGCGGAGGGACCAGCGTGCTGATCGACTTCCCGTCGTACGAGACCGACATCGGCCACGAGATCGAGGAAGGGCTGCATGGGAGGCGCGACTACGAAGCCGATGTCATGCAGCTGCTCTACGTCGCCAACCGCTACGAGAAGCGGCCGCAGATCGAGCGGTGGCTGGCCGATGGCGTCGTCGTCATCTGCGACCGCTACCGGGCGTCGAGCGTCGCCTACGGCGAGGCGCAGGGCCTCGATCCGGCGTGGCTGACCGACGTGCAGACATACCTGCCGCCGCCGGATCTCACGGTGCTGCTCGACATCGCGCCGGAGACCGCGGCCGGCCGCAAGACCGCCAACCGCGACAAGTACGAGCGTGACCTGGCGCTGTTGTCGCGCGTCCGCGACAGCTACCGCCGCCAGGCACAGGCGCCGGGCTGGCTGCGGATCGACGGCGAGCGCGACAAGGACGCGGTCGCCGCCGACGTCCTCAGGGCTGTCGCGCCACTGCTTTCGCCGCGGTAAGCGCGCGTACTTCCGTCGCGCCGGCGTCCAGCAGCGCTGCCGCGCACGCGTTCAGCGTCGCGCCGGTGGTGGCGACGTCGTCCACCAGCACGATGATCAATCCGTCCACGTCCACACGCGGCGCGAACGCGCCGCGGACGTTGGCGGCGCGCTTCGACGCGGGCAGGTCCGCCTGTGACGACGTGCTGCGGGTGCGCGTCAGGGCGTTGACCACTGGCAGCCCGAGGTGCTTCGCGAGGTGTCTTGCCTGGTTGAAGCCGCGTTCGCGCTGCCGGGATCGATGGAGCGGCACGGGGACCAGGATGTCGGCGCCCGAAAGGACGTCTGCGCCGGCTGCGCGCATCCGCCGCGCCAGGTGCCGCGCGATGCTGGGGCGCCGGTCGTACTTCAGCGCGTGCACGATGGCGCGCAACGATCCTTCGTAGGATCCGACCGCTCGCGCCAGGGCGACCTTCGGTTCGCTGCGGCGGCAGCGCCGGCATCTGTCATCGCCGTAGCCTCCCCCTTCCGCCTCCGCGCGGAGTTCCGCGTGGCTTCCGCCTTTAGGCGGAAGTTCCCTCCATGTCTTCAGCGGCTCGCCGCAGGTGCGGCAGCAGGGGGGCGTGATGGGGACGATGGCGGACCAGCAGCCGCGGCAGACGGCGCCGCGCGTCGGCTCGTCGAGCGGCAGGCGACAGGCCGCGCACGTCGGCGCCAGGACGATGGCGACGGCGCCGTCGGCGAGGGGCCGGAGGAACGTTTCAGCTGCCCTTAGGAGGCTCGTCGGACACCTCGATACGCTCGGCGTCCCCCCACAAGCGCTCGAGTGAATAGAACTCCCGGGTCTGCGGCGTGAACACGTGCACGATGAACGAGAAGAAGTCCATCAGCACCCAGTCCCCTCTATCGTAACCCTCGACGTGGTTCGGCCGCACCTTGGCGGCGCGGAGCGCCTCCTCGACGGCGTCGGCAATTGCGTGTACCTGGCGCTGGTTCTGCCCCGAGCAGAGCAGGAAGAAGTCGGTGAACGCCGGCGTCTGCCGCAGGTCGAGGACCACCACCTCCATCGCCTTCTTGTCGAGCGCGGCGCGCACCGCCTTCGCGATTTCCCCCGTGAGCTTCTTCTTCGGGGTGACCGGCCGCTTCTTCTTCTCAGTTCTCTCGGTTTTGGCCATGCATCTCGGTGACGTACAACGCGTGCTGATGAATGTGGGTTTCGACGAGAGGTGGCACGAGGCCGGCGATCGTTTCGCCGCGCCGCAGCCGCTCGCGCACGACGGTCGACGACACGTCGGGCGTCGGCGTCTCGAGCAGGTGAATCCGCGGCGGCGTCGCGTCGCTTTGCTTGTCCGCCGCGCGCATGCGCGCGGCCAGCGACGGCAGCCGCGCCGGCAGCGACTCGAGCGCGTGCCCGGGGCGCGCCACCACCACGAAGGTCGCCAGCTCGAGGACGTCCGGATAGCGCTTCCACGTGCCGATGTCGGCGAACGCGTCCGCCCCCGTGATGAAGTAGATCTGCGACGCGCTCAGGCCGCGCGCATGCAGCCGATCGAGCGTGTCGGCGGTGTAGGAAGGGCCGGCGGCGCGCAGCTCCTCGTCGCTGGCGCGCAGCCGCGGCACGCCGGACACCGCCAGGCACGCCATCGCGAAGCGGTGGAAGGGGGACGCGAGCGGCTGCACCGGACGATGGGGTGGAATGTGCGACGGGACGATGAACACGTCCTGCAGATCGAAGGCGTCGCGCGCGGCGACGGCCGCGGCCAGGTGCCCGCCGTGGATCGGGTCGAGAGTACCGCCGAGCAGGCCGATGCGTCTCACTCCGTACCGAGGTGCGAGGCTCGAGGGGCGAGGGGCGTTCGCCCCTCGACCAGTTTCTTCCACACTGCTTCGAGCAGCAGCGGCAGCCCCTCTCCAGTGGCCGCTGAGACAGGGTAGAGCGGAACACCGGTGCGCTGCAAATGCTCGCGCAGCCGCTGCAGCCGCGACGGATCGTCGAGGGCGTCGATCTTGTTGGCGGCGACGACGACCGGCTTGTCCTGCAGGCGCTCGCCGGTGGCGTCGCGTCCCGGGAACATCGCCAGCTCGCGCGTGATCACCTCGAAGTCCTCGACCGGCTCGCGCGCCGAGGCCGACGAGACGTCGACGACGTGCACCAGCACGCGGGTCCGTTCGAGGTGGCTCAGGAAGCGATGCCCGAGGCCGTGCCCTTCGTGCGCCCCTTCGATCAGTCCCGGCACGTCGGCGGCGACGAACGAGCGATCGCCCGACAGGCCGACGACGCCGAGATTGGGCGTCAGCGTGGTGAACGGGTAGTCGGCGATCTTCGGCTTGGCCGCGGAGATCCGCGAGATGATGGTCGACTTGCCGGCGTTGGGGAAGCCGACCAGGCCGACGTCGGCGAGCAGCTTCAGCTGCAGCCGCAGGTCCTTCTCTTCGCCGGGCAGCCCCGGCTGCGTGCGGCGCGGCGCGCGGTTGGTGGAGCTCGCGTAGCGGGCGTTGCCCTGTCCGCCGAGGCCCCCCTTCGCGATCAGCAGCGGCTCGTCTTCGTTCGTCAGGTCGGCGATCTGGACGAACTCCTCGCCCTGCTTCTCGAAGATCTGCGTGCCGATCGGGACCTGCAGGGTGATGTCGCCGCCCGACTTGCCCGTGCGCAGCGAGCCTTCGCCGTGCGCGCCGCGGCCGGCCTCGAACAGCTTCTGGAACCGGAAATTGAGGAGGGTGTTGAGATTGGCGCGCGCGACCAGGTAGACGCTGCCGCCGTGACCGCCGTCGCCGCCATCGGGACCGCCGCGAGGGACGAACTTCTCGCGGCGAAAGCTCATGGCGCCACGGCCGCCATGGCCGGCCGCGACGTGAATCTCGACCTCGTCGACGAACATGTATCGGCGGGTCTGAAGACCCGGCCTACTCCAGCGGGAGGATCGAGATGACGCGGCCGCGGGCGCCGTGATCGGAGAACTTCACCGTGCCGTCGACCTTCGCAAACAGCGTGTCGTCCTTGCCGAGCCCGACGTTGAGGCCGGGACGGAAGCGGCGCCCGCGCTGGCGCACGAGGATCGAGCCGCCGGTGACGACGTTGCCGTCGAACCGCTTGACGCCGAGACGCTGGGCGTTGCTGTCGCGCCCGTTACGAGTACTGCCGCCGCCTTTTTTTGTTGCCATGATGAACTTCGCTCTTACGCAGCTGACGCTGCGGCCGCTTGGCGCAGCCGACGCTGCGCGCTAGACCTGAATGTCGGTGATGCGCACGCGGGTCAGCGTGCTGCGATGCCCCTTGGTGCGGCGCATGCCCTTCCGGCGCTTCTTCTTGAACACGCGGATCTTCGGACCGCGCGACTCGCCGTCGACCACGCCGAGGACCTTCACGTTGGCGACAAACGGCGCGCCGGCCAGCACTTCGCCGCCGTCCTTCTCGAGGAACAGCACTTTGTCGATGCTGACCTCGTCGCCGGGGTTGGCGTCGACCCGATCGACTTCGACCACGGCGCCGGGGGTCACTTTGACCTGGCGGCCGCCGCTCTGGATGATTGCAAACACCTCTACCGGCTCCTTGCTGAGGGAGGCAAAACTCTAGGATACCACAGCTTGCCGTCGTCGGGCCAAGGGCAGAGGGCCTCGGGATGGGGCCGAGTAATTAGGGCTTAGGAATAGGGCCGAGGCGGACGGCAACGTCTACTTCAGCAGTACCCGGGTGCCGCGGATCTTCTGGGCGCTCAGCGTGCTCAGGAAGGAGGGCATGACGCGGTCCATCAGCTCGAAGTAGGTCGACAGCGCCGGCACGCTCTGCTGCGCCGGGTAGAGGATCTCTTCGTGGAAGGTCTCCGAGTAGAGGATGGCGCCGGTGCGGCCGTCGATGAAGACGAACCGCGGCTGCAGGATGAAGCCCTTGCGCTCCTGGTAGGTGCGGACGGGGATCACGCTGCGGCGGCCGAAGGAGTCGTAGACCTCGCGCTGCTGCATGACGAAGCCGTTGGCCTGGTTCGGCGTGAAGAGGACGGTGCCGGTGACGATCAGCGGCGTCTGGTATTCCTCGCCGAGCTTCTTCCAGTAGGCGACGTCGGCGAAGATCTTGTCGTACTTCGCCAGGTCCTTCTCGTTGTGGATCGCGGGGTCGGCCTTGTGCGGGTCCGGCTGCGGCTTCGCGGCGGCGCTGTCGGCGGGCTTGCTGGCCATTTCCGCCGCGGGAATCGGACCGACCGGGGCGACGCCGGTGGACGTGGTGGTGATCGTGTTGCCGTTGTCGCGCGCGGCGGCGCTTTCGGCGGCGGCGACCTCGGCGAGCGGCAGCACTTCGGCCTCGATCACACGGAGCGGCGACTTGGTGCGCAGCTGGCTGCGCAGGAGCCGCACCGTCTCGAGATTGGCGTCGACGTCGTCGCTGCCGCCGCTGATGAAGCCGGCGACGAGCACGCGCTGGAACGCGGTGACGTCCATCTTCGGCTGGATCGGCGTCTCGATCGGGATCTCGTAGAACCCCGTGCAGCCCACGAGGGCCACGCCCGCGGCGACCGCGGCGACGAGGACGACCTTACTTGCCGCTGCGGCGCTTCGTGCGGTCATTGATTTCTTTGAAGAGATCGTAGTTCTGCCGGATCATCAGGTTCTTCGGATCCAGCGCCAGGGCCTTCTCGTACGCCTGCTTCGCTTCCTCGAACTTGCCCTCGTGCTCGTAGGCGATGGCCAGGTTGTTCCAGGCGGCGGCGTAGGTCGGGTCCAGCTCCGTCGCCTTCTGCCAGCGGTAGAGCGCCTCGTTCCACAGGCCGTTCTGGGCCACCTTGATGCCGAACTCGACCTGCTGCTTTGATTTCCCGCGATCGTTCTGGGCCCGCGCGGCTGCCGGCGCGGCGAGGAAAATCACGACTGAGAGGATCGTCAGTCGGCGCAGCATGGGGGTAGTGCGCCAATATACCAAGTTTCGCCTCCCCCGGATCTCGTTTTCCTGCCGGAAAGTCTGTGACATTTCTTACAGGGCCTCGCGTACGACGGTCGGGCCCGTCCCGCCGCGCGCCATCCGTTGCCCACGCGCGAAGCGGACCAATATGGGCGCCACAGCAACTCACGTACCACGCCTTTTCAGTGAAGTTCCGGCCACGGATCGCGTACTTTGCTCCGGATTTTGTAAGCCTGCACGCACCCCGTAACCCCGCCGTTTGGCAGAGATGACACTGCCCGCCTATAATAAGGACAGAGGGGCCGGGCACCGTGGCTGCTGCGCGCAGCGCCGGTCGGGCCCCTTCGGCATTTGTCCGGCACTGCGGCGCTCGTGGAGAGAGATCGATGGATCTGCTCAGCGCCGTGGCCCTTTCCACCCTCCCAGGCATAGCGCGCCCGCGGGCCGCGGCGGCTTTCAAGGCGCTGCGCGCGTCGCTGCAGGACGAGGTCACGCTCGAGACCGTCATCGAAGCCTGCGCCTCGGCCGTCGACGCCGGGCGCGTCGCGGCGGACGCGCGCCGGGAGGCAGCGATTTTGCTCGACCGCGCCCGCGCGGCGCGTATCGACGTCGTACGGTGGGACGCGGACGGCTATCCCCCCCTGCTGCGCGAGATCATCGACCCGCCGCCGGTGCTCTGGGTGCGCGGCGCCGCGGCCGTGTTGCCGCGTCCGGCCGTGGCGATCGTGGGGTCGCGCGCGGCCACGCCGTATGCGCAGGAAGTCGCGGCCCGCCTTGCGGGTGAGCTTGCCGACCGCCACGTCGTGGTCGTGTCGGGCCTCGCGCGCGGCGCGGACGGCGCGGCGCACCGCGGGTGCGTGTCGGCCGGCGGCGCGACGGTCGCGGTTCTCGGGTCGGGGCCCGACGTGATCTACCCGCGCGAGCACGATGCGCTCGCGGAAAGCATCTGCCGTGATGGCGCGCTGGTGAGCGAGCTCGGCCCCGGCGCGCCGCCGCTGCCGGAACACTTTCCGCTGCGCAACCGCCTGATCAGCGGGATCTCGCTCGCCGTCGTCGTCGTCGAAGCGTCCGAACGGAGCGGATCGCTGATTACGGCGCGATGCGCGCTGGAACAGGGGCGTGACGTCATGGCGGTGCCTGGAAGCGTCCTGGGGGGCCGGAACCGTGGCTCGCACGCGCTCTTGAAGGACGGCGCAAAGGTCGTCGAGACTGCGGACGATATCCTCGATGGCCTGGGATGGCCTGCCCCGAGCAGCGTCGAGGGGCCGGAAGTTGAGCCGCAAATTTCTTGTAACGTGTTGGATCAAGATGACTTGTTGAGCCGTCTCACCCCCGGCGCAACCTACGACGTCGACGAAATGTCTGCTACGGTGGAAATACCGGGCTCGCTGTTGCTGCCCCGCCTGACCGAATGGGAGATGCAGGGGCGGCTGCTGAAATTGGGCGGGGGGCGATACGCCATCCCGCCGCGGAAATAAGGGTTATGGCAAAGGCACTCGTGGTGGTCGAATCGCCGGCCAAGGCGAAAACCATCAACAAATATCTCGGTAAGGACTACAAGGTCGTCGCCTCGATGGGGCACGTCCGCGATCTGCCCAAGAGCAAGCTGGGCGTGGACGTCGAGGAAGGGTTCGAGCCGTCGTACGAGGTGATCGCCAGCCGCAAGAAGGTGCTCGCCGAGCTGAAGGCGGAAGCGAAGAAGGCGAGCGAGATCTTCGTCGCGACCGACCCTGACCGCGAGGGGGAAGCCATCGGCTGGCACCTGGCGGAGGAGCTCGGGCGCGACAACAAGAAGAAGATCCGCCGGCTGATGTTCAACGAGATCACCAAGAAGGGGGTGCTCTCGGCGCTCGACAAGCCGACGACCATCGACAAGAAGATGGTGGACGCGCAGCAGGCGCGCCGCGTCCTCGATCGCCTGGTCGGTTACAAGATCAGCCCGCTGCTCTGGGACAAGGTGCGGCGCGGCCTGAGCGCCGGGCGCGTGCAGTCGGTCGCGCTGAAGCTGGTCTGCGACCGCGAGCGCGAGATCAACGCGTTCGTCGCCGAGGAGTACTGGAACATCACGGCACGGCTCGCCGGCCGGGTGCCGCCCGAGTTCGACGCGAAGCTCCTGAAGAAGGACGGCGCGAACATCAAGGTCGGCAACGAGACCGAAGCCAACGCGGTGCTCGTCGACCTGCGCAGCGCGCGCTGGGTCGTCGACAGCGTGACGACGAAGGAGCGGAAGAAGAGCTCGGTTCCCCCGTTCATCACCAGCAAGCTGCAGCAGGCCTCACGCTTCCCCGTCAAGAAGACGATGATGGTGGCGCAGCAGCTCTATGAAGGCGTGGAGCTGCCCGGCGAAGGCTCGGTCGGCCTCATCACCTACATGCGAACCGACTCGACGCGCGTCGCCGATCAGGCGCTCGCCGAAGTGCGCCAGTTCATCGCCGGCGCGTTCGGCGACGAGTACGTGCCGGAGAAGCCCAACGTCTTCAAGACGAAGTCGGATGCGCAGGACGCGCACGAAGCGATCCGCCCGACCTCGATGCAGTACCACCCCGACGAAGTGCGCGCGCAGCTGACCCACGATCAGTACTACCTCTACAAGTTGATCTGGAACCGCTTCGTCGCGTCGCAGATGCCGCCGGCGACCTTCGACGAGACCACCGTCGACATCACCGCGGCCGCGTATCTCTTCCGCGTCAAGGGCTCGGTGCCGAAGTTCCCCGGCTGGATGGCGGTCTACAACCAGCCGGTCGCGCCGGCGCCCGACATCGAGACGGTCGCGCCCGGGCCCGACGCGCGCACCGCGGAAGACGACGAGGACTCGAGCGTGCTGCCGCCGCTGGCGCAGGGGGACACGCTGACGCTGCGCGAGCTGAAGCCGGAGCAGAAATTCACCCAGCCGCCGCCGCGCTACACCGAGGCGACGCTGGTCAAGGCGCTCGAAGAGAACGGCATCGGGCGTCCCTCCACCTACGCGTCGATCATCACGGTGATCCAGGCGCGCGAGTACGTGAACAAGATCGAAGGCAAGTTCAAGCCGACCGTCCTCGGCGTGATGCTGGTCGAGAAGCTGCTCAGCCCGGCCTTCGACGACATTCTCGACGTCGGCTACACGCGCGAGCTCGAGGAGGACCTCGACAAGATCGAGTCGGGCGCGTCCGACTACGAGTCCACGCTGACCAGCTTCTACAAGAAGTTCTCCAAGGATCTGAAGCGCGCCGCCAAGGAGATGATCAATCTCAAAGAGGGCGTCGAGCCGGATCCCCCGGTCGCGTGCGACAAGTGCGCCAAGCCGATGGTGATCAAGGCCGGCAAGTTCGGTCTCTTCCTCGCCTGCAGCGGCTATCCCGAGTGCGAGAACACGCGCGAGCTGGAGACGCCGGAGGCCGCGGCCGAAGGGGCGGAGGCGCTCGAGGAGACGTGCGAGAACTGCGGCAAGCCGATGGCGGTCAAGCGCGGCCGCTTCGGCCAGTTCCTCGCCTGCACCGGCTATCCCGAGTGCAAGACGACGCGGAAGATCATCGCCACCAAGCAGGGAATCACCGCCGCCAAGCCGGACCAGATCCTCGAAGAGAAGTGCCCGAAATGCGGCTCGAACCTGGTCATCAAGCAGGGCCGGTTCGGCGAGTTCACGGCGTGCAGCAGCTATCCGACCTGCAAGTACGTCAAGCAGAAGACGACCGGCGTCCTCTGCCCGAAGGACGGCGGCGAGATCGTCGAGCGCAAGTCGCGCCGCGGCAAGGTCTTCTTCGGCTGCGCCAACTATCCCGACTGCGACTTCACGCTGTGGAACCGTCCCGTCGCCGAGAAGTGCCCCGACTGCGGCGCGCCGTTCCTCGTCGAGAAGATCACCAAGCGGCACGGCCGCCAGTTGATCTGCAACAACGAGGATTGCTCGTACGTCCGTCAGGCGGAAGAGCTCACCACAGCCTGATTGGGAATGGGGAGTTGCGGCGTTGGGAGTTGACACGCGGCGAAGCCGCATCACCGTCGTCGGCGGCGGCCTCGCCGGCTCCGAAGCCGCCTGGCAGGCCGCGGCACGCGGCGTCCGCGTCGTCCTCCACGAGATGCGGCCGGTCACGCCGACCGCCGTGCACAAGACCGATGGCCTGGCGGAGCTCGTCTGCTCGAACTCCTTCCGCGGCGACAAGCTCGATAACGCCGTCGGCCTGCTCAAGGAGGAGATGCGGCGCCTCGGGTCGATCATCATGCGCTGCGCCGACGAGGCGCGGGTCCCGGCGGGTGCCGCGCTGGCCGTCGATCGCGACCTGTTCTCGTCGCGCGTCACCGAGGCAATCGCCTCGCATCCCCTGATCAGCATCCGCCGCGGCGAGATCACCGCGATCCCGTCGGCTGAGGAGGGGCCGGTGATCCTCGCGACCGGCCCGCTCACGTCCGCCGCGCTGTCGGCGGAGATCGCGGCGCTGGTCGGGTCCACGCATCTTTACTTCTACGATGCGATCAGCCCGATCGTCAGCGGCGAAACCATCGATCGCTCGAAGGTCTTCCGCGCCTCGCGCTGGGGACGGAGCTTGGGCCCGATTGGGGGTCAGGTCTCTAAAACGACAGATCCCGGGTGCCAGATCGAAGAATCTGCCACGCCTGGCACCGCCAACGGCCGTTTTGCAGACCTGACCCCTGGTCCCGCATGCGGGGCCGACGACGGCGAAGGCGATTACCTCAACTGTCCCTTCACGAAGGCGGAGTACGAGGCGTTCTACGCCGCGCTGATGTCGGCCGAGAAGGCCGGCGTCCACGAGTTCGATCAGCCGAAGTTCTTCGAGGGCTGCCTGCCGATCGAGGTGATGGCGGCGCGCGGCGTCGACACGCTGCGGTTCGGGCCGATGAAGCCCGTCGGGCTGCGCGATCCCCGCACCGGCCGGGAGGCCTACGCCATCGTCCAGCTGCGCCAGGACAACATTGCCGGCGATCACTTCAGCCTGGTCGGCTTCCAGACGCAGATGAAGTGGGGAGAGCAGGCGCGCGTGCTGCGGATGATTCCCGGGCTGGAGAGCGCCGAGTTCGTGCGCTTCGGGATGATCCACCGCAACACCTACGTCAACGCACCGACGGTGCTGCGCGAGACGTGGCAGACGCGCCTGCGCGACGATCTGTTCTTCGCCGGCCAGATGTCCGGGGTCGAAGGCTACGTCGAATCGGCCGCCTCCGGCCTCATCGCCGGCCGCAACGCCGCCGCGCTGGCGCTCGGCGAGGCCCCGTCGGCGCCGCCGCGGACGACGGCGATCGGCGCGCTGGCCTATTACGCCGCCAACGCCGATCCGAAACACTATGTGCCGTCGAACATCGCGTTCGGGCTGATCCCGCCGCTCGAGCAGCGGGTGAAGAGCAAGAAGGACCGCAACCTCGCCATCTCCGAACGGGCGCTGAAGGATCTGGACGATTGGTCAGAGACCACCTCAAGGCGTTTCTCGAGCATCTCCGGCTGAACGAGAACGCGTCGGCGCACACCGTGCGCGCCTACGACAGCGATCTGTCGCAGTATCTCGTCTTCCTCGCGTCCCACCTCGATCGGCGCGTCTCGGATCTCGGGCCGGCGGATCTCGATCACCTCAACGCCCGCGCGTTCCTCGGCGATCGCCACAAGCGCGGCAACTCCAAGTCGTCGGCGGCGCGGAAGCTGTCGGCGATCCGTGCCTTCGGCCGCTACCTGCGCCGCGAAGGGCTCATCGAGGGAGATCCGGCGGCGCTCGTCGGCACGCCGAAGCGGGAGCAGCGCATCCCGTCGCACCTGGCCGTCGACGAGATGTCGAAGCTGCTCGACACGCCCGACACCACGGATCCCCTCGGTCGCCGCGACAAGGCGATCCTCGAGCTGTTCTACGCGTCGGGGCTGCGTTTGAGCGAGCTGGTGGGCCTGGACCTGGACGACGTCAACCTGTCTGGCCGTGTGGTGCGTGTGCTGGGCAAGGGGCGCAAGGAGCGGATCGTGCCGTTCAACCGCTCGGCCGCCGACGCCCTGCGCGCATGGCTGGGCGATCGCGAACCCCTCCGCGCGGGGTCAGACCCGGGTCCGGCCCGGGTCAGACCCAGGTCTGACCCCGGGCGGGACGCCGCACGGCGACGGTCCCGCGAGCCGCTGTTCTTGAACTACCAGGGCGGACGACTGTCCACGAGGAGCGTGGACAAGCTGGTGCGCCGTTATGTGGCCGCCTGCAGCACGCGCTACGGCATCAGCCCGCACGCCCTGCGGCATTCGTTCGCCACGCACCTGCTGGAAGCGGGAGCGGATCTACGCGCGATCCAGGAGCTGCTCGGACACGCCCGTCTCAGCACCACGCAGCGCTACACGCACGTCAACGCCGCGCAGCTGATCGAGACCTACCGGAAGGCGCACCCGAAAGCGTAACCCTACGAACGGGCGAGATAGAACCGTGCCGCCGGAACCTGCTTCGGCCCCTCGCACGCGAAGAAGTCGACGACGGTGATCGCGCCGGCACGGCGGGGCGACGCTTCGACGGTGACGCCGCTGTGCGGCGACCAGCGCCAGCGATCGTTGACCCACGTGAACGTCGTCACCTCGCCCGATGCATTGGCGACGACGAGCGATCCGTCCACCCCGATCTCGCAGGTGGAGGCCTCGATCGCCGACGCCATGGTGGCGGCGCCGGCGAAGACCTGCTCGACGCCCGAGTAGCGTCCCGGCTTCACCCCGAGCTCCGCCAGCCGCGACGCGGCGGTGGCCACCGAGCCCCTGGTCGACGTGGGCAGGCGCTGATCGAGCCCGAGCTCCCGGAACTCGACCGAGACGTCGTCGCGCGCACCGATGTGACGTGAAGACAGCGAGCCGCCGTACATCATGATGACCCCCCCGGAGCGCTATGCGACGTCCACCATGCGGCGGCCGCGCGGGTACTCGATCTGCAGCGTCTTGATCTTGTAGTTCATGACGCGCGGGCTGATCGAGAGCAGTTCGGCGGCGTCCTTCTGCACCCAGTTCGACATCTTCAGCGCCTCGATGAGCGCCTGCCGCTCGATCTCCTCGAGGGCGATGCCGGTGGGCGGGATCTTCACGACCGGGCTGCCGTCGCCGGACGGCGCCGACGTCGAGAGCTCGCCCAGGCGCAGATCGGTGCTGGTGACCTGCGGCCCTTCCGACAGCAGCACCGCGCGCTCGATCGAGTTCTCCAGCTCGCGGATGTTGCCCGGCCAGTTGTAGCGCATCAGCAGCTTCAGCGCGTCGGGCGAGAGCCCGTCGACGCGCTTCTTCAGCTCGCTGGCGAAGCGGCGCAGGAAGAACGTCGCCAGCGCGCCGATGTCGTCCTTGCGCTCGCGCAGCGGCGGCATCTCGATCGAGACGACGTTGAGGCGGTAGTAGAGGTCCTCGCGGAACTGGCCGTTGGCCACCATCTGCGGCAGGTTGCGGTTGGTCGCGGTGATGACCCGGACGTCGCAGCGCAGCGTGCGGGTGCCGCCGAGGCGCTCGAACTCGTGCTCCTGCAGGACGCGCAGGATCTTGGCCTGCGTGTTGGCGCTCATGTCGCCGACTTCGTCGAGGAACAGCGTGCCGCCGTCGGCCTGCTCGAAGCGGCCGACGCGCTGCTTGTCGGCGCCGGTGAACGCGCCCTTCTCGTGGCCGAACAGCTCCGACTCGAGCAGGTTCTCCTGCAGCGCCGCGCAGTTCACCTTGACGAAGTTGCGCGCCGCGCGCAGCGAGTTGTGGTGGATGGCGCCGGCGATGAGCTCCTTGCCGGTGCCCGTCTCGCCGCGGATCAGGCAGGTGGTGTTGCTCTTGGCGACCTTCTTGACGATCGCCAGCACCGACTGCAGCGCGCCGCTGGCGCCGATGATGCGGTCGAAATCGTAGATGTCCTGCTGCGTGTGGCGCAGGTACTCGATCTCGTGCTTGAGGCGACGCATCTCGAGGGCCTTTTCGACCTTGAGCTCCATCTCCTCGATCTCGAACGGCTTCTGCACGTAGTCGAAGGCGCCGATCTTCATCGCCTCGACCGCCGTGTGGACGGAGCCGAACGCCGTCATCAGGATGACCGCGCTCGTCGGATGCAGCGCCTTGGCCGTGCGCAGCACGTCCATGCCGTCGCTGCCGCCCATCTTGAGGTCGCTCAGGACGACGTCGTACTGCCCCTCGTGGAGCTTTTCGATCGCGACGTTGCCGTTGGGCGCTTCATCGACGTCGTGGCGGGCATCGGACAGGGCCCGCACAATTCCACGCCTCAGCGAATCGTGATCGTCTGCAACAAGAATCCGTCCCATAACAATCCTCTTTTATCGGTCTATTCGAACAACGGCTGTTGACTGCGCACCGGCAGGCTCACGCGGAACACCGTCCCGCCGCCCGGCCGCTGACCCACATCGATCCGGCCGTCGTGCGCGTCGACGATCTTCCGGACGATCGCCAGCCCGAGCCCCGAGCCCTGCGGCTTGGTGGTGAAGAACGGGCTGAAAATCCGATCCATCACTTCGGGCGGGATCCCCGGGCCGGTGTCGGTGATGGTGATCATCACCATCGGGCCCGGCGTCTGCTCCGCCGTGGTGCTCTCTTCCTCGCCGTCGATCGCGACCGCGGTGATCTCGATCGTGCCGGCGCCGTTCATCGCCTCGAAGGCGTTGGTGACGAAATTGGTGAAGATCTGCCGCAGCTGGTGCGGGTCCCCCTGGATCGGCCGCAGCGACTCCGGCACCTCGACGCGGATCTCGATCTTCCCCTTCTGCCAGTGGCTCTCGGCCATCGTCACCGCGTCGCGGACCACGTCGCCGAGCGACACGTCCTCGACCTGCAGGCGCAGCGGCCGCACGAAGGCCAGCACCTCCTGCACGATCACGTTCGCCATCTTGGCTTCCTTGATGATGTCGGCCAGGATGTTCTGCGCGTCGGGCGACTCGGTGAGCTGGCGCTTGAGAATGCCGGCCATCACCTCGATGCCGGCGAGCGGGTTCTTCACTTCGTGGGCGATCGCCGCGGCCATCTCGCCGAGCGCCGCCAGGCGATCGCGGAGCCGCTCGCGCTCCTCGAGCTGCTCGACGCGCGTCAGGTCCTTGAAGAAGAGCGTCGCGCCGACGTCGCGCCCGGCGTCGTCCTTGACGTGGGAGAGCGTGTAGCCGATCACCTTGCCGGTGTGCTTCAGGCGCATCTCGGCGCGGTTGGGCAGGTGCGACAGGTCGAAGGCGCTCGCGACCATGCGCAGCACGTCCGGGGCGTCCTTGAGCACTTCGCTGAAGTGCCGGCCGATGTCCTTGGCGCGCGGCTTCAGGCCCAGGATCCGGTAGGCGATGTCGTTCATCACCGCGACCCGGCCGTCGCGGGTGACGGCGACGACGCCGTTGCGCAGGTTCCAGACCATGTCGCGGTAGAACCCGTCCGGAACGACCTGCGGCTCAGCCTTCGGCGCACCCGTTTTACGGGCGCGGGGAGCGCGCGACGGCTTAGCTGCCATGTCGGATGACAACATTGTAATGACGGGCAGGGGGCAAAGGGTGTGCCCCTACGAAAATGGCGGGATTCCTAGAAGTTACGAAAATCCTGCCCGCTCCAGCTTGACAAAACAGGTCAAAAATTACACTTCTGTATCTGCCTGCAACGCCTCCCACTTGTTCATGAGGTCCCCAACCTCCCACATCAGGGCCTGGTGGCGGTCGATGACGGGCTTGGACGCGACGTGGTCGTCGTAGAACCCCGGGGCGGCCATGGCGGCCTCCAGTTCCTTGATGCCGGCCTCCGCCTTGGCGATGCGGGCCTCGAGCTCCTGGATGCGGCGCTGCCGGGCCTCCGCCTCCTTCCTGACGCGCCGGGCCTCGGCGTCCGCCTTCTTCTTGTCCTCGTAGGAGGGCTTGGGGGCCAGGTCTGCATCCTGGCCCTTCGTGGGGCCTGACCCCGTCTTCGGCCCGTTTGCAGACCTGACCCCCGCCTTCTGCACGTTTGCAGGCCTGACCCCCGGTTCGGGGGCAGGCTGCTCGCGGTTCCGTGTGCTCCAGAGGAACTCCTCGTAATTGCCCGGGTAGACGGCGGCCTCCCCGTGGCCGATATCGATGACCTTCGTCGCCAGCTTGTCGACGAAATAGCGGTCGTGCGAAACGAAGATCAGCGTGCCGCCGAAGTCCTCGAGCGCCTCGAGCAGGACGTCCTTCGAGTCCAGGTCGAGGTGGTTCGTCGGCTCGTCGAGGAGCAGCGTGTTGGCGGGCCGCAGCAGCATGCGCGCGACGGCCAGCCTCGTCCGCTCGCCTCCCGACAGCACCCGGACCGGCTTCTCGATGTCGTCCCCGGAGAACAGGAACCCACCGAGGATGGTGCGGATGTGCGGCACCATACTGATGGGGGAGTCGCCGGCCAGCGTCTGATATACGTTCAGCGCCGGATCGAGGCGCGCCGCCTCGTCCTGCGCGAAGTACTGCATCACCACCTGGTGCCCTTCGGTCCGCGTCCCGGAATCGGGCGCCTCGACTCCCGACAGCATGCGCATGAGCGTCGACTTGCCGGCCCCGTTGGGCCCGATGAGCGCGATGCGATCGCCACGCTCGAGGTGAAGGCTCACGTCGCCGAACACCCGTTTGCCGTCGTACGCCTTCCGCACGTGCTTGAGCTCCATCACCATCCGGCCGCTCTTCTGCGTCGGCGGGAAATGGAAGCGGACCCGCTTGCGCTCGGGCGGGATCTCGATGCGGACGATCTTGTCGAGCATCTTGATCCGGCTCTGCACCTGCGACGCCTTGGTCGCCTGGTAGCGGAAGCGGTTGATGAACGCCTGCATCCGCTCGATCTCTTCGTCCTGGTCCCGCTTCATCTGCCGCAGCCGCTCCATCCGCGCGTCGCGCTCGCGGATGTAGGCGGAGTAGTTGCCGACGTAATCGGTCAGCGTGCGCATGCCGATCTCGGTGATGCGCGTGACGACGGCGTCGAGGAAGAAGCGATCGTGCGAGACGAGGATCACCGCATGCGGATAGTCGGCGAGGTACTCCTCGAGCCAGTTGCGCGCGTCGAGATCGAGATGGTTGGTCGGCTCGTCGAGCAGCAGCAGCCCCGGCCGTCCGAGCAGCAGCCGCGCCAGCGCGATGCGCATCTGCCATCCGCCCGAGAAGGTCTCGGTCGGCTTCTCCATGTCCTCTTCGGAGAAGCCCAGCCCGCGCAGCACGGTGGTGACCTTCAGATCGATGGCGTAGCCGTCCGAGCGGCGGAACGTCTCCTGGAGCTCGGAGTAGCGCGACAGCATCGCCTCGTGCTCGGCGTGCGGCACCGAGTCGTCGCCGAGCCGTTCCTCGAGCGCGGCGATCTCGGCCTTCATGTCGAGCAGCGGCTTGAAGGCGAGGCTGGCTTCCTGGCGCAGCGTGCGGCCGGTGTACGAGAGCCCGTCCTGCGGCAGATAGCCGATGGTCAGCCCCGCGGGCTTGACGATCGTGCCGCCGTCCGGCTCGTCGATCCCGGCCAGCATCTTGAGGAGCGTCGTCTTGCCGGCGCCGTTGGGGCCGCTCAAGCCGACGCGCTCGCGGTCGTCGATCTGCCAGGTGACGTTGTCGAGCAGGACCCGGTCGCCGAACGATTTGGAAAGGGCGGAGAGTTGAATCACGGTTGCGGCGGGCCTGACGCGGCCGCCAAATGTGTCATTTTAGCGCACGCGAGGCGCCGCACGAAAGCTCGTCGGTGGTGTCCACAACCGCTGGCGCGGTCGCATAACGCCGCGGCTCGTCGTTCCCTGTCACATCGAGTCTTATCGATCGCTGTCCTTCGAGGTATAGGCGCAATGGGCGCGCGCTTCTACGATGGCGTTACCCCATGCGCTCACGCTCCCTGGCGTTCTGCACGATCGCGCTGGCCCTCGGCTGGGGCGCGGGGCCGGCCCGCGCGCAGGACGTGGCCTACGCGAACGTGCAGGTCCGGCTCGACGTCGCGACGCGGACGTCGCTCAAGGTGTCGAGCGAGGTGCTGCGATTCGACGTCGCGCAGTCGGGCGGGACGGCGACCGCGGCCATCGACTTTTCCGCCGGCGCGCGGATGTCCTCGGGCGCCAACGTCGTGCTGTCGGTCGAGCCGCTGCGCGCCGTCGAAGGTCCGGGCGGCGCGGCCGACGTCGAGTCGTCGGTGTCGTTCGCGGGCAGCGGGCCCGGCCTGCTGGCCGGCGCACTGACCGGAGACACCGCGATCGTCGGCCAGTGGCACGGCAGCGGCCTGCGCGAAGGGCGCGTCGTCTTCACGCTGCGCGCGAACGCGTCGGGCATCTACACGCTGCCCGTACGCTTTGTCCTGAGCACGCCGTAGCCGTGGTTATGTCCAATTTGGACATAACCGACGCGGATATACGTCCTCGTCAACCTCGCAATCCAAAAACGCGCCCGAAAACCTCGATCCGCGCGGCGTCACTGACGCCGGGGTCAGACCCCGAACCTCGCAAGTCGCGGCGCGTCATCGGCTTCGAGTCACCCACAACTTCAATCCGAGCCGCTGCTCGAGGTGATCGACGGTCGCCTGCGCCGCGGTGCGGCTGGCGTAATGCCCGACGCGCACGCGATACAGCTCGTCCCCTTCGGGCGGCGGGACGAGGAGGTAGGCGGCGAAGCCGGCGCGCTTCAGTTCGGCGGTCAGCGCGCGCGCGTTCTCCTCGTTGACCAGCGCCGCGATCTGGATGGTGTAAGCGCGCGTCACGGTGCGCGTGCCGGCGCGGACGGGCGTCGGCGGCGCCGAGGGGCGCGGACGAACCGGCGCGCGCGTGCCTTCTCGCGCGCCGCCGCCGCGTCCTGCCGGCGCGGTGCCGCCTCCCGTGCCGCCGCGCCCGGTGCCGCCACGATCCGGTGATGGCGCGGCCCCGGCGC
>Ga0075435_100000948_pt1 | contig 18280 bp, 17 predicted proteins | sample RhiMethybrSRZTD4_FD_75302 | JGI IMG/M metagenome (GOLD analysis project Ga0075435, IMG submission 75302) | Populus rhizosphere microbial communities from Tennessee, USA - Rhizosphere MetaG P. TD hybrid SRZTD4 | ecosystem: Host-associated > Plants > Roots > Rhizosphere > Soil | place: USA...
AAGAAAGGAAGACCCCGAACCCCATCAACGCAACGAACGCCCCTCTCTTTCCTCTGTTGCCCTCTGTGCCCTTGTCGGGCGCGCGCGCGATCATTGCGCGCGTCTCCGAAACGGCGCGCGCAGCCCTTCGAGGAGGTCGTCCGCGTTTCTTGCCTGCGCCGTGTTGTAGAACCACCACGGATCCCGGCGATCGCCGTCGTCCGGCATTGGCAGCGCGAACAGGCGCGCCATCGCCGCCAGCGCGCCGCCGCGGTCGCCGCGGCGTCGCGCCAGCTGGCTGAGCGCGATCAACGGTGATTGCGCACTGGGAACGCGCGAGGCGGCGTCCTCGTAGGCCGCTGCGGCCTCGTCGTAGCGGCCGAGCGACTCGTACGCCGCGCCGATGAACAGTTCGCCGTCGTACTCGAGTTCCTCGTCGCCGAGCCGTGTGAGCGCCTGCTGCAGTTCCGCAATCGCTTCGACGTCGTGTCCCTGCAGCGCCAGGACGCGTCCCAGCCGCAGGTGCGCTTCGGCCATCTCCGGCGCCTGCGCCAGCGCACGGCGGAAGAAGCCCTCAGCCTGGTGCAGTTCGCCGCGCACCGAGCCGATGTCGAGCTCGAACCCGGACGGCATCGCGACGCTGTGTGCCGCCGCCTGGATCTCGGAGCTCGCGTAGATCTCGTGCAGCGTGCCCGAGAGAAACAGAATGTCCGGGTCGCTCGGGAAGAGTTCGCGGGCGCGATTGACGTGATCGGTGTCGTGGCTCTCGGCGTGCTGCATCCACGCCGCGGTCGCACGATACCAGTCGTGCACCATCGCATCGCGCGCCGGTGCCGGCCGCTCGAGCCCCTTGGGGACCACCATGCTGAGGAGCGTGCGCGCAATCTCCCAGTGCACGCCGACCTCGTGAACTTCGACGGAAATGCCGTCGCTGGTGTCCGCTTTCACGCGGCGCGGCCCCGGCAGCGGCCGTGACGAAGCCGACGCCGGGACATCGAGGACCGCGCTGGCGATCATTTCGACGTCGGCATGCAGGATCGCGGCGCGGCGGAGAAAATAATTGTCCTCGCCGCTGCGGGTGCGATCCGCCGCCGCGTCTGCCGCGAACGCGCGCAGCTCCTCGTCGAGGCTGTCGGCGGCGTGAATCGCCCTGCAGTCAGCGCTCAACAGATGGCCGGCCGCCGCGCACGCCATCGCCCGCATCCGCTGCAGCAGTGCCGGCTTGTAGAGAATCGCGATCGTCTCTCGCGCCTGCGGAATCTCGAAGTGATTCAGCTTGAGGCTCCGCATCAGCGCGGCGAGAAACTGCGCGTCTGCCCACAACCCGCGCAGCTCGTCGCCGGACCACGACGCGACGCGCTCGAGCGCCGCGTCGCTCTCGCCCGGTTCGTGGTCGTGGACCGCTTTGATCCATTCGGTGAACCGGTCGAGCCGCTGCTGTGTGACGATTATGTCCCGCGTCGCCAGCGTCGTCCGGACACCGCTGCGCGCGGCAGGACGCTGCGCTGATGCAGCGGCGCCGATGGCCGCGACGATGACTACGGACGCCAGGAGCGGCCGCATGCTTCGCGCATGCTACACCCGCTAGCCAGGTCGAACGGTATGCATTTCGCCGATGTCCGGCATCGTCCCCGTCAACCAGCCCTTGGCCATTTCGTAGAGGACGACCGGCCGCGGCTTGTCGACTTCCAAGTACACCGCGGCGTGAATGTCGATCCCGATCAGCACGATGCGCGGGTCGTCAGGCGTGCCGTGGCGCGGATCGCCTTCATCGGGAAACCAGGCGCGCCAGTCGGCGGCGTACAGGGCCGCGATCGTCCGTTTATCGCGGGAGAGGCGCGCGATCCCGGACACTGAGATCCATTCGCGGGTCTTGCTGTTATAGAACCCGATGTTGACGTGCGGATCGCCGGCCAGATCGCGCAGCTTGGCGGTGTTCTCGGTGGTCACGAACCACAGGTCGGCGCCCGGCGCGTGCTTCTGCGACGCCATCGCGCGCGACTCGAGATGCCCGTCGGCGCGCCGGGTCGTCATCATCCCGATCTCGATGTCGTCGATCATCTCGTAGAGCTGCTTCAGTTCATCGCGCATGCTGCTCTCCATTCGATCCCATCTGCTTCACCAGCTTGTTGTAGACGCCAAGGATCAGAAATGTCGGCGCCCACTGGCCGACGAACACGCTGGTGTTTCGGTTGCCCACCAGCTGGAACGTCGCCGACGCCGCCATCGCTCCAACCGCCGCCCAGAGAAACAGATCGGACGGCAGCTTCGCGGTTTGCTCTTCGATTGCCTTCGCGACGTGCCCTTCGGTGTGTTCACGACGCGTAACGGACGACATAGCCATGTGTGACCTCCTCGCAAGCGGCGTCCATCGCCGCCGGCGCGTGCGACAGATACATCCCGCGCGCCGTGTCGGGGGTCGGCGGCACATTGCCTTTCACCCCGCGACGATCGGCGGCGTGCATTTTTCATCGCGGTGAACCGACTGTCAGCTCGGCTGACGACAGCGGCGCGAACGTGGCAATGTATCGCCGGCATGGAAGCGATTTACGAACGGCCGGCCGACTACGATCTCGAGCACGAAGGCGACGACGAGGATGTGCGGTTCTACATGCGGCTGGTCGCATCGTTGCGGCCGCGGCGGGTCCTCGAGCTCGCCTGCGGCAGCGGCCGCGTCACGATTCCGCTCGCGCAGCGCGCCGCGCGCGACGGCTTCGAGGTCGTCGGACTCGATATCGCGAACACGATGCTGGCCGAAGCGGAGCGGAAGCGCGCGGCGATGGGTTCCGAGGAACGGGCGCGCGTCACCTTCATGCGCGGCGACGTCCGCTGCTGGCGCGACACGGGCGGATTCGATCTGATCATCAGCCCCTGCGGGTCGTTGTCGCACCTGCTGACGATCGACGATCAGGTCGCGGCCTGGGCATGCGCCTACCAGAATCTTTGCGCCGGCGGGCGCTTCGTTGTCGACGTGCCGATGCCGAATCTCGCCGTCTACGCTGAGTCGCTGCACGCTCAGCCGCGCACTCTGCTCGAGCTCGATATCGATACGCGCGATCCGGTCACCAACGACCGGCTCGTCCGCTACAAGACGACCCGCTATCTGGCGCACGAACAGCGCGCGGCGATTCGCTTCCTGTACGACAAGTTTCCCGACGGCTGCCATCCGGATCGGTACGTGAGCGACTTCGAGTGCCACGTGTATTACCCGCGCGAACTCGACTTGCTGTTCCGGCTCACCGGGTTCGCGGTCGAGCGTCGCTACGGCGATTACCAGATGCATCCGCTCGCGGCGACGAGCCGCGCGCTCGTCGTCGTCGGACGGCGGCCGGGCGCGGATTAGAATCGAAGGCGTGCCACGTGAGGCCCTGCCCGACGAACTGCAACGCTACCGTGTCGGCGCGCGCGTCCGCCGGCTGCGGTTGAAGAAGAAGATCAGCCTCGAGGAACTTGGCCGGCACACAGGTCTGTCGCCGGCGCTGCTTTCGAAACTCGAGCGCGACCAGGTGATGCCGACGCTACCGACGCTGGTCCGCGTCGCGCTCGTTTTCGGCGTTGGCCTGGACGAGTTCTTCACGCTCGGCGAACCGGGCGCGGCCGTGGTCCGCGCAAAAGAGCGCCTCCGCTTCCCCGAACATCCCGACGGCGACAGCGCGTACGAATTCGAATCACTCGACTACGAAGCGACCGGCCGCGAGATGAACGCCTACCTCGCCGATTTCCACGAACAGCGCGCCACGGCGCCGCACGTGCACGATGCGGCGGAGTTCCTGTTCGTCATCGCCGGAACGCTCACCGTCGACGTCGAAGGGACTGCGCACGTGCTCGGCGCGGGCGACTCGATCTATATCCGTCCGTCTATCCCCCACGGCTACGCGAACAGCGGTACCGGGCCCTGCCGGGCCTTCGTGGTCACGACCGCCGCTTCGGCGGCGATGCCAACAACCTGACACTTCGCTCCGAAATTTCGTGCGGGCGCGGCACCTTCACAGGTGTATAACGTCCCATGTTTATCTCAGGTATGCGGAGCATGCCCATCTAGATCACCTTAGGGCGAATCTCGTCGGTCCACGCGTCGGCGCTCGGTCTCATCGGGAGATTTTTTCTCGCGGAATGAGGTGAAAGATGAGCGACAAGGCGTTCTTCGGCCGGATCCTGCGTGCGTGGTTCGTCGTCTCCTGCTTTGTCCTGTTTCCACATGCCGTCGCGGCTCAAGGACTGAGCGCCGCCAGCCTCTCCGGAGTCGTTACCGACACCTCCGGCGCCGTGCTGCCTGGCGTGACCGTCGAGGCGTCAAGTCCGGTCCTCATCGAGAAGGTCCGGAGCGCGGTCACCGACGAACGCGGCGAGTACCGCATCGTCGAGCTGATCCCGGGCACCTACACGGTGACCTTCACGCTGACTGGCTTCTCGTCGTTCAGGCGCGAAGGCATCGAGCTGCCGCCCAGTTTCAACGCGACGGTGAACGTGCAGCTGCGCATCGGCGCGATCGAAGAAACAGTGACGGTGTCCGGCGCCTCCCCGCTCGTCGACACCCAGACGGTGACCCGCCAAACGGTGCTGCCAAAAGCGCTGCTCGACGCGGTGCCGAGCGCCAAGACGCTGCTCAGTTTCTACGCGCTCACCCCGGCGCTGCAGTCGCCGACCAACGCGCAGGACGTCGGTGGCAGCAAGGGGGAAACCAGCTCGCGCGCGTCGCTGCACGGTTCGAAGCAGGGCGACACCAAGATGCTGCTCGACGGCATGTCGTTCAACTGGTTCGAAGGCGAAGGCAGCGGCCGGACCTTCTTCGTCAACGCACTGACGTCACAGCAGATCGTCGTCGACACGCCGACCGGCAGCACCTCGGCCGAATACACGAGCAACGGCGTCGTGCTGAACGTGATTCCACGCGAGGGCGGCAATCGGTTCAGCGGCACGGTCTTCCTCAGCGGGACGAACCACAACCTGCAGGCCGACAACATGAGCGATGCGCTCAAGGCCGCCGGGGCGATCACCAACAGCGGCACCCGTTCGGTGTACGACGCGAACGTCGTGTTGGCCGGGCCGATTATCCAGGACAAAGTCTGGTTCATGACGGCGCACCGCCGCTGGGGCCGCGTCGAGCGGATCGCGAACCTGTTCCACGACACGACGCTCAACGACCCGTTCTTCACGCCGGCCGATGGAACCAACGGCCGTCCGTTTCAGCCGGCTGACGCGTCGGAAGATCTCCGCTCCGACGACGTCCGCGTCACCTACCAGATCAATCAGAAGAACAAGGTGAACGGCTTCTACGAGTGGCAGCGGAACAACCAGCCGAACAACTTCGCCTACCTGAACGCCGGCGTCTCGTCGATGGAGTCGGGCAACCCGTACTGCAATCACCCGCAGCTGTTCATGGGGACGTGGAACAACACGGCGACGAGCCACATGCTGTTCGAAGGCGGCGTGCTGCTCTTCAACTCCTGGGCGAGCACGTTCGACAACCTGTGCGCCGGCATCCCGACCAACCGTCTCTACCGTGATACGGCGCTGCCGTTCCCGTTCAACGGCAACGGACCGGTCATGTTCCGCACTGGCCAGCGGCCTTTCAAGCAGCGCCTGTCGATGACCTATCTCGCCGGCGCGCATCGGATTAAAACCGGGTTCACGGCCGACGAGAGCCTGCCCTACGATTCGTTCGTCGATCGCGGCGCAACGCCGTACACCTACACGTTCAGAGCCGGATCGCCCATCTCCCTGACGGAGTACGCGTCGCCCACCAATTCCAACAGCGAGGTCAAGGTCCGTCCGGATCTCAGCGTCTTCGCGCAGGATCAGTGGGCGATGCACCGCGTCACCCTGAACCTCGGGATCCGCTACGAATACCACCGCACCAAGGCCGATCCGGTAACGACGTTCGCCGGTCCGCTCGTCGATTCCCACACCCTGGACGGACTCGACTGCATCCCGTGCTGGCACGACATCGACCCGCGCTTCGGCATCGTCTGGGATGTGTTCGGCAACGGCAAGACGGCCATCAAGGGCCAGGTCGGCCGCTACGTCGGTCTCGTGTCGTGGGTGATGAGCAAGACGTTCAACCCGCAGAGCGCGATCGTGACCAACACGACCCGGTCGTGGACCGATGGCAACGGCAATCTTGTGCCCGACTGCGATCTGCGGAACCCGAACGCCAACGGCTTCGATGGCGACACGTGCGGCACGATGGCGAACAAGAATTTCGGCCAGCAGGTCTTCAGCACGACGGCGGATCCGAACTGGATCCAGGGATGGGGAAAGCGGCCGTACAGCTGGGCGTGGTCGGTGAGCGTCGATCATGAACTGGTGACCGGCGTCGCGCTGACGGGCGGCTTCTATCGCACCACCTACGGCAACTTCACCGTGACGCGAAACACCGCGGTGACGCCTGCCGACTACACCTCGTACTGCTTCCCGGCCCCGAACGATCCGCGGTTGCCCTCGAGCGTCGCCGGCCAACCGATTTGCGGCCTCGCCGACGTCAACCCGGACAAGTTCGGCCTCGTCAACAACGTCGTGACACTGGCGTCGAATTTCGGCAACGCCAGTGAGTATTACAACGGCGCCGACGCCAACGTCATCGCCCGCCTGCCGCACGGTGTGACGATCAGCGGCGGATGGAACATCGGGAACTCGATCAGCCTGCTCTCGACGTGGCCGGGTGTGACGACGTCGAAATCCAATCAGTGCGTGCAAGTCAATTCGCCGCAGGACCTGCACTATCAGGTGCTCAGCGGCGTCGCGACCGGCTGCGAATCAGGCAACCCGTATCAGAACCTGGTCAAGGTCAACGGATCGGTGCCGTTGCCGTGGGGACTTCAGGCCGCGGCGGTCTATCAAAGTATTCCTGGTCCGAACTACGGCGCCATCTACACGGCGAGCAACGCGCAGATCGCGCCGTCGCTCGGCCGCAACCTGTCGGGCGGCGTCCAGACGGTGCAAGTCGACCTGCTGCAGCCGCTGTCGCAGTACTTCGACTATCGCATCAATCAGCTCGACATCCGCGGCAGCAAGATCATCCGAACCGGCGGACGCAAGCTGCAGCTGAATGTCGACGTCTATAACGCGCTGAACGGCAGCTACGCGCTGTGGACCAACAACAACTACGGCACGAACGGGGCGACGTGGCAACGGCCGACGTCGACGTTTGACGGGCGGATGCTGAAGTTCGGCGCGCAGTTCGACTTCTGAGGATGGAGCGCGAAGGCTTTAGCCGAGCGTATCGGTTGTCGCGGTCCGCCGATCGCTCGGCTACGCCTTCACTCCGGCGCTAGAAGATCGTCGCGATCGACGACGCGGCCCAGTCGATCACGCGGGTCGGCAGGATGCCGAGGTAGAAGATCAGGACGGCCGAGACGACCAGGGCGCCGCCGGCGACGGCCGGCACCGGCAGCACGACGCGCGGCGTCTCGCGCGGCGTCATGTACATCATCACGACAATCCGCAGGTAGAAGAACACCGAGACGACGCTGGTCAGCACGCCGATGATGGCGAGGCCGGTGTAACCGGCCTTGATCGCGGCGGTGAAGACGTACCACTTCGCGATGAACCCCGCCATCGGCGGGAAGCCGCCGAGCGACAGCAGGAAGATGGTCATCAGCGCGGCGAGCGCCGGGTGATCGTTCCATAGCCCGGCGTAGTCACGCACGCGATCGCCTGGCCGGTCCGCCGTTTCGAGCAGCGCGATCACGCCGAACGCGCCGACGTTGGTGATCGCATAGGTCAGCAGGTAGAACAGCACCGCGCTCTTGCCGACGTCGTTGCCGGTGAGCAGCGCGATCAGCAGGTAGCCGCCGTGCGCAATGCTCGAGTAGGCGAGCATCCGCTTCACGTTCGACTGCGCGACCCCGACCACCGTGCCGACGATCATCGTCGCCGCGGCGATCACCCAGATCACCTCGCTCCAGGTGCCGCGCAGCGGCTCGAACGCCGACAGGAACACGCGAACGAACGCGGCGAACGCCGCCGCCTTGACGCCGGTCGACATGAAGCCGGTGACCGCCGGCGGCGCGCCTTCGTAGGCATCCGGCGTCCACATGTGAAACGGCACCGCCGCGACTTTGAACGCGAAGCCGACGATGACCAGGCCGAGAGCGAGCAGCTGCATCGCGGTCGGCGACGCGCTCTGCGCCGACATCAGGCTGCCGATGCGATCGAGGCGCGTGCTGCCGGTCAGGCCGTAGGTGAAGGCGATCCCGTACAGGAAGAACGCACTCGAGAAGGCGCCGAGCAGGAAGTATTTGAAGGCGGCTTCGGTCGATTGCGGGGAGTCGCGGCGGATGCCGGTGAGCACGTACACGGCCAGCGAGAGCACCTCGAGCGCGAGGAAGATCACCAGCAGATCCGATGCGGTCGCCATCAGCATCATGCCGGCGGTCGCGAACAGCATCAGCGCGTAGTACTCGCCGCCCGGGAGGTTTTCCCGATCGATCGTCGGCCCGGAGACCGCCAGCGACAGCAGGCCGACGACAATCAGGATCCCGGTGACGAACAGGCCGAAGTTGTCGGCCGAGACGACGTCGAAGCTCGACGCGTTGTGGTTCCACAGGAAGATCGACGCGATCGCCGCGCCGACCAGGCCGACGACGCCGAGGCCGGCGATCGGCATCCGTTCGCCGGGGTTGCGAAACGCCTCGGCGACCATCGCCGCAATCGCCGCTGCGGTGACGCACGCCATTGGCACAATTGCGTTGAAGGACTGCATCATCGGGTTCGGCGTTCGGCGTTCGGCGTTCGTGGTTCTCGTTCCTGATTCTCGGTTCTCAGTTCGGCGCGGACGCCCCCGGTTGTCCCCTGCTGAATGCGGCCGAGCGTCCGCACGACGGACGGTTCGATCGGCCGCAGGAACAGGTTCGGGAACACGCCCATGACGACCGCGAGCGCGATGATCGGCGCGATCACCAGCCATTCGCGCGGCTGGAGATCCGGCAGCGCAGCGTTCTTCTCGTTGGTGACCGGGCCGTAGTTGACGCGCTGAAACATCCACAGCATGTAGGCGGCCGACAGGATCACCCCGGTCGCGGCGAAGGCCGCCATCGTGCCGTTGGCGCGGAATGCGCCGAGCAGGATCAGGAACTCGCCGACGAACCCGTTCAGGCCGGGCAGGCCAATCGACGACAGCGTGACAATCAGAAATGCAGCGACGAGGTGCGGCGTCACTTTTTTCAGGCCGCCGTACTCGGCGATCTGCCGGGTGTGGCGGCGGTCCGACAACATGCCGACGATCAGGAAGAGGCCGCCGGTGCTGACGCCGTGGTTCAGCATCTGGTAGACGGCGCCCTGCATCCCCTGGACGTTCATCACCGCGATCCCGAGCACGACGAAGCCGAGGTGGCTCACGCTGGAGTACGCGACCAGCTTCTTCATGTCCGGCTGCACCATCGCGACCAGCGCGCCGTAGACGATGCCGATGATCGCGAGCACCGCCAGCCACGGTGCGAAGAAGCGCGCCGCCTCGGGGAACAGCGGAAACGCAAACCGCACCATGCCGTAGGTGCCCATCTTCAGCAGCACGCCGGCGAGGATCACCGATCCCGCGGTCGGCGCTTCGACGTGCGCGTCGGGCAGCCAGGTGTGGAACGGGAACAGCGGCACCTTGATCGCGAAGGCCAGCACGAACGCCAGGAAGAGCCAGAACTGCTGGTGGCCGTTAAGCTGCAGGTCGTAAAGCTTCAGCAGGTCGAAGCTGTAGACGCCGGTCGCCGACAAGTGCAGCATCGCGAGCGCCAGGATCGCGAGCAGCATCAGCACGCTGCCACCCATCGTGTAGAGGATGAACTTCACGGCCGCGTAAATCCGGCGGTCGTATCCCCAGATGCCGATCAGGAAATACATCGGTACCAGCATCGCGTCCCAGAACACGTAGAACAGGAACAGATCGAGCGAGACGAAAACGCCCATCATCGCGCTCTCCAAGAGCAGCACGAAGATGCAGAAGGTGCGCGTCTTCTTGTGCACCGAGTCCCACGAGCCGAGGAGCGCCAACGGGGTGAGGAATCCCGTGAGCACGAGCAGCAGCAGGCTGATGCCGTCGACGCCGACGTAATAGTCGATGCCGAACGCCGGAATCCAGGCGTGCCGTTCGATGAACTGAAAATCGCCGGAGCTGGCATTGAACCGGCTCCACAGCAGCAGCGTCTCGGCGAAGACGAGCGTCGACACGACCAGCGCGATGCCACGCGACGCCGGCGCGCTCTGCGCCTCGTCGCCGCGCACGAACAACAGCAGCAGCGCGCCGGCGACCGGCAGGGCAATCAACGAGGTAAGGATCGGAAACGACATCAACGTGTCTTCGACATCGGCCGCGTGTCGTTGCGCAGGCCTTCGAGGCCGACGCCGCCGCGGCCCGCGCAGCCCTGAAGGGCTGCGCTACGACAACGGGCGCATTGCCTTACGGCCATAGGTAATACCCCAGGATCAGCACGACACCGAGGAACAGCGACGCGGCGTAAGCACGCACCGAACCGGTCTGGATGCGGCGCAGGAGGTCGCTCGCGGCGCCGACGGTGTCGGCGGCGCCGTTGACGGCGCCGTCGATGATGCGCGCGTCGACCACTTTCCACAATCCGTTTTCGGAGGTGATGCGGATCGGCTGCACGATCGCCGCGTCGTAGATCTCGTCCACGTAGTACTTGTTCTCGAGCACGCGCCGCGGGCCCGCGAACTGTTCGGCGAGGCGATCGGCGGCGTGGCGGTTCTTCAGGAAGAAATACGCGGCGATGCCGATGCCGCCGACGGCGACGAGGCTCGACACCAGCATCAGCGTCACCTCGAGGCCATGCTCCGCCACCGCGTCCTCGGCGGGATGGACGCCGAAGGCCGGCTCGAGGAACCGCGCAAACCAGTCGCCGCCGCCAAGCGCGCCCGGCAGCCCGACGTAACCGGCGAGGACCGAACCCACCGCGAGCACGATCAGCGCGAGCGCCATCGCCGGCGGCGCATCGTGCAGATGGGCGGCGCCTGATCCATGTGCGCCGTGGGACGGATGGGCCGGGTGGCTCGGCCCGGCCCGGTGGGCCGTGTCGGTTCCCGTCGCCGCATCGCTGCCCGCCGCGGGTTCCTCTTCTTCCGGATGCGCGGCCTTGACCGGCGCCGGCGCTCTGGCGCCGTGGAAGGCCAGGAAGACCAGGCGGAACATGTAGATCGCGGTCAATAATGAGGTGAGCAGGCCGATCGTCCACAGGATCGTGTGGCCGCTCGCGTAGGTGCGGAAGAGAATCTCGTCCTTGCTGAAGAATCCCGAGAGGAACGGCACGCCGGCAATCGCGATCGACCCAATCAGGAACGTCCAGTAGGTGATCGGCAGTTCCGACTTCAGACCGCCCATCCGCCGCAGATCTTGCTCGCCGCCGAGCGCGTGGATCACGGCGCCGGAGCCGAGAAACAGCAAGGCCTTGAAAAACGCGTGCGTGTAGAGATGAAAAATGCCAGCGGCGTAGGCGCCGACGCCCATCGCCAGGAACATGTAGCCGAGCTGCGACACCGTCGAGTAGGCGAGCACCCGCTTGATGTCGTTCTGCACCAGACCAATCGTGCCGGCCATCAGCGCCGTCGCCGTCCCGATCACCGCAACCACGATCAGCGTTTGCGGCGCATGGCTGAAGAGCACTGCGTTGCGGCCGATCATGTACACCCCCGCCGTCACCATCGTCGCCGCATGGATCAGCGCGGAAACCGGTGTCGGACCCTCCATCGCGTCCGGCAGCCAGACGTACAGCGGAATCTGCGCCGACTTCCCGGTCGCGCCGATGAACAGCAGCAGCGTGATTGCCGAGATCGTGCCGAAGCCCGCTTCGGGGCTCATCGCTGCGACCGCGCGGGCGATCTCCTGGAAGTCGATCGCCCCGAAACGTGCGAAGACGAGCAGCACGCCGAGCACGAATCCCCAGTCGCCAATGCGGTTGACAATGAACGCTTTCTTGCCCGCGTCGGACGCCGACTTCTTCTGGAACCAGAAGCCGATCAGCAGGTACGAGCACAGGCCGACGCCTTCCCACCCGACGAACATGATCAGGAAGTTCGCGCCAAGGACGAGCACGAGCATGAACGCCGCGAACAGGTTCAGGTAGGAAAAATAGCGCGCGTACTCGGAGTCGACCTCCTCGTGCATGTAGGCGGTCGAGTAGATGTGAATCAGCGACCCGATGCCGGTGACGACGAGGATCATCACGGCCGACAGCGGATCGAGGCGCAGCGTGAAGTCGGCCCTGAAGTCGCCGGAGGTGATCCAGGTGAAGACCTGGTTGACGATCGCGCGCGCGTCCGGCTCGAGTTGGACGAGGCGGACCACCGACAGCAGCGAGACCGCGAACGAACCGATCATGGCGCCGCAGGCCACCGCGCCGGCCGCGGCCTTGGACACACGCCGCCCGAAGCTGGCGTTGACCAGGAAGCCGAGCAGCGGGAGGAGCGGAATCAGCAGCAGCATTACAGAGCCGCCACGAAGACACGAAGACACGAAAAGGAAACATATTCTTCTTCGTGCTTTCGTGCTTTCGTGGCTACCACTTGAGACTCGCGAAAGATTCAGGGTTCAGCGACTCGCGATGCCGGAACAGCGCGATCACAATCGCCAGGCCGACGGCGGCTTCCGCCGCAGCGACGGTCATCACGAAGAACACGATGATCTGGCCGTCGGCCGAGCCGAGCGCGCGGCCGAAGGCGACGAACGTGAGATTGACCGCGTTCAACATGATCTCGATCGACAGCAGAATCGTGATCAGGTTGCGGCGGACGAACACGCCGGCGGTGCCGATGGTGAACAGGATCGCCGACAGGATCAGGTAGTAGTTCAACGGGATCACGGACGGTTCTCCGTCGGCGCCGGACCGCCCGCGCCGAAACTCGACGCCACCCGCGCTTCCTCCTCGAGGTTCTCCGGTACCGCAAGCGGCGAAATCCGCTGCTCCGCCGGGTCGCGGCGCGCCAGCACCACCGCGCCGACCATCGCGACGAGAATCAGGATCGAGGTCACCTCGAAGGCGAAGGCGTAGTCGGTGAACAGCGAGCGGCCGATCGCGCCGACCGAGGCGACGGCGCCGGCCGGAAAGCTTCCCGAATCGCCGCTGCGTCCGAGCGCCCACCACAACTCGGCGATCAGCAGCAGCGCCAGCCCGGCGCCGAACTTCATCGGGCCGGGGCGCAGCAGCGGATGCACGCGCTCGTCGTATTCCGTGTCCTCATGCGGCGCGTTCAGCAGCATCACGACGAACAGGAACAGGACCATGATCGCCCCGGCGTAGACGATGATCTGAATCACCGCCACGAAGGGCGCCTCGAGCAGCACGTAGAGGCCGGACAGCGCGCCGAAGGACGCGATCAGCAGCAGCACGCTATAGATCGGATTGCGCTGCGCGATCACCAGCAGCGATGCGACGACCGCGATCGCCGCGAACCCGTAGAACGCCAGCGCTTCAGTCATCGCCGTCGCCCGTAGGGTCCGGCTTGAGTCGGACCGTTAGATGCCAAAGTACAGCACCCCTGCTGCTGTCACGAGCAGGTTCACGACTGCGACCGGGAGGAGCACCTTCCAGCCGAACGCCATCAACTGGTCGTAGCGATAGCGCGGCAAGGTCCACCGCATCCACACGTAGAAGAACAGCAGCGCCGCCACCTTGAGCAGGAACCACACCCAGCCGATCGTTTCGGCGAACGGTCCCTGCCAGCCGCCGAGGAACAGGTCGGTCGCCACCGCCGACACCGTGACCATGTTGATGTACTCCGCGAGGAAGAACATCGCGAAGCTCATGCTGCTGTACTCGGTGTGATAGCCGGCGACGAGTTCCTGCTCCGCCTCAGGAAAATCGAACGGGGCGCGATTGGTTTCGGCGATGCCCGCGGTCAGAAACACCACGAAGCCGACCGGCTGCAGAAAAATGAACCAGCGCGGGATGAACCCGAACCACGTCCCCGCCTGGCCATGGACGATGTCGGTGAGCGACAGCGAGTTGCCAATGAGCAGCACCGCCGCCAGCGCCATGCCGTACGACAGCTCGTAGCTGATCATCTGCGCCGACGAGCGCAGGCCGCCAAGCAGCGAGTACTTGCTGTTCGAGCTCCACCCGGCGAGCACGATCCCGTAGACGCCCATCGAGGCGATCGCGAAGATCACCAGGATCGCGACGTTCACGTCCGCCACTTGCAGCCGCAGCGGCTCCCTGAGCAGCCCGAGCAGCGTCGTGTCGGCGCCGAACGGCACCACGGCGAAGGCTGCGAACGCGGCTGTCGCCGAGATGATCGGCGCGAGCGCGAAGAGGAGCGGGTCGGCGGCGCGCGGCCGCAGCTCCTCCTTGAACATCAGCTTGATCACGTCGGCGATCGGCTGCAGCAACCCTTTCGGGCCGACCAGGTACGGTCCGAGCCGCTGCTGAAGCAGCGCCGCGACCTTGCGCTCGACGTACACCATGATCGCCGCCGAATTCAGCAGCATCACGAAGACGAACAGCGTCAGGACGATCTGCGCGATCAATAGTGGCGTCATGAGAGATCCGCCACCAAGACACGACGACACGAAGACAACCGATGAATCTTGTTCGTGTCTTCGTGACTTCGTGGCGTCACGCGTGTGCTCCTACGGGATGCGTCGCGCGCCACGGCGCCGGCAGCGTGCAGCGTCCCTCCTTGATGTGCGCCTCGTACTCGTGGCGGAAATGCTTCAGCGTTGTCAGCACCGGCGTCACCGCAGCGTCGCCGAAGGCGCACAGCGTCTTGCCGCCGATATTGCCGGAAATGCTCTGCAGCAGATCGAGATCGCGCATTTGCCCTTCGCCGTGCTCGATGCGCTGCAGGATCTTGTGCAGCCAGTCGGTACCTTCGCGGCAGGGCGTGCACTTGCCGCACGATTCGTGGCGGTAGAAATGCAGCAGGTTCTCGGCCAGCCACACCATGCAGGTGCTGTCGTCGAGGACCACGATCGCCGCCGAGCCGAGCAGCGAGCCGGCTTTCTGGATGTCGTCAAAGCTGGCGCGCGTGTCGAGTTGGTCGGGCAGCAGGATCGGGACCGACGACCCGCCCGGGATCACTGCCTTGAGCGTCCGGCCTTCGCGGACGCCGCCGGCGTAGTCGTTGATCAGCTCGCGGAGCGTGACGTTCATCGACGCTTCGAAGACGCCTGGCTTGCGCACGTGACCGCTGACGCAGTACAGCTTGGGGCCGCCGTTCTTTTCGGGACCGACCGACGTATACCACTCGACCCCCTTGCTGACGATCACCGGCACGTTGCAGAGCGTCTCGACGTTGTTGACGGCGCTCGGCTTGCCGTACAAACCGGCCACCGCCGGAAACGGCGGCTTGTTCCGCGGCTGCGCGCGCTTCCCTTCCAGCGATTCGAGCAGCGCCGTTTCCTCGCCCGCCTCGTACGCGCCGGCGCCCCTGTGCACGAACACGTCACAGTCGAAGCCGGATCCGAGGATGTTCCTGCCGAGAAATCCTTTCGCGTAGGCCTCGTCGATCGCGCGTTCGAGGACGCCCTGAACGTGGAAGAACTCGCCGCGGATGTAAATGTAGGCGACCTTCGCGCCGATCGCGTAGCAGCCGATCGCGCACCCCTCGATGAGCAGGTGCGGATTGCGCTCCATCAGCAGGTGGTCCTTGAACGTGCCCGGCTCGCTCTCGTCGGCGTTGCAGACGATGTAGCGCGGCTCGATCTTCTTGTCGACGAACTGCCACTTCATCCCGGTCGGGAAACCGGCGCCGCCGCGGCCGCGCAGCCCCGACGCCTTGACGATCTCGATGATTTCATCCGGCTTCTTCGCCAGCGCGGTCTTCAGCGCGTCGTAGCCGCCGTGCTGCAGATAGAAATCGAGCGTGTACGAATTCGGCTCGCGAACGTGCGCGATCAGGACAGGGTCGTAAGCAGTCATCAATCGCAATCAGCAATCAGCAATCAGAATTTGGCTAGCCCCGACGCCGTTCGACGACGTGGTGACACCCCGACAGCGCCGCCTCGCCGCGGGCGCGCAGATCATCGACCAGCCTGGTCGCCGCTTCCGGCGCGAGACACTCGTGCCACGCGTCGTTCACCATCACCACCGGCGCGCGGTCGCACGCGCCGAGGCATTCGACTTCCATCAGCGTGAAGGTGCCGGTCGGATCGGTTTCGCCCGGCTTCAGCGAGAGCTTCGCGCACAGCTCCTCGGTGACGCGCTCGGCGCCGTTGATCGCGCACGACAGCGTCCGGCAGACGTTGATCACGAACTTACCGACCGGCTTCGCGTAGAACATCGTGTAATACGACACGACGTCCTCGACGTCGGCGCGCGTGATGCCGAGGAGCTCCGCGACGTGGCGAATCGCGTTCGCCGTGATGTAGCCCTGCTGGTACTGCGCCAGGTAGAGCGCCGGCAGCACCGCCGAGCGGCGCCGCTCCGCCGGATAGCGTTTGACGATCTCCTCGAAACGGGCGCGGTTCTCCGCCGTATACGCGAACGGCGGCCCTTCGTCTTCGAGCTGCCGCGCCGACTTGTGAAAGGTGGCGCCGTAGGCCATCTTCGGATGAAAGCTCACCGGTCCACGTCTCCCATCACGACATCGATCGATCCGATCACCGCAATCACGTCGGCGATCAGCCCGCCGACGATCAGCCGCTCGAGCGCCTGGCAGGCGAGCAGCGACGGCGCCCGCGATTTCACGCGCCACGGCCGGTTGGTGCCGTCGGACACGACGTAGTAGCCCTGCTCGCCGCGCGGCCCTTCGACCGGGACGTAGACTTCGCCGCGCGGCACGGTGAAGCCTTGCGAGTAGACCAGGAAGTGCTGAATCAGCGCTTCCATCTCGGTGTAGACGCGATCCTTCGGCGGCGGCGTAATCCGCGGGTCGTCGACGGCGTAGGCGCCAGTCGGCGCGATTCGCTTCAGCGCCTGCCGGCAAATCTTCATGCTCTCGCGCATCTCGGCGACCCGCACCTGGTAGCGCGCGTAGACGTCGCCATCGGGCCGCGTCGGCACCGCGAAGTCGTAGCTTTCGTAGCCGAGATACGGAAAGTACTTGCGCACGTCGTAGTCGACACCGGCGGCCCGTGCAATCGGTCCGACCAGACCGTAGGCCAGCGCGTCGTCCTTCGAGATGACGCCGACGCCCTGCGTGCGCCTCTGATAGATGTTGTTCTGCGTCAGGAGATCTTCGTACTCGTCGAGCTTTGGCCCGAAGCGATCGAGGAATGCGGTGACCGCGGCGTGGAACCCGCGCGGGAGATCTTCGCGCAGCCCGCCGACGCGCATGTAGCTCGGGAACAGCCGGAAGCCGGCGAGCATCTCGTTGATGTTCAGGAGCAGCTCGCGCTCGCGGAAACAATAGAGCATCACCGACACGGCGCCGACTTCCATGCCGTGCGTGCCGAGCCAGACGAGGTGGCTGTTGATCCGCTGCAGTTCCGCGATCAGCACGCGGATGGTGGTGACGCGCTCGGGAACCTGCAGGCCGAGCAGCTTCTCCACCGAGAGGCAGAACGCCATGCTGTTGGACTGCGCGCTCAGGTAGTCCATCCGCTCGACGAGCGGAATCACCTGCTGCCACTTCTTCTGCTCGGCGGTCTTCTCGATCCCGGTGTGCAGGTAGCCGATCGTCGGCGCGCACGATCGCACCGTCTCGCCGTCGAGCTCCAGCACGAGGCGCAGCACGCCATGCGTGCTGGGGTGCTGCGGCCCCATGTTGACGGTCATCGTTTCGGTGCGGATGTCAGGCATCGGCGATCTACGGGCGGCGGTCGATCACGTGCGCGTCAAGCGATCGCGCTCGACGCTCTGCCGGAACTCCTCCGCGGTGACCTGCAGCGCCTCGCTCGAGACCGGCGTCTTGCGGATTTGCACCGGGTAATCCTTGCGCAGCGGATAGCCGTCCCAGTCCTCGGGCATCAGCAGCCGCCGCGGATCCGGATGACCGTCGAAGACGATGCCGAACATGTCCCACACTTCCCGCTCGAGCCAGTTGGCCGCCGGCCAGATGCCGGAGACCGTCGCGACGCGCGCGGGTTCGGCATTCAGCCGGACCTTCAGGCGCAGCCGCAGGCGATTGGCCGGGGAAACGAGGATGTAGACGAGTTCAAATCGCGGTTCGGTGGGCCAGAAGTCGACTGCGGTGATGTCGGCGAGAAACGTGTACGCGAGATCGCCGCGGTCGCGCAGCGTCCGCGCCACGCCGGCCAGCGCGTCAGCCGACACATACATCGTCGTCTGCAGATCGATCGAGGGAGCCGCTTCGAACTGCGCGCCGGGAGCCGCGTCCTGGAGCACCGCGATGAGCGCGCTGGCATCCATTACGCGAGCTTCTGCTGATCGATCTTTCGCTGCAGCTGGACGATCCCGTA
>Ga0075435_100000950_pt1 | contig 18270 bp, 18 predicted proteins | sample RhiMethybrSRZTD4_FD_75302 | JGI IMG/M metagenome (GOLD analysis project Ga0075435, IMG submission 75302) | Populus rhizosphere microbial communities from Tennessee, USA - Rhizosphere MetaG P. TD hybrid SRZTD4 | ecosystem: Host-associated > Plants > Roots > Rhizosphere > Soil | place: USA...
CCCGCCCGATGGCCGACCTGACGTCCCGGGTTCGGTCCCGATCCCGCCTGGCGGCCGTGACCGATCCACACGTCCTCGACATCGGCGGGCGAAATGCCCGCGCGCGCGATGGCCGCGCGGGCTGCTACCGCACCGAGCTCGGCAGGATGCACGTCGCGGAACGCTCCGCCGTACTTCCCAATCGGCGTGCGTGCCGCACTCAAGATCACGACGTCTCTGGAGGGCATAAACGATCAATTGTAACGGTGTGGCTGGACGGCTGTCAGCCGACCGCGTCAGTGAACATGCGCCGGGCCCGGGAAGCCTGCGCTCGGGAGCGACAGCCGGAAGCAGGCGCCGACCGACGTCGGCACGAGCTCCAGCTTGCCGCCGTGCGCGTTCGCGATGCCGAATGCGAGCGACAGGCCGAGGCCGGTGCCGCTGCCCACCGACTTGGTGGTGAAGAACGGCTCGAAAATGCGCCCCGCGAGCTCCGGCGCCACACCGGGGCCGTCGTCGGTGACTTCGATCACGGCGTGATCGACCTTCACGTACGTCCGGACCGTCAGCGTGCCGCCGCCGTTGGCGCTCACCATCGCATGCTGCGCGTTCATCACGAGGTTGAGCACGACCTGCTGGATCTCGTCGCGGTTCGCGAGCACGACAGGCAGGTTGGGTCCGTACACCTCACGCAGCTCGATGCTCGATTGCGACAGATCGTAGGCGCGCACGGACACCACCGATTTGACGATCTCGTTCACATCGGTCAGCAGCCGTTCTGCGGGCGAGCGGCGCACGAAGAACAACAGGTTGCGAATGATTCGACCCGCGCGCCCGGCCTCGTTGCGCGCGCGCTCGAGATCCTCCCGCATGCGCGCATCGTGCGATTCGCCGAGCAGGAGCTCGAGCGTCCCGATCACCGACTGCAGCGGGTTGTTGATCTCGTGCGCCACGCCGGACACGAGCTCGCCGATTGCCGAGAGCCGCTCGCCGCGCACGAGCTGATCCCGCAGACGAAGCTCCTCGGTCAGATCGCGCACGACCGCCACCACGCGCGTCACGCGGTCCGCGGCATCGGACATGATCGCCGCCGACCATTCGGCGTGGAAGGTCGTTCCGTCCTTTCTCTTCATCACCGTCGTTGCGCGTACCGACTGCGCGGCGCGGAGACGATCGCGCAGACCGGGGACCTCGGCGCGTGATTCGGGCGCGACGATTTCGCCCGCCGGCAGCGTGGCGAGCTCGTCGCGCGAGTAGCCGGTCGCGCGACAGAAGGCGTCGTTGGCGTACTCGACGCGCCCGCTGCTGGTGATCACGATGAGCTCGCCGCTCTGCTCGCAGGCGGCCGCGAGCAGCCGCAGCCGCTGATGCGCGAGGTCTACCGCGCGCAGCTCGACGCGCAGCCGCACGACGACGAGCGCGATGCCGGCGACGAGTGTGGCGGCGGTCGCCGCATCGCGCATGCTGTCGAGCGACTGACCGAGCGGCACGAGTTGACGCGCGCCGTACCCGACGATCGGGACCGCGACGATCGCCGCGAGGAGCAATGCCGGCGAGGAATGGCGCGCGGGAAGATCCGCGATCGACAGTGCGGAGGATCGATCGGATGCCGGCGCCGTCGCCAGCGCCCACGCGGAAAACCAGAACGGGATCATCCAGCCGATGTCGGAGGCCGACCCGGTCTGATACCTCGCGTTGAGCGTCAGCCACGACAATCCGACGAGGATCGTAAAAGCGAGCAGCATCCCGATCGCGAGGCGCTGATACACGTCCGACCAGGCGCTGCCACGGCTCTTCCACGCCGCGAGCACCAGGCCTACGACTGCGGCCAGGCGGACGAGCGGACCGATGATGGCGAGCGCGCGCATCGCCATCGGTCCGTGCGCCTGATCCATGCCGGGCGCGATGATCAGCGACCAGTACATGAATCCGGTGAGGAACGTCAGGACCGAGACATCGACTGCGGCGGTGACGGCTGTTTCTGCCCGTGCGCCGCGATGCGGCCAGGCGACGAGCGCGATCAGCGGCAGCGCCGATCCGCACAACTGCAGGATGATGTGCCACTTGAACCACGGCAGCGGCACGCCGCGGCCAATCTCGTCGACGAACCACCCGATCTGCCCGATCAGCCACAGGAGCGCCCACGCTCCGAGCGCGGCGCAGAACACCGCCTGACGGCCGACCCATGCGCGCCGACGCCGCGCGAGAACCGTGAGCGGCGCGAGCGGCGGCAGGAGTAGCGCAATGTTCCCGACGAGCAGCCGGAGGTCCGGCCGATCGTCAATCGCGAGGACCACCGCAACATAAACGCCCGCATACGCCAGACCGGCGTAGGCCCAGTTCATGTGCGTCGCCTGCGGCGGCGAGGCCGTACGGGGGACGTGCGGGATATCACAGCTCGGCCGTGTCGATCTGAGCGCGCTGCAGACGACCGCTGAAGTCGACGTAGACCGACTTCCATTCCGAGAACACGTCCAGCGCTGCCGTGCCGGCTTCCCGATGGCCGTTGCCGGTTGCCTTCGTGCCGCCGAACGGCAGATGAACCTCTGCGCCGATGGTTGGCGCGTTCACATAAAAGATGCCGGTGTACATGTCGCGCATGGCGGCAAACGCCCGGTTGATGTCCTGCGTGTAGATGGACGCCGATAACCCGTATTGAACGTTGTTGCCGATGCCAACGGCCTCTTCGAATGACGAGGAGGGAATGACGCACACGACCGGCCCGAAGATCTCTTCCTGGGCGATTCGCATGCGCGGGTCGACGTCCGTGAACACGGTAGGCTCATGAAAGAAGCCTTTCGCCAGAGCGCCGGATCTGAGCGGGTGTCCTCCGCAGGCGAGCGCGGCGCCCTCCTTCTGCCCGATGTCCACGTAGGACATCACCGTTTTCAGCTGGCTTTCGCTCACCACGGGTCCCATCTGCGTCTTCGGATCGAGGCCGTCGCCGACGCGCAGCGCCTTGACGCGATCGACGAACCGCGTGGTGAAGTCCTTGTAGACCTTGCGGTGCACGACGACGCGGCTGGCTGCCGTGCAGCGCTGACCGGAGGTTCCGAAACCGCCCCACAAACATCCTTCGATCGCGAGATCGAGGTTGGCGTCGTCCATCACCATGATGACGTTCTTGCCGCCCATCTCGAGATGGACTTTTTTGAACGACGGCGCGGTCTGCTGCGACACGGTCCGGCCGACATCGGTCGATCCGGTGAACGACACGACACGGATGTCGCCGCTCTGGAGGAGCGCGTTCCCGACTTCCTCGCCGCCGCCGGTCACCAGGTTGACGACGCCGGGCGGAATTCCGGCCTCTTCCAGGATCTTCACGAAGTTGAGGGCGGAAAGCGGCGTCAGGGTCGCGGGCTTGAACACGACCGAGTTGCCGCACACGAGCGCCGGAATGATCTTCCACGACGGGATCGCCATCGGGAAGTTCCACGGCGTGATGACGGCGCAGACGCCGAGCGGCTGTCGCATCGACATGGCGAATTTGTCGCGGAGCTCGGACGGGACGGTCTGGCCGTACTGCCGGCGCCCTTCGCCCGCCATGAAGAAGGTCATGTCAATCGCTTCCTGAACGTCGCCGCGCGTTTCGTCCAGGACTTTTCCCATCTCGCGCGTCATGTCGCGCGCGAGCGCCTCTTTGCGATCGGCGATCAGCTGCGCGGCGCGGAAGAGCAGCTCGGCGCGACGCGGCGCCGGGACGAGACGCCAGTGCTCGTACGCCCGCCGCGCCGCCGCAATCGCACGGTCGACGTCACTGCGCGTCGACTTCTGAAAGACGCCGATGAGATCGTCGACGTTTGCGGGATTGCGGTTCTCGAAGAGGTCGCCGGAAACCGAAGGCACCCAGGAACCGTCGATAAAGTTGTGATAGGTGGTGGCCTGTTCCGTGCTGGTCAGCATGGCTGAGAGAGTGCCGTACAGTGGACATCGGCTGCAACAACGGTGAAAACGGCGCGCCTTCAGCCGGTTAGGACAACGGCTCGGATGGAACATCCAGGGGTCAGCGGTCGGGAAGTCCACGGCGGGGATGATAAAAGGCATCGAAACGGCGGACATTCGCCACGCCAGGGGTGGCACGGATTCTGAATTGATGGTAATCGTCCGGGAGGGCCGGACACGGAGACCACGATGTTGACCAACGAGGCGACCACCACCGAGACGCTCCGCAGCCGGACCGAGGCGCCGCTGACGCAGAAGGTCGTCATTGTGAACGGCAGCTCGGAGATCCTCGAACTGCTCGAAACGGTGCTGGACGCCGGTCACTACGACGTCGTCTTCGTCGAATCGAGTGCGCACGCGTATTCGCAGATCAAGCGCGTGCAGCCGAATCTGGTCATCCTGTGCGTGCGCATCGAAGAGGCCGACGGCTTCCAGGTGTTGTCGATGCTGAAGCTGGATCGCGAAACGCGCGACATCCCGGTGCTCACCTACACCACCGAGAACGACGGACAGGAATCGGACGAAGAAGTTGCCGAGCCGTCCGACACGGAGATGTTCGCGCCGAAACCCGCTGTCTGGATGAATTAAATGCTATAGTCGGGGCCCGGGATGCCGGGCCCCGACAAACGCGATAAACAACGGATCCAGATTCTCGGCGAGCTCCAGGGCGAGGTCATGATCTTCCAGCCGATGGCGATCAAGCAGATCAGCCGCGGCGGCGCCCAGGTCGAAACCGCATTTCCCCTCCAGCTCAACTCACTTCACGATTTCCGGCTCACGCTGGGCGACCGCTCGATCGTCGTCAAAGGACGCGTCGCGCACAGCAGCATTACCGATGTCGACCAGGAGCTGGTCGTTTATCGGACGGGGTTGGAATTCATCGAGCCGTCCGAGCGGGTGTCGGCTGTCATCGCAGAGTTCATCGACGCCATCGTCGGCGGCCGCCGCGCGCTGTAATGACGACGCTCGCCTGAAAGGCTCGCGCGATCGTCACCGGCGGCGTCTGTAGGGCGAGCCTTTCAGGCGAGCCGTCTGTCACCGTTCGCCGCGAGTCATGACCGGTGTGCTCGCGCGCGGCGGCGTCACGTACGCCGCCACGAAGCTCTCGTGTCCGGCGGCATCGATCGCCGCGACGCCGAACACGTAATCGTCGATCTGCATGTTCGGCAGCACGAGATTCGTGACGTTGCCGACGGCAACGTCGTGCTGCCAGTCGGGGCCCCACGCGTCGCGCCAGAAGATCCGGTAACCGGCGGCGCCCGGCGAGGCAGTCCATTTCAGATTCGCGTCGTAACCGGTCGGCGCACGCGTAATGAGCGGCTGCCCGCGCTCGTTGACGACCGACGGCGGCGGCGGCGCGAGCGCAAGCGTTGCCGCGGACGCCGCGTTCACGCGCGCGTTCTGCGCGAGGTACGGCAGCGAGATCCCCTCGAACGTGTCCCGCGTGTCGTGCTGGCGGGTGAAATTCTCGCGCGATTCGCGGAAGCCAACGGCCGTGAAGCCCAGCTGGTTATAGGCGGAGTGATCGCCGCCGCGGCCGAACCGATCGGGCCGCGCCATCGGCCGTACTAGGTGTGACGGCACATAGCGCCCGCCCCATCGCTCGATGAATCGTGCGAGCTCGCGCGACGGCGAGTCTTCGGGCCCCTCGGAGTACACGCGGATCGTTGCGCCGTCGATGATCCCGCTGCCGCCGTGATCGCCGCCGACGATGTCGTTGTTGAACACCGCCTCGATCGGAATTTTCTCCGCGACGGCTTTCTGCGCGTGCAGCCGCGCGCCAATCAACCCCTGCTCTTCACCGGCATGGCACATGAACACGAGCGTCGCGTCGAAATCGATCCCGCTCTGGCTGAACACGCGCGCGAGCTCGATCGTCAGCGCCGTCCCGCTGCCGTCGTCATTCACACCCGGCGCGAGGTTGTCCAGCGGCTTGTTCGGATCTTCGGGCGCAGGCGCGGGTGCATCGGGATCGCGCGGCGCGCCGCCGGCGTTCGACGCGCCCTGACCGCCCGGTCGCGCGACCGTGTCGTAGTGGCCGCTGACGTAGATGCGCCGCGGACTCCGCCCGGGGAGCACCGCCATCACATTCCGCAGCTCGACGTCGCGCAGAATGCGCCCCTGCTTCGCCACCATGTACGTGTCGAAGCCGACCTGCAGCTTCGGACTGTAGCTGCGCATCTCCTGCAGGATCCAGTCGCGCGCCGCGCCGATGCCGCGCGTTGGCGAATCGACCGACGACAGCGTGCTGCGTGTCTCGAAGCTCTCGAGCTTTCTGAGAATGACGCCGAGGCGTTCCTCCGACACCGACGCGACCAGCTTGACGATGCGCGGGTCGAGATCGCCCGTCTGCTGCGCGTGGAGCGTCCGGCTGCCTCCGGACACGATTGAAACGAGAATCAGCATCCGGAGAACGCGCACGCTCATCGTCATTTGACCTTGAGATGTTCCAGGTAGTCGCCGGATTCGATGCGCTGCGCGCGACCGAGCGGCGCGTTGTAGAAGTACGCCCACGCGTGTTCGGCGTGGCCGTCGTCGAAAGTCACCGGCGTCATCACGCGTGTGTAAAGGCTGGTGTCGGGCTCCGACGGGCTGTAGCCCTCGATCTCGTCGAGCGTCGCGAGCACCGCGTCGACGTCGCGCATGCGATGCACCTCGCCGTGCACGCGGCTGTCGGTGGCCGGAATTGCCGCCGGATAGATGCCCAGATCGAACAGGGCGGCGCGAATCCATCCGCGTCCGACCGGAACGAGCTGGCCGTCGACGCGCGCCCGTCCCGGACGCTCGAAGCCGGTCATCAGCGTGCCGTAAAAGAACACGAGATCGGTCATCACGGTTTGAATGCGCGCGTGGCGGAGGGAGTGTAGGAGGCGACGCGGTCGTCGGTCAATGGCTTTTGGTCGTCGGTCGTTGGTGTTGGTCAATGGTCAATGCTCGGAACGCGACCACACGACGCATGACCACACGGCCAACGACTAACGACTAACGACCACCCGACTAATGACCAATGACCAACGACTAAGGCTGTTTCTTGGGCAGCATTGCGGCAGCGGCGTCGAACACCTGCGACGGCACCGCGAAGGACAGGGCGACGGTCTTGCCAGCGCCGCCGAGCTCGAGCGACTGCAGCATGGCCTGCATCTCGGGCTTCGAGCCGGCCTGGAGCTTGGCGAGCGCCATGAAACCACGGACGACGTCGCGCAGGTTCGTCGCCGCTTCGTCGTCGCGCGCTTCGGCGCGGATGACGCCGGTCACACCGCCATCGACGCGGCCGCTGACCGAGAACCACGTAATCGGCGGGATGCGGCCGGCGAAATCTTGCGGCAGTCTGGCGCGCGACATCAGCGAATCGAACCGTCCGACCGCCCAGACGTTCCCGCTGTCGAGCGACCGCACGAGGTTCATCAGTTCTTCGTTGCCGGTGACGCTCGCAACACCGGTGTTCGGATTGTCGCCGCCCTGATGGAGATCGACCGCCGTGCGCACCGTGTTCGTGCTGCCGACGGCAATCAATCCGGGTTCGACGAAGGCGACCGCAAACGATCCCGGATGGTCGGTGTGCTCGGCGATGATGAGACGCTTGGTTTTGTATTCTTCGACGTGCGCGCCGTGATCGCGCATGAGCGATTCGATCTTCACTTCGTCGAATCGGCCGCGAGCGAGCACCATTCCGGAACCCTGCATGTCGGCCGTACTGCCGTTCGGGCTGAGGCACGCGACGACGCGATCGATGTCCTGGTCGATGTTGATGCCGGTCTGATTGGCGAACTCGCGCTGGCCGTTTTCGCCGGGGAGGGCCTTGTGCAGCTTCTGGCGAAGCTCGGAGGCCATCACTTCCTGCACGTTGGCGAAGGCGATGACCGCGGCGTCGCGCGGAACGTACTGAAGTTCTTCAGGACCGCCCCGCCGGGCGAATGCGCCCGCGGGGAACCCGACGTAATACGCCACGAGTCCGGTCCCGACGCCGACGCCGAGCACCAGGAGAGAAGCGATGACGAAATAGCGGGTTCTCTGCATCATAGACAGCGTCTCAACATCTTATACGAAGCAGAGTTGGCTACTGTTCCAGAACATATTCCCGGCGCTCGACCGCGCGGCCGGCGGACCAGAGCGTGAGCGCGATGATAACCGCCAGCGCAAGCAGGCTGACCGGTGTGGACGGGGTTTCGCGGAACACCTGCAGCAGCATGCTGACCGCCGAATCCTGCGGCATTTCATGTGTCACGAGCGCCTGCAGGTAATAGGCCACGGTCAACCGCTTGAGGTAACCCGGAAACAGCAGCACAGCCGGTTCCCATCCGAAAGCGAACACCAGCCCGACGATGAGCGGACGCTTCAAACGCGTGCCGACGAGCGCGAAGACCGCACCATAGGCCGCAAGCCCGACCGCCAGCATTCCGAAATCGATGAGCAGCGAGGGGAACGCTGCGCCGATGCTGCCGCCGCCGATTGGAACGAGCAGGAAGAACACGATCATCACCGACGGCAGCACGAGCAGGATGGTGCACGTCAGGTATGCGAAGTACTTCCCGAGCAGCACCGCGCTGCGCGGAATCGGCCGCGTGAAGAGATACGTGATCGTCTTGTCGTCGACTTCGTCGGCAATCAGCGACGTGCCGTAGAACACGCCGAGGACCGGCACGATGAACCTGATGAACAACAGCCAGATCATCATGCCGAATATCGCGGAGCCGCCTATCTGCGCGCCATTCACCTGGAACCCCGAGCGATGGAGCATGTCGACGACGCGCAGCGCGATGGCGAGGAACACCGGTCCGCCCAGCAGCAGGGCGAGAAAGACCGAGCGCCGCGACCAGAGCATCTGGCCGAGCGAGAGATCGAACACGCGCAGCGACGACGGCCACAGGCCCGGAGCCTTCATGCTTTCACCAGATATTGGAACACGGCCTGCAGGTTGTCGTCGGGCGACGTGACCTCGTGGATCACGCCGAGCTCTCCGGATGCCGCGAGGTCGGTGAGCCGCCCGTAGAACGCATCCGGCCGCCCCGTCTGCACCACGACTGCGCCCTGCTCGAACTTGAGACTCAGCACGTCGTCGAACGCGAGAAACGCGCGCGCGAGCTCGCGCGTCTGCTCCGCTTTGATGTAGACGGTGTGCGGATGCTCGTCGATGAGGTCCCGAATCTGGTGGACGTTCCCTTCGGCGAGAATGCGTCCCTGGTTGATCAGGAGGATGTTCGACGTCATCGACTCGATCTCGTGAAGGATGTGGCTCGACACGATGACGCTCTTGCCTGCGCGCCCCCAGTCCTTGATCATGCGGATCGTCTTTCGCCGCGCGATTGGATCCATCCCTGACAGCGGCTCGTCGAGGATGAGCAGCTCGGGATCGTGCGCGAGCGCCTGCGCCATCTTCACGCGCTGACGCATTCCCTTGCTGTAGGCGCCGATCTTCTTGTCGGCGGCGTCGGTCAGCTCGACGAGCTCGAGCGCGCGATGCGCGGATGCCGTCGCCGCCTCTTCGCTGACGCCGTTCAGGCGCATCAGCGCGGCCACCCACTCGAGCCCGGTCATGCGGTCGTAGAACGCATCCTGCTCCGGACAGAAGCCGATGCGGAAGTACAACGCCGGATTTCCCCAGATCGGTTCGCTGAGGACGGTGATCGTGCCTTTGCTCGGCTGCAGCTGACCGGTAATCAGCTTCATGAACGTCGACTTGCCGGCGCCGTTCGGACCGAGCAGTCCGGTGATGCCGGCCGGCACGGTCAGCGTCACATCGTTCAACCCGATGACCTGGCCGTACCACTTCGACAGGTGATCGGTCGCGATCACCGCTCCGGTCATGCGACGACCTCGACGCCGCGGATGCGCCGCTCGAGCACGAGCGCGGACAACACGATGACGCCGACGATCATCAGCAGCGAGACCGGCCAGGGCGTCGCGTACTGGAGCGGCTGACGGAAGATCAGATTGCCGATCTGCGACAAGTTGGCTGAAAACGACACCCACGACATCGCGGTGCTGCGCGTGACGAGAAACAGCACGCCGTACACGGCCGAACTGAAGAAGATGACCGCGGCGTACAGGATGCCGACGTAACGGCTGCTCTTCGACAGCGACGACAGCGCCAGCATGGTCGTTGACACGAGAACGACTTCGAGGAACGAGAACACGGTGATCGCGGGAAACAGGAAGAGGTTGTTCCGCAGGAAGGTGAAGTTGCCGGCGAACGCCATCTGCACGATCACCAGCACGATCGCAGGCAGCCACGTGACGAGCAGGAGAAACGTGGCCAGGATGGCGAGCTTGCCGAAGACGTACTCGACGCGCGTGAGCGGCTTGGACAGATAAATCTGCAGCGCGTTCGCGCGGCGGTCGTTCGCGATGAGGCCGGCGCCGACGTATACCGTGACGAAGAACACGAACGTGTCCTGCTGGTCGAGGAATTGGCGGAACGTTTCCGCGGTCGGCGCGAGCACGGCCGCCTGCGGAAGGTTGGCCGCGGCGTAGAACTGGACGGCGCGGACGAAGAACGGAAACCACGACAGCAGCAGCAGCCCGAGGAACGCGCGCTTCACGAACATCGATCGGATCCCCGCGCGCGCGATGACCGTCCATCCCTGACCGAGCGGCGCCTTCGATCCGCCGTAGCGCCGGTATCCCTGGTCGTGGATCGGCACCTGCTATTCCTCTCCCACTGCGTGAGCGAACACGTCCTCGAGCGTCGGCACGCTCGGACGGAGGTGCCGCACCTGGACGCGCTCCGCCGCCGCGAGCGCGAACAGCTCACGCGCGCCGCCGGCGCCCGGCACGAATACGCGCATGACGTCCTCGTCGGTCTGATGGCAATCGAGGCCTGCGGCGCGGAGACGCTGGAGGAACGCGTCGAGATCGCCGGCCGTCTTCACGCGCAACTCGTACACGCGTCCGCGCGGCTGTTTCAACGCATCGATCGGCCCGGAGGTCGCAATCGATCCCTTGTCCATCACGACGACGTATTCGCACGTGTATTCGACGTCGGGCAACAGATGCGAACACAGAATCAGATTGACCCCTTTGTTGTGCGCGAGATCGCGTACGAGCTCGAGCATCTCGTCGCGGCCCTTGGGATCCATCCCGTTGGTCGGTTCGTCGAGGAACAGCAGATCCGGATCGTGCACGAGCGCCTGCGCGAGCTTGATCCGCTGCTTCATGCCGGTCGAATACGTCTCGAGGTTGCGGTAACGCGCCTCGCCGAGCCCGACGTAGAAGAGCACTTCGTGCGCGCGCTGCATGGCGTCGACGCGCGGCAGACCGGCAAGCTCGCCGCAGTACGCGACGAACTGCACCGCGTTCATCCCGGGGATGTGCGCGTCGGTCTCCGGCATGTAGCCGACCCGCGCGCGAATGGCGAGCGGCGCCTCGGCGACGTCGAGGCCGAGCACCTTCATGCGTCCGGTCGACGGCACGACGAATCCGAGCAGCGCCTTGATCATCGTGCTCTTGCCGGCGCCGTTCGGCCCCAGCAGTCCGACGGCGCCCGCCACGAACGTGGTCGTGACGCCGCGCAGCGCCGTGTTGCGGCCGTAAGAGACGGTGACGCCGTCGAGCGTGACGACCGGCGCGGTGTCAGTCATTCAATTTTCTATACGGAGCGGCAGACCGGAAAGGTTCCAGTGCGATCACAGCGTGCCGCGCAGGCCGAGCACGTCGGCCCGCTCCCGCATGAACGAGATCACGTTTGCGATGTGCTCCTCGAGCGGCAGGCCGAGCAGCTCGGCACCGGCAATGAGGTCCTCACGTTTCACGCCGCGCGCGAACGCCTTGTCCTTCATCCGCTTCTTCACCGAGCTCGCCTCGAGATCGAGGACGCTCTTGCTCGGCCGCACGAGTGACGCCGCGGTGATGAATCCCGCCAGCTCATCGCACGCGAACAGCGTCTTCTCGAGCAGACTGTCGCGCGAGACGCCCGTGATTTCCAAGGCGTGCGACAGAATCGCGCGGATCGCCCATTCCGGATAGCCTTTGGCGCGGAGAATCTCGCTTCCCTTGTTCGGGTGATCGCCGAGCGTCGGCCAGCGCTCGTAATCGAAATCGTGCAGCAGCGCGACGACGCCCCAGTCCTCCTCGTTTTCGCCGAACTTCCGCGCGTAACCCCGCACCGCCGCTTCCACCGCCATCGCGTGCTTCAGCAGGCTGTCGCTCTTGGTGTACTCAGTGAGCAGCGCCCACGCGTCGTCTCGATTCAGCGGCATCCGGGCAGTGATGTTATAAGCTTTCCCGCGATGGCACCAGCGACCCGAACCACGTCCGCCGCCCTGCGGCAGCAACCGGCGACCGGCCTCGACACTGAGTTCAACCGCGGCCTCGGCCTGTACGACTCGACGATGGTCGTCGTCGGCTCGATGATCGGATCCGGCATCTTCATCGTGTCGGCCGACATGGCGCGCAACATCGGCAGCCCCGGGTGGCTGCTGGGCGCCTGGGTGTTGACCGGCGTGCTGACGGTGGTCGGCGCGCTGTCCTACGGCGAGCTCGCCGCGATGATGCCCCGCGCCGGCGGCCAGTACGTCTACCTGCGCGAGGCGTTCTCGCCGTTGTGGGGCTTTCTCTACGGCTGGACGCTGTTCCTGGTGATTCAGACCGGCACGATCGCCGCCGTCTCTGTCGGCTTCGCGCGCTACTTCGGCGCGCTCGTGCCCTGGATTGCCGACGACAACTACCTGATTCCGCCCGTCCACCTCTCGTCCGGCTACGCGCTCTCGCTGTCGACGACGCAGCTGGTCGCGCTCGCGATCATCGCGTTCCTCACGTGGACGAACACGCGCGGCCTCGAGTACGGCAAATTCATCCAGAACGTGTTCACTACGGCGAAGACCGGCGCGCTCATCGGCCTGATTCTGGTCGGCGTGCTGCTCGGCGCCAATCACACCGCGATCGCCGACAACTTCGGCAACCTCTGGACCACACGCGGCGCCGTCGAACTCGCGCCCGGGCTCACCGCCGCGACGGCGTTCGGCCTGTTCGTCGCGGTCTGCGTGTCGCAAACGGGCTCGCTGTTTTCCGCCGACGCGTGGAACAACATCACGTTCACCGCCGGCGAAGTAAAGGATCCCCGGCGGAACATCCCGCTGTCGCTCGCGCTCGGCACCGGAATCGTGATCGGCCTGTATCTGCTCGCCAACGTCGCGTACCTGACGACGCTGCCCTTCGAAGGCATTCAGCACGCGCCGGGCGACCGCGTCGCGACGGCCACCCTGAACGCGATCTTTCCCGGGCTGGGCGGAACGATCATGGCGCTCGGCATCATGGTGTCGACGTTCGGGTGCGCCAACGGCCTCATCCTCGCCGGCGCCCGCGCGTACTACGCGATGGCCCGCGACGGACTGTTCTTCAGGCGGTCAGGAGAACTGAACGCGGCGCGCGTGCCGGCGTGGGGCCTGCTGCTGCAGGGGCTCTGGGCGGTGTTCCTCGTGCTGCCGCGCACCTTCAACACGACGACGCGCACGTACGGAAACCTCTACAACGATCTGCTTGCGTACGTCATCTCGGCCGCGCTGATCTTCTACATCCTGACGATCTCCGGGCTGTTCCGTCTTCGCGCGACACGCCCCGACGTGGACCGGCCGTATCGCGCCTTCGGCTACCCCGTCGTGCCCGCGCTGTACATCGTCGGCGCCGCCGCGATCCTGCTGGTGTTGTTCGCGTACCAAAGCGCCACCACCTGGCCCGGACTCGTGATCGTGTTGCTGGGCGTGCCGGTGTACTTCCTGTGGAGGCCCAGGAGGTAACACAGAGACGCAGAGACGCAGAGACGCAGAGACGCAGAGACAGAGAGAACAGAGCTAAGACGACGCAGAGGTGCGCGTGCGACGGGCCCGCGTAGCGGGCCGCGAAACGGAAAACGCGGCGCTTTTCGTTTCCCGCAGGCCGGCTTCGCCGGCCGCCAGTCGCACGCACGTCTCTGCGCTGTCACTGCTGTCCGCGTTAACTCCTTTGTGGCCTCCCTCTGTGCCTCTGTGCCTCCGTGCTTCTGCTAGCCGCGCTGACGACGGGAACGCACTCGGACGTTCTTCCGATTCACCTTCACCTCTACCGAATGCAGCTCGCGCGCGCTCGACTTGGCCGGCGGCCAATAGCCGAGCAAGTAATACCGGCTCGCTTCCAGCCACATCGCGTCGACGAACGAATCGAACTTCACCGTATTCCGAAACCCGGTGCCGCCGGTCATATCGGCCAGTCCGCCGCCCAGGATCAGCACGCCGCCTGGCGCGATCGGCATCGCGGCGTAAACGCTGACGTTCGCCCGCGACGCCGCACTGATCGCGGCGACCCACGGCCGCCAGAGCAGGCTGTAGCCTCGCGGCTGCGGCTCGATCATGTTGCACACCGCCGGTGAACCGACGCACACCACGATCTTCCGTCGATGTTCCACCGCCTCGAGGCTGCGGGACACCGATGCCAGCACGCGAAGCGCGCGATCGAGCGTGCCCGGCACCTGAAACGGCACTGCCCCGCCGTGATATTCAGCGATCCGCTGGCGCGCGGTGTCGGTGTCGCCGAACGCCTCGTCGCGCTCGTTGTTCAGGCGAACGACCGTCACCTCATCGCCCTGTCGCATGCGGGAGAGGATGCTCGACGCGATCGCCTGAACGACCACCGTCCCGCCCATTGGCACGCCCGAGTCGTCGAGGAGTAAGACCATCGATCGCGCGCCGTCCGACGTCAGGCCGTCGGCCGTCACCGCCTCGAACGTCTTCAGGTCGACGCGCTGCCCGTCGTCTTTGATTTGGAAATCCGAGGCCTGCAAATCGGTGACCGGCCGTCCGTCACGATCGAGCGCGACGACGTCGAGCTCGACGAGATCGCCGGACGAGGGCGGCTGCTGATCGAATGCGCGCGTCGCGGCGCGTGGCGCGGTGAACGACATCATCAACGCCAGCGCCACAACGCCGAGCGCCGCGGCGAGCGTCGCGCGGCTCATGGTTGACGAGGCCCACGATCGCCCGTTGCTGATTGCCAGTGCACCTCACGCGGCGTCCACGATCCCGACTGCAGAAGATCGAACGCCTTCTGGATGACGCTGATCGTCGCGTCGGCTACGCCGTGCTCGCGCAGATCGACGAGCGCCGACCACGTGGCTTCCGCGGCGTCAGACGCGCACACGAGGGAGCCACCGGTCGGACGGCAGAGAAAATCGACGAGCACGTAATGGAACCGCGTGCGTCCGTCCGGATCGAATCGAATTCGATCGAGCACGTCGACGATCGGCCCCACTTCGACGTCGAGCCCGGTCTCTTCCCGCACTTCGCGCGCGACCGCCGCTTCGAGCGTCTCCCCCGTTTCGACCGCGCCCCCCGGCACGCTCCACTCACCTTTCAGCGGTTCGTTGGCGCGCCGCACCAGCAGCACACGGCTCCCGTCGACGACGACGGCACCGACGCCGACGATGGGACGATCGGGATACTCGCGCGCCGTCAATTTCGCAGCACCCTCCACCACAATCCGACAGCACCCTACAGCGTCAGCCCCAAGCACCCTACAGCGTCAGCCCCAAGCACCCTACACCGTCAGCCCAACAGCACCCTGCATCGGTTATTCAATTCCCATCACCTTTACGATGACGCGTTTCTTCCGCTGTCCGTCGAACTCGGCGTAGAAAACCTGCTCCCACGGTCCCAGATCCAGCTTGCCAGCCGTGATCGGCACCACGACCTGATGCCCCATGATCGTGCGCTTCAAGTGCGCGTCGGCATTGTCCTCGCCGGTTTGATGATGACGGTAGTCGAGTCCCGCGGGCGCGAGCTTCTCGAGCCACACCTGAAAGTCGTGAATGAGGCCGTCTTCCCAGTCGTTGACGTACACGCCCGCGGTGATGTGCATCGCCGACACGAGCGCGAGGCCTTCCTGGACGCCGCTCGCCTTCACGATCGCTGCGACGTCGTCCGTGATGCGCACGAATTCCTGGCGCTTCTTCGTGTTGAACCAGAGGTAATCGGTGTAGACGATCATAAAGGATGGCTGATGGCTGATGGCTGATGGAATGGTCCATGACCATTGAGCCGTCCCATCAGCCATCAGCCATCTCATAGCGCCAGCGCAGCGTCGGCGTTTACGTCGAGCGGCGCGGTCACACCTGCGCGGAACCGGCGCAGGCCGGCGGCGGCGATCATCGCGGCATTGTCGGTCGACAGCTGCAGGCTCGGCAGATACGTCGGGATTTCGCGCAGCCGGCCGTGCTCCTCGAGCTCGGCACGCAATCGGCTGTTCGCCGACACGCCGCCGGCGATCCCGATGCTCTTCGCCTGATACCTGCGAGCTGCATCGAACAGACGATCGATCAGCGCGGTGACGACGACTCGCTGAAAGCTGGCGGCAATGTCCGCCTTGTCTGCGTCGCTCAGATCGCCCTCACGCGAGCGCACGTGGCGGAGTACGGCCGTCTTGAGGCCGCTGAAGCTGAAGTCGAGATCGCCTTTCAATTCGGGGGCGTTGCGATCGGCGTGCGTCAAGCGTGTCGTCGGCAGCGCGATTGCCCGATCGTTGCCTTTCTTCGCCAGTCGATCGATCACGGGACCGCCGGGATAACCGAGTCCGAGCAGCTTCGCCACCTTGTCATACGCCTCGCCTGCCGCATCGTCGCGCGTGCGGCTGATCAACTCGTATCGACCGGGCTGCGCCACGACGTACAAACTGGTGTGGCCGCCAGAGACGACGAGGACGACGGCCGGCAGCGGCATCTCGCCGTTCTGGAGTACGAGCGATTCGATGTGTCCGGCGAGATGATGCACCGCGACGAGCGGCAATCGTGCGGCCGCTGCCGCGGCTTTTGCGAACGACACGCCGACGAGCAGCGAGCCGACGAGTCCGGGGCCCTGCGTGACGGCCACGGCGCCGAGATCGGTCCACGTCGTCTCGGCGTCGGCGAGTGCGCGCTCGACGACGCCGCAGATGTCGCGAATGTGCTGCCGCGACGCGAGCTCCGGCACGACGCCGCCCCATTCGCGATGGATCGCCACCTGCGACGCAATCACGTTCGAGCGGATGGCCCAGGGTCTTCGACTCTCGCCCGTCTCCTCGACAACGGCGGCGGACGTCTCGTCACAGGAGGTTTCGATTCCGAGGATTTTCATACCCATTTTGAGGCGTGGTTCGAACCGCGGGCCTCCGCGGTAAATCCTGGCGCCGGGCGGCAGCCTGCTACGCGAGCGCAGGCGGATGCGTCACCTCTTCGAACGCACGCTTCAATGATTCCAGATATGGCGGTCTGAAAATGCCGCGCTCCGTGATGATCCCGGCGATCAGGTGATGCGGGGTGACGTCGAAGGCCGGATTCCAGACGCGCGCACCGTCGGGCGCGATCTGCGACGGACCGACGTGCGTCACCTCTCTCGCGTTTCGTTCCTCGATTGGAATTCGATCCCCGTCCGGCGTATCCAGATCGATCGTCGACATCGGCGCGGCGACGTAGAACGGAATCTGATGTTCGCGCGCGAGGACCGCAACGCCGTACGTCCCGATCTTGTTCGCGGTGTCGCCGTTCGCGGCAATCCGATCGGCGCCGACGACGACCAGGTCGACCTTGCCCTGGCGCATCAGGGCGCCGGCCATGTTGTCCGTGATGACCGTCGTGTCGATGCCGTCGCGCACGAGCTCCCACGCGGTGAGGCGCGCGCCCTGCAGAAACGGTCGCGTCTCGTCGGCGAATACGGCGACGCGCTTGCCTTTCTCCACCGCGCCGCGAATGACGCCGAGCGCCGTGCCGTACCCCGCGGTCGCAAGCGCGCCGGCGTTGCAGTGCGTCAGCACGCGCGCGTCGGCGGGCACCACTTCGGCGCCGAATGCGCCGAGCGCGCGGCAGCTGGCCACGTCTTCGTCGTGAATCAGCGCAGCTTCGCGATCGAGCCGATCTTTGATCTGATCGACCGACTCGCCGGCCCGCACCGCGGAGGCGAACGTGCGTTTCATCCGCTCGATCGCCCAGAACAGGTTCACGGCCGTCGGTCGTGTGCCGGCCATCAGGTCGCATGTCTTCTGGAACTCGGCGGCGAATTTCTGCGTGCCGGTCGCCTTGCTGTTCCGCATGCCGAGCGCGATCCCCATCGCCGCCGCCACGCCGATCGCCGGGGCACCGCGGATGACCATCGTCTTGATGGCGCGCGCAACCTCCGCGGCCGTCTTGCAGCGTACGTACACTTCCTGAGCTGGAAGCTTGCGCTGATCGATCATCACGACAGCATCAGCCTCGCGGGCGATCGTAGGGAGCATGAGACGATTGTACCGGGGATGGCAAGAAACCGCAGAGAACGCAGAGCAAATTCTGTTGAGAACTGAGAACTGAGAACTGAGAACTGAGAACTAAAAACTGAAGCCCAGAACTCAAGTCAATACCTTCCGAGTTTTAAGTCT
>Ga0075435_100000951_pt1 | contig 18270 bp, 15 predicted proteins | sample RhiMethybrSRZTD4_FD_75302 | JGI IMG/M metagenome (GOLD analysis project Ga0075435, IMG submission 75302) | Populus rhizosphere microbial communities from Tennessee, USA - Rhizosphere MetaG P. TD hybrid SRZTD4 | ecosystem: Host-associated > Plants > Roots > Rhizosphere > Soil | place: USA...
GGTCGGCGCCACCTGCTGCACCTGCGCCAGGACGCGCCGTATCGCCACGCTCTGCGAGGCGATCGAGCGGTCGGTGTGGAGCAAAACCGCCGTCTCGCGGCGCAGCACGGCGTTTTCGCCGGCCGTCTCGTCGCGTTGCCGGCGCAGTTCGTCGAGACCGAGATCGAGCCGTTCGCGATCGCGCTTGCGCGCGAGCGGCTGCGTGATCACCGCGGCGATCAGGCGGAGGCTGTCGAGCAGCTCGCGCGGCCACAGCCGCTCGGTGAGCGTGTCGACCACGAGCGCGCCGCGCGTGCCGTTCACGGCCAGCGGCAGCGCCACGCAGGCGTGTGCGCCAAGCGCCGCCATCGAGGCGCGATCGGTGGGGTCCGCAAGGTCGTCGAGCGTCGCAGCGACCGTCATTTCACCGGCGCGGGCGCGTGCGAGCAGTCCCGGCAGCGTCTCGCTGGCGTCGGCGTCGTCGGGCGGCAGCACCGTGCCACTCCGTGCCCAGCTGTAGGTCGGCGTGTACGCCGAAGCACGGTATGCCTTTGGTACGTAAGCGATGCAGCGGTCAAGTCCGAGCGCTTCGCCGACCTCGCGCAACACGCCGGCGAGGACGGCGTCGAGGCCGTCGAACGGCGCCGCGGCGCAGCGCGTGGCAAGATCCGAGATGAGGGCTTGCACACCGGCCTGGCTCTCGAGCAGCGCCACCTGCGCTTCGCGCCGCCGCTCGTCGGAGATGTCGACGATCGTCACCGTGAAGAGACTCTCCGAGTGCACAGCCACCGGTGAGACGGTGACGCGGATCGGCGTCGGTGAGCCGTCCTTGCGGATGCCTGCCAGTTCGCGGGCGGGCGACGCGGCGGCCGCGTCCTGCCTGTCGGCTCCGAACGCCAGGTCGGGGATGATGGTGCGAAGGTCGCGGGGCAGCAGATCCACGCGGACGTAGCCGAAAGTCGCACTCATCGCGCTGTTCGCGAGCAGTACGCGCCCGAATCGATTGCAGATCGCCATACCGCATGGCGCCGCCGCAATCGCGCACTGCAGCACGTGCAGTTGGTCGGCGACGGGATATCGTGAGACCGATGGCGAGCTTGTCAGGAAGTCGGCGTCGAACGAGGGCAGCGGACGGACTTGGCCAGAATTTCCGGTGTACTCCATGGCAGGCTCCTTTGGCCTGTTGGAACGCTGCCAAAGTAAGCGGATAAAGCATCTGAATCTACTGTCCCTTAGTGCATCCGATCGACCGAGCGAGCGCGCACCGGGTTCGGTGCGCAGTGCGTCCTGCCCGGCGGTGATTCACTCAGCGATGTCGATTGCAACTCGAGCGGCTTCCGCGACGTGAATTCTTGTATGCAACAATTTGTTGCGTCCAAATCCTGCTATCTAACCGGCTCGCTACTTGCGGATCGGGGCGGGTGGTTCGAGGCCGACCTCGATGGCAAACCGGACGAGTGCAGCGATCGAGTCCACGTGCAGCTTCTGCAGGATCTGCGCGCGGTGCACCTTGACCGTGCGTTCCGTGATATTGAGCTGCGCCGCGACCCGCTTGTTGATCTCACCTTTGATGAGATGACCGAGGACCTCGCGCTCGCGCGGGGTGAGGCGTTCGTACTGCGCCATGAGCGCCTGCCGTCGCGCGCGGACGGCGCGGTCTGCCGCCCCCTTTTCCAGCGCGCGGGTCACTGCCTCAACAAGAACGCGCTGGTCAACCGGCTTGGTGAGGAAGTCCACTGCGCCGTCGCGGATGGCGCGAACGGTTTCAGGAATGTCCGCGTAGCCGGTCAAAAAGACGATCGGCAGCGAAATCCCACGCTGTGTGAGCGTCTCCTGGATATCGAAGCCGCTCTGACCGGGCATGCGGACATCAAGCACGATGCATGCGGGCGCATTGGACTCGAGATCCGCCAGCAGGTCGCTACCGGCGGCGTAAGTCCGCACGGTAAAGCCCGCCGCCGTCAGCAGTCGTGCAGTGGTCCTTCGCGTTGGTTCGTCGTCATCGACCACGTGAACCGTTGGGCCCATGGTTCCCCCCGACGCACACCAGTACCGCTTCCACTGATAACGTCAGGGACAGCTCAACCGAACACGATGCTTGGCGCCTCTTGGCAAGGCGCAACCTAGCCGCTCAGAAGAGACGTCGATAATCCAGGTAATCCACTGGGACGGCGATGACCAGACTCTGCCGGCGGTCGAGTGCCCGCCGCGCGGCGGCCGACAGTTCGTCGGGGTTCGTCGTGCGCAACCCCTCGACGCCACACGCTTCGGCCATCTTCACCGTGTCGATCGGCCCGAAATCGGTCCGATACGGCTCGAGCTTCTTGCCTTCCTGCGAGAGCTTGATCAGCGAATAGCTGTCGTCCTCGAGCACCACGGTGATGAAGCGCGCGCCGACGCGTTCGGCCGTCTCGAGCTCCTGTGCGTTCATCGAGAAGCCGCCGTCGCCGAGCGCGGCGAGGACGGGTGCGTCCGGACGCGCGAGCTTCGCTCCGATGGCGGCGCTCAACCCGTACGCCATGCCAGACAGCCCGTTCGACATCCAGAAGGTCTCGGGACGACGGCTCGGCCAGAACTGGCCGAACAGGTACTTGTGCGACCCGACGTCGGTCGTCACGATCGTTTCGGCGGGCAGCGCAGTCGCCAACGCGCTCACGATGTCGCCCGGCCACATGGTTTCGCCGTTCGCGGCTGGCCGTGTCGGTCGCAGCAGCATGTCCCGGCGCTTCTGCTGGAACTCGCGGAATGGCTGCCCCCACACCTTCGGCGCGGACGGACCGAATGCATCGAGCAGTTCCGCATGATCCACGAGATCGACGCCGTCGGGCACGCGGCCGCCGACGTTCGGCGCCTCGAGCACCCAGTGAATCGGCAGTTCGGCGTGCCAGGTTTTGTCGACTTCCACCGGATCGAGGCCGAAGCCGATGAGCAAATCGGCGGCCGCCAGCGCATCGCACATCAGGCCGTCGGCGGCCATGCCGCTGATCACGCCGACAAACGTCGCAGCGGTTTCATCGACGATCCCCTTCACCTTCGGCGTGACGGCGACCGGCAGCTGCCACGCGTCGATCCAGCGGCGGATGCGCGCGGCGTTGGCCGGATCGATGCTCAGTCCGATCAGGACCATCGGCCGCTGCGCCTGTGCGAGGCGCGCGGCGAGCTCGCTCGCGTGCTCGCGTGCGTCGCCGAAGCCTGCGTTCGATGGCCGATCGGCTGTGCTCGTCGCTGAATCGGGCCGCGGGCCGGTGTCGATCGGCTTGAGCGCCTCCCTCGCCGACAAAGTGAGGTACGCGGTGCCAAGAGGACGCGTCATGCAGGCCGCGATCGCACGCGCCACGGCGCCGGCCGCGTTGCGCGTCGTGATCGTCTCCACGAGCCTCGTCAGCGGACGATAGATGTCGTGCAGCGGCAGCAGCTGGTGTGTGTGGCTCGGCGGGAACTCCTCGGGAATCTGCGCCGAGATCGCGAGCAGCGGCTCTTGATCGAGATACGCGTTGCCGAGCGGCAGCAGCAGATTGGCCGCGCCCGGACCGAGCGTGGTGAGGACGACGCCGGGCTGACGTCGCAGCTTGCCGTAAACCGCCGCCGCGATGCCGGCGTTCGCTTCGTGCCGCACGAGCACGAAGTCGACGCCGACGCGGCGAAGCTCGTCGATCAGCACGAGCACCTCGCCGCCCGGCAGCCCGAAGACGCGATCGATACCGGCAGCGGCGAGCGCACGCGCAGTTACAGCTGCGACTGTGTCAGTCATGGGCCGTGTATTATGCCGCGGCAAGCGAGCCGCCTTCAGGCGGACCGTCGTTGGTCCGGCTGGAGCAGTTTTGCGTGCGATGTAGCGGGAAGGCTTTACAGCGTGTTCCGGTCGCACCGCGCGTCCGGCGCTTCGTCGGTCGATCGTCGAGGGCCCGTTCGCTCTCCGTGTCTCTGTGGCTTTCGCAGCAGCGGGCCGTCGTCACGCCACGCAACGTCAAGCGTCGCGCTACATCGATTCCGAAAGCGCTGTAAAGCCGGACACTACGAAGAAATCGAAAGCGCTTACCCCTTCTCTTTGAGCGCTTTCAGCGCCTGCTCGTAGGCCGGCAGGTTCGGCTTCTGGTTCTCCGGGATGTTCTTGAGGGCGATTTCCCAGTTCGCGATCGCGTTCCTGGTGTCGCCGAGCGCGGTATAGCCGCGGGCGAGCCCGACGTAGGTCACGAACATCTCGTCCGGATGACGCTCGCGGTTCATCCGGAAAATCGCCATCGCTTTCTCCTTGTTGCCGGCGGCAATCAATGACGTGCCGTATTGATGAATGCCCATGACCGGCGCGTCGCTCATCGCGACGGCCTCGTCCATGACGTGGTCGGCGTCCGCGTCGCGTTTCATCGCGCGCAACACCGCCGCCTTCGTCTTCAGCGTGAAGAAGTCCTTTCTGCCCTGCGCGGCGTTGCGAAATGGCTCGCTGATCGCCTTCTCGGCCCACACCAGCGCTTCGTCGAGATTGATGTTGTTGTCGGCGCAGAACTGGGCGGCGTTCTGCCAGTTCTGGTAGTTGAACCCCGGCCAGCCGAGAAGATCCTTCCGCATCTGATCGACGTACAGCTGCCGTGAATTCGGAACGTCGATCTTCAGCGCGACGCGCTGCTTCTCCCACTGTAGGAACGCGACCGCCGACTCGAGACGGCGATCGTCGAAGCCGTAGGTGAGGAATTCGGTATACGGCGCCGCCTCGGGGTTGGCCGTGACGTGGACGACGTCGTACTTGGAATCGTACTGGTAGGCGCCCCAGCCAGTCTGCGTGGACAGAATCCAGGTCCACGGACCGGACGGTTGCACCTCGAGGAACAACCCGTACGTGCCAGCGCGCACGTCGCGGCCGCCGATCTTCACGTCGTGCGAGAAGCTGACAGTCGTCGTCTCGTTCGCACCGGCGCGCCACGGCGCCGCCTTCGATGGACCGAACCCGTCGTCGAACAACCCGTACTTCACCAGTTCGCCCCAGATGTGGCCCGTCCGATCGCGTCCGGCCGGTCCGTGCACGTTGGGACTGTGATACGCGATCGTCACCTTGACCAGTCCAATCCACTGCGACACTTCGGCCCGCTGGTTCATACCGTTCGGAGGCAGCGAGAGCTCCGATAGCTCCTGCGCACTCGCAGGGCCCGCGACGAGCAGATAAAGCATCGCGGTGACAGAAATCGCGAGATTTTTGTAGGACATGGCGCGCCGCGCTGCGAATTCCGGTCCAACGCCGGACGTGCGAAGCCGCCGGAATTCACCAATCTGCGCCGCTACCGGTCGCACGACTGTTCACGTTCGAACACCATGTGACCGTACCCGAGAAATGGGATATCGTTCGCGCAAGCAGGAGGAGCGATGCGCGTACCACGACTGGTCTTGTTCATGGCGTTGGCGGCGCTTGGGGTCGGCGGTTTCTCGCTTTCGCGCAGCACCGTGCTCGCCCAGGGCCAGCGCGAGATGCTGGCGTGGGCGCCGATGCCGACCGAGCCCTCGAAATGGATCGCGCCGAATCGGCCGCACTGGAAGGTTTCCGAACTGCTCGCCAAACACAAGGGTGAGCAGAACTGGTCCGAGACCGTCGTCAGCGACACCACGCTGCGCGCGGACTACATTTCAATGGCACCGGGCGCGAAAGCCCCGCGCCAATTCCATCCCGACACCCGCGCGTGGTGGATCGTCCAGGACGGTCAGATCCGCTTCACGATCGACGGCCAGGAACCATTCGTGGCCAAAAAGGGGTTTCTGGTCCAGGTGCCGTACCGCAACGTCTACAGTATGGAGACGGTCGGCGATACGCCGTCGCTTCGGCTCGAAGTGAACATCGGCGGCGCCACGACGATGTATCCGATCGACGAGAAGCCGCCATCACTACCCGGCTTCGATTTCGTGAAGGTCCGCATCGGCGGTAAAGGCGCATACGACGCGCGCAACAAGCCCTACGTCGATTTCAACGCCGTCGTTGCCGGCACGGAGCCGACGCGCCGTTTCATCGCCGACGACCGCGCGGTCGCGAACATCATCCGCGGCAAGCCACAACAGCCGGCCGCGACCGACAAAGGGCACTTCCACCTCGAGTCGCCGGAGTTCTGGTTCATTCTCGAGGGTCAGATTCGCTACCGCATTGGTTCGTTGCCGGTCTTTCTCGCCGATCAAGGCGACATCGTCTACGTCCCGAAACAGACGTGGCATCTCGCCTCGCACGGGCCGACACCGATGTCGACGCGGCTGGCAATGAACGGGTACCAGGATCTGTTGCACAACTGGGAACCGACAGAGGAGCAGACGCAGCGCTAGGAGGCGTCGCGGCATTCGATCGCGCGGGAGCATGAGCCTATGAAGATCCAGCTGTCTCGACCCATTCCGGCCGCTGTCGTCATTGCGGTCGGTCTCGCGTCCGCGCTCACGTCCGGCCAGGTGCAGATGTGCATCGGGTCGACGGCGCCGGCGTGCCAGGCCGTGCGCGGCGATCGATCCGAGGGCTGGCTGCCGCAGACACGATCGGAAGTGATGGCCCGCAACGGCATGGTGACGACCGTGCAGCCGCTCGCCTCGCAGGCTGGCTTGCGCATCCTCCAGGAGGGAGGCAACGCGGTCGATGCGGCGGTGGCGGCGGCGGCGGCGTTGAACGTGGTCTACCCGGCGAACACCGGCATCGGCGGCGATCTGTTCGCGTTGATCTACATCGCCAAAGAGAAAAAGGTGTATCAGCTGAACGCCAGCGGCATCGCGCCGAGCGGCCTGACGCTCGCTCACATGAACTCGCTCGGCTACAAAGCAAATCCCGTGAACTTCGGTCCCGGATCAGGCATGCCGTCGGGCGGAATCCTCACGGTGACCGTGCCCGGATCGCTCTGGGGCTGGGAGGAAGTGCTGACGCGATTCGGCACCAAAACCTTCAAGGACGTCCTGCAGCCGGCGATCGACTACGCGGATCAAGGATTCCCGATCACGGAGGAGATTGCCAGCGGCTGGCGCATGAAGAACGCGTTGCCGCTGACCGGCTGCTGCAAGGAACCGGATCCCGATTCGGTGAAGACCTTCTACGTCGATGGCAACCGTCCGACCACCGGAACGATCTTCAGGAACCCCGATCTGGCCAAGACGTTCCGCCTCATTCAGCAGCAGGGGCGCGACGTGTTCTACAGGGGCGAGGTCGCCAGGGCGATCATCGCGAAGTCGAAGGCGCTCGGCGGACCGATGACGCTCGACGATCTCGCCAGCTACAAAGGCGAGTGGGTCACGCCGGCATCGACGACCTATCACGACCAGCAGACGATCTTCGCGACGCGTGCGCCGTCGCAGGCGTGGGGCATCGTCGAGATGATGAACGTCCTCGAGGCGTGCGTGCCGACCTGGTACCCGGGCCAGACGCTCGGCACGCTCGGCCCGGCGAGCCCGCTGTACTGGCACGCGCTGATCGAAGCGAAGAAGGCCGTCTATGCGGACGTCTACAGCCGCAACGCCGATCCGAACGTTGTCCCCGTCCCGCTCGAGATGTTGACCTCGAAAGAGCACGCCGCGTCGCTGTGCGGAAGGGTCGATCCGAAGCGCGCATCAAGCACCGGCGCGCGAACCTCCGACGCCTTCGACGCCGGCGACACCATCTATCTCGCTGCCGCCGATCGCTGGGGCAACATGGTCTCGTGGATCAACAGCAACTTCGCCGGCTGGGGTTCCGGCATCACCGTGCCGGGATACGGATTCATCCTCCATAACCGCGGCGGCCTGTTCACGCTGAATCCCGACAGCCCGAACGTGATTGCGCCGCACAAGCGTCCCTACAACACGCTGTCGGCGGTCCTTGTGATGCAAGGCGATCGGCCGTTGCTCGTGACCGGCCAGCATGGCGGCGATCAGCAAGGGCAGGGCAACATGCAGGTGCTCGTGAACGTGCTCGATCTCCACGCCAACGTGCAGGCGGCCGGAGACATGGCGCGCTTCAGCCACAACCAGGTGAACAACAAGGTGCAGTTGGAGTCGGCGCTGTTTGGACTGGTCGGCGCGCAACTGTCGGCGATGGGCCACCAGGCGGCGGCGTCGAACGGTTCGCCGGTCGGCGGATTCGAAGCGATCATGTTCACGCCGGATCCGCGGTCGGCCGCCGGCTGCGCGCCGGCTGATGCCGCGTGCAAGAAGCCAGTTGCCGGCTTCTATCGCGCCGGATCGAATTTCAGAGAGGACGGCCAGGCCGCGGGATACTGAGCCGATGCCTAGACTGATGTTCGTGCTGCTGTTCGCGACCGCGCTCGCTCCGCCGTCGACGCGAACCTTCACCGGCACGATCACCGACAGCGTGTGCGGCCGTGGCGATCATGCCGGCATGCGAATGGGTCCGACCGACGCCGAGTGCGCGGTCGCCTGCGCAGAGGAGCACGACGCCGCGTTCGTCCTCTACGACGGGAAGGATGTCTACACGCTGAGCGACCAGCAGGCGGCGCGACGGTTTGTCGCGCGCAAGGTAACGGTCGTCGGTGTGCTGGATGCCAAAGCGAAGAGGATCACCGTCACCTCGATCGCGCCGGCGAAGTAAGCGCGCGCGGCCGTAATTCTGAAACGTGCCCTTAGCTTCTCCGGGTGGCGGCGACTTCCGGGTTCACCCATGCGCGCAGCGGCTCGCCCTTGAGCCCGGCGATCAGGTTGTCGGCGGCGATCTCGGCCATCGCGTTGCGGCTGCTCACCGTCGCACTCGCAATATGCGGGGCGACGATGCAATTGCGCAGGCCGACGAGCGGATTGTCGGCACGCGGTGGTTCGGGATCGGTGACATCGAGCCCGGCGGCGAAGATCGTGCCCCTGGTGAGCGCGGCGGCCAGATCGGCTTCGACCACCAGCGGTCCTCGCGCGGTGTTCACGAACACCGCGGTCGGTTTCATTTTCGCAAAGGCCCCGGCGTTGAACATGCCGCGCGTGCTGTCGTTCAAATCGGCGTGCACGGAGATGAAGTCCGATTCGGCCAGCAATCGATCGAGCGGCACGCGCTCGGCGCCGAGCTCGCGCTCGGCCTGTTCGTTCGACCGCTGGTCGTGATAGAGGACACGCATGCCCCAGCCGCCGCGGCAACGGCTGGCCATCGCATAGCCGATGCGGCCCATCCCGACGATGCCAACCGTGCTGCCGGCCAGGTCCTGCCCGATGTGGCCGAGCGGCTCCCACGTTTTCCAGTGCCCGGCAACCGCGTACTTCTCCGACTCGACGATGCGGCGGCTCGCGGAGATGAGCAGCGCGAAGGCCATGTCCGCGGTCGCGTCGGTGAGCACGCCCGGCGTGTTGCCGACGGGAATGCCGCGCTCGGTCGCGGCTGGAATATCGATGTTGTTGAAGCCGACCGCGTAGTTGCTGATCACGCGCAGGCGCGGTGCCGCATCCATCACGGCGCCGTCGATCCTCTCGGTGAGGAGCGACAGCAGGCCCTCGCAGTCCGACAGCTTCTGCCGCAAGACATCGGCCGACGGCGGCAGCGGTTCGCTCCACACATCGGCGTCACAAAACTCCCGGACTCGGTCGAGTCCAGCGGCGGGGATCACACGTGTGACGAAAACTTTGGCTTTGCTCATGCGGGCGTCCTGAAAACGAATGCGCGACCAGTTCGCGCCGGCCATTGTAGTGTCTCTCGACCGCGCCTGCGCCGATCTTGTTCACGGCGTATGCTTTCGTCGTCGTGGTTGCCAGTTCGCTGACGCTTCACGTCGTCGCCGTCCTGTTCTGCGCGACGCTGGTGCGCTCGGCATTTGGCTTTGGCGAGGCGTTGATTGCCGTCCCGCTCCTGGCGCTCGCCTTGCCCGCCGAGATCGCCGCTCCGGTTGCGGTGATGGTTTCGATTACCGTCGCCGCAATTGTCGTCGCGCAGGACTGGCGGGACGTGCAGGTGTCGACCACAGTGTGGCTGGTGCTCTCGAGCATGGCCGGCATTCCGCTCGGCTTGCTGTTGCTGCGGACGGTCTCCGAGCCGGTCGTCAAAGGCGTGCTTGGCGTCATCGTCGGTGCGTTCGCGACGGGGAGTCTGCTCAATCGGGGCTCGTACGAGCTGAAAAACGATCGGCTGGCGTGGTTGTTCGGCGTCGCCGCCGGGATCCTCGGCGGAGCCTACGGCATGAACGGTCCACCGCTGGTCGCGTACGGCGCCCTCCGCCGCTGGTCGCCAGGACACTTTCGCGCGACGTTGCAGGGCTACTTTCTCCCGGCGAGCGCGATGGGGATGATCGGCTACTGGATCGCCGGGCTGTGGACGGCGAGCGTCAATCGGTACTACGCCGTCTCACTGCCAGGAGTTTTGCTGGCGATCGCGCTCGGCCGCTACATGGCTCGCCGTATCGAGCCGCGGCGGTTTCTCGTCTATGTCAACGTCGGTCTGTTGGTGATCGGCGTCGTGCTCGTGGTTCAGGCGGTTGCCACTTCACGACGGTGACGGTCGCATTTCATAGCCGACATCAGCGTCCAGAGGGTGAGCTGCTGCCGCCGTCGTCGCGAGCAGATCACATCGTTCGTTCTCGACGTGACCGGCGTGTCCTTGCACCCATTCGACCTCGATGCGATGCATGTCGGCCAGCGTCAGCAGTTGCGCCCACAGGTCGGCGTTCGGCACGACTTTCCCTGCGCGTTTCCAACCCTGCGCACGCCAACGCACCGCCCAGCCCTTGCGAAGGCTGTTGACGAGATACTCCGAGTCGGACACCAGCGTAACCGCGCACGGGCGCTTGAGCGCTTCCAGGCCTTTGATCGCGCCCATCAGCTCCATCCGGTTGTTCGTCGTCAGGCGGAAGCCGGCGGAGAGTTCCCGTCGGTGATCGCCATAGATCAAGATGGCGCCGTAACCGCCCGGCCCAGGGTTTCCAAGACACGCCCCGTCGGAGTAGAGCACGATGCTCGTGGGTGGTGGCTGCGCAGCCGGCATCCGTCCTCAGTGTCGCACTTAGGTTGCGACCCGGTGTTGTAACGAAAAAGTCCCGAGGGACGGCTGGCGTACCCATTGCAGCCTCACCCGCGCTGTTGATTTCATCGAGCATGCCATGACGCTCATAGACGTATTCCAGCGCGAAATCGCCACCATCCGCACGCATTACGACGGCGTCCTGGACGGTGAGTGCGGCAGTATCCACGACGCACGTATTGCCACGAGACGGACCCGCGAGGTCCTGCCGCTGACGCATCAGTGGCAACGGCGCGAGCACGCCGACCAGCTCTACGAGACCGTGAAGTGTATGGGCCGGTCGCTTGGGCGCGTCCGTGATGTCGACGTCAGGATCCAGCTGTTGCGGTATCTGGAAGCGCGCATCCCGCACGCGGCGCCGTCGATCGTTCTCGTTCGCCAGCGCGACGAGCACCAGCGACTGCTGCTCATGCGCAAGCTCGTCAAGCGCTTCGAGCGATTGGGTGTCCAACGCGAGCTGGTCAATGTGGCCGCGCTGGCGCCCTGGCGGCGGCGTTCGATATGGACAGCGCGCATCGGCCCGTGGCGGGAGCAGTTGCGCCGCAGCATCGACGCGCGCGCGACTGCGGCCGCAGATGCCGTCACGCATGCGACCGGCGTCTATTTTCCAAAGCGCGTCCATGCGGCGCGCATCGAGATCAAGAAGTTACGCTATGCAACTGAGATCGCGGTCGAGACCGGCGTGATTGGCGACATCGCTTCGCTGCGGACGTTGAAGAAGAGCCAGGATCTGCTCGGCGACCTCCACGACCGACAGACGCTCATCGACGAGTTGCGCGACGCGGCCGCGCGCGATGCGCGAATCGATCCGACGCACATCGCACTCGTCGAGCAGGTCGTCGCGGCCGATATTGCCGACCGCCACGCCCGTTTCCTGGAACGGCGCGCGCAGATTTACGCGGCCGCCGAGGCGATTCGTGCTGAGCTGTGGCGGCCGTCGACGGCGGTGCGGGCGGCCGCGGTGGCGGGCGCGATCGCCGTCATCACCGGTCTCGAAGCGCGGCGCCGCTGGCGCGCCGGTCAGAAGTCCGGGCCCGCGGTCCGCGACGCCGAAGTCGCCGTGCGTGTGCCGATCGTGCTCGACCAGCCAATCGGGCGATGAACATTCCGACGACGGCGTTTCGCGACGACGGCGCCGTCAACGTCGTTGTCGAGACCCCTCGCGGCGCAGTGGTGAAATTCAAGTACGACGAAGGCAGCGGCGTGATGATGGTGTCGCGGGCCCTGCCGGTTGGTCTCACGTATCCGTACGACTGGGGCTTCATTGCCAGCACCAGGGCCGGCGATGGCGATCCGATCGACGCCATGGTCCTCTGGGATGCGGCCAGCTACCCGGGTATCGTCGTGCCGTCGCGCATTGTCGGCGTACTCCGCGTCGATCAGCAGAATGCGCAATCCGGCGAGCGCGAGCGAAACGATCGGTTGTTCGTCGTGCCGGTCAAAGCGGCGCGCTTCGATCACGTCCGGTCGGTGCTGGAGTTGCCGCAGCGGGTTCGCGACGAGATCGAGCAGTTTTTCGTCAACGTGGTCGCCTTCGAAGGCAAACAGCTGCGCGTGCTCGGATTCGCAGGTCCAGACGAAGGCGATCGCCTGGTCCGCGCCGCCGTGCGCGCGTGAACTGAGGCGCTGTCGCAGGCGATCGCGAGGCGCCCTCCACCCGTGACAACGTTTTACATTGCCGGGAACGCGTCGGAATGCAATGACGGTGGAGGATTGCTGTATCGTGCGCGAGATGTCGTGGCGATGGCGATGGCTCGACGAGCTGACGGGCGATGCGCGGTACGCGTGTCGCGTGCTGGTCCGCCGCGATCGCGCCTCGAGCATCGCCGCCGTTGTCATGCTCGCGCTGGCGATCGGCTTGAACGGCATCGTGTTCACCATCGTCGACGCGATGCTCGTGCGCGGCTTTCCGCTGGTGAAAGACAACGAGCGCCTCGTGATGGTCCAGGAGATCTTCCCGTCCCACGCCCGGGGCATCTCGTTTCCGGACTTCGATGAGTGGCGGGCCCACGTGCAGTCGTTCGAGGGCATGTGCGCCGTGGCGTCCGGCCGCCGCGCGGCGTTCAGAGATCAATACGGCGGGCGGCCGGCTGATCTGACGATCTGGACGGTCACCGCGAACACGTTCGGGCTGCTGGGCGTCGCGCCGGTGCTCGGACGCGATTTCGTGCGGGCAGACGAAGTGCCCGGAGCGCCGGCGGTTGTGATCCTGAGCCACCGCTTCTGGGCGGCCCGCTTTGGCAAGCGCGCAGAGGTTGTCGGGGCGACGGTGTTCGTCGGCGGTGTGCCGGCGACGGTGGTCGGCGTGATGCCTGATCGCTTCGAGTTTCCGCACCAGAGCAACTTCTGGATGCCGGCCGTTCGCACGCCGGAACTCGAGCGGCGGGGTCCGGGCGGCGGCTACCTGGCATTCGGCCGCCTACGGCCAGGCGCCACGGTCGAACAGGCGCGCGTGGAACTGCAGACGATCCATCGGCGCCTGCAGGCGGCGTTTCCCGCGACGAACCGCGACCTGCAGATCGACGTGGTCGACAACGCGCACGATCACGCCGGCCCGAACGGGCCGCTGGTGTTCGGATCGCTCTGGGTGGGCGCGTGCTTCGTGCTGTTGATCGCGTGCGCGAACGTGTCGAACCTTGCACTGGTGCGGACGATCGGCCGCGCACGCGAGTTCGCGACGCGATTCGCTCTCGGCGCCGGATTGTCGCGAATGCTGCGGCAGGTACTGATCGAGGACGCCGTGGTCGCATCGGCCGCTGGCGCGATCGGGTGGTGGATCACGTCCCTGGGCGTGCGCGTGTGGGCGGACGCGACCGCGTCGCCCTTTCAAATCGCCGACTACAGCTTGAACATCAGGACACAGGCGTACGTGATCGCCATCACGATCGCCGCTGCGGTCCTCTTTTCGCTCGGACCGATCTGGCACATCGTGCGCCTCCGCCCGGGTGGGACGTTGACGGCCGCGGGCCGCGGCGTGACGCAGCCGGTCGGGAGCAAGCGGCTGGCGTCGGCGCTGGTTGCCGGCCAGATGGCGCTTGCGATCGTGCTGCTGTCGGGCGCCGGTCTCCTGGTGCGCAGCCTCGTCAACATTGTCGGCGCCGACACCGGCGTCTGCGCCCCGGAGGAGATCCTGGTCGCGACGATCAGGTTGCCGTCAGAGAAATTCGCGACTGACGAATCTCGACGGCAGTACCTCGAGCGGCTGAACACGGTTGTCCCGACCATCGCAGGGATCAAGGGCGCGGCGATGGCCAGCGCGCTGCCCGTCCAGGGCGATCAGATGCTGCCGTTCGAGTTCGACGGCATGCCGCCACCCGCGACGGGCGAACAACACGTTCAAGTGATCGCGGTCACGCCCGGGTATTTTCGTGTGCTCGAGGCGTCGATTTCCGCCGGGCGCGCGTTCACGAGCGACGACCGTGCGACCTCGTCCAGAGTGGCGATCGTGAACCAGGCGTTCGTCGAGAAGTTCCTGCCGGACGCGCCGCCAGTCGGCGCGCGCGTGCGCGTTGCCGCGCCGCGTCAGCCGCAACAACTGCGGCAGGTCGTCGGCGTCGCGGCGAACATCCTCGAAGGTGACGCGATCCGGCAGCAGTTCAAGCCGGTGGTCTACGTGCCGATCGCGCAGTCGCCGCTGCCGCTCGTCCATGTGCTGGCGCGCGCCCGAGTGTCGACGGACCAGGTTGCACGCTCGCTGCGCGCCGACATCGAGCGGCTGGACGCGGACGTCGCGATCGAAGCGCTGATGACGCTCAAGGCGAGCTTCGCCTTCGACGGCGACTACATGGATCTCGACCACATGGAGCTTGGCAAGAGTGCTGCGGCGGCGCCGATCTTCGCGGGCGTGGCCCTGATACTGGCGGCGCTCGGACTCTACGCGGTGATCGCGCACTCCGTCAGCCAGCGCACGCAGGAGATCGGCGTGCGCATCGCGATCGGCGCGGCCGCATCCGACATCCGCGCGCTGGTGTTCCGAGACGGCATGACGCCGGTGGCTTTCGGCATCGCCGGCGGACTGGCGGCGTCGTTCGCGTCGAACCGGCTGCTGCAATCGCAACTCGTCGGCGTGTCGCCGTTCGATCTGGCGACGATCGCCAACGCGCTGCTGCTGTTGATCGTCGTCGCGCTGGCGGCCTGCGGCGTGCCGGCAGGGCGAGCGATCCGCGTCAACCCGGCCGTGGCGTTGCGCCAGGAATAGAGGCCTTACTCCCACGTCGCGGCATCCACGGATCAACCGCCTGGAACACTGATTATGGATACGGGTCTTGATCGTTTGCTGCGCGATGAACGCCGGCTTGCACGCTTGCGTGGCGTCCGCGTCGGCCTGCTGGCCAATCCTGCTTCGATGACCGGAGTCCAGCTTGGCTTCGAGCACGCGATCGACGCGCTCGTCGCACGCCTCGGCGGCGCCTTGACCGTGGCGTTCGGGCCGCAGCACGGGATGCGCGGCGACAAGCAGTACAACATGGAGGAGTCGCCGACCTATCGCGACCCGAAGTACGGCATTCCTGTCTTCAGTCTCTACGGCGACGTGCGGCGGCCGACCGCCGAGATGCTGGAGCACTTCGATGTGTTGCTCTTCGATCTCCAGGACGTTGGCTGGCGCGGGTACACCTGGGTGGCCACGCTCCTCTATGTGCTCGAGGCCTGCGCCGGAACCGGGAAAGCCGTCTGGGTCCTGGACCGACCCAATCCCGCTGGTCGTGTGGTCGAGGGCAAGAAGCTGGTGCCGGGACAGGAGAGCTTCGTTGGCGTGATCCCGGTGCCGCAGCGCCACGGCCTGACGCTGGGCGAACTCGCGCCCTACATGGTGAGCCATTTCAAGTTGAACGTCGAAGTCGAAGTGGTCGAGATGGCGGGCTACCGCCCGGATGAACCGCCTGGATTCGGCTGGCCAGACGACCGGGTGTGGGTGAACCCCAGCCCGGCGATCGCGAATCTCAACGCCGTTCGTTGCTACAACGGCACCGTGCTGCTCGAGGGAACCCGCCTTTCTGAAGGTCGGGGCACGACAATCCCCCTCGAGGTGTTTGGCGCGCCGGATCTGCAAGTGGAAGCGCTTCTCGCCCACATGCGCGCCAACTCCGCGGAGTTTTGCGGCGGCTGCTACCTGCGGCCTTGCTTCTTCGAGCCGTTCTTCAACAAGCACGTGAAGCAACTATGCGCAGGCGTCCAGATTCACGCCAACTACCCCGGCTACGATCCCAACCAGTTCAGGCCATACCGGCTGATGTCCGCCGCGTTCAAATCGCTGCGAGCCGTGCAGCCCGACTTCGAGCTGTGGCACGACTTTCACTATGAATATGAGCCGCCCACGCGGCGTCCGATAGACGTCATCAACGGCGGCCCTTCCTTGCGCGAGTGGGTCGACGATCCGCAGGCGGTCGCCGCCGATTGGGATCGCGTGCTGCGCGCGGACGAAGCGCAGTGGATCGACGAACGACAGCCATTTCTAATCTATCGTTGAAACGTGGAACGACGGTCGTGGCGCGGCACCGCCGTCAGCCTGTCCGTGGCTGTGGAAACGCGGCGAGATCGGTTCACGAACGCGATTTTTTCAGCGCGCGCAGCCATTGCTGTTCGTCGCCGGAGAGAGTCCGAAGCTTTCGCGTTCGTTGTCGGAACTGGAACCCGCCGCCGCACGTCCGACATACCAAGTAATCCCACTGCTCGGCGTAACGCTCGTTGACGCCGCCGACATAGCTCACGTCGTAGGCAAGCGGTCGGTCACAATTTGGACACGTTGCCGCGCCCGGTGCGGCGGGCGGAGTCGTCGTGACGAACCGCGAATGCGTTTTTGCCGCCGATGTTCGCGGGACACGCCGAGGTTCTCGCTCGAGGTCAGCGGCAATCCTGAGCATCGTCGCAGACACGCCGAGCGTCTGTTCGGTGTCGGTGACGATGTCGGAACACATTTCAGTCAGCGCACGTGATTTGGCGAAGAGCCGTTGGCACTCCGCGCGAAACAGCTCGACTGATGTTGGCTTGAGAAGTACGGCGTCGGCGACTTCGTGTGCGCGGGCAATTGTCTTCTCGGATGTCTCGGCCGTTACGATGAGAATCGGTGTGGGCCTGGTGGTTCGGTCCTGCCGCAGCACTTCGCACAGCGCCAGGCCGTCCATGATCGGCAGACTGAGTTCGGTGATGACGAGGGCGGGAACACGCACCAGGGCTTTGGTCAGCGCCTCGCGGCCATCGAGGGCTTCGACGACATCGCAGCCGGTCAGGCAGAGTCGGTAGAGTTCGCGGCTCGCGGCATCTGTGTCCGCGACCAGGATGCGGCGGTGAAACGTCGGCTCCATTGGCGTCGACAGAGCCGAGTCTAGCATTGCCGATTCGGCGCTTTGCGCACTTCGGCGAGCCGAACCGCGGACGTTTTTCCCTCTTCGACACCCGTCTGCCACAAAAGCACGAGCGCCTTTCTTGTTTCATTACAGTTGTCCGGGACGCTCTTTTGCATCGGGGCGCGCCGAGGTATGTGGATGCCAAGGCTCGTTTGGTGTTTCATCGCCGTCGCGCTCATGGCGCGGCCGGCCCGCGCGGACCAGATCACGCTGCCGCCGCTCGAGGGCAATTCCGGCAGCTGCTGGCCATTTGCGTGCGCGACGCGAATCCAGACGGTGTTCGATGCGGCGCTGTTTCCATCAGCGATGCGGATCGACACCCTGACGTTCTTCAACACGACCGACCAGAGCGCGGAAGGATTTGCTGAGCCGGCGCGTTATCGGCTCTCGCTGTCAACCACCGCCAAATCGTCTGCGACCATTGGCGGAGATTTCGACGCGAACGTCGGCAGCGACGCGCGGCAGGTCGCCGAGTTCACGATCGCCGGGTTCGACACCTTCTTTACGACGCGGACCGTGCCGCTCGCGTCGCCCTTCGTGTTCTCACCGGGGGCCGGCAACCTCCTCCTCGAGATCAGCAAGAACCAGACAGGCAATTTCGGTGACGGCGGCATCTTCGCGAACGTGAACACGAACGCGCGTGGGGTGTCGACGGTCGTTAACAATGTGGAGGGAGCCGGCCCGTCGATTCAACGCAACGTCGGTCTGAACGTCGCGTTCTCCGGCCAATTCGAGGGAACGGCGACACCGGAGCCGTCGACCCTCTTGCTGATCGGATCGGGTCTCTTCGTCGTGATTCGCCGACGACTGGCGTCGAAGACCTGAATGCACCATCACCGATGGACGATGCGTCGAGATTTATGACGTGGAGCCCATTCACGACGGCCTGCGCCACCTCGCGAAGTGCCGAAGATCGCGCTTCCTTCCTCAGTTTCTGTTGAACGTCGATCTCGGTCGACAGATCTCGAGGCGATCAACTGGGCGCGGCCGTTGAAAAACTGGACGCGAGTACCAAAGAAA
>Ga0075435_100000953_pt1 | contig 18255 bp, 13 predicted proteins | sample RhiMethybrSRZTD4_FD_75302 | JGI IMG/M metagenome (GOLD analysis project Ga0075435, IMG submission 75302) | Populus rhizosphere microbial communities from Tennessee, USA - Rhizosphere MetaG P. TD hybrid SRZTD4 | ecosystem: Host-associated > Plants > Roots > Rhizosphere > Soil | place: USA...
TTCGTCGAGACCCAGTTGAGCAGGTTCTGCGATTCCATGAACCGCCCCGCGTTCGAGCGCGCGCCGAGCACGACAACCGCCACTTCCTGTCCGCCCTGCGGCAGCCGCAGCAGCGTCGCGAGGCAGTAGCCCGCCTTCGTGATGAAACCGGTCTTGCCGGCGCGGACGTCGACGTCCTGACGGCCGAGCAAGTGGTTCGTGCTGTGGAACGTCACCGGGCCGCGGTTCCTCGGGTACACCGTGTACTCGTAGGTGCGCATCACCGAAGCGATCCGCTCGTCCGCCGACGCGTTCGTGATGAGGCGCGCCATGTCGTACGCCGAGGACACGTTCTCCGACAACAGACCCGATGGATCCTCGTAGTGCGTGCTCTCGAGTCCGAGCTCCGCCGCCTTCTCATTCATCCGGTGGACGAAGCCCTCGGAACCGTGCGCCGAGATTCGTGCAAGCGCCCGCGCGGCGGCGTTGTCCGACGCGATCAACAGAAGATGCAGCAGGTCGTCGGCCGTGACCTTGTCGTTGGCGCGAAGATGCGTTGTCGACGCCTGATAGACGTCGCCGCGGGCGACGGTCACCGGCTGCGTGAGATCGGGATTGTCTTCGAGGAACACCGTCGCGGTCATCACTTTGGTGATGCTGGCGATCGAGCGCTGATCCTGCGAGTTCTCTTCCCAAAGGACCTGATTCGTTTCCGGATTGAAGATGATGGCGGCAGCGGCGCGCACATCGGGCACCAGATCGCCGCTTGCGTCGACTTTGTATCGCGGGAGGACCGTGTCGGCCATCTCGCGCGCTGTCGCCACGGCACGGGCGCGAGCGAGCGTCGCTTTGCGCGCCTGCGAGCGCGACGCCGAATAGACTCGCTTCGTGCTGGCGACGGACGCCTTCCGCACGGGGCGCTTTGTTGCCGCCTCAGTCGGTGTGATGCCGAAACTGACGAGCCCAACAAGCGCAAGCTGGCCGAACCAGAATAGGGATTTCCTGTTCACGTGTCCTCGACGACCAAATTGTTAGAGAGTACCGGGACGGTCATTGTAGCAGATAATTCATAGACGACAAGGGAATTATCGCTACTGACCCGGCAGGAAACCTTACGGTCGACCTCACGCCTGAGTCATGACCAACTCTTGTGCCACAATGCGAAACACGCATCAAGGCCGGACTTCCCTCTTATCGGCCCGTTTCCCTGCCCGCGACAGCGCAGTACGTCATGACACCGCGTGAACAAGAGGAATACAGCGCACTCCGAACCACCATTCGTGAACGGGGGACGACACGCGTCTGGGTCTTCCTCACCGGCATCATCGCCTGGGCGGCGCTGACGGCGGCGACGGCCGCGTTGGCGTCCAGCCCACTCGCCGTTCTGCTCCCCCTCCTGGTTCTGGCCGCCGCCTTCGAAGCCCTCTTCGCGCTGCACGTCGGCGTGGAGAGGATCGGCCGCTACTTGCAGGTCTTTTATGAGGAAGACGAGGCCGCCCCCGGCGCTGTTCCGCCCGGAGGCACCCGAAAGTGGGAGCATGCCGCCGCCTCGTTCGGCCGCCCCGCGGGCGCGATCGGCCTCGACGCGCTCTTCTCGATCGTCTTCGTCATCGCCACGCTCTTCAACTTCGCGCCCGTGCTCGTCACCAACCCGATCGCCGCCGAGCTCGTGTTGGTCGGCGGTGCCCACGTGCTGTTCGTCCTCCGCGTGATCGTCGCGCGCGGCGCTGCGGCGCGGCAGCGCACGGTCGATCTCGCGCGCTTCCAGGAGCTGAAGTCAGGCCGCTGACGGCCGCACGCCAGGTCCTCACCGTACATTCAGAAGACGCGCGATCTCGCGGAGATCCGGCTCGGAGAAACCGCTACTTCTGCGCCAGCGCGATCGTCAGCAGGAGCGCGTGCTGCGTGCCCATCCACGAGTCGGTCGTATCGAACGACTCGCTGAGGGCGTGCGCCTCGCGCCCGCGGCCGCCGCCGCCAATCGTGATCGCCGGAATCTTGAGGCTCATCGGGAGGTTCGAATCGGTCGATCCTTCGCCGAGATTCGCCGTGAATCCGAGCACCGTCGCGGTCTCGAGGCCGTTGCGGACGATCGCGGAATTCTCCGGCGTCGATCCCGCGGGACGATCGCCGACCAGCTCTTTCGTCACCGTGACCACACCGGGCTTGCCCCACCGCTGATTCTCTTCGACGACGGCCGCATCCACGGCCTTCTGGATGTTCGCGTCGACCGCGGCGAGCGATGCCGGATCCGACGACCGCATGTCGACCTCCATCCAGCCCTCGAACGGGATCGAATTCACCGACGTGCCGCCGCCGACGCGGCCGACGTTGAAGGTGGTTTTCGGCTGCTTCGGCACCTGAATCTCATTGATCTTCGCGATCGCGCGTCCCATCGCGCCAATCGGATTGGCCATGCCGAACGCGCCGAAGCTGTGCCCGCCCGGACCCTTGAACGTGATGCGATACCGGTGGCTGCCGACCGCGACATTCGTGACGTGGACGCCGGTACCGTCGATGGACACGAACCGATCGATCTGCTCCTTCATCGTGACGTTGAACATCTCTTTCACGCCGCGCAGATCGCCCAGACCTTCTTCGCCGACGTTGGCCACGAACGTGATCGAACCCGGCGTCTGCACGCGCGCCTTCTTCATCTCGCGCACGATGGCGACGAGCACGGCGAGGCCGCGGCAGTCGTCGCCGATGCCGGGGCCCCGGAGCACGTTGCCCTCGCGCTTCACCTTGACGTCGGTGCCTTCGGGAAACACCGTGTCGAGATGTGCGGCAATCACGACGCGCGGCCGCGGCGCCGCACCGGCGTAGTCGCCGAGCACGTTGCCGGCCTTGTCGACGCGAACGTTCTGCAGGCCGAGCTGCTCGAACGTGCCCTTCAACACTTCGCCGCGAGCGGTTTCCTTGAACGACGGCGCGGGTACTTCGCAGAAGCGGATTTGATCGGCAATGGTTTGTGCCTCGTTCGCCTTCGCAGCGTCGAGCGCGGCCTTCACCGCCGGATCCTTGACGAGCTCCGCGGCGGTCGTTGCCGGCTGCTGAGCGTCACCGACGCCCAGCGAGAGCGCCGCGGTGAGACCGGTCAGGATCAAAAAAATCTTCTTCGTGCCTTCGCGTCTGCCTGGTTGCATTGGCGTCTATCGTCCTTGTGAAGACGAGGTGCGGGCCCCATCGACCGCACTCTCGAGAATCGGATTGAACAACATCTTGAACGTGCCGTGCGGCTGGCCGCGGAACTGCACGCCGAAACCGGTCAGCACGACATGGCCGCGTCCGATGCTGACGTCGAGCGCGGCCGGCTTGCCGGCGATGCGAGTGCCGCCGTTGATCCAGCCGGACATCAGGAGATCCGGCGCGTCCGCATACCGCGCGAGCACTCGCACGCCTTGCGCGCGCGCATCAACGTCGAACGCGCGGCCGTTGACGAAGAAGGCCGCCTGCTCCGCGGGCATCCCGGCCGTCAGCGGCTGCGTGGTGTCGATCTTCATCCTCAGCAATGATCCGGGACAGTAGAACTCGGTATTCCGCACGCCGTCCAGCGCGTCGCTGACCGGAATGTTGAAGTACTGGATCGGCAGCGAGCTCGCGTCGTCGATGGTGACGAGCGTGCCGCCCGATTCCACGAACGCCCGCAGCGCCGCGACACCTTCGAACCCGATGCCTCCCACGTATTCGGCCGGCATCGTTCCGGCGGCATGACCGTTGACGATCGCTTCGGCTGACTGATCCGGCAGGACAATCGCGTCGAATCGGGCGCGCAGATTGCCGGCGCGCACCTCTTCGTTCTCGATCGATGTGTACGGCACGTCGAACTGCTCGAGCACGTAACGGGTCCAGCCTTCGTCCATCGACGCCAGGAACGATTTGTAGATGGCGACGCGCGGCAGACGCAGCGGACGCGCCTGGGCGTTGGGCTCGTCGAGATAGAATCGCGTCGCGGCCATACTCACCTTGCGGCCGCGCTTGAGCGCGCCCATTGCAGTCTTGACGGAGAGATTGGTGCGGCGATCAGTCTCGTCGCTCCGGCTGAAGCCCGACACTGCGTACGAGGGTGTCGAAGCAGCCGTAGTGTCAGGCTTTAGCCGGACCGGCTCCAAATCTGCGCTGAACGCTTCCTTGATCGCGTCGGCGCGGACGCCCATCTGATACGACAACGTCCACCCTGCCATGTCGTATGGCCGCTTCGGCGTGCCGCCCGGTCCGTTCGTGCGATTCGGATGGTGCTGTGGCTCGAGCAGATCCTTGGCGTAGCCGCGGTTCGGCTGGGACATCAGCACGACAAACGATCCCGCCGCATACTGGCGACCGCCGGCACTGAATGCCGACTTCGCACGTGAAACCTCGACGGCGCCCATGTCGAGGATCTCGGTGAGCTTCGCCGCAGTCGGCCAATCGTGCTGCTCAGTGGAAATCACGTACGCATACGGATCGCCCTTCTTCCCCGCCGCAATCTGATCCCGCGCCATCTGGTAGCGGTTGTACAGCCAGTCCTCGCGATACTCGGCGCCGAGGCGCAGCACCGCCATCGATCCGGTGACCATGTAATCCATCTGATCGCGCAGCGACCACGCGCCGCCCGGCCACGGACTCGGATTCCACGTGGACGGCTGACGCGCACTCTCGCCGCTGGCCAGCATCGCCGGCAGCTGATTCGGTGCGATGTTCACAGTCGTCGCCAGCCGGCCGCCGGCAACTTCCGTGAGAATCCCGACAACGTTGTGAAAGCACGGTGTCGAGCGCATGCCGCCATTCCACCAGTTCGAGTACTGCGAGAAACCCTGCGCGCCCGTCTTCCCTTCCTGCTCGAGCCGCTGCTGGATGCCGACGCCGAGCATCGTGATGCCGCGGTTGATGAGCGGATGCATGTTGGGATTGACTGGATCGTCCATCGGCGGCGTCCAGATGCGCGGCGACGTCATGCCCGACTGATGCTGGTTGTAGAGTACTTGCGGATACCATTCGCGATAAAGCTGCGTCGTGATCACGCGGGTCTCGTCAAGGTTCTGCATGTACCAGTCGCGGTTGTTGTCGTGTCCGGCGTACTTCTGATACAGAACCGGCGGGTTCGTGCCTTCGTACGGCGTGCCGACCTGCGAGCGATACCAGTTGGTCACGATGTCGAGGCCGTCGGGATTCATAACCGGGACCGTGACGAAGATCACCTCGTCGCGAATCCGCTTCATCTCGGGTGTCTCCTCGGTCGCGACCTTGTAGGCGACCTCGGAGCTGACTTGCGCGTGACCGACTTCCGTGGCGTGCAGGCCGAAATCGATCCAGACGATCGCCTTCCCCTCACGCGCGAGTTGCCGCGCCTCAGCGTCGGTCAGCGCACTTCCTGAAGCGGACGACGCGCGCGGATCGGAGAGGCGCCGCGCGATGTCCTTGAAATGATCGAGCCGCCGCAGATTCTCCTCCGAAGAGATCGCGGCGAGGATCATCTCCCGCCCTTCGGTGCTCTTCCCGATCGTGAAGAGTCGCACGCGCGGTGACGCGACGGCGAGCGCTTTGAAATAACTGCTGACCTGTGAGAAATCGGCGAGTTTGCGCTCCGTGCCGGGCGCGAACCCGATGATTTGGGCGGGACTCGGAGCGGCGCGCCCCGCGCGCGGCGGCACCGGTGCCTGCGCATGGAGCGGACCAAGCGCCAGTGTCATGACCACGCCGGCGCGTGCAAACAGTCGTTTCACTGCACACCTCCGCTAGGAATCGACGCCGAATGGTAGCGCACCTCGAAGGTCACCTTATACAATCCAATTCCCCGGATTGCGGCGTCGAATCCGGACTCTCGGACAACTTTTCTGGCGAATGCGGCGGCGAAAGCAAGGTATCGTTTTCGGCTACAGACACAACACACGGTTCTAACAGGAGGTTCACCAGTGACACGTGCGATCCTTCGGGCTCTCGCCGCTCTCGCTATCGTGCTGGCTTTCGGGCTCGCACCAGCGGCGGCGCAAACGGGCCAGATGTTCGGCGAGCTAGTCGGAAAAGTGACGGACGCTCAGGGCGGCGTGCTGCCCGGCGTCACCGTCACGCTGTCAGGTCCGGCGGTGATGGGCACGCCGACCGCGACGACGAACGCATCCGGTATTTACCGCTTTCCTGCTGTCAACACCGGCACTTATTCGCTGAAGTACGAGCTGGCGGGTTTCGCCCCGCTCGTTCGCGAGGGGATCGTCGTGCCCGTGCGCCAGACGATCACGGTCGACGCCTCGATGAAGCTCGCGTCGCTGCAGGAGACGGTCACGGTCAGCGGCTCGTCGCCGACCGTCGACGTCGAGAACACGAAGATCGGCGCACGGCTCGATCACGAAATCCTCCAGGCGGTTCCCACGTCGCGCACCATCTTCGGATCGACGACGGTGCTGCCCGGCATGACGATGGGCCGACAGGATCCTGGGGGATTGAACGCGGCGACATCAACCGGCATGGTCGCGCATGGCGCCTCGAACTACAACTTGAACTACTACGGTGTCACCGCAGACACGCCGCAGAACTACGGGTCGATGTACTACATGGACTTCGGATCGGCCGAAGAAATCTCCGTCGATACGGCGGCCATGGGCGCCGAAGTCGGCGGCGGCGGCGGCGCGAACATCAACGTCATCCCGAAGACCGGCAGCAATCAGCTGAAGGGCAGCGCGTTTTACAGCATCACCGGTAAGGGCTACTGGGATCACTTCACCGGCAACAACATCACCGACGAGCTGCGCGCGCAGAACGTCACCGATCCGACGCTGCGGGAGCTGAACGACTTCAACGCGGACCTCGGCGGACCGTTGGTCAAGGATCGCCTCTGGTGGTTCGGATCGTTCCGCAACTACAGCACCGTCGACGCGGTCGCGGGCTACACGGTCGTCAACGCGGACGGCAGCCTGACCAACCCGTTCGACTCGAATCTGCGCAACTACACGACGAGCGGCAAGTATCAGGTCAACAAGAACAACATCGTCTCGGCATTCTGGACCTACAACAGGAAATACCAGCCGCATCGCGGCGCCGGCGTGACGCAACCGCGTCCGGAAGGAACGTTGAGGCAACAGTCGCCGAAGAACCTGATCAACGCGAACTGGACCTCGGTCATGGGTCAGAACACGTTCCTGGAGCTGTCGTCTACCTACTTCCACATGCACTGGCCGAGCACGTGGACTGATGACTTCAACGCGCTGTCGGCGAGTCAACAGTTTCCCTCGACCTTCAACATCACGTCGGGGATCTATATCGACGGCCCTGAGCCCACCGGACAGCGCCTTCGTGATGCCTACCGTCACCAGACCAACGTCGGCCTGACGCGGTACATCGACGGCTGGCTGGGCGCCAGCCACCAGTTGAAGACCGGGTTCGAAAACTGGTGGACGCCGACGGGAACCGACGGATTCCAAATCTTCGACGACACGCGTCTTCGCTACAGTGGTCCGGCCGACACCTGCAACAGCACGGTGCGCAGCGGCTGCACGCCGACCGAGGTGTTCCTGTACAACACGCCGCTGACGCAAGAGACGCAGATGCGGAACTTCGCCGCGTTCATCCAGGACCGGGCGAGCTATTCGCGCATCACGCTGAATCTAGGTCTCCGCTGGTCCTATTACGACGGCCATATTCCGGCGCAGAGCGGCGGCGGCGGCAAGTGGTTCCCGGTGACGAACTATCCGGACATCGATCCGGGCTTCAAGTGGAGCACGTTCGCGCCGCGCACCGGCGTTGTCGTCAAGCTGACCGAAGACGGCAAGAACGTCGCAAAGGCGAGCTACAGCCGCTACTACGAGACGATGTACACGGACGAGTACGGGAGCATCAACCCGAACTCGATCCAGACCGGCGGCGTGGCGACCTACCGGTTCCTCGGCGATCTGAACGGCAACGGCAGAGCCGATGCGAACGAGCTCGGCGCGCAGACGAGCCAGTTCGTGCCACGGTCGAACTCGATCGATCCCAATCTGAAGGACCCGAAAGACGACGAGATCATGTTCGCGTTCCAGCGCGAGCTGGCCTCGAACTGGTCGCTGAACGTCGACTGGATTCAGCGCTGGTTCCGCGACATGACGACGGATCAGAACTGCTACGGCCTGCCCTGCAACACGGTGGCCTCGACGGTCTACGCGCCGACGCGGAACGTCACCGACTTCGGTCCGGACAACGTACGCGGCACGGGCGACGATCGCCAGATGACGTTCTACGACGTGCTGCCGCAGTACCTCGGGAAGGACACGTTCTTCCACACCAACTGCGGCAACAACGTCTCGGTGGACTGCGTGAACCGCTACAAGGCGGTCGAGCTGTCTGTCGTGAAGCGCATGTCGAACCGCTGGCAGATGCAGGGCTCGTACGTGTGGTCGCAACTGGACGGCAGCATCAACGGCATCACGACCAATGGGACGGGCCGGCAGACGATCGATTACACGAATCCGAACAACGTGCTCGATTTCGTCGGTTTCGGCCGCGGCACCAACGATCAGCCGCACGCGTTCAAGATTCTCGGTAGCTATCAGGCGCCGTGGGGCATCAACGTCGGCGCGAACTACCAGGCGCTCACCGGTCTTCCCGTGGACCGAACCTTGACCGTCGGACTGGCGCAGGGCTCTCGCGCCATCCCGGTCGAGTCGCGCGGGACGTATCGGGCGAGCACGCTGAGCCTCTTGTCGCTGCGCGGCGAGAAGGGCGTGCGCTTTGGCAGCCATCGCGCATCGGTCGTGGGCGAATTGCACAACGTACTGAACTCCAGCGCCGGCCAGAGCAACTACGGGACGCTGACGCAGGGCTTCGCGAGCCAGGCGGCGTTCGATACGGCGCGCAAGACGACGTCGTATTTCGGGCGCGTGCAGGAAATCGTCGCACCCCGCGTGCTGAAGATCGGGTTCAAGCTCGACTTCTAACAGCTGATCGTCTCGGGCAAGTCTTCGACCGGCGGCTGGGGAAACCTGGCCGCCGGTTTTTTTATTTTCCTCTGTTCGTTTCCAACCGTTTCCTTTACTCTCTGCGCCACACCACAGGGAGGAACGGTATGCGTGAACGAATCGGATCCGTTGCCCTCGCCGCGGCGCTCGTGTCTGGAATGGCGCTGACCACTGGTGCTCAGGAACTTCGCGGGCGAATCACAGGCGTCGTCACCGATAACACCGGCGCAGTGCTGCCGGGCGTCAGCGTGACCGCCGCCGGTCCGGCGCTCCTTCAACCGCAGACAGCGGTCACGGGTACGGACGGCACCTATCGCTATCCCGCGTTGCCGCCCGGGCTCTACACGGTGACGTTCGAGCTGACCGGATTTCAAACGCTGAAGCGCGAAGAAATCCGGCTGGGTCTGAACCAGACGCTCACCGTTGACGCCGAGTTGCAGTTGTCGTCGCTCCAGGAAACCGTCACGATCACCGGGGACTCTCCGACCGTCGACGTCAAGAGCACGACGGTCGGCACCAATTTCACCAAGGAGCTTCTGCAGGACATTCCGAATGCGCGCGACGTGTGGGCGGCCATGGCGCAGGCGCCCGGTTTCCAGATGACCGGCTACGACGTGGGCGGCTCACACACAGGCACGCAGACGGGCTACCAGACCTACGGCGTTGGCGATCAGAACAAGACGCTGCTCGAGGGGATCAACGTCACGGAGGGCACTGGCGGAAACGCCGGGTACTTCGACTTCGGCAGCTTCGAGGAATTCCAGCTTGGCGGCTCCGGGAACATGGGTGAACAGTCAGGTCTCGGCGCGTTTCTCAACCTCACGATCAAATCAGGCGGCGATAAGTTCACCTCGCAGGTCTACTACGACTATCTCGGCGAAAACACGCTGTCGAACAACGTGCCCGACGCCTTCAGAACACCCGGTGGAGTCGACGCCAACGGTTTCAAGGCGCCGACGATCGTCGATCCGGCGACAGGTCAGCGACTCGGATTGTCGCGCGGCAACCCCATTTCCAAGCAGTACGATCTCAACGTCAACGCCGGCGGACCGATCAAAAAGGGCAGGTTGTGGTACTTCCTCAGCTACCGCGACAACAACCAATACAAAACGATCCTCGGCCTGCCGGGCGAGGAAGCGCAGAGCCAGCTTCTCAACCGGACCGTCAAAGTCACGTATCAGTTGAACAAGTCGAACCAGATCATCGCCTTCTTCAACGATCGATCGAAGTTCCAGCCGCTGCGCGATCTGTCGCTCGCCATTCCGGTGTCGGCGGCGAACTGGCAGGACTCGAAGAACCGTCCGCAGAAATACGAGTGGACGAGCACGCTGAACAGCCGGGCTTTTCTCGACGTACAGGCGTCGCACTGGGGCAACTACTTTCCGCTCTATCCGACGCAGACCAAATCGACATCGACCGACGGCGTCCCGATCGGCCGGATTGATCTCGACACCGACCAGCGATCCGGCGCATCGGATTACTATCACAACCGGACGACGCTCAAGCCGCAGCTCTCCGGCGCGCTGTCGTACTTCCTCGACCACGCCGGCGGCAGTCACAACTTCAAAGTCGGCGTCGAGCTCTATCGCGAGCGGCGGAACTTCTTGCGCTTCCAGCCGGGCAACATTTACTACCGCGATCACGGCACGACGCCGAGCGAAGTCGACATCTACAACACGCCGAACACGAGCTCCGACGACTCGACCGCAACCAATCTCTACGCGCAGGACGGATGGAGCGTGACGCGGCGGTTCACGATCAACGCCGGCGTCCGGGTCGATCGCTACAAAATCGGCTGGCCCGCAAACAGCTTCACACCGGAGCAGACGGCGTACTTTCAACCGGTGACGACACCGGAAACGACCGTCGTCGATCTCAAGTCGGTGAGTCCTCGCCTCGGGTTCGCGTGGGACGTCGTCGGCAACGGGAAAACCGTCTGGAAGGGTTTCTTCGGACGCTTCTACTTCAACCCGAGCACCGACGTCACGTCGCTCGAGAATCCGGTCGGCCAGGCCGCGCTCCGCTATCAGTTCAACGACTTGAACGGCAACAAGACGCTGGACGGGGCGCAGGAGCTCGGCCGCCTCATCACGACGGTGGGCGGCGCCGGCTTCGTCAACGTCGATCGCAACCTCCAGCACGCCTACGGGCAAGAAGCGTCCACGCACTTCGAGCAGGAGGTCGCGCCATACCTGTCGGCGCGCGGTTCGTACGTCTATAAGAGCACGCGCCACGGGTGGGCCGAAGTCGACCTCGCGCGCGTGAACGCCTATACGATCCCGTTTCCATTCGCTGATATCGGGCCTGACGGTGTGCGCGGCACGGCCGACGATCAACAGGTTGCGCTCGTCGATCGGCCTGCGGGCGTTCCGTCGGCGCGGACGTTCACCAATCCTGGAAGCATCCCCGGCGTGCCCGCGATGAACGGTGATTACCACACGGTGGAGTTGGCGCTGAACCGGCGCTTCCACGACAAATGGTTGCTCCTGACGTCGTTCGAGCACACCTGGGCGAACGATTTCCGGAACACCACCACGGCAACCGGCAACCTCGACGTGGTGCGACAGGCGCCGACGGGCATCAGTGGGGCGAGCGATGTGATGGGTCAGCCGAATCGCCGGCGCTTCGGCCGGCAGGAGACCACGTTCTGGAACTACAAGATCCTCGGGCGCTACGTCCTGCCGTACGACATCGGCCTGAGCGGCTCGTACAAGCTCCAGAGCGGGTACAACTGGGCGAGAAACACGAGCGTCGCCTTACCCAACGCCGGCAGCGAATCGGTCTTGATGGAGGGGATCGACGCGAACCGGACGGAAAACGTGCACATCGTCGATTTCAGGGCTGAGAAGGGGTTCAGAATTGGCCGCGCCGGGAAAATCACCGGGATGATGGACCTGTTCAACGCCCTCAACCAGAATCCAATCGTTGGGTTCCGTACGGTGACCGGACCACGCTTCAAGGAAGTGATCGCTGTGCTCGATCCGCGTGCGGCGCGGTTTGGGATCCGCTGGGATTTCTAGCAGCGAAGCGCCGGTTGCCCTGAGTCAGTTTCTGAGACTCGCCGCGGAACGTTGAGCGCCGCGGCGAGTCCTCCCATCCTCTGTTTTTGAAACCTCTCGCGCGGTGTCTCGGTCCGCGCGTCTCCAAAGAACTGAAGTTCGATCCAACGCCGCAGCATCGATCGCGTCGTCATCGAATGTCTGCGGTCGTTCCGGCGAAGCCTCGCACTGCCAACTTCTATGCACGCGCGTATGAATGCGCGCACGAAGACGCGCGGCACTCGCGCGATCATCGCGCGGCATACATATTGCTCAACAGAGATCAGGCGATGGAGGGTTCCCTATGAGTCTCGTTCGGCTTCTCGGCTTCACCACTCTCGCATGCGGATGCGTGGTCGGCCGGTATCGCGAGGTGGCGACGAGTCGGGAAGTCGCGTACGTCGAGGAAAAAGGCAAGTCGTGCGGAAGTCACGGGCACCGGCGCAATCACACGGTGGCGACCGATCGTCTCGCGGCTGTCAGCCCAATCGCTCTCAACTCGAAGGCGTCCTGATCCGATTTGGTGCACCCTGTGTGTGAAGTCGGACCACACCCCGACTTCACCCGCCTGTGACCGTCAGGGCCATGGGCCCTCTCGCGTCGAATCGCCGACCCCACCCCTAACGCTGTAAACTCACTCACCCGAAAACAATATCGTGGCTACGCTACCAAAACCGTACGAGGTGAAGGTCGGCCCGAGCACCAGCTATATCTATCCGACTGACTGTCTGGACGTCTTCGGCGCACTTGAGAGCGGCAGCGTCGACGTGATCGTCACCTCACCGCCTTACAATCTTGGGATCCAATACAACCAGTACGAGGACCGGCTGTCGCGAAGCCAGTACCTTGCCTGGACCGGCCAATGGGTGGCCGAGGCCGCCCGGGTTCTGCGGACCGACGGGTCGTTGTTTCTGAACGTCGGAGCCAAGCCGACGGACCCGTGGACTGCCCTCGACGTCGCGCAGACCGTCCGCGGACATCTGCAGCTGCAGAACATCATTCACTGGATCAAGTCGATCGCGATCGAGCAGGGCGCCGCGGGAGCCGCCGCCGGACTGACCCGCGATCTCGCCGTCGGCCATTACAAGCCGATCAACAGCGACCGGTTCCTCAACGACTGCCACGAGTTCATCTTTCACTTCACGCCGAACGGATCGACGGCGCTGGATCGCCTGGCGCTCGGCGTTCCCTATCAGGATCAGTCGAACATCGGACGCTGGCGCGCGGCGGCCGACGGCGTCCGCTGCCGCGGCAATACCTGGTTCATCCCCTACGAGACGATTCAGCGGCGCGACCGCGATCGGCCGCACCCGGCGACGTTCCCGTCGCGCCTGCCGGAGCAGTGCCTTCGTCTGCACGGGTTGTCGCGGATCAAGGTGGCGATGGATCCGTTCACCGGTCTCGGCGGCACCGCGGTGGCGTGCGCGAGGCTGGGGATCGCCTTCATCGGCGCCGAAATCGACGAGACGTACGTGAAAGAAGCCGTCGCCCGCATGCGCGAGACGACGGCTTCCCGAATGACGAAGGCGCCGCTGAAGAGCGCTACTTTTTCGAGGTTGCGGCGGGCACCGGAACGGGCCTGAGCACGTACTCCTTCCGGAACCAGACGTTGGCGCCTTTGCGCGTCACCTTGACGTCGATCTGGCGGCGGCGCTTGGTCGGATCCGGGTTGCTCGAATAGTAGCCGAGCACGTAGTAGTCGCTGGTTTCGGCGTCGATGCGCTTCAGCGCCTTGCTGAAGTCGTTCTGGTTGACGACCGCGATCCCGCCGGTTTCTTCAGCAATCACCCGCAGGCTGTCCTGCGATTTGCGGACGTACTCGCTCCACTGCTGCGGATCGACCTGCTCGTCGATGTCGCCCATGCCCACGAGACCGCGCGGGTCGATCGTGTACATCGTCACGTTCGCACGGTTGGCGGTGCGGGTGAGCTCGCCGAGCTCGCGCGCGAGATCCGCATCCGCGAACTCTTCGTTCTGCTTCTGCTGCTGCGTGAACGGATCGGTCTGGTTCGAGCTGCTGCCATCGTCGGAGGTCCGCATCTGGTTCTGACTGCGGGCGAATTCGTTCTGGGCGAACGGCGAGTTCGGATCCATCGTGCCAAGGCGTGCATCCTGAAACGGATTGAAGTCGTAGCCGTCGCTCACGTAGACGAGCGCCTTGCGGCGGTTGTGCACGGATTCGAGGTTCTTCAGGATGTCGTTCACGGTCGAGAACGCCACGTGCGCGCGATAGCGGACTTCGCTCGGTCCCTCGGCGCCCGACGGTCCCTGGATGATGTCCGACGGTTTCAGCTCGTTGCCGGCGATCTTCTTGATCGCTTCCTCGAGGCGATTCTTGTCGTAGGTCATGTCGATCGCGATCGACGACGGACCGCTGGAGACGATGCCGAACATGTCGCCGTCGTGCACGAGCTCCTTCGAGAACTTCTGGAAGAGCTGGCGGATGCGTCCGGTGTTGTGGAACTGCAGGTGCAAATCGTCAACGAAGAAGAGGAAGATGCGCCCCGAGACGTCGTTGCGAGGGCGCGTGCGCGGCAGGATGATGCCTTCGGGCGGCGGCGGCGGCGGCGGCGCCAGCACGTTGTTGACGCGCCCGCCGGTGACGACCGTCATCGAGGTGATGTCCTGCTTCACGCCGTCTTCAAAGACTTCGAATTCGTCCTTCTTCAGGTCGGGCACGAAATTGCCCTTCTCGTCGCGCACGATCACGTCGTTGGTGACGAGGTCGACCTGAATTCTGAACGTCGGTTTCTCCTGCGGAGGATTCGCGGGTTTGGTCGGGACCGTGATCTGCGCCGAGAGTCCGACCGTGAGGACCACTAAACACGCAGTGGACCAGAAACCGTTGTTTTTCAGTTTCATATGGGGCGAATTATACATCGCCAAGTGCCCGCTGAGCTGTTCGAGTCACGACGGTGGCCGCCGCGATCGTCGCGGCCAGACCGGCCAGAAGAAGCCCGTAATAAGACGCGTCTCGAGGCACTTGGGTCTTCCCGGCCAGCGCCAGGGCGATGCCAGCGATTTTCCCGCAATACGCGTACATGAACGCCCCCGGAATCATGCCGGCGGAGGCGAGCAGGAAGTCGCGCAGCGAAATGGCGGTCAGCCCGAGCGCGTAATTCAACACATTGAATGGGACGATCGGCGACAGCCGCAGCAACAACACGACCCGAAGTCCCTGCATCGACACAGCGCGGTCGATCGCTCCGAAGCGCGGCATCTGCGCCAGACGCCGCGCGATCGCCCGCCGCGCGATGTGACGGCTCAACAGAAACGCCGTCACCGATCCGAGGGTCGCGCCGACAACGGCGAACGACGCGCCGCGCAGCACGCCGAACAGCGCGCCGCCCGCGATCGTCAGTAGCGACGCCGGGACGAGCGCAACAACCGCGAGCGCGTAGATCACGATGAACGCGAGAGGCGCCGCCGGTCCGTCGTTCGAGATCGTCGCTATCGCTTGCAGGAAATAATCGACCGTGTTACTCCCCTTCGCGCTCGGAATCAGTGCGCGAGTCAGACTCGAGGTCTGACCGCGGTCTGACCGTGGTCTGACCGTGGTCTGACTGCGGTCTGACCGCGGTCTGACCGTGGTCTGACTCGCGCTGGGGACTTTGTGGTCGACCTCGACTGCCGCGGCGGCGGCGGTGCCGGCGACCAGCCGGACGTTCGGCGATCGGCGCAGGCGCGGCTTCGGTCTCCGTCGCCGGTGGCTCGCCGTCGATTGAGATCTCTTTGGTGTCGTCGATCGCGTTGGGCGCGACTTCGATGGCGGCGTTAGATTCTTCTTCGGGCTCCGCCTGTGGCTCCTCGTCGGCGGGCATCGCGCGCCGCGCCGCCTTCTCGGCTTTCTCCGCGCGCCGCCGTTCTCGCCAGTGCTCGGCTTCGACTGAGGGAATCGGCGTGTCGACGATCTTGCGCCAGTCGAATTGAACGGCCGGATACTGCGCTTCGAGCGCGCGACGCACCGACTCGTCGAACGGCTCGCGACCGACTCTGATGTTCGGCGGCGTGCGATACCAGTACAACAGGCGCGACCGTGATTTTCCGCGGCGGTTGGTCGCCTGCTCGAACAGCGAGAATTGCTCGTAGCCGCGCTTGTCGCGCGTGAATCGGAGAAACGCCATCGAATTCAGCTGTCAGCGCTCGGCTTTCAGCTCTCAGCTCCAGGCTATCTTCTCTTCTGCTTTCGCGACGGGCTCGCCTTCTTGACCGCTTTCGCAGGTCGAGCCGTCTTCTTGTGAGACGAGGCGGCGCGCGCCGGCGGACGCGACGAGGCTCGCGCCGGCGGGGTTGCGCGGGGCGGCGCCGGCGTCCGGATCCGCGGCTGCGCCGGCGGCGCTTCACGATTCCGATGGACGAGCGTGAAGCGCACCTGATCGCCGACGGTGTGGTAGCTCCAGATCTCCGCGACGTAGATATGGTTGTCCTCGCAGAGCCGACGCGCGACATCGACCATTCCTGCCGGAACGTAGAGATGAAACGCCGCGCGAATCTTCGCGAAATGCGCCCACTGCGCCAGCGCCTCGAGGTGATTGACGGACTCGCCCGTTTCGACTTCGACCACGATCTGAAGGCGGTGGCCCCGATCCTGGGACTGGAGCACGAGATCGGGGTACAGCGCGCCTGGGCCGCTGCCGACCGGGGCGTTCTGCTCCACCCCTGGGTTCATTCCCGCTTCGTATTTCCGGCGAAACTTCGTTTGTAAGAGGCGAATGACCCGGTCATGTTCCAGCTGCTCGCGGACCGGCCGCACCAGAATGGGGCTCAACGAGCGCCTCCAAACGACTGAATAAAAAGGCGGATCAAACCGTGAAGTGTAACATGAACTTCTCAACCTCGACCTTTTCGTTGGTTGGATATCCTTGAGCCATCGTCGGTTACAATACGCTGGTGCCGGTGATGGCCGAACGGACGTCCGCCAAGATCCTCATCGTCGATGACGATGAAGGCGTGACGCAGACCTTTGCTCGCATGCTGCGACTCGAAGGGTATCAAGTGCGCACAGCCGTCAGCGCAGAGACAGGACTGCGCGAGGCCGAGCACAGCCATCCAGACGCGATCATCCTCGATCTACGTATGCCGCTCGTTGATGGCCTTGGATTTCTGCGCCGTCTGCGCGCGCACGACGAGCAGCGCACGACACCAGTGGCCATTGTGACGGGTGATTACTTCCTCGATGAAACCGTCGCGACCGAGCTGCAACAGCTCGGCGCCGAGCTGCGATTCAAGCCGCTCTGGCTCGAAGACCTCGTCGGTCTCGCACGTAATCTGCTCCAGTCGAAGGTGGTTCACTGATCGATTCGGGCAGTCGTTTTCTCAAAGCCTGCCGACTGCAACCCGTTGACGCGACACCCGTGTGGTTCATGCGTCAAGCCGGACGGTACATGAGCGAGTACCGTGCGCTGCGCCAGCGCTATTCGCTGCTCGATCTCTGCCGTACTCCCGATCTCGCGACCGAAGTCACACTTCAGCCGATTCGGCGGATCGATGTCGACGCGGCAATCCTCTTCTCCGATCTGCTGCTGCCGCTCGAACCGATGGGCGTGAAGTTCGACTTCGTGCAAGGCGAAGGACCCGCCATCGAAAATCCATTACGCTCTGAAGCTGATCTCGCGCGCGCGCGCCGCTTCGATCCGCGCGACGAGCTGCGCTACGTGCTCGACGCGATCCGCCAGATCAAACATGAGTTGGGAACGCGCGCGCCGCTCATCGGATTCGCCGGCGCGCCGTTCACGTTGGCCTCGTATGCGATCGAAGGAGGGCACTCCAGTGCCTTCGCACACACCAAAGCGCTGATGTACGGAGCACCCGCCGCGTGGCACTCGTTCTGCGATCTGCTCGCCGACGTCATCGGCAACTACCTCGTCGCGCAGATCGAGGCCGGCGTCGACGCCGTCCAGATCTTCGATTCGTGGGTCGGCGCCTTGAACGCGGCAGACTATCGTGAGTTCATCCTGCCGCATACGCGCCGGATCTTCGAACGCGTGGCGCCGCTCGGTGTCCCGACCATTCATTTCGGCGTCGGCACCGGCGCGATTCTCACCGATCTGCGCGACGCCGGCGGCGACGTGATTGGCGCCGACTGGCGCACGCCGCTCGACGACGCGTGGGAGCGGATCGGCTTCGACCGCGGCATTCAGGGCAACCTCGATCCGACGCTGCTCCTCGGCCCGCTCGACCGCGTCTTCGCGGCGGCCGACGAGGTTCTTGGGCGGGCGGGCGGACGACCGGGCCACATTTTCAACCTCGGCCACGGTATTCTCCCCACGACGCCGCTCGAACACGTGCAGGCGCTGGCTCGTTACGTTCATCAAAAGACTCGTGGCTAAGAC
>Ga0075435_100000954_pt1 | contig 18255 bp, 14 predicted proteins | sample RhiMethybrSRZTD4_FD_75302 | JGI IMG/M metagenome (GOLD analysis project Ga0075435, IMG submission 75302) | Populus rhizosphere microbial communities from Tennessee, USA - Rhizosphere MetaG P. TD hybrid SRZTD4 | ecosystem: Host-associated > Plants > Roots > Rhizosphere > Soil | place: USA...
AATGGCGACCAAGACGACGGCCGCTGCGACGAGGATCCGGCGGGCCCTAGGCGACGGGATTCGCCCAGGCGTCCGGCGGATCACCGGTACTGGTTCTCGGCCCTGTTCTGCTAGCTCCCCGAGTACTCGCTCAGAGTAGTCGGGCGCTGAGGAGTCGAGCACCCGGGCGAGGTTCCGGAGCTCTCGCTCGATATCCGCTTTCGATCGGCGGCGGCCGGCGCTCATGGCTGTGTTCCACGTGGGCGCGGGGGGCTGTCGAGTTTGGCCCGCAGCCGGCCGAGCGCGCGGGAGAGACGCGATTTGACCGTGCCGACGGGCCAGCCCAGTACTTGCGCGGTTTCCGCCTCGGACAGCTCCAGTAGGTAGCGGCAGGTGATGACGAGGCGGGCGCTGTCGGACAGGGAGCCAAGTGCGGTGATCAGTTGGCTGTGGTCCTCGGCGCTGAGAGCGGTGGACTCGGCGGAGGGCACTGACTGGAGGGCGAACGTCGATGCGGGCGGCCGTGAACGGGTAAGCCGATCCCTCAGGCGCGCCTGCCGGAGGTGCGAGCGGGCCTTGTCCCGTGCGCAGTTCTTCACGATCGCCAGCAGCCAGGGTTTGAACGGTGCCCCTTCCCGGAAGCTCGCAAGGGCGTAGAAGGCGCGCACGAACGCTTCCTGAACGGCGTCTTCGGCGTCGGCGGGCCCGGCGATCAGGACGGCGGCGCGGTGCGCGGTCGCGCTGTACCGGCGGACGAGCTCCCCGTAGGCTTCCTGATCGCCTCGGCCCGCGGCCTCGATCAGGTCCTCCTCGCTGACGTCGGTGGCAGGCCAGGAGCCGCCGTCGTCTACCGGCAGCCGCGGTTGACGTGGGTCCATGACGCCGGTGTGGCAGCCGGGACGGTATCGCTCACGGTCTTCAGTCTGGCACCTGTGACAGGACCGCGCACCGCGCGGCCAAGCCCACGGCAAGACCAACGGAACGTCCTTCGCGCCAGGGGAGTATCTGTCATGGAGGCGAATACGGACGTGGCTATCGTTGCGGACCCGAGGCGGCGGCCGCTGCCCGTCAGGACGGCGGGGGCCGTTTCAGGCGCAGTCACCGGCATGACGGCGATCATGGTTGCTGGTGCGGCATTCGTCACCGGCACATGGTGGCTCGCTGCCCCGCCGCCGCTCGGCGCGGGTGCGGCCCTGACCGACGCGGGCAGGCTCACCGGGCTCCTCGCCGGCTACGTCGCATTGCTCCAGGTCACGCTCCGAACCCGGCTGCCCGTGGTGGAACACAAGCTGGGCACCGACTCGATCAATGCCACGCACCGGCTCCTCGGCGGGTATCTGATCGTGCTGATTGTCAGCCACGCCACCTTGATCACGGCTGGGTACGCACTGACGGCCAGGTCACCGGTTCCCCAGCAGCTGACGGCGCTGGTCGCCTCATACCCGTACATCTTGTGGGCGGTGATCGCCGCTTCCCTGCTAATCGGCGTCGCCGTTTCCAGCATCCCGGTCATCCGGCACCGGCTGCGTTACGAGGCGTGGCACGGCCTGCATCTGCTGGTGTACGCCGCACTGGCACTGGCGTTCTTCCACCAGATCACCGACGGTGAGCACTTCCGTCACCACACTGGCCTACGGGCCGCCTGGACCGTCTTGTTCGCCGGCGCCGGCACCGCGGTCATCGGCTTCCGGTTCCTCCGGCCCTGGTACCTTTCCACCCGGCACCACCTGGTCATCGGGTCGGTAGTGCACGAGGCACCGAACATCATCTCGATCCGGATAACGGGCCGAAACGTTCACTGCTTCCACGCAAGGCCGGGGCAATACTTCCGGTGGCGGTTCCTGGCACCCGGCGCCTGGCATCTGGCGCATCCTTACTCCCTGTCCGAGGAACCCGACGGTCGGAGTCTTCGCATCACCGTGCGCGTCACTGGCCGCCACACGGCCATGCTTCCGCAGCTGCCGATCGGCACCCGGGTCATCGCCGAGGGGCCCTGCGGCGGACTGATCGCAGGGCCCAGCTGGGCCGGGCCGGTCGCGCTCATCGCCGGCGGGATCGGCATCACCCCGCTCCGCGCGCTGTTCGCCACCGCGCCCTGCGCCGAGAACGCGATCACCTTGATCTACCGGGTTCATGACCCGGCAGACATCGTCTTCCGGGCCGAACTCGAACAGATCGCGGCCCAGCGAGGCGGCACGGTGCACTTCCTGACCGGACGGCGTGACGACCCGCGGAATGATCTATCGCCCGCAAGCCTCACCCGGCTATGCCCGGACCTGGCCCGGTCCCGCGTGTTTATCTGCGGCCCGCCCGGCTACGCCCAGGCCATCCGCGCCTCCCTGGCGTCGCTCGGCGTTCCGCGCGGCCGCGTGCGGTCGGAATCATTCCAACTGTGAACAAGGAGCTGAGCCATGAGACGCTTGCTGCTGCTGGTGAGCGGAACCGCGGTGGCCATCGTCGTCGTGGTCGCGATCCGCACGCACGCCAACCCTCCTGGTCACCACCCGCCGGGGAAACCCAGCCCAACCGTCCGCGTTGCCTTGCCCCCGCCGTCGGCCGCGCGACACGCCTATCACTCCGGAGTGGCCACCGGAGCGCCGGCGCGCACCGACTACGGCGCCGTCCAGGTCCGCGTGACAGTCACCCATGGCCGGATCGTTAACGTCGCCGCCCTGCGGCTTCCGCACGGGAATCAGATGGACGTTCAGCTGAGCAAACCAGCCGCCAGAGTGCTTGAGAGCCGGGTGATCTCTGCCCAAAGCGCCCGTGTCGACATGGTGTCCGGGGCGACCTATACAAGCGAGGGGTACCTCCGGTCTGTGCAGTCCGCCCTCGACCGCCTGTGACGGGAATCCGGCACCCGGAGCGACCCGTGGCAACGCCTGCCGCACACCCGCCGTGTGCGCAGACGTCGGCCGCAAACGGTCCGGCGTGATGGCAGGCGGGATGGCCTGGGTCTGCCGAAGGCACCTCAGTATGGCCAGCGGGAGATGTACCCGCGGCATTGCCGCCTTGCCGGTGGGATCGTGTGGCAGCCGTGGTGCATCTGGCGTGGCGCGCCGGCCGCCTCCCGGTTCTTGGTCCGCGGGCCCTCACGAACGCGGTGCCTGGCCGGCCAGGTCGTCGGCCCCGGCCAGCGCCTGGGCGAGTTGCGCGCGGGAGTTGATTCGTAGCTTGCGGTAGACACTGCTGAGGTGGACCTCGACGGCCTTCACGGTGACGAACAGCGTTTGAGCCAGCTCCTTGTTGCTCATGCCTTGCGCCGCCATGCGCGCCACCCGCCGCTCGCTTGGCGTGAGCGACTCGACCCCGCTGAGCAGCAGCTTGCGGGGCCGGGCGCCCATCGCCGCCAGCTCGTCCTGTGCCTGCCGCACCAGCCCGGCTGCGCCGGCCCGGTAGGCCAGCTCCAGGCCGTGGCGCAGCGGGGCTCGCGCCTCCGCTCGCCGGTTGCCGCGTCGCAGCGCTGCGCCCAGGTCCACCAGCGCCCGCGCGTGCTCCACTTGGCAACCCGAGCCTTCCAGGACTGTGATCGCCTCGCGGAGCAGGGCCTCGCCTGTACTGCCGCCTTGGACCAGGCCGAGGGCGCGCAGCGCGATCCCCACCGCCCGCGGCGCCCCCCAGCGCCTGGCCAGCTCCAGTTCTTCCTGCGCCAGGCGGAGGGCTTCGCGCGGGCGGCCGAGGCGGTGCAGCGCTAGCGCCGCTGGTGAGCGCCAGGGCAGGAATGCGGGGTTGCGAATTTGCAATGCCGCCATCTCCTCGCCGAGGGCCAACAGGTCGCCCAGCGCCTCCTCCGGGAGGCCTGCCTGCAACCGGACGCGCCCCCGCGCGTAGAGGAACATCAAGTGGTAGGCGGCGTGCGCCGGTGCGCCCTGGGAGACGGCATCCAGGACCCGCCCAGCGTCCTCGGCCTCACCACGGTCCACGAGCACGTCGGCCAGATACCCAGCCCGATGGAGCGGGTTGGTGACGGCCGCAAGGTCAGAGCCGGGTTCGGAGGCGCGCAAGTCCTCCTCCGCGGCGAGCAGCTCGCCCCGCTGCGCGGCGAGAAACCCGCGGATCATCAAGATGAGCGCCACGCTCAGCAGGTCACCGCGGCGCCTGGCTTCGGCAAGGGCGTGCTCGTTTACCTGCGCGGCCCGGTCGACCTCACCCGCGCATGCCAAAGCCAAGGTGACGTTGAGGATCCAGAACAGCTCCACCGAATGCAGCAGCAGGCCTCCAGCGAGCGCACGCTCGGCCAGGGCGACACACCGGTCTCGGGACCCGCCACGAGTAGCCTCGTGGTAGGCGAGGACAGCCCGCAGCACCGCGCCGCCGAGGTCGTCGCCCAGAGCCGTTTCGTGCACATCCTCGATCCGCGCCACGGCGAGACGGTGCAGCTCCGGCCTGGCCAGCGAGAGGGTGTACAGGATCGCTTCGAGCTGGTCGTGCAGGCCGGTGCGCCGCCCGCCGAGGGCATCGACCGCTCGGCTAAGGATCTCGACGGCGTCGTCGAAGCGGTCCAGGTAGGCGAGGGCCCGCCCGTGCTGTAGCGCGATCTCGGCCCGCCGGGCAGGGTCGTCGGTTGCCGCTTCCGCCTCGCGCAGGTGCTCCGCTGCCGCGAACGCGTCCGTGGTGAGCTCCGCAATCCCGAGTTCCCGGAGCATGCTCGCGCGGTCGCTGTCGGCGGCTCCTTCGAGGAGCGCGCGGCGCAGCAATGGGATCGCCGCCTGCGCCGCGCCCTCGGTGAGCGACCGCTTGGCGGCGCGCTGGAGCGTGGCGGTGATGAAGGGATCTCCGGCGGGCAGGGTGAGCAGCAGGTGTGAGGCCGCTTGCTCGGCTGGCGCGCCCGCCTGGAGCAGTAGCTCGCCGGCGCGCCGGTGGGCGCGGCTGCGCTCGTCGGCGCCGATCTGCTGGTAGATGGCCGTCCGGACGACCGGGTGGGTGAACTCTATTGGATCCTCGGCCCGCAGCAGGTCTGCGCGGACCAGGGCCGTCGCAGCGCGGGCGGCCGCGTCCATTTCCAAGCCCGCGAGCTCACCGGCCTGGTGCAGGCGGGAGCCGTCGCCGAGCACCGTGGCGGCGCGGAGCAGGGCGGTCGCTTCTGCGGGCAGGCGCGCCAGCCGCAGCGACACCGTCCGGCCGATCGTCTCCGGGCCCGTCCGCAGCACCCGGGCGGCAACGGCGGCCGTGGCGGCGAGCCCTTCCGCTGTGAGCGCCTCTAGCATCGCGCGCACGAACAAGGGGTTGCCTGCGGTGGCCGTCTGGCAGGCGGTGACGAACTCCGGGTCGGGCTCGCCGCCGAACGTATCGCGGGCCAGCACGGCCACCGCCGCGGTCCCGAGCGGGCGGGGCCGCAGCAGCACGGCGGCTGGGTCGGTGAGCACCTCAGTGAGCAGCGCTGCCTGGGGACTGTGCTGGGGGGGGCGCGCGGCGACGGCGGCCAGCAGCGGCAGCCCTTCGAGCCGCCGCCCGAGGTAGGCAAGCCACCGCAGCGACGGCACATCCGCCCAGTGCAGGTCGTCCACGGCCAGCACCACCGGTCGGCGCAGCGCCAGGTTCGCCGTCAGCCAGTACAGCCCGTGCAGCATGGCAAACGAAGGATCCGCGGCCGCCGGGCCGACGGCCTGCGGCTCCTGGAACAGGTGCAAGGCCAGACCTGCAGCGCCGGCGGTAAGCTCGGCGCGCTCCGCAGCCGAGGCGCGCGCCAGCAGCGGCTCGAACAGTTGGCGGACGACGCCGAACCCGAATTCCTGCTCTAGTTCGCCCGCGCGGGCGGCCAGCACCTCAAGGCCCGCCGCCTGGGCGGCGCCGCGCACCTCCGCGACCAGGCGGGTCTTGCCGATGCCGGAGCGGCCCTCAATGACCAGCAGCCGCCCCGCGCCGTCGCGTGCGGCGGTTACCAGCCCGTGGATCGCGGCGATCTCGGCCTCGCGCTCTAGCAGCGCTGGCTGTGGCGGGTGGTCGGCAGTCGGCATCGGTCTGGCCGTCATCCTAGGGCTTGCCTGCCGCAAACCCTAGGGGCGGCAGTGGGGGCCGGCCCTAACGCGAGCGGATCGTTTGCCGGCCACGATCGACCCACCGGATCGAGACGAGGTGGGGGATGCGGGCCATCTGGCAGGCGGCGGTCGAGGCGCCGGTGGTGCTGCTCCTGGCGGCACGCACCGGGCACCGGCCATGCCCCGGGGCCCTGCCGGGACGAGCCTGCCGGCTACCGGCCCGCCGAGTAGCCGTTCAGGCCCACGGCGCCGGTATCCGCGTCTGCCGCAGCTGCGCGGCGCCGCGGACCGATCGACCGACTGACCATCGCCGGATGAGCAGATAGGAGAACCAAGCAATGGACGAGGCTATGGTGCTTGAGCTGACCCAGCTGTCGGCGCGGCGCCGGGACTATGAGCTGCGGCGAGGTGAGCAGGTTACCGGTTCGCTCCGCTTCCCACCCGGCCGGCGGTCGGGGGCGCTGGCCGAGGCAGAGGCGACCGGCTCCTTCACTATCGTCGGCAGCAGGGGACGCGTCGAGGCCCGCGGTGGGCCGGACGGCGCGGCCACGCTGGCCACGGTAGAGCGTGGGGGTGGGGGCGCGGCAGTGATCCACCTTGCCGACGGGCCCGCGCTTCGCTGGCGCCGGGCGGGTCGGCGGAACCGGTGGGCCATTGACGACGGCGGCGCGAGCCTGTTGCAGTTCTCTGCCGCGCACGGGCTGCTGCGGTCATCGGTGCGGATAACGCTCCACCGGGAGCTATCCGAGCCGGTCGCGGTGCTGCTCTGCCTGGTCGGCGGCTTCCTCTCCCTCCGCAGCCTGCAAGCCGACATCGATGGCGCCGCCGCGGTCGGCGGGATTGTCGCCACCGGAGCCGGCTAATGCAACGGACAGCTTGCGGCACTGACCAATGATTTGGAGATCGGCATGAAAGACCCATCCACCCTCATGCAGGCACCCGCGACCGGGCCGCCGCCCCGCACCGGCGTCCGCCGCCCGGTGGTCGAACGGATCGCGGGCTGGAGTGCCCGCCACCGCGCCATCGCGCTCGTCGGCTGGCTGTTCCTGGTCGCCGGCGCGGTGGTGATCGGCAACACACTCGGGACAAAGAACCTGAACAGCTATGACCCGGGCGAGGCAGGCCGGGCCGAAAGGGTGCTCAGCAGCCCCGGGGTAGTCCAGCGGGCCGCGGAGAGCGTGCTCATCCAGGAGCGCACCGGCGGGCGCACCGTGGCCGCAGATCCGCAGGCGAGGGAGGCCATCAGTCAGGTGGCCGTGGCGCTGGAGCGCATGCCTCGGGTGGCCACCGGCGTCCAGTCGCCGCTGGCGCTGGGCGGCACCGGGCCGACAGCGAGCAGTTACGGACTGGTCTCGCGTGACGGCCAGTCCGCCCTGGTCACGTTCGAGGTGGCAGGCAACCCGGACAACGCCGACCAGATCGTGGCGGGCGCCCAACGCGCGGTGGCCGCGGTACAGGCCACCCATCCCGGACTGCGGATAGCGGAGGCGGGTGACGCCAGCGTCGGCCGGGCCACCAACAACGCCGTGAACGCCGACTTCCGCCACGCCGAGGTGACCTCGGTGCCGGTCACGCTGGTGCTGCTGCTGGTCGTGTTCGGCGCGCTGATCGCCGCGGGCCTCCCGCTGCTGCTGGCCGGCACCGCGGTCGCCGCCGCCATCTCGCTGCTCGCCATCCCCAGCCGGTGGCTGCCGATCGGCAGCACCACATCGTCGGTGGTGCTGCTGGTCGGGATGGCCGTGGGCATCGACTACTCGCTGTTCTACCTGCGCCGGGAGCGGGAGGAACGAGCGGCGGGCGCCAGCCAGGCCAAGGCGCTGCGGACCGCGGCCGCCACCTCCGGGCGCGCCATCGTTGTATCCGGGCTGACCGTGATGATCTCCCTGGCAGGCCTGTTCCTGACCGGCATCGACGTCTTCAGCGGGATCGCGGTCGGCACGATCACGGTCGTGGGCGTCGCGGTGATCGGCTCACTGACCGCGCTACCCGCGCTGCTGTCGCTGCTGGGCGCGTGGGTGGACAAGGGGAAGATCCCGTTCCTGGGGCGGCGGCGCACCGCCGCACAGCGGTCCCGGTTCTGGGCCGCGCTCATCCGCCGGGTGGTCGCCCGGCCTCTCCTGTGGGGCGGCACCGCCGCGCTGGCGCTGCTCGCGCTGGCCGCTCCAGCCTTCAGCATGCGGCTCGCCGACCCCGGGCCTCATGACCTGCCCACCAGCATCCCCGTGGTCCGCAACCTGCTGGCGATCCAGCACGCCTTCCCCGGCGGCCCGGCCCCGGCCGAAGTGGCCGTCACTGGCACGGACCTGTGCGGCCAGCCGGTCCGCCAGGCGGTCACTGCCCTCCAGGAGCGGGCATCCACAAGCGGGCCACTGCGGGAACCGGTCACGGCCACCCTGCTCGGCCACGGGCAGGTGCTGGTCGTCTCCGTGCCACTGGCCGGCGACGGCACCAACCCCACCTCAATCGGCGCGCTGGCGGCGCTGCGCGACCATGCCCTGCCCGCCACGCTCGGCAAGGTCAGCGGCATCAGCTACGCCGTCGCCGGCACCACCGCCAGCACCCACGACTTCTCGGCCCGCATGCACAGCCGGGCGCCCGTGGTGTTCGCGTTCGTGCTCGGGCTGGCGTTCCTGCTACTGCTGTTCACCTTCCGCTCGATCGCGATCCCGCTGATGTCGATCGCGCTCAACCTGCTGTCCGTCGGCGCCACATACGGGCTGCTGACGCTGATCTTCCAAGACGGCCACCTGAGCGGCCCGCTGGGGTTCCGCCCGTACGGCGGGATCGTGACCTGGATGCCGCTGTTCCTGTTCGTGCTCCTGTTCGGGCTCAGCATGGACTACCACGTCTTCATCCTGTCCCGCATCCGGGAACTGCGGCTGCGCGGATGGACCACCCCTCGAGCGATCACCGGCGGGATCGGCGGCAGCGCGGGCGTGGTGACCAGCGCGGCGGTGATCATGGTCGCGGTGTTCTCCATCTTCGCCACCCTGTCGCAGATCGAGTTCAAGATGTTCGGCGTCGCGATGGCCGCGGCCGTGCTCATCGACGCCACCGTGGTCCGCGGCGTGCTCATGCCCGCGGCGATGTCGCTGCTCGGCGAGCGGAACTGGTACCTGCCGGGCTGGCTGTCCTGGCTCCCCGGCCACCAGAAAGCCGTCCCGGCCACCGGCAGCGGCCAGAAGGAAATGGCCGGCGCCACCGGCGGGTGATCAGCTTTCGCCCGCGAACGGGCCGGCCGGGCAACGGGCAGGCCCGTTCGCTGTCCGCATGACAGCGGGCGAACCTGTCCGCTCGAATACTCGATTGGGTGGGTCACCTGCACTGTTGCCGACATGATGAACGCAGTGATGGTTGGCTTGCCGGGTGCTGCTCAAGATCGTCTACCTGCTGACGTGCCGGGTACTCGGCCTGGCCGTCCTGGTATTCCGCGGCGACCGGGCGAAGGATGCCGAACTGCTCGTGCTCCGGCACGAGAACGCGGTGCTGCGCCGGCACGCCGGCCGGGTACGGTACGAGCCGGGCGACCGGGTGTGGCTCGCCGCGTTGGCACGGCGTATTCCGCGCCAGCGCTGGACCGAAGTCTTCCCCGTGACGCCCGCGACGCTCCTGGCCTGGCACCGCCAACTCGCTGGCAGCAAGTACGACACGAGCAAGCGGCGCAAGCCCGGCCGCCCGCCGACGCTCCCGGGCATCGGCCGCCTGGCGGTTCGCCTGGCAAAGGAGAATCCGCTGTGGAGACACCGCCGGATCCATGGCGAGCTGACGAAGCTCGGCGTGACGGTCGCGCCGTCCACGGTGTGGGAGATCCTGCGTGCTGCGGGCATCGATCCGGCGCCGCGCCGGTCCGGCCCGACGTGGCGGCAGTTCCTGACAGCCCAGGCCGCCGGGATCCTCGCGGTCGATTTCCTGCACGTGGACACCGTGTTGCTGAAGCGCATGTACGTGCTGGTGTTCATCGAGCACAGCACCCGCCGGATGCATCTTGGCGGCGTCACCGCGAACCCCACCGGGGACTGGACAGTGCAGCAGGCCCGCAACCTCGCCCTCACCCTGGACGAGCGGTTCGAGAGCATCAGGTTCCTGATCCGTGATCGCGGATCGAACTTCGCCACCTCGTTCGACGCCGTCTTCCAGGCCACCGGCACCAGGATTCTGCGTACCGCCGTCCAGGCTCCGCAGATGAACGCGATCTGCGAGCGCCTCGTCGGCACCCTGCGCCGTGAGCTCCTCGACCGCGTGCTGATCCTCGGGGAGAGCCATCTGCGCGCCGTCCTGGCCGAATACCAGGTGCACTACAACACCGCCCGGCCGCACCAGGGCATCGCCCAGCGCGTTCCCGACGGGGAACTCGACGGTGGCCGCAGCACCGTTACCGACCTCGACCGCGAACAGATCCACCGAAAACCCGTCCTGGGCGGCCTGATCAACGAATACGCGCGCGCCGCCTGACACCCCGAAGAACCACAGCTCACGAGGCGGATCCTATTTTCGAGCGGGACAGGGTGACGCGAGAGCGTGCAAGCGCCGCCCTTGATTCTGATCTTCCACGGCAAAAGATCGGCACCTGTCAGGAGGACGTACCTAACTCGACTCGCCTCTTACGGGTATTGGCCCGTGGAGTGATACCGGTCACCTTCTGCGGCACGCCCTGCCTGACGTGCTGCCGATGTCTGCCGTGTCTGCTCGCGAGCCAGACGGCGTTCACGCCACCGGCTAAGCCACTGGGCAAGCCTGGTCTTCACCATTCTCACCTTCCCCTTACTTCATGGAAGAGCCATGGCGAGCCAAGCTGGCCGCTTCGTGCTCCGCCTGCTGATCCCGGGCTCGTGATGCCCGCCAACGTCAGCGCACAGGCACAGTCCAGAGATTAAGCGTACGCCCACCCCCGTCCCGTGCCCGCCACGTGCCCGATGGGTAGGTCACCCGGGGTGCTTCGCGGGTACTCACGGACAAGGTCACCGGACCGCCCACCTGCCGCTGCGCTGGTGAGGTGCACTCCTGCACTCATTCCCAAGCTGATAGTCCGGCGGTATTCGCTCAGCAGGTGCGGAGCCTTAGCTGGCTGGTACGGGCTCGTAGAAGTGAATCCGGTTGGAGGCAGGTCTTGGGACGCTCGCCGGGTCATGAAAAAGTCATGACGACATGGTCTCATAGCCTCGCGAAAGGTACTATAACGGACGCCTCTCCTGACGCTACAGGGGCCCGTGATCAGGCAGTTTATGCAGGTCAGCCCTGGCCAGAGATCTGACAGCCAAGATTTCTCAACTTAACCGCCGTTCTGGTCGGTCAGCGGTCGTTCAGAATGATCGTGGAGGCCACGCAGAAATGGGCAATCTGCGTGCTGGGTCTGACCACCGGGCGGACGCCGGTAGATCTGGTCATGAGCGGCCGCGACAGACTGCCCCCGGCCTGGATCCGCGCGAGGCGGGCATAGCAGTGCGATTCATGGGCAGGCAAGGGCGTTCCGGCATGGTGCGGTGATGTGCCTGGGGAGGTATTCACATCGAGTTCGTATCGTTTCGCGCGGGACGCTGACGGATATCGGGCATGTTGGCAGGCATCGAGGAGGCGGCATGCACAACGCGTGGCGGTTCTCGCGGCGCTCCCACCGCTCCCCGCCGGGTCGCTGGTGGCCAGCCCGAGCGCCCGCATCGCCTTGCGGTAGGCGACCGCCATCGTGTCGAACTTCAGGTGCAGCTCGGCCGCGAGGTCGAAAGGCACCTGCTCGGGCCGCTGCGACTCGACGACTACCTGGTCCTGGCCGAGGTTGACGCTCCCGTAGATATGCCCTTGTGTCAGTAGCCTGGCAGTCCGAAGAGGTCGAGCACGCGGGGGTCAGTAACGACGGCTAGCCGGCCATCGCCCACCGTGATCGGGCCGGACGGCAGGCCTACGTGGACCGTGGTCGGCGAGGCGTAGGTGATCGATTCCCATATCTTCTTGATGCCGTGGCCGGTTGCCGCATTCAGGGCAATGCCATCATTGAGGTACAGCACACCGCCCGCTTCAGCGGCCATGGTTACCCGGTTGATGAGCGGCGTGTACGTCCAGTCCAGGACACCTGTGCTGATGTCGTAGGCACATACCTTCCGGCCGGCGCAGCTGGCGTACACCCGTGAGGCATCCACGGCCAGGACTTTGGCAGCGCCGCTCAGCACGTATTTCTTCTGCCCGGTCATGGGGTTGAGGTCTTCCACGGTGCGGGACGGGCCAGTGGCGTAGAAGTTCTTGCCAGCCGGACCGGCAAGGTCACCACTTTGGATGCCGAATCCGAACCGGGTCCATCGCACTGCCCCTGTCGCCAGGCTCCTGCCCTGCAGGACCCCCCGGCTCTGGCTATCACAGCCGTAAACCATCACCGTCAGGCCAACGACAACAGGTATCGGAGAACCACTGGGTAGGCAGCTGGACATGGACCAGACGCGTGTTCCGTCTTGGAGCTTAAGGACGGAAAGATCGTATCCTGCCGCATCGGTGTTCTCGGTTACGACATAGGATGTACCGACCACGACCGCTGCGCCATCGCCTCCTATCCAGACCCGTGCTCCTGTGGCGGCATTGAGGGCAACGGTAATGCCACCTGGCGCGCTCGCTGATTGACAGCCGGCCTCACCTACGACTATGAGGTTTCCTGAATAGGACAGCGTCTGGTAATCCGACCTAAATCCCGGGAATGGCTTGACGCGCCAGATGAGCTTCCCGGTAGCCGGGTCATATTTGCTCAGATAGCCGTTGGTTATGGCGTAGAGGTACCCACCGGTCAACAGCGGTGCCGTAATAGGCAGCGGGCATGGTGCATTAGCAGGGATCATGGGGGAAGCGATGCTCCGCAGATACTTGACGTTCTTCACCGCGACAGGAGTCAGCACCTTTTCTGCAAGGTTCGCGCGACTGCCCGCGGCGTTGGCGTTCGTGTCGTTCCAGCCAGGGGTGCCGACGGCGCCTTTACTGCCTGCCAGGCTTGGCGAGATGCTGATGGCTCCGACAGACGCTGCGAGTGCCACCACAGCAAGACTTTTACCGAGCATGTTCCCCTCCCACTCATCTTCTCTTCGCGATGTAACGCCAGCCGCTGACCCAGCCGAGGGACAGGGCCGTGCCCCTGTGCACGCACAGGTCGAAGTTGGCCTGCGGCCGTCCGTCCCGGTCCCGCCGGTGCCGGTGAGCTAGCTGCCGCCCACGGCCCAGGCGTCGCTGGCCGAGGTGGCCGCCACGCCGGACAGGACGTTGCCACTCGGACCCGGGCTGGGGCTGGCAACCTTCCGCCACGAGGACCCGTTCCACCGCACAATCAGGGCCTGTCCGGTGGCGCCGGCGGAGTTGCCGCCCACCGCCCCCGCGCGGCACGGCGAAACCACCGGCCTGCCTGGGAAGCGGGCCCCAGAGCCGGGGCTGTCCGGTTGCGCCCCGGCCCGGCCCGCACAGCCCGCCGCCCCCGCCGGGCCTGGCCCAGCCCCGATCACCACTCCCGCGGCCACCACCGCCAGCAACGCCCGCAAACCACGGCCGGAAAGCCACATGCTCATCACGTACTCCCCCCTGCTACTGCCCCGGCCCCGGTCCGTGCAGTGTCCCCCGCCAGAGAACCCAAGTCAATGCCTCTGCATTGCCGGCCCTTTACATTGGAATTACCCGCTGCGGCGCGTGCCCGGCGCGCCGGCGGGCCAGGGCGCGCGTGTAGCCGCGCCGTTGGGAGCGGCGATCTTGTCGCTGACATCACCGCTCATGCTGCGCCCGAATGATCGTTATGGCTGGCTTGTGACGATCATGGGCGGCGATGTGCCGTGACCCGAATGGAGGCAGGGATGACACGAAACAAGAAACTCGTCATGGCCGCCGCGGCCGTCATGACTGTGGCGCTCGCGCCCGTCGCGGCCTTCGCGAGCACCAGCTCGCCCACCACCGCACGCCACCCGATGACCATCCATGTCGTCGAGCACGCGATCACCGACACGGCGCAGATGTTCCACCCGCCCCGCAACAGCGTGGGTGACGTGCTCGGCTTCCACAACCCAGTGTTCAACGCATCCGATACGCGGCAGATCGCAACCGACAACGGCTACTGCATACGCACGGTCGCGACCGGTAACACCGAGTGGGAATGCGCCTGGACAACCCTGCTACCCGGCGGCCACCTCACCGTCGAAGGGCCCTTCCTCGACAACGGCACCAACACCACCCTCGCCATCATCGGCGGCACCGGCCGATTCGCCGGCGCTGAAGGCTCCATGCTGCTCCACGCCACCGGCCACCCGGCCGGATCGGAGTTCGACTTCATCTTCACCCTCACCCACTGACCGCCACACCGCGACCGGGTGGCGGCGGCCGCCACCACCGGCGCCCGATCGCGCCAAGGCACCCGAGCGCGCCGCCTCAAAACCCTTGCCGCGGCGTTCGCCGGGCGGATACGCGCCCTCGGACGGCCCGCCTTCGGCCGGGTGCACCGATTGGCCTGCCGTCCCAGGCCACACCGAATAGGGCGACCTGAAGCCCCGCCGCAGCGTGCGCGGTGGGGACATCAACTGCTTGAGTATCACCACCGCAACGCCGCGCAAGACTGGGCACTCTGTATGCGCGCCGGCCTATCACGCCGGACATGGCCCCCGCGCAAGTCGGCGATCTGGTCACACGCCGGACCCGATGTCGGATCACCCAGTGATTCGGACTGGTCCCGCGGCCGGTGCGCAAGTAGGTCTTCGTTATGGTCGGCAACTCGGCCGCCAGCCGACTGGCTCATCTGTGTCCCGAACTGGCGCTTCTGCGCGGCGCGGGCTAAATCAGTGATTCCTGATCCCCGGCGCTTCGTGCCACCCGCTGGGGCCGGCAAGCTGCGAGCCCGCATCGGTGCCGCGGGCATCGCCGTGGTCCATGGTGGCGTTACGAAGGTCAGGTGAGCAGGGGCCAGGCCTGCCTTGGCATCTCCCCACGATCTCCACACGGTTTCCACACGTCCTGCAGACCACTCCAGGTGTGTTTTAGCTGCTTGCTCGCTGCCGTCAGATGATCTGGTGCGCAGAGCCCGGAGTACCGGTTTCTTCGCCGATGACCTAACGCTGACAGGCGGTCGTCTGGCGCCGCGGAAGCGGCGCGTGGCCCTGGGGGGAATCATGCGCACACGATGGCTGGTGGCTGGCGGCGCTGTCGGGGCTGCCTTGGTGGCACCTGTGCTGAGTCTTGCGGCACCGGCGCAGGCGGCAGCGGGCCACGGTGGCAGCGGGCCCGCAGGCGCGCACGCCAGAGCACTATCGGTCACCAACTCTGATCATTTCGCCGGCTACCACGTGACGGTGCCCGCGGGATCGGCGACCTCGTCGGCAGCGCAGTGCACGGTTCCTGCGCTCGCCTGCACATCCGCGTATCGCGCCATTACACCGGTCGCGGGGGTGGAGGTAAACAGCTCCTCGACCTACTCCTCCGCATTCCTGTTCGTCGGATGCCAGAACGGCAAGGCCGGGTACTTCCCGGCGCTGGTCATCAACGGGACCGAGACCAAGTACCCAACCACGCGCTTCTCCGCGGGCGACTTCATCAAGGTCTATACGAAGGTGACCACCACGGGCACCACGGTCCGGGTGACCGACGTGACCAAAGGCGTCACCAAGCAGCGCACGGGGCCGGGGGCGAGTTCCAGCTATGCCTACCTCGGGGACAGCGGCTGGCACAACAACGGGACTCTCCTCGGCGTGCCCCGCTTCGGGACCCTCACCTTCACCCACTGCCGGATCAACGGAACTCCTCTTGCTGCCTCCAACTCCGCCGGATACCAGCGCGTGAACAGCAGCAACATCGTCCAGATCGCAACCGGGGCGCTGTCTTCGACAGGCACCATGTTCGCCACGCACTACAAGCACTCCTAGCCGCTTCGCGGCAGGCGCACCGGCCCCGGGCGGCAAGAAGCACGCCACCCAGGCCATAGCCAGCCCGACGGTCACGGCGAGCGCAAGCGCTGCGGGAACATCCTCATAAGACCGCCCGCCTAGAAGGCGCCTGCGGCCCGGCATTCAAAAGCAAGGCCAACTACACCGACCCGGTCACCCATACGTGGAAGCCACGATGGACCAGCCCCGGTGAACATGGTGCACTGCGAACTCGCCATCCGGGCAGGCGTGAAAACGAGTTCGCCACCGTGGAGATCTTCGTGACCCGCGGCGGCTGCCGGCTCCTGCGACGAGTACTGACCGCCTACCGCCGCCCGCCTTCCAACTCCGACACCGAACGTAGCCAGCACAGAGCATCGATGCCGCCGCCAGCGCGCAGAGCCGCCGATCTGATCGGCGATTGGGGCCTGCTGGCTGTCGTGCAAGGGTGTGCCTGAAAGATCGTTCTGGACAGCCCGCTCAGGGCCGCCGTGCCGTCTGAGAATCGGTGCTGCGGGCTGTCCCGGAGCCGGTCGGGTGGACGGACTCTGCCGAGCCAGCCTGGCAGACTTGGAGCGTATCCCCCGCGCATCGCTGAATCAGCGATTTTCCCCTGACTCCCGCCCTGGGAACCGCCTGCTGCGCCTGGCGGTTCAGGGGGTGGGGGTGAGGGCCCAGGCGGAGCCGTCCCACCGCTCGGCCAGCAGACTGTGGGTTCCGCTGTCGCCGACCGCGATGCAGACCCGGCTGGCCGGGCAGGACACCGAGTTCAGCTGCGCGGTGTCCCCGGACGGGGTCGCACTGTCCTGACGGGTCCAGGAAGCCCCGTTCCACCGCTCGGCCATCGTCGGCCCGCCCTCGGTGCCGGGCGTGTACGAGCCGACCGCGGTACATGCCGTGGCGGCGCTGCAGTCCATCCCGGACAGATAAGCCTCATACTGGGCCCCCCGGGGGTAGGGCACCGGCTCCAGTTTCCAGGTGCTGCCGTTCCAGACCACGGATGCGGGCTGTTGAAGGCCGGCCCCCTGCTGTAGGTAGTTGACTCCCGCCGCCACGCAGTACCTGGCCGATGCGCAGGCGATCGAATGCATCCGGCCGGGTCCACCGGCGGGCGCGGGGACGGGCTGCAGCCTCCACGTCCGCCCGTTCCAGTGGGCGGCCAGTATCATCGACGGCCCGGATCCGGGGCTGCTCATCTGGGAACCGATCGCGGTGCAGGCGGTTGCCGCCGGGCAGGAGACGCTGAACAGCAAGCTCTCAGCCGTCGGCGAGTTGGGCGTGGACTGTACGGCCCAGGCTTTCCCGTTCCAGCGCATGGCCACGGTCACCTGCTTGACTGCGGGCTTGGTGACGAGCCGGTCGCCGACCGCCGTGCACGCAGTCGGCGAAGAGCAGGACACTCCGTTCAGCTCGCTGGACTCGGCGCGCGACATCGGGGTCGGCTGGACACTCCAGGTCTTCCCATTCCAGTGTTCAGCCAGGGTGCCCATCTGATAACCACCGCGCTTCCCGACCGCGATGCAGTCATCCGGGCGCGAGCAGGAGACCGCCGTCAGCATGCTGCCGCCGTGCTCCGGCGGGTTCGGCGCGTGCTGCACGCTCCAGGTCTTGCCGTTCCAGCGCAGCACGGCGGGCGCCACCTCATGGGCGTAATAAGTGCCGCCGACGGCGGTGCACGCTGTGGTGGAGAGGCACGACACTCCGGTCAGCGTGTACTGCGGGAAATTGCCTCCCGCCACCCCGGCGGCCGGTGAACCCGCCACCCCGGCGGCTGGTGAGCCCTCCGGCCGGGCGGAATGTGAACCCGCTACCCCGACGGCGACAACCAGTACCACCACTGCCGCCCCGGCGGCGGTGACGACGGCGTTCCGCATCCGCATACGCTTACTCCCCGCGCCAAGACGCAAGCAACCCCAATCTGCTGACGCGCACCGAGTCCTGCAGGCTGCCCTCAGCGCGCGAACCAGCCCTGGCAGTGCCGCCTCCAGCGCCGTGCGAACGCCGGGCTCCGCAACCGGACGCCACAGCAAGGACAGCAGCACCGCATCGGGATGACCGCTCCCACCCGCCACCCCAGGGACACGGCAAAGTCGTGATTGAAGTTTTGACCTGCGGCGTCTGCAGATGATTCGTCCAACGCGCTTGCTGCCTGCGCCAGGTGCCCTGATCCAGCGGCCGGTCCGGAGGATTCACGTCGCCGATGCGGGCGGTTGGGTCAGTGAGGCGATGCACGCAGTGAGCAGGCGCCGCATCTGATCTTGTTCGCTGGCATCCAGGTTGGCGAGCATGTCTTGCTCGACGCGGCGAACCGCGGCGCTGGCCATCTTGAGCTGGCGGCGCCCGCGGGCGGTCAGCTCGGTCGGCAGGGCCCTGCCGACGGGTGCCTGTGCCGGGCGGACGACGAGTCCCTGGCGTTCGAGGGCCTGCAGGAGCACGTT
>Ga0075435_100000956_pt1 | contig 18244 bp, 20 predicted proteins | sample RhiMethybrSRZTD4_FD_75302 | JGI IMG/M metagenome (GOLD analysis project Ga0075435, IMG submission 75302) | Populus rhizosphere microbial communities from Tennessee, USA - Rhizosphere MetaG P. TD hybrid SRZTD4 | ecosystem: Host-associated > Plants > Roots > Rhizosphere > Soil | place: USA...
TGGCGGCGAACGTCGATATCAAGACCGTGTCGGCGATTCTGGGACACAGCACGTCGCGGATGCTGCTCGAGCGGTACGCGCACGAGTCCGATGCGCGCAAGGCAGCCGCGCTGGCGGCGAATCCCGGCACGGTTGGGCACGTTTTGGGCACGCCCGGATGGGCCGAGCAGAAAGTGTGGTCAGCGATCGAAGAGAGATCTGAGGAAAAGTTGGTGGACGGCAGGAGGCTCGAACTCCCGACCTCCGCGTTGCGAACGCGGCGCTCTCCCAACTGAGCTAGCCGCCCACTGACCGAAGGCCAAATTGTACCACGCCTCGTTCCTGCTACACTCGAACGCCGATGCCGGCAATCAAGCGCATTGGGGTGCTCACCGGAGGCGGCGACGCGCCCGGGCTCAACGCAGTCATTCGCGCCGTCGTCAAAACCGCGTCGAACAGCGGCATCGAGTGCGTCGGCCTCGAGGACAGCTTCGACGGTCTCATCGAGCCGGGCCGATCGCGGGTCCTGACGCCGCGCGACGTCACCGGCATCCTGCGGCTCGGCGGGACGATTCTCGGCACGACCAACCGCGGGAACCCGTTCGCGTACCCGGTCGAAACCTCCGACGGCATCCAGGACTATTCCGATCGCTGCGTCGAGATGTTCCACAAAATGGGACTGGGCGCGCTCATCGTGATCGGCGGCGACGGCACGCTCGCCATCGCTCATCAGTTCTACACACGCGGCATTCCCATTGTCGGCGTGCCGAAGACGATCGACAACGACATCTTCGGCACGTCCAACTGTTTCGGCTTCGACACGGCCGTGGATTTCGCGACCGATGCGATCGATCGACTGCACGTCACCGCGGAGGCGCATCACCGCATCATGGTCGTCGAAGTGATGGGCCGCTATGCCGGCTGGATTGCGCTGCACGCCGGCGTCGCCGGCGGCGCCGATGCGATCCTGATCCCGGAGATCCCGTTCGACATCGATATCGTCTGCGCACGGTTGACAGCGCGGGATCGCTGGGGCGCGCGCTTCAGCATCGTCGTGGTCGCAGAAGGGGCCCATGCAATGGGAGGCGAGATTTCAGTCATCCAGGCGGCACACGGCGCGCACGTCGAGCGGCTCGGCGGCATCGGTGCGCAGGTGTGCGAGGCCCTCGCCGTGCGCACGGGGAAGGAAACGCGATCGGTCGTCCTCGGACACCTGCAGCGCGGCGGGGCGCCGACGAGCTTCGATCGCGCACTGGCGACGCGCTTCGGCGGCAAAGCGGTCGAGCTCGTCAAGCGTGGAGAATTCGGCACGATGGTCGCCTCCGCGCCGCCGCACATCGTCGCGCGCCGGCTCGACGAGGTGGTGGGGAAGGCGAAGACCGTGCCGATGGACTACGACCTGCTGCTGACGGCGAAAGCGCTGGGCGTCACCTTCGGAGACTAAACGGCTCGTCTGACGAAGAGCACGCGGTACAACCAGAGCAACAGGATCGCGCCGAGCAGTGACATGAAGAAACCGGCGCCGTCAGTCGGGCCGTACCAGCCGAGCGCGCGTCCGATGAACCCGCCGGTCAGCGCGCCGGCTATGCCGATCAACATCGTCACGATGAAACCGCCGGGGTCGCGGCCGGGCATGAGCAGCTTCGCGATCACGCCGACGATCAACCCAAAGACCATCCAGCCAAGCACACCAATCATCACATCACCTCCGCGGTTGCCGGTGCAAAAGCCATGACATCGAGGTACTTCAGCGCGCCGCCGGTATTGAAGAGCACGACCGTATCGGTTGGCTTGATCGAACCGTCGGCGACGAGACGCTGAATCGCGACCAGCGCGGCACCCCCTTCCGGCGCGGCGCTGACGCCTTCGTGCTTGCCGATCGTCAGCATGCCGTCGACCATCGCCGCATCGGGCACGGCGATCGCCGTGCCGCCGCTCTCCCGCACGGCGCGCAGAATGAGAAAGTCGCCAATCGCGCGCGGCACGCGAAGGCCGTCCGCAATCGTCGTCGCGCCTTCCCACGGCTGCGCCTTTTCCGTGCCCTGCCTGAACGCGCGGACGATCGGCGCGCAGTTCTCGGCTTGCACCGAGACCATGCGCGGCCGCTGGTGCGGTGTGACCCAGCCGATCCGTTCGAGCTCGTCGAACGCCTTCCACATACCGACCATGCCGGTGCCGCCGCCAGTCGGATAAATGATCCAGTCAGGCCACCGCCAATCCATCTGCTCCGCAAGCTCGTAGCCCATCGTTTTCTTGCCTTCGATGCGATACGGCTCCTTCAACGTGGAGACGTCGTACCATCCGCGCCGCGCGCCTTGTTCCGCCGCCATCCGGCCGGCATCGGTGATCAGGCCATCGACGAGCGTGACGTGGGCGCCGTACAGGCGGCACTCGTCGACGAACGGACGCTTCGCGTCTTTCGGGATGAATACCTCGCACGCGAGGCCGGCGGCGGCGGAGTACGCGGCCGCCGCGTTGCCCGCGTTACCCGCGGTGGGCAGCGCGATCGTCCTGGCGCCGAGGTACATCGCCCGCGTAATCGCCGCCGACTGCCCGCGCGCCTTGAAAGAATTGGTCGGATTGAGCGACTCGTCTTTGATGTACAGCCGATCGAGGCCGAGCGCCGCGCCAAGCGACCGGGCGTGAACGAGCGGCGTGAACCCTTCGCCGAGCGTGACCGGCTCCTCGCCGTCGAAGAGCGGCATGAGCTCGCGGTACCGCCACATGTTCGGCGCACGGCCATGGACACTGGCACGCGGCCAGCCGCGCGCCTTCTCGAGATCGTAGCGAGCCAGCAGGGGGGCGCCGCATCGGCAGAGAAAGTGACGCTCGTGCGGATCGAGCGCCGCGGCTCCGCACGGGACAGAGCACTCGAGATGACTAAAGAATGACAACGTTCTACTTTCCGAGAAGCTCAGTATCCTTCTTCTTCTGCAGCTCGTCGATTTGCTTGATGTGGTTGTCGGTCAGCTTCTGGACCTCGTCGAGACCCTTGCGCTCGTCGTCTTCGGAGACCTTGTGATCCTTGAGCAGCTTCTTGAGGCGATCGTTGGCGTCGCGGCGGACGGCGCGGACGCTGTTGCGCCCTTCTTCCGCCAGCTTGTGGACGTGACGCGAGAGCTCCTTGCGCCGCTCATCGGTCAGCGCCGGGATCGGGATGCGGATGACTTTGCCGTCGTTTGCAGGATTCAGCCCGAGGTCCGACGCGCGGATCGCCTTCTCGATGTGGCCGAGCTGCGAGGGATCGAACGGCTGCGCGACGATCAACGCCGGTTCGGGCACCGACAGGCTGGCGAGCTGATTGAGCGGCATCCGCGAGCCGTACGCTTCGACGTGGACGGGATCGAGAATCGTCACCGACGCGCGTCCCGTCCGCACACCGGCGAGCTCGTGACGGACGTGTTCCAGCGCGACGTTCATCCGTTTGCTGACTTCGGCGTACAGACTCTTCAGATCATTGGCATCCATCGGGCTCCCCCAACGCTCACGCGGTGACGAGCGAACCGATCGGTTCTCCCGAAATCGCGCGCTTGATGTTTCCCGGTGTTCTCAGATTGAAGACGACGATCGGCAGGCGATTGTCCATGCACAGAGAGATGGCCGTCGCATCCATCACCTTCAGGCCCTGTTCGAGCACTTGCAGATACGAGATGCGCTCGAAGCGCGTCGCCCCCGGCTTCACCATCGGATCGGCATCGTAAATACCATCGACCTTGGTCGCCTTGAGGATGACGTCGGCTTTGATCTCCATCGCGCGCAGCGCCGCTGCCGTGTCGGTGCTGAAGTACGGATTGCCGGTGCCGGCGCCGAAGACGACGACGCGCCCCTTCTCGAGGTGGCGGATGGCGCGCCGCCGGATGAACGGCTCGGCCACGGCGCGCATCTCGATCGCGGTGACGACCCGCGTGTTGACGCCTTGTTGTTCGATGGCATCCTGCAGCGCGAGCGCGTTGATCACCGTGGCCAGCATGCCCATGTAGTCCGCGGTCGCGCGGTCCATGCCGCGCGCGCTGGCCGCGACGCCGCGGAAGATGTTGCCGCCGCCGATGACGATCGCGGTCTCGACCCCCATGCCCTGAATCTCGGCGATGTCCCGCGCGATCTGCGTGGCGACGGCGGGATCGATCCCATAGTTCTGCGCGCCCATCAGGGCTTCGCCGGAGAGCTTGAGGAGGATGCGTTTGTAGGGGAGCGCGGGCGGGTCGGTCACGAGCAGCGATTATAGCGGAGAGCGCTCGAGGAAAGTCGAGCGCGCATGTCCCTGACGCTCACCCTGAGCTGGTCGAAGGGTGAGCGTCGCCGGGAGGTTGCTGCGCTCGTCCTTCGACAGGCTCAGGACGAGCGATATCAGGATCGGCCGTCTAACTTGCAGCTTCGCCGACTTTCAGGCGCGCGAAGCGCGTGATCGTGATCGTGGCGTTGAGCGCCTGGTTGGCCTGCGCGACGACATCTTTGACCGTCGCCTTGGGATCGCGAATCGACGCCTGATCCGGCAGCACGACCTGCTGATAGAAGCTTCCGAGCTTGCCTTCGACAATCTTGTCGATCACGTTCGCCGGCTTGCCCGAGTTCTCCATCTGTGCCCGGTAGATCGATTTCTCCTTCTCGATGACGTCGGCGGGCACCGAGTCGCGCGAGATGTAGGCCGGGCTCGCCGCCGCGATCTGCATCGCGATCTCCTTGACGAGCGTCTGGAACTCGTCGCGCTTCGCGACCTCGGACGTCACGCCGCCGAACTCCACCTGGACGCCAATCTTGCCGCCAAGGTGAATGTACTGACCGACGATGCCCTTCCCGGCATAGCGCACGAACCGCGGCACGGCCATGTTCTCGCCGAGCTTGGCGATGACGGGGGCGACGCGCTTCAGCACCGGACCCTGCGGATCCTTCAGCCAGGCCTCGTTCGCCGCGTCGCCGGCGTGCTCGATCTCGGAAAGGACGTCCTGAATCAGCTGCTGGAAGTCGGGCGTCCGCGCCACGAAGTCCGACTCGCAGTTCACCTCGACGAGGATGCCGGCGGTGCGGTCGCCCGACAATCGGTGTCCGATCAGTCCTTCGCTCGTGGCTCGTCCCGCTTTCTTGGCGACGCTGGCAAGGCCGCGCTTGCGAAGAATCGTCGTCGCTTCGTCGAAGCTGCCGTCCGCTTCGGTGAGCGCGTTCTTACATTCCATCATGCCCGCGCCCGTCTGGTCGCGCAGCTTCTTCACCATGTCGGCCGTGATTGCGGTCGTTGCCATAAACGATCTCCGGAGCCAAAAAAAAGCGCCGGCCCCTCGGGGAACCGGCGCGCGGATGGAAGAGGCCTTGAGTCTACGCTGACGCCGGGGCCGGTTCGCGACGGCGCTGCGGACGGGCGGCGCGGCGCGGGTCCGTTTCGGAGGCGGCTGCTTCGTCGGCGGCATCGCGCGCGGCTTCCGCGTCGACGGACTGTTTCATGTCGCGGCCCTGGATGACCGACTCGGCGATGCGCGACGCGAACAACCGGATGGCGCGCAGCGCGTCGTCGTTGCCCGGGATCACCAGGTCGACTTCGTCCGGATCGCAGTTCGTATCGACGATGCCGATGACGGGAATCTTCAATTTGCGCGCCTCGTCGACCGCGATCTTTTCCTTCTTGGTGTCGACGACGAAGACCGCGTCGGGCAGGCGCGACATGCCGCGGATGCCTTCGAGGTTCTTCGCCAGCTTGCGGCGCTCTTTCTCGTTGCGCGCGATTTCCTTCTTCGAGAGCGTGTCGAACCGTCCGTCGGTGGCCATCGCTTCGAGATCGCGCAGGCGGCCGAGGCTGCGCTGGATGGTCGCGAAGTTGGTGAGCAGGCCGCCCAGCCAGCGCTCGTTGACGAAGTACATCCCGCAGCGCTGCGCTTCCTCGGCGATCACGTCCTGGGCCTGCCGCTTCGTGCCGACGAAGAGAATCGTCCGCCCCTCGGCGGCGAGATGGGTGACGAATTCCTCGGCCTCGCGGAACAGCTTGACGGTCTTCCCGAGGTCGATGATGTAGATGCCGTTGCGTTCGCCGAAGATGTATTCCTTCATCTTCGGGTTCCAGCGTTTCGTCTGGTGGCCGAAGTGAACCCCCGCCTCCAGTAGATCCTTCATCGCTATCGCGGCCATGTTCTCCTTTATCGTTTACTGAACTGGAAACGCTTCCGCGCTCCGGCCATGCCGTATTTCTTGCGCTCTTTGGCGCGCGCGTCGCGCGTGAGCAGCCCTTCGGTCTTGAGCGACTTACGCAGCTCCGCGTTGTACTCCACGAGCGCGCGCGCGATGCCGAGTCGCACGGCGCCCGCCTGCCCAGAGACGCCGCCGCCGGCCACCGTCGCGAGGATGTCGAACTTGTCCCCGGTTTCGGTGAGCACGAGCGGCTGCCGGATTTGTGTGCGAAGCGCTTCGGTCGGGAAGAACTTCTCGAAGGTACGGCTGTTGATGGTGACGGCCCCGTTCCCGGGGCGAAGGAACACGCGGGCGGTTGATGTCTTGCGACGGCCCGTTCCGTAATACTGCACCGCTGCCACTACGCGACCTCTCGCTTGGATGGTTTCTGCGCCGCGTGCGGATGATCCGGACCGGCGTACACTTTCAGTTTTCGGTACATCGCGGCACCGAGCTTCGTCTTCGGCAGCATGCCGTGGACCGCGTCCTCGACGAGCCGTTCCGGCTTGCGCTGGCGGACCAGACGCGCGCGCTCTTCGCGCAGCCCGCCTTCGTAACCGCTGTGCTGCCGGTAGATCTTCTGGTCTTCCTTGCGGCCCGTGAGCTTCACCTTCGCCGCGTTGACCACGACCACGTGATCGCCGGTATCGATGAACGGCGTGTAGGTCGCCTTGTGCTTCCCCTGGAGCAGACGCGCCGCGAGCGTTGCGACGCGGCCCAGCACCTGGCCGCCGGCATCAATGATGTGCCAGCGGCTATCGCCGGCGGCCGACTGGGCGCTGACCATGAACGTAGACATGCGTAAAAAATCCCTCGCGCACTTGCCCGCAATCCGATGTTGGGGGATTTCCAGCCCCGCTGAGCAGATGACGCGCTGTCAGCCGGGCAGGGCCAGGCAACGGTAAACCCAAATCATACGGAGCGTTGCCAGCACTGTCAAGCGTTGTACCACGGGCCTCATGCAGCAGCACCGTGATGCCGATAGAAGTAACCGCAAGCCTTTGAACAGCTCTGAAGGAACTCGGTGGGTCGCGTAGACCCCGGTCGATTTCTGTTCAGGCGTTCGAATGCGAGCAGAGCATACCCCCAAGCTAGCGGATTCGTGATCGGCTGACGAAACTGTCGCCTCCACAGACCGGGGTCGATTCCAGTTTTCGCTGCAGATCGCGCGGTTTTGTTCGCGGATCCGTGAGATCGGGGTTTTGGTATCGCATTTGCGGGTTGCCGGCGTTTTCATAGGACACAACCGTGTTTGGATTTGGTAAGGCAAAAGCAGTTGTAGGTCTCGACATCGGGTCGAGCGCGGTCAAGGCGGTCGAGCTCAAGCCGGCGGGTAAAGGCTTCAAGGTCGTCGCGTTCGCCGTGGAACCAGTGCCGCCCGACAGCATCGTGGACGGCGCCATCATCGACGGCACGGCTGTCGCCGACGCGATCCGCCGCCTCTTCGAGAACAAGGCGTTCAAGACGAAGGAAGTCGCGGCCTCGCTCTCCGGCAACGCGGTCATCGTCAAGAAGATCAGCCTGCCGGTGATGACCGAGGCCGAGCTCGCCGAATCAATCTACTGGGAAGCCGAACAGTACATCCCGTTCGACATCCAGGACGTCAACCTGGATTACCAGATTCTCAACCCTGGCACGAGCGGCGAGGGCGGGACGATGGACGTCCTGCTGGTCGCGGCGAAGAAAGAAAAGATCGCCGACTACACCGGCGTCATTTCACAGGCGGGGCGCGTGCCGGTCGTCGTCGACGTCGACGCGTTCGCGCTGCAGAACGCGTTCGAGATCAACTACGGGCTCGAGCCCGATCAGGTCGTCGTCCTGCTCAATGCCGGCGCCAGCGCGATCAACATCAACATCCTGAGCGGCGATCAGTCGCTCTTCACGCGCGACATCTCGGTCGGCGGCAACGCCTACACCGAAGCAGTTCAGAAAGAGCTGAATCTGCCCTTCGACAGCGCCGAGCTGGCCAAGCTGGGACAGTCGGTCGAAGGGGTCGACCCCGAAGTGGTGAAGCCGGTTCTTCAGGCGATGAACGAGACCGTGCTCCTCGAGATTCAGAAGACGTTCGACTTCTACAAGGCCAGCGCGACATCGGATCGCATCGATCGCATCGTGCTGAGCGGCGGCGCGTGCGGCGTCGACGGATTCTCCGACGCGCTCGCCGAGCGCTTCGGATCCCCGGTTGAAACGTTCGATCCGTTCCGCAAGATCACGTTCGAGCCCGCGAAGCTCGGCATCGCCGAACCCGAATCGTTGACGCCCTCGGCCGCCGTCGCCGTCGGCCTCGCACTGCGAAGGGTGGGTGACCGGTGATTCGCATCAACCTTCTCAACGTCGAGCGCGAGCGCGCGAAGAAGAAGACGGCGGCCGTCTTCGGCACGACCGCACAGAAGCTGACGGTCGGCTGCAGTCTGATCATGATCCTGGCGCTGCTCTTCGTGGGCTGGCGCTACTGGGCGCTCGGGCACGAGTCGACGATGCTCGACGCCGAAATTGCGGCGGCGCAGCAGGAGACGACGCGGCTGCATGCGGTCATCCTGCAGGTCCAGCAGTTCGAGCAGCGCAAGGCGCAGCTGCAGCAGCGCGTCGTGCTCATCGAGCAGCTGCGGAAGGATCAGACCGGTCCGGTCCACATCCTCGACGAAATCAGCCGCGCGCTGCCGCCGATGTTGTGGCTGACCGAATTGAAGCAGGTTGGCGACGCCGTGGTGATCGACGGCCGGTGCACCGCGATCACCGGGTTGTCCGACTTCGTCGGCAACCTCGAGGCCTCGGGCTATTTCAAACGCTCCATCGAGATCGTGAGCACGATTACCGAGCCGATGGCGACGCCGCCCGGCGAGTTGGTGCGCTTCACGATCAGGGCACAGTTTCAAACGCCTGCGCAGGGTGGCAAACCGGCGGCGACGGGCACGCCGAAGGTCGGCGGGTAAGTCATAAAGGTCATGGGATAAGGCCCCGATAGGGCTCAGTACGCCAGATGGATATCAGTCTTACAAAACTCCCGTGGTGGGGTCAGATCGTCGCGTTCGTCGTGCTCGCGCTCGCCGGATGCGGTGCGTTCTACTACTACTACGAGATGCCGGCGCACGAAGACATGAAGGGCCGGCAGACGCAGCTCACGGCACTGCGCGCCGACATCACCAAGGGGCTCGCGACGGCCAAGAAGCTGCCGGAATTCAAGTCGCAGGTCTCCGAACTGGAGTCGCGTCTCGACAGCCTGAAAGCCGTCCTGCCGGAAGCGAAGGACGCGGCCGATCTGCTCAATCGCATGCAGACGGTCGCCTCGCAGTCGAACCTGACCATCAAGAGCTTCAAGCCGGGCGCGACGGTCACCAAACAGCTGCACGCCGAGTGGCCGATCAACCTCGAGCTCGACGGCACGTATCACAACCTCGCGATCTTCTTCGATCGCGTCGGCAAGTTCACGCGCATCGTCAACATCAGCGGACTCGACGTGAAGGGCAAGGAACGGCCGAACCCGAACTCGACGATCACCGCGTCGTGCGTGGCGACGACGTTCGTGCTGCTCGAAAAACCGAGCGCGCTGAAGCCGGGCGCGCCGAAGGGCGCCAACTAGCCATGCGAATCGCGATTCTCACGCTCGTCGGGTCGATCGCATCGGCGGCCGCGCTCCATGCCGCGCCATCGCCGCAGGCGGCGCAGCCGCCCGCAGCCCAGAAGCCGGCGCAGCCGGCGCCTCAGACGCCGCCCGCCGAGGCGAAGCCGGCGGAAAAGCCGGCAACGCCTCCACCGCCGCCGCCCGTGGAGGTGTACTCGTACTCGCCGCAGGGGCGCCGCGACCCGTTCCTGAATCTGCTCGGCACGGGCGAACCGCAGGCGACCGGCAAGCGCGGCGAAGGAGCGGCCGGGATGACCGCCGCGGAAATCTCCGTGCGCGGCATTCTGCAGAGCCGCGGTGCGCTCGTCGCGATGATCACCGGACCCGACGGCAAGACCTACGTCGTCCACCAGGGCGACAAGCTGGCGGACGGCACCATCAAATCGGTCATGCCGCAGGGACTCATCATCGTTCAGGACGTAAACGATCCTTTGTCGCTTGTGAAGCAGCGTGAGATCACGAAGCTGTTGCGCGCGCTCGAGGTTGCCAAGTAATGACTCTGACCAAGGGGATAGCCCTACTCGTGACCGTCGCCGCGGCCGGCGCGCTGGTGAATGCGTCGGAAACGGCAGGCACTGCCGTCACGACACCGGCGCCGGCGGCCGTTCGGCTGAAAGCCATTCGTTCCCGCGTGAGCTCGAAAGGCACGTCGCTCGTCATCGAAGCCACCGAGCCGGTCGCGTACATCCAGTCGCGCCCTGACCCGCTGACGCTGCTGCTCGATTTCCGCAACGTCGGCGCCGAAGGCGTCGCCAACCGGGTCGCGTCGGACACGAGCCCGATCGCAAACGTCTCGGTCGAGACGGCCGAGTCGCTGGGCGCGCCCGCGTCGCGCGTGCGCGTCGTGCTCGCGCAGCCGGTCACTCATCACGTTCGCAGCGACAAGAACACGATCGTCGTCGATTTCGAGAAGCCTTCGGGTAAACAGGTTCCGTTCGTGCTGCCGCCTTCATCCGCGAAGAGCGGGGCATCCGATGCCATGATGGCCCTTCGACAGGACTCGCCGGCTGTCCAGGCTCGTCCCGAGGTCGATCCGATCTCCTCGCTCGGCCTCGACGCACCGGTCACGTCGCAGCCGGCCGCGCAGACGTCGACGGTCGCCGCGCCGAAGGCCGCGACCGTGCAGGCCGCTGCCGCGCGGTCGGTTCAGGCGACCGCGCCGCCGCCGCCGATGCCGGTCCAGCAGCCGGCCACCGGGCGTCAATACACGGGCCATCCGATCAGCCTCGACTTCCAGGGCGCCGATCTGCGCGCCGTCCTGCGCACGTTCTCGGAGATCAGCGGACTGAACATCGTCATCGATCCGGCGGTGACCGGCACCGTCGACGTGGCGCTGCGCGATGTGCCGTGGGATCAGGCGCTCGACATCATCCTGCGCGCCAACAAGCTCGGCTACTTCATCGACGGCACGATCGTCCGGATTGCGCCGTTGACCGTGCTCGCGGAAGAAGAATCGCAGCGCCGCAAGCTCGGTGAAGAACAGGCGCTGGCGGGTCAGCTGGCGACGATTCCGGTGCAACTGAGCTACGCGAAGGCCGAAGAACTGCAGGGGCTGATCACCAAGAGCGCGCTCTCGCAGCGCGGCACGGTGCAGGTCGACGCGCGCACCAACACACTCATCATCACCGACCTCGCCGAGAAGCTGACGATGGCGCAGAGCCTCGTGGCCACGCTCGACAAGCCGCAGCCGCAGGTCGAGATCGAAGCGCGGATCGTGCAGACCAACAAAGACTACGCGCGCGCGCTCGGCGTGCAGTGGGGATTCAACGGCCGCGTCGAGCCGGGCCTCGGCAACACGACCGGCCTGGCGTTCCCGAACAACGGCAACCTGGGCGGACGCGTCGGCGGCACGCAAGGTCCGGCGGCGGGCCAGTCCACGAACCCGAGCGTGCCGACGTCGGTGAACCTCGGCGTGCCCGCCGCGAGCAGTGCCGTCGGCCTCGCGCTCGGCTCCATCAACGGCGCGTTCAATCTCGACGTCGCCTTGACCGCGCTCGAGCGCAGCGGCAACGGCCGGCTGCTGTCGACGCCGCGCGTGACGACGCAGAACAACATCGCGGCCGAAATGAAGCAGGGCATCCAGATTCCCGTGCAGACGGTCGCGAACAACACGGTGACGGTGACCTTCAAGGACGCGGCGCTGTCGCTGCGCGTGACACCGCAGATCACCGCGGCCAACACCGTCATCATGCAGATTGCCGTGGAGAACGCGGCGCCCGATTTCAGCCGCGCGGTCGGCGGCATCCCGCCGATCAACACGCAGAACGCCACGACGCAGGTGCTGGTCAGCGACGGCCAGACCACGGTCATCGGCGGCATCTACGTCAGCCAGGAGCAGGCGAACAACGACCGGACGCCCGGGCTGAGCAAGGTGCCGCTGCTCAAGTGGCTGTTCAAGCGCGACTCGATTACCGATCAGAGCACCGAGCTGCTGATCTTCATTACGCCGCGAATCATCAAGATCTAAAACCTGAGAACTGACATGCGAAGGACAGTACGATTCATCGGCGTCGCCGCGATCGTCGCGACGTCGGTTTCATGCGGAGACGTGGTTCGGCAGGGCCGCGCGCCCGTGTATCTCGTCATCAACTCGCTGGCCGGCGCGCCGGGCAACCGTCCGACCGCGCTGACGGCGAACCTCTCGTCCGACGTGATCACGAACATCACGACGCCTGCGCCGTGCAGCACGACCAGTCCATGTCCGACCATATTCAACGACGTCGGCAGCGCTCTGCTGCGCGTCGCGCTGAAGGACATCGGGACGCCGGGAGCGGCGACGTCGCCGACGCCGAACAACGACGTCACGATCACGCGCGTGCACATCAAATACACGCGCGCGGACGGCCGCAACGTTCAGGGCGTCGACGTGCCGTACGAATGGGATGCCGCGTCGACGGGGACGATTCCGGCGGGCGGCTCGGCGACGATCGGTTTCGAGCTCGTCCGGCACGCGGCGAAGGAAGAGTCACCGCTCGTGCAGCTGATCTCGAGCCCGTCGTTCATCACCACGATCACGCAAGTCACCTTCTACGGACGCGATCAGGCGGGCAACGAGGTGAACGTGATGGGGACGATTCAAATCAATTTCGGCAACTTTGGGGATCAATAGGTCAATGAAGTCGCTATTCACCGCCGCGGCGGCCACGCTTGCGTGCCTCACGCTGACGGCGTGCACCGTTCATCAGACAGAAGCTCCGCCGCTCAGCGGACCGTCCGACCTCGCTCTCTCGATTCGCGTGGACGCGAACCCCGACACGATCGGCCTCGATGGCGGATCGCAGTCATCGGTCAGGGTGACCGCGATCGGTCCGGACGGGAGGGGCCTCGCCGGTGTGACGCTGCGCGTTGACACGGCCGTCGACGGCGCCGTCCAGGATTTCGGCCAGCTCTCGGCGCGCTCGATCGTGACCGACAGCAACGGCATCGCGCGCGTCACGTTCACCTCCCCGGTTTTGCCGCCGGGCGCCAACGCGGGCACGTGCCGCGGATTGCCGGGCAAGTGTGTGACGATCGTGGTGACGCCGACGACCAGCACCGGCTTCGGCAACGTCTCGCCGAGCACCGTCGACATCCGTCTGGTGCCGCCGGGCGTGATTCTCCCGCCGCCGACGACGCCGACGCCGTGCATCACCGTGTCGCCGAGCTCGCCTCCGGCGAACACGCCGGCGCAGTTCACGGCCGGTTCGGTCGTCAGCGGCACGTGCACGACCGCGACGAGCGACATCGTGTCGTTCGAGTGGGCCTTCGGAGATGGCGGAACGGCCTCGGGCCGTCAGGTGACGCACACCTTTGCGGTCGCCGGCAGCTTCGTCGTGACGATGACGGAAACCAACGATCGCGGCATTGCCGCCTCGACGACCCTGAGCGTGACGACTGGCAGCAGCGCGCTCCCGACGGCGAGTTTCACGCGGTCGCCTTCGGCGCCCGCCGTCAACGATACGGTATTCTTCAACGCGACACCCTCGACGGCCGGCGCCGGGCACACGATCGTGTCCTACAGGTGGGACTTCGGTGACGGCACGCCGAACGGAAGCGGCGTGACGACGTCGCATCAGTTCGCGACAACGGGGTCGTTCACCGTGCTGTTGACGGTCCAGGACGAGGCAGGTCAGATCGCGACCTCCTCGCAGCAGGTCTCGGTTGGGACCGGCGCGCCGAGTGCTTCGTTCACGTCGGTTGTCGTCAGCGCCGCGTCGCACACGATCGGCTTCGACGCCAGCGCAACGACGGCGCAAGGGGGCGCGACGATCACGACCTACTCGTGGTCGTTTGGCGACTTCTCGACCAATGGCTCGGGACGAACGACGACACATTCGTATCCGGCCACCGGCACATTCAGCGTCACACTGACGGTGACCGACAGCCTCGGCCGCACTGGGTCGATCACGCAGAGCGTCGCCGTGCCGTAGTCTTGCTCCGCGATGTCCGACAACCAACGCATTGACGATCTTCGACGCCGGGTCCAGAAGGATCCGGCGTCGATTGCGTTTGCGCAGCTCGCCGAGGAGCTCCGTCGGGACGGACAATACGAAGAGTCAGTCGAAACCTGCCGTGCCGGTCTCGCGCGGCATCCGGGTTATCTCTCCGCTCGCGTCACGCTCGGCCGCGCGCTGATCGAGTTGAATCAGCTCGAGGACGCGCAAGGCGAGCTCGAACACGTCCTCAAGAACGCGCCCGAGAACCTCGCCGCGCTTCGAGGGCTGGGCGAAATCCATCATCGTCGCGGTGAGCTGGTCGAAGCGCTCGCGCAATTTCGGGCGGCGCTGGCGCTGGCGCGCAACGATCCCGATCTCGAAGAAACCGTGGCGCAGCTCGCGCGCGAGGTCGAGCCGCCCAAGCCGCCCGAGCCAAGCGACGACCTCTCGTTCGACCAGATGCAGAGCGAGCTGTTGAAGCTTGCGCCCCCGCCGCTGACACCACCGCCGGCCGCCACGACAGCGCCAGCTCCGTCACCACCGTCGCCGACGCCCATCGAGGCGGTGGCTGAACCGGAGGTTGCGCCGGCTATGCATGAGCCGGTACCATCGGAGGCGGAACTCGAGCACGCCGCGCGGACCGTGGCCGCGCTGGAGCAGTGGCTCGACGCCATACATGTCGCACGCGCCGACCGACGCGCTTGAGCGCCGGCATCAGGCCGTTCGGCGCGAGGCGGCGGCGCGGGGAGTTGACGCGCTCGTCGTCACGTCGCTGCCGAACGTCCTCTATCTGACCAACTTCACCGGCAGCGCGGCAATCGCCGTCGTCACTGCCGATCGCGTGCACTTTCTCACCGATTTCCGTTACGTCACGGCGGTGAACGATGCGCGGGGCACGGGCCAGGAGTGCCCCGGCCTCGAACTCGCCATCGTCGACGGGGCCTACGACACCACGCTCGCGCGTTTGCTATCAGCGCTCCCGGCCCGCCGGATCGGTTTCGAAGCCGCGCATCTCACCGTCAGCCGGCATCGATTGCTCGAAGGAGCGCTCGCGCAGAACGGCGCGTCGCATGAGCTCGTGGCAACCGAAGGCCTCGTCGAAGGTGTGCGCGCCGTCAAGGACGCGCACGAGATCGGGACGCTTCGTGAGGCGGCGAGCCGCCTGTCCGTCGTGGCGCGCCGCGTCATCGCCGACGTCCGGCGCGGCCGGACCGAGCGCGAGATCGCGCACATGATCGATTCGCACCTCGTCGAAGGAGGTTTCACCAAGCCGGCCTTTGATACGATTGCCGCCAGCGGGCCCAACGCCGCCTTGCCGCACGCGCACCCGGGCGAGCGAAAATTGACCGAAGGCGACCTCGTCGTGCTGGACTTCGGCGGTGTCTACGACTCATACTGCGTCGACTTGACGCGGACTGTCTCGGTCGGTCCCGCGAACGAACGCACTCGCGAGGTCTATTCTGCGGTTCGCGACGCCCACGATCGCGCGATTGCGGCCGTCGCTCCGGGGCGTTCCAGGTTCGAGATCGACCGGGCGGCGCGCGACACCCTCGCCGAACGCGGACTGGGCGAGGCGTTCGGCCACGGCACCGGACACGGGTTGGGGATCGAGGTCCACGAGGATCCGAAGATTTCGCGGCGGCGCCCCGACCTCGATGCGCACGCTGAGGACGAGACAGTCACCGCGGGGATGGTCTTCACGATCGAACCGGGTGCGTACCTTCCAGGCTGGGGCGGCGTTCGGATCGAAGACGATGTGCTCGTCACGACATCGGGCGTAGAGGTACTCACCGACGTGACAACGGAACTCCTTGAGATTTGAGGATTTGAGGATTTGAGGATTTGAGGATCTCAGGATTTGGGGATCTGAGGATCTGAGGACCTATTTGGACCTGGAACAACTCAGGCAGCTCCTGGATCTCGTCCGCGAGCATGAGCTCGCCGAATTCGAGATCGAACACGAAGGGCTGCGCGTCAAGATCCGCAAAGACGTCAACGGCGCCGCCATCGTTTCTCTGCCGCCCGCTCCGGTCGCGACGTCGATCGCCTCGCCTGCGCCATCGCCGGCCTCCGCCGCCGGCGCGACGGCCGCGTCGGTGCCGACGCTGGCGCCTGCGGACTCGGCCGCCGACGCCGACGCCGAAATCGAGCTGGCCGTGGTCAAGTCGCCAATCGTCGGGACGTTCTACCGATCGTCAGAGCCCGGAGCTCCATCATTCGTCGACATCGGCACCACGGTGAAAAAGGGACAGGTGCTCTGCATCATCGAGGCGATGAAGCTGATGAACGAGATCGATTCCGAGTACGATGGCGAGATCGTGAACATCTACGTGGAGAATGGACAGCCGGTGCAGTACGCCGAGCGGCTGTTTGCGATCCGCACCCGGTAAATGTTCAAAAAGATTCTGATCGCCAATCGCGGCGAAGTGGCTCTGCGGATCATCTTCGCCTGCCGCGAGCTCGGCATCAAAACCGTCGCGGTCTACTCCGAAGCCGACGAGAACTCGCTGCACGTGCGCTTCGCCGACGAGGACGTCCGCATCGGTCCGGCGCGCAGCGCCGATAGCTACCTCAACGTGCCCGCGGTGATCAGCGCCGCCGAGATCACCGGCGCCGACGCGATCCACCCCGGCTACGGCTTTCTCTCCGAGAGCGCCTATCTCGCCGAGGTCTGCGAAGCGTGCCACATCAAGTTCATCGGCCCCGATCCGCAGGTCATCCGGCTGATGGGCGACAAAGCGCGTGCGCGGCGCGTGATGAAGAAAGCGGGCGTGCCGGTGCTGCCCGGCAGCGACGGCCCGATCGAGAGCGAGGACAAGGCGCTCAAGCTCGCGAAGGAGATCGGCTATCCGGTGATCGTCAAGGCGACCGCCGGCGGCGGCGGCCGCGGGATGCGCGTCGTCCGTGCCGCCGGCGAGCTGCCGCATGCCGTCAAGACCGCGCAGCGCGAGGCGGAAGCGGCGTTCGGCGTGCCCGACGTGTACATCGAAAAGTACGTCGAATCGCCGCGCCACATCGAGTTCCAGATTCTCGGCGATCATCATGGATCGGTCGTGCACCTCGGCGAGCGTGAGTGCTCGATTCAGCGGCGTCATCAGAAGCTGCTCGAGGAATCGCCGTCGCCGGGACTCAGCGAGAAGATGCGCCGGAAGATGGGCAGCATCGTCATCGACGCGGCGAAGGCGGTGCAGTACACCAACGCCGGCACCTTCGAGTTCCTGATGGATCCCGACGGCCGCTTCTACTTCATGGAAGCCAACACCCGGCTGCAGGTGGAGCATCCGGTCACGGAGATGGTCACCGGCCTCGACATCGTCAAGGAGCAGATCCGTATCGCCGCCGGTGAAAGGCTCGGGTTCAAGCAGAGCGAAGTCACCTTCACCGGCCACTCGATCGAGTGCCGCGTCAACGCCGAAGATCCGGACACGTTCGTGCCGTCGCCGGGGGTGATCCACGTGTTCAGCGTGCCGGGCGGGCCTGGCGTGCGCCTCGAGACGTTCGCGCACTCGGAGTGCACCATCACGCCGTACTACGATTCGATGATCGCGAAGATCATCGTGCACGGCCGCGACCGCGCCGAAGCGATCGCGCGGATGAAGCGCACGCTGGAGATGACGGTCATCGAGGGCATCAAGACCAGCATTCCGCTCCATCTCCGCATCCTCAGCGATCCCGATTTCGTCGCCGGCAAGCTGAGCACCGCGTTCATGGACCGCTTGCTGGCGCGGCCCACGACAGGTGGCCGGCTCGCCGAAGCTGTGTGAAATCTGCAATCAATCCGCAATCCGCAATCCGCAATCCGCAATTCCGACTTCCCCGGCTCAACGCCATCATCGATGTCGAGGCCGCTGGACGCGCGGGTCGGCAGCCACTCGATCTTGCCCGTGCGTTCATCGCCGGCGGCGCCAGATTCCTTCAACTGCGCGCGAAGACGATGCCGAGCGGCGCGCTCGTCGAGTTGGCCGGGACGATCGGCGAGCTTGCGCATCACGCGGGCGCGACGCTCATCGTCAACGATCGCGCGGATCTCGCGTGGCTTTCCGGGGCTGACGGCGTTCACGTCGGCCAGGACGAT
>Ga0075435_100000958_pt1 | contig 18214 bp, 21 predicted proteins | sample RhiMethybrSRZTD4_FD_75302 | JGI IMG/M metagenome (GOLD analysis project Ga0075435, IMG submission 75302) | Populus rhizosphere microbial communities from Tennessee, USA - Rhizosphere MetaG P. TD hybrid SRZTD4 | ecosystem: Host-associated > Plants > Roots > Rhizosphere > Soil | place: USA...
CGCGTCCATGTACACGACGAAGTGCGCGTCTTCGGTGAACAGAGCCATCTGACCCTTCGCGTCGCGCCGGTCTGCGCAGTGTGAGTACGCCTCGACGAGTTCTCGGATGGCGAGGCGATCAGCGGCTTCGGTCGGAGAAATGGTGACGTGCATGCTCATGAGAGGCGCTCCTTCCTTGATCGTCGATCGCCCACGAACCGGGAGCGAACGAAGTCCTGACGATTCACTCCGAGGTCATCAGCCGCTAAACTGCAATGCATGCTGCTCCGATTTGAACGCGGCCTCCAGGTGCCCTGTCAGTATCGAGGGAAGGGCAGGGAAGTTCTTCTTGCATAACAAGTAACGCAGATCACTCGGGCAGGGTTCGCACCTCTCATCCGTCGCGCGGACCGCGTTCCGCCCACTTCAAGAGGTCGTCGAGCACAGGGCAAAGTGCTTGGCCCCAGTCGGTCAGGCAGTATTCCACCTTGGGCGGCACTTGCGGGTGAACGATTCGGCGCACGATGCCATCGCGTTCCATCCGGCGCAGCTGCTGCGCGAGCATTTTCTGCGAAATGCCCGAGATTGCTCGCTCCAGCTCCGAGAAGCGTTGCACCTTCCCACCGAATAGTCTGAAGAGGATCTCGAGCTTCCACCGACCCTCGAGGAACCGCAGCGCCTGCTCGACCCCCAGGGCAGCAGATTCAGGGGTGTGCTGCCTGCGCTCACCTTTTGGTGAGTATCTTACTTGTTGGTGCGGTCTTGCCATGTGGGGAGTCTAATGCAAACCTTCCTCCCGTGCTTCGCGCATTCGCCTCGAAAGGTGACTAGGCAGGAGGGTCCAGAATGTCCGCATCATTACCTCAGCCGCTGACCGAGTACTTCAAGGCGACGAACGAGCATGATGTTGCCTGCGTGCTGGCTTGCTTTGCCGCCGAAGCCATCGTCGAGGATGAAGGAAAAGAGTACCTCGGTCCAGCGGCCATTCGGAGGTGGATTGAGGAGACGATCCGGAAGTACGACTTCACCGTTGAGATCACAGGGACTCACGGAGCGGATGGGAAGATCATCGTGACAGCACGAGTCGCTGGAACGTTTCCAGGCAGTCCGGTGAACGTCACCTATGAATTCACACTCGATCGCAAGAGGATCGTCCGTCTGGTGATCCGCTAGAGGCGCAGAGGAGGAGATTCCAGCCCATGCGCACCATTCGCGAGTTGGATGGTAGCCGCGCGCTCGTCACGGGCGGCACCAAGGGGATCGGCCAGGCGGTCGTTGCGCGGCTGTGTGACATGGGCGCGACGGTGCTCACCACGGCCCGGACGGCGCCCGGCGGCTCGGCCGAGAGCGATGTCTTTGTCGCGGCGGATATCACGTCCGCCGAAGGGTGCGCAGCGGTGGCTGACGCGGTTCGCACCCGACTCGGAGGTATCGATATCCTTGTCCACGTCGTAGGCGGATCGTCCGCGCCTGCGGGCGGGTTCGCGGTCCTCGATGATCGTGAATGGCATCGCGCGCTCGCGCTGAACCTGTTCCCAGCCGTCCGTCTGGACCGGGCGCTCCTGCCCATGATGCTCGAGAAGGGCTCCGGAGTAGTCATTCATGTCACGTCGATCCAGGATCAGCTGCCACTGCCCGAGGCCACGCTCGCTTATGCCGCAGCGAAAGCCGCGCTCGCGAACTACAGCAAAGGACTGTCGAAGGAAGTGAGCCCGAAGGGCATTCGAGTTGTCCGCGTGTCTCCGGGCTGGGTTGAAACAGAGGCCGCGGTCGGATTGGTCAAGGAACTGGCCGCGAAGAATAACACTGATTACGACGACGCCCGCGGCGCTTTGATGGAGTCGCTCGGCGGCATCCCGATCGGACGACCAGCCCAAACGAAGGAAGTCGCGGAGCTCGTCGCCTTCCTGGTTTCTCCGCGTGCCTCGTCAATCACTGGCACCGAATACGTCATCGACGGGGGTACTGTCCCCACCGTGTGAGTGCCGATTGTTCGGGTCGCGGGGTCGCTGCGCGTACCGAGAGCGAGCTACCTGCTCATTAGGCAGGTGCTCTGTGCTAAGTTACCCTACTTCCTCAGCATGGGCCGTTAGCTCAGGTGGTAGAGCACCTGCCTTTTAAGCAGGGAGTCGTTGGTTCGAATCCAACACGGCCCACCAATTGATCTAAAGCGAATGCTGACGAACCGACAAAGACGAGGGCCGGATCCATCGGCCCTCGCTCGTTTCATCTACGTGGGTTCTCCCGCACTCTCACTTGCAAGTGATGTTGTAGTCGGAGAACTGCACGGTCACGACGCCGTTGGAGTTGATCGTGAGATGCGCCTTGAAGCGGAGATAGAAATCGTCGTTCGGGAAGCTTGGATCCTGTTTCTCACGAATGAAGTGCGTCACGATCTCCACGGTCTGATTCGTGGGCGCTCCGTCGGGGATGTCGAAGATGGTGTGGATGTTGTCCTGGTGAGTAGCGACGTAGCGGACGCCGCTCGTGGTCGTGCCCTTGGCGTCCTCGACGTTCATCTCGACGGCGAGGTGCCCGTTGGGAGTCGTGTCGAAATAGGATTTCAGGTGAAAGAAGGCAGTGAAGGTGAAGATCTCGCTGGTACACGGGTTCAATGCTGGGCCACCGAACGGCACGTGCGAGTCAGTGATGGGGGTCTGAGCGACTGCCGTGTTGCTCATCGAGCCGAGTACCATCAGCGCCGCGACGAGGGTCAGCGCGTGACGCACCGGAGGCGACAGGAGCAATCCAACACGGTTCGTGCGCATAGTCCGTTCTCCTTCCGTTGGGTATCACCTATTCATTACACGTCTCCATGGGAACAGCCCCGACCTACCGCGGAGGCGCCTTGCGTTGCATGGCGCGTGCCCGGCCCGCCTGGGCGGATCGATCGCACGACTCCATGTAGTTAGGGTGACTTCAAAGCGGAGAGATGTTTGGGAATCGTACAGACGCGTGCAGAGGCCCTGGAGGAATGTTCCAACGTGGCGCGCCGGAGGCGCCGGCGCGTTCAGGAGATTCTTACGTAGTTACCTGGATGGATGAGTAACCTATAGATTCCGCTCCTCCAGCCGGGCGAGCGTCCTCCGGCCAGCCGCGATTTTGGGTACAATTCCGGCATGGCCTCCATCGATCCCGGTGTGGACATCGGTCACGTGCACCTGCGCGTGGCTGATCTGGATCGCGCGATCCACTTCTACCGCGACGTCCTGGGATTCGACCTCACGAGCCGGATGCCCGGGGCCGCGTTCCTCTCGGCGGGCGGGTACCACCACCACATCGGGCTCAACACCTGGGAGAGCCGGGGCGGATCGCCGCCCCCGCGCGGAAGCACGGGCCTCTACCACGCCGCGATCCGTTATCCCAGCCGGCGCGCCCTTGCGGACGCGCTGCGAAGGCTCGGGGAAGCCAACGTCCGGCTCGAGGGCGCTTCGGATCACGGCGTCAGCGAGGCGCTCTACCTCCACGATCCCGACGGGAACGGCCTCGAGCTGTACTGGGATCGCCCCAAGGAGAGGTGGCCGCGCGGCGCCGACGGGGCGATCGCGATGGTCTCGGAGCAGCTCGACCTGGATGCGCTCCTGGCCGAGCTCCGCCGCTAGCCGCCCAGCGCACGCAGATACGTCGAATCCACCGCGGCGCCCAGGCGCGCCGCCGCCCGCGCGTCGCTCAGCGCGCGCTCCCGATCACGGAGCGCCCACCAGCTCTGGCTCCGACGCAAGTAATAGCCGCTGAGCCGCTGCTGATCCGACTCCGGCGCCGAACCGATCGCCTCGTCGTACGCGGCCACCGCGTCGCGTGGGCGGCCGAGCTGCTGCAACGCCAGCGCGATCGAGCCCATCTGGACGTAGTTCATCGGATTCTTCGGATCCAGCTCGATCACCCGGCGCCGGTCCGCCACCGCCCTCTCGAACTCGCCCATCTTGAAATAGACGAGCGCCCGGTTGTTGTACGCGTCCCGGAACGTCGGCTGGAGCTCGATCGCGCGTGAGAAATCCGCGACCGCCCCGGCCAGATCGCCCTGGCGCGACCGGATGCCTCCGCGGTTGCTCAGCGCCTCCGGATAGTCCGGCTTGAGCTGGATGGCGCGCTCGAAGCACACGTAGGCGGAGTCGTTCCGATTCGTCTCCGCGAACACGCTCCCCTTGTTGACCCAGACACGCGCCACCCTCGGGTTCAGCGCGATGGCCTCGTTGAAATCGGCGAGCGCCTGGGGATACCGCTGCTGGGCGATGTAGTAGTAGCCCCGGTTGTTGTACGCGTCCACGACCTGCCCGGGATACTTCGCGATCGCGTCGTTCCAGAGGGCGCCCGAGTCCTGCCACACGTCGCATCGGCGCCAGGTCTGGATCAGGGATACGACCGCCAGCGCCGCGAACACCGTCGCCAGTGCCGGACGGAGCGGCACTCCCGCCACGCGGACGCCGGGCTTCTCGTCCAGCCACCAGGCGAGGGCGAGGAACAATCCCAGGTAGGGAAGGTAGGTGTAGCGGTCCGCCATCACGGCCTGGCCCACGCTGAAGAGCTGGAGCACGAGCACGATGTTGATGAAGAAGAACGCCAGCCCGAAGAGCACGACGCGGTTCTTGCGACACAGGTAGAGGAGCGTGGGGAGCGCGATCGCGAGCGCGACGAAGGCGACGGTATACTGCGGCCCCAACGGCGCGCCCTCCTGCGTCGGATAGGGGTAAATGGCCGAGAGACCGAAGGGGAGGAACAGCTTCACCACGTACATCACCGTCCCGTACGAGGCGAAGAGGATCTTCTGAACGAGCGTCCACTGGTGCGGTGCCGCGACGGCGCCCGCGGCCTTCTGGGCCATCACCGTCAGCACTCCCATCCCGGCCGAGATCACGAAGAATGGGACCTTCTCCAGCCAGACTCCGGCCCGATGCAACGGCCTCCGCTGGAACCAATCGATCGCCAGCAGCGTAACCGGGAAGACGACCGCGGCGGGCTTGGACGCCACCGACAGGACGAAGGCGACCCACGTCAGAACCAGCCATCCGACGCCCTTGTCGTCCCGATAGCGCAGGTACGCGAGGAGCCCGGCCAGGTAGAACAGCGAATACAGCACGTCCTTCCGCTCGGAGATCCACGCGACCGACTCGACGTGCATGGGATGGATTCCAAAGAGCAGGGCGGAGGCCGCCGATGCCCAGAATCTCCCGCCGGAGAGCTTCCGGACGAAGAGGAACACGAGGCCCGTATTGATCACGTGGAGGAGTAGGTTCAGCCAGTGATAGGTGAAGGGGCGTGGCCCGGAGAACGCGTAGTTCAGCGCGAGCGAGGCCATCGTCAGGGGGTGATAGTTCCCTCCGAGGGGCACGAACAGCCCGCCCAGCGTGGGGTGCGCGACGTTCGGATTCTCCGTGACGTAGTAGTTGTCGTCCCAGTTCGTGAACGCGTTGTCGAGGCTGGGCATGTAGACGAGGTAGGTGACAAAAAGAATGGCCCCCAGCCAGAGGAGCCAGCTCCGGTCACGCGAGGGACGCGCCATGGGCGCGCTCTTCCGTGGGGACCGCCTCTTTCGCGTGTTTGCCATGGGACCCGGTGTTCGATCGGGGCGATCAGTGTAGCTAGGGACTGGCGCAGAAACAAGTGATGCACTAGATTACCCGTTGGCGCGAATCCGTGGCCGGCTCATCCGATCGGGAGGCTCGATGCTCGAATCTCTGAGCCGACGATGGCCCTTCTTCGCGATCTCGGCGCTGGGCCTGGCGATCGGCTTGTGGGGGATGCAGGGACTCCCCGGCCTCTCCGTTCCTCCGCCCGGCTATCCCATGAATCCCATCGTCTACCCCGCGCGGATCGGCCCCGCCGTCGTGGGCTCCTCCGCCGAGCTGCGCTTCATCGCCCAGTCCCATCCCGCCGGATCCATGATGGAAGTCCGCTCCGACGCGGGCGTCCTGCGCGCGCGTCTCGAGCCGCAGCTCACCCGATTCCACTTCTGGCTCATCCTGCTCAGCGGGCTCGCCTTCTTCGCGGTGAACCTGCTCGTCTTCGCGCCGCGCGTGGATCGCGGTCCGGTCCGCGACTTCTACTGGTGCACGCTGCTCTTCGGGATCGCCACGATGATCAACGGCCTCTACTTCCCGCGATCCCCGGTGTGGTCCGACTGGCTCTTCCCGGCGGTCTGGATCGTGTGCCTGACCGCGCTGCCGGTCTTCTTCTTCCGCATGACGCAGACCTTCCCGAGGCCGCGAAAGCTCCTGGAGAAGAGGCCCCGGATCATGCGCGGCCTCTGGATCGCCGCGGGAATCCTCGTCGTCTGGCAGATCGCCGCCGTCTTCCGCTACTTTCTGGATCCCCAGCCCGGGGCGTGGCGGGCGATGACGATCCCGCGCTCCCTGGCCGACGTGTTCCTGATCGGGGGCATCTGCCTCGGCTGCCTGACGCTCTTCCGCAGCGGCCGGAAGCTGGAGCTGGCGCGGGAGCGGGAGCAGACCAAGTGGCTCCTCTGGGGATTCGCGATCGGGGCCACGCCCTACGTGCTCCTTCGAACCCTCCCGAAGCTCCTGGGTGTGACGTCCTTGATTCCGCCCGAAGTGGACCGGGTCCTCGAGCTGGCGATTCCGGTCGCGTTCACGTTCGCGATCGTGCGGTATCGGTTCCTGGACATCGACATCATCATCCGCCGCAGCCTGATCTACGGCACCCTCGCGGCGGCGCTGGCCGCGGTCTACCTCCTGGTGGACGTGGTCGTGGCGCAGCAGATCGGCAAGAGGTTCCCGCAGTACTCGGGGTTCCTGGACGTGATCGCGGTGGCGCTGCCCGTGATCCTCTACACGCCGACGCGGCGCTGGATCGGGACCTGGGTGGATCGCACCTTCTTCAAGATCCAGTTCGACTACGCGCGGGCGCTCCTCGCCTTCCAGGACGCGATGCGCGGCGCGCCGGGTCAGGAGGAGATCGTGGATCACGCGCGGCGATTCCTCGATGAGGAGCTGGTGCTCGAGACGGTCCTCGTCATGGCGCGCCGCGGCGATTCCCTCGTGACGGCGGGGGGGCCGGAGGGCGTCGATCCGGCGACGCTGCTCCAGGCCACGACCGCGGACAGCGGGACGCGCCGGCTCCTCGCAGCTCCGAACAGCACGAGCCGCCCGGATCTCGAGACGTCCCCGTTCCCGCCGGAGCTGAAGAGCGCCGGCTTCCGCCTCGCGCTGCCGCTCTCGGACGCCGAAGGGGCGACCTACGGCGCGATCTTGCTGGGGGAGAAGGCATCCGAGCGTCGCTTCATCGAGGAGGACCTGCGCCTCCTCGTCGCGGTGCGCTCGGAGGTGGCGCAGGCCCTGGAGCGCGTGGAGCTGGTGCAGCGGGCGGCACACGAAGCGCTCGCCCGGGAGAAGGCGGAGGAGCTGGAGCGGCTGAAGAGCGACTTCTTCTCGCGCGTCGCGCACGACCTCCGCACGCCGCTCACCTCGATCCGCTGGACCGTGCAGAACCTGCTCGACGGGGTCCGGAGCGCTCCCTCCTCCGAGCAGATGCCGCAGCTCCAGGCCGTGAGCGCCGCCGCGAGCCAGCTCGGGAGGCTGGTGAACAACCTGCTCGATCTGAGCCGACTGGAGCATCCCAGCGCGCGCGGGGAGCACGTCCGCGTGGACCTCGTGCCGCTCGTCCAGGAAGCGGTGGCCACCGTGCAGCCCGTCGCGCGCGCGCGGAACATCCGCTTCGAGGTGAGCGTCGCGTCCAGCGTGGGCCCGGTGCGGGGGGATCGCGGCCAGCTCCTCGAGATCGTCATGAACCTCCTCGAGAACGCGATGCGCTTCTCTCCGGACGGCGAGTCGGTCGACGTCACCCTGGAGCGGAACGGGGAGGGGCAGACGGTCAGCGTGCGCGATCACGGTCCGGGGATTCCCGCGAACGAGTTCGAGCGCATCTTCGAGCGCTTCGAGCAGGGGAAGCCCAGCCCGTACACCAAGGAGCAGGGCTTCGGGCTCGGCCTCTACGTCGCGAAGTCCTACGCCGAGCTGATGCATGGCTCGATCCGGGCCGGCAACCATCCGGACGGGGGCGCGCGGTTCGTCTGCACGATCCCGGAATGGAAGAGCGCGTGAAATCCGCCGTCCCCGCCACCGTTCTCGTGGTGGACGACGATGATTCCATCCGGAGCGCTCTCGTGGACCGGATCCGGCACTGGGGCCACGTGGCGGACGAAGCCAAGGACGGCGAGGAAGCAGTCCTGGTCGCGGCCCGCAAGGAGTACGACCTCGTGCTCCTCGATCTCGCGATGCCGGGCCGCTCGGGGATGGAGGTGCTCCGCGGCTGGACCGAGGCGGGGTACGGAGCCGACGTCATCGTCCTGACGGCGCAGGGATCCGTCGAGGCCGCGGTCGAGGCGATCCGCGCGGGCGCGGCCGATTTCCTCACCAAGCCGGCGGACTTCGGGCTCCTCGAGGCCGCCGTGAACCGCGTCGTCACCAGCCGGCGCCTCTCGCGCGTGAACCGCGCGCTGACCGAGCAGATCGGAGACTCGAAGACCTTCGTGCTGGGGAAATCTCCCGGGATGGGCGAGCTGCTGGAGCGCGCCGAGCGCGCGGCGCAAAGCTCCACGACCATCCTCCTCATCGGCGAGAGCGGCAGCGGAAAGCAGATGATCGCCGAGTACATCCATCAAAAGAGTCCCCGCCGGAAGGGGCCCTTCATCTACGTGAACTGCGTCGCGATCTCCGACGAGCTGATCGAGTCCACGCTCTTCGGCCATGAAGCCGGAGCGTTCACCGGCGCCGTCTCGCGCAAGGAGGGGCGGCTGGAGGCGGCGAACGGCGGCACCGCCTTCCTGGACGAGATCGGCGACATCACCCCGCGCCTCCAGGCGAAGCTCCTCCACTTCCTGGACGCCGGGGATTTCGAGCGCCTGGGCGGCACGAGGACGATCCGCGTGGACTGCCGGGTGATCGCGGCCACGAACCGCGACCTGCGCGCCGCGGTGAAGGAGAAGAAATTCCGCGAGGACCTCTACTACCGCCTCAACGTGGTCGAGCTCCAGGTCCCGCCGCTGCGCGAGCGCTCCGAGGACATCGCGCTCCTCGCGGAGGAATTCCTGGCCCGGTCCGCCTCCGAGATGAGGCGCGGCAGGCTCAAGCTGGCCACGCGCACCGCGGAGATCCTGGGCCGGTATTCCTGGCCCGGGAACGTGCGCCAGCTCCGGAACGCCATCGAGCGCATGGTCGCCCTGGCGCGCACCGACACCCTGACGCCCGACCTCCTGCCTCCCGAGGTCCTGTCCTCGGACGAGGGGACGGCCCCCTCGGCCGAAGCCGAGGATCTCCCGATCAAGGACGCGGTGCAGGACTTCAAGAAGCGCTACATCGCGAACGCGCTGGCCCGGGCGGGCGGCAACCAGAGGATCGCCGCCGAACGCCTCGGGCTGCAGCGGCCGTTCCTGAACCGTCTGATCAAGAGGTTCGGGCTCTAGGCTACGGGCACTTGTCCTGGGCCCGATAGGAGTCCGGGCCGTTCGAGGCGACCCGGAGCCTCGTCATCAGGAACTCCGTCCCGCCCCGCTGGGGCGCGATCCGCCTCGATTCCGCCAGGGCCCAGCTCACGCCAGGATCCGCCGCGCCGCTCTGGATGTCCCCGACTTCCGCCGTGTAGGACGGGCCCGCGGGCGCGGGCGGATTCGTCGTGATGTCGACCGGGGTGATCGTGAGTCGTCCCGCGATGCGGGTCTGGTACTGGTAGCGCCCGTCCGCGTCCAGGGCCCCGGCACGATTCAGCTCCACCGGCCCCGCGACATGCACCCAGTCCAGGGGGCCATCGGAGCAGAGCGGCTTCGGGATGACCTGGTCGTAGGTCAGGGTGAAGCTCTGGGCGAAGGGCGCCGGCACGAGGGGCGCGTCCCCGGTCACGTGGAGGATGGCGGCGCGGCCGTCGTTTCCGATCGGCACCGGCGCCGAGGCGTCGCCCGCGGGACCGCCGGTGAGAGCCTTCAGCTCGGCCGGGAGGCCGTTGTAGATCGCTTCGGGAATCGTACGGAACGAGGGGGCCTCGTTGATCACGTCGGACAGGACGTAGGGCGTCGCGGGATCGAGAAGACCGCTCCGGATCATGTCCACCACCACGAGCTGCTGCGCCAGCTCCCAGCTCAGCACTTGATGGTCCGCGGTTCCGGGGATCAGGACCTCGAAATGCGCTCCGCCGACGGTCCAGGTTCCGCCCCCGGCGAACGGCACGCCGGTCCGGAACAATCTCAGATGGACCCGGATGGGTTGATACTGCCCGAGCTGGAGCTGGATCACGCTCGCCTGCCAGCCCTCCCCGCTCGAATAATGGGTGTGCACGTCTCCGACCGCGTCGGACCACGTCGCGTTGAAGGGGTAGGCCGCGGGGAACCCGAACGCGGTCCGATCGCCGTTGAGGGCCAGGAGCGCCGCCCGGATGCGGATCGGATCGGCCTTCCCGGCGAAGACGAGGTTCACGGGATCGGAGGGAACGCCGCCCAGCGAGGTGCCGGTGTACGGCCAGAGCTCGAGGCTGCTTCCGTCCAAGGCGACGTGCACCAGGCCCGCCGGCGGCTCCCCGGTTTGCGTGAGCACGGCGGCTTCCACCCCTCCGATCGCTCTCGCCCGTCCGCTCGACCGGAGCGGGGAGGGCTGGAACAGGTTCGAGTCCCGGCTGCAGCCCGTGGCCGCCAGGGTCGCGGCGATTGCCAGGACGAAGGGAAGAGAGCCGAGCAGAGCCGTGACGAATCCGCGATCCGATTTCATGAGACCCCCTTTGGGTGAGCGGCACAGAACGGTGCTTCCGGAGGCATCTTGACGCTCCGGTACTCAAGCTCCGTGCCGCCGCGGGCGCGTCTCGGGTTCGACAGAGAGAACCCCTGGTGGCAACGCCGTTGCCGGATGAGGGGACCCGCTCGGCCCTCTTGCCCAGGCGGTGCCGGTATCGTCCTCTAGACTGCCCTGTATCCTTCCGTGTTAGGTTCGGGACATGCGGAAGCGTGGAAGGGAAGGCGAACGGCACGTGAAGGCGGGACACCTGAGCGCGAATCCGCACGCGCCGATCGATCGAGAGCGCACCGGGCCGCTCCGCCCGCCGAGGCCGCCGATCGGCCTCCCGGTCCTTGCCAACGGCCGGGTCGGCCTGCCCGCGGGGAATCCCTGCGAGGGCTGCGATCACTGCTGCCGGTACGTCTCGCTCCAGATCGACCGTCCCCGGAGCCGTCACGACTTCGAGAACATCCGCTGGTACCTGCTCCACCGGGGGGTCTCGGTCATGGTCGACTACGAAGGGGACTGGCTGATCCAGTTCGATACGCCCTGCGAGTGGCTGGTCGACGGGAGGTGCACCCACTACGAGCTCCGTCCGGAGATCTGCCGCGACTACGACCCGGCCGAGTGCGAGCGGTACGCGGGACCGGGGGAGAAGTTGCTGCTCCGCACCCCCGAGGATCTCGAGCGGTATCTTTCGATGGCGCGGGGAAAGAAGAAGAACGGGGCGGCCAAGAAGAAGGTCTAGCCTCTCGAGCCTCCCGTCCAGATCCGGGCCACGGCAGGCGGCAGGGAGCCGAGCCGGCTCAGGAACGTCACCACACTCCAGATCTCCTCGTCCTTCATCATTCCGTCCCACCCGCCCATCCCCGTGTACCGGATGCCATGCTTGACGATGAGGAACATCTCCGAGTCCTTCATGTCCGGAAGCTCGTCCGCGAATTGGGGGACCGGCGGATAGAAGTTCTTCGTCCCCCAGTCGCTCGGTTTTCCCGAAAGCCCGTGGCATCCCGCGCAATCGTTCCGGTAAAGCTTCATCCCCGCGAGCAGGGTCGCGTCGGTCGGCTTCAACGGGTTCTTCAGACCTTTCGCCTCGCGCGCGATCCGGGCATCGACCGATCGCGTTGCGATCATGCTCTCGATCTTCGAGGGCGACGAGGTCGCGCGAACCGGCAGATATCCCAGCGTGCCGCACACGCCAAGCACGATGAATGGGGTCGCGATGCCGATCAGGAACACGAGGAACAACCGGCGCATGAATACCTCCTGTCGATGCCGGGTTGACGGAGCGGGTGGCGGCTACGGCCGCGTGCGGATCTCCTTCACCAGCTCCATCGGGTCATTGATCCGTAGCGGTCCCGTGGCGAGGAACGATTGCGCGTGCTTGGCGCCGATCGGCCATCCGTGCGTCTGCGAGAGCGTGCCGATGTAGTCGCCGATCTCGGGAAGGGGCGTCGTCGGCCTGGGCTTGTCCGGATTGGAGAATTGCGTCTTGTGGACCGCCAGCGCCTTCATCCACGCCTCGAAGTACGGGCTCACGTCCACCGTGAAGGTCGGTCTCGTGCCCGGCGGGATGAAGTAGTAGTAGAGCGCCTTGGCCTGGAACGGATCGCCGTCCACCGGCGCCTTCGCCAGATGGGCGAGGTTGAACGCCTGCGAGACCAGGATCCCGGTCTTGAAGTGGTCGTTGTGTCCCAGCCCGCGCCCGATCGGAAGGTCGTAGTAGGGGGAGAAGAGCAGCTCCGGGCGGTATTTCCGGATCACCGCCGCGACCTTGCAGCGGTTCTCGAACGTGTCCTCGATCCGGTTGTCTCCAAGATCCAGGTTCTCGCGCACGTCCAGCTTCAAGATCTTCGCAGCCTCGACGCTTTCCTGGTCACGGTCCTCGGGCGTCCCCCAGCCCATGTCGCCGCGTGTCATGTCCACGATGCCGGTCGCGTAGCCCAGATCCTTCATCTTGAGCAGCAGTCCGCCGCAGCCGATCTCGGCGTCGTCGGGGTGGGGACCGAAGACGAGCACGTTGAGCTTCATTCCGGATCTGGCTCCTTGGCCTTGAAGAGCTGGTCGAGCTTCGAGCGGGCGGAAGACGCGCGGTCCTTCGTCCCCGCGGCTCCCTTGCCGCCGGCCGGGTTGAGGGAGAAATAGTCGCAGAAGTTGCGTCGCTCCCGGTCGGTCACCCACTCCGCCTGGGGCTCACGGCACATGTTGTGGGCGCTCCGGTCGAAGTGACGGCACTGGACGCAGGCATGGAGGTCCCTTCCGCACGAGGGGCACTCGGTGTCCTTCACGATCCGCATCTTGGGATCCAGCGACGTCCCGCAAAAATAGCAGGCGCTCATATCCGGAGATGATAGGGATCGGGCCGGGCGCGCGGCCAGATATTTCGAAACCCACCCTTGACTTGCGGCTCGGCGGCCGGGATCATGGACCGAGTGCCGATGTCCCACCCTGGAGGTCGCGAGCGATGAATCCGCGCGCGGGGGGATGGGCCGCCGGAACGCTCGCTCTGTCCCTCGTCGCCGTCGGGTGCACCCAGGCGAAGAAGCCGATCCCCGCGGGAATCGAGTGGAACGAGGCGTACGCCACCACGTTGGCGGACGCGCGAGCGAACCACCGGCCCATCCTGCTCGACTTCTACACCGACTGGTGACAGTGGTGTAAGGCTCTGGAAGAGTCTACCTACACCAATCCCCGGTTCATCGAATTCTCCAAGGGCTACACCATGGCGAAGCTGAACGCCGAGGTGGACACGACGACGGCCGCCCGCTACCGCGTGCTCAGCTATCCGACCATCATGGTGCTGAACGAGAACGGCGAGGAGGTGGACCGCGTGGTGGGCTACTACCGCGCGCCGGAGTTCATCTCCCAGGTTCAGGACTACATGGCGGGGAAGAACACCCTCGCGTCGCAGATCGCGGAAGAGCCCGCGAAGAAGAATGATCTCGAGTTCGTCTACAAGCTCGCGGACCATTTCGCGGACCACGGCCTCTTCGATGAATCGCGCAAGCGATTCCTCATCTTCGTCGGCATGGATCCGAAGAACCGCTCCGGCCGCACGGACGACGCCTACTATCGCCTCGCCCGCATGGCGCGGAAAGAGCATGACTACGCCTCGGATCGGAAGTATGCGCGGATCATCGTGGATCGCTATCCGGATAGCGACATGTACAAGTCTGCGATCCTCGAGGAGGGCCAGGGCTACCGCAAGGACGGGAAGCCCGGGATGCTCGAGAAGGCACGGGCGATCTTCATCGACTACGCCAAGCGATTCCCTCAGGACGAGGACGCGCCGTGGGCCAAGGAGCAGGCCGACACCCTCGCCGCCAAGATCGCCGCGCGACGCGGCGCCTGAGCCACCCCCACAGCTTCCCAAGACCTAGAGCATGAAGATCGGAATCCTGGGGCTGCCCCAGGCGGGGAAGACCACGCTCTTCCAGGCGCTCACGCGCGGTCAGGCCCAGTTCACGTCCTCCCGGGGCGAGAAGGTCCATCTGGGGTCGGTGCAGGTCCCGGACAAGAGGCTCGAGCACCTGGGCCGGATGTACCAGCCCAAGAAGTTCACCCCCGCCAAGGTCGACTACGTCGACGCGCCGGCCCTCGAGACGGCCGGACGAGAGCGCGGCGCGCTGGCGGCCCTCACCGCGCTCCGGGACGTGGACGCCTACGCGCTCGTGGTTCGCGCCTTCTCGGATCCCGCCGTGGCCCACACGATGGAGACGGTGGATCCGGCGCGCGACGCGGGCTGGCTGGTCGGCGAGCTCCTCCTCGAGGACCTCGCCGTCGTGGAAAAGCGCTTCGAGCGGATCGAGAAGGCGGTCAAGGTGGGGAAGAAGCCCGAGGATCCGAACGAGTACGAGGCGCTGAAGCTGGCGCGGGCGGCCCTGGAGGCGGAAAAGCCGGTGAGCGCGGCGGGTCTCTCCGCCGCTCAGGAGCGAAGCATCCGGGGATTCCAGCTCTTCTCCGCACGTCCCTGGATCTTCGTCGCGAACGCGGACGACGCGCAGATGAAGGAAGGGGAGGCGGGCGTGACCGGCCCGATCACGAGACGCTTTCCCTCCCTCCGCGCGATCGCGCTCTCGGCCAAGACGGAGGCCGAGCTCGCGGCCCTCTCGGACGAGGATGCGCGTGAATTCATGGGGGTTCTGGGAATCGAAGAGCCCGGGCTCACCCGGATGATCCGGATCTGCTACGAGGCGCTGGGGCTCCTCTCCTTCTTCACGGTCGGTCCGGACGAGGTCCGGGCCTGGACCATCCGGGAAGGCTCCACGGCGCCCCTGGCGGCCGGGGTGATCCACAGCGATCTGGAGCGGGGCTTCATCCGGGCCGAAGTGATCGGATACGAGGACCTCGCCCGGGTCGAAACCATGGCCAAAGCACGCGAGCAGGGGCTCTTGCGGACCGAGGGGAAGGACTATAGAGTGCGGGACGGCGACATCCTGAACATCCGCTTCAGTGTGTAACCAGGAAACTTACCCCTCCCGGCGAACGTAGGGATCGAGGGTTCGTTGGGGACCATTCGCCGCCGCCGAGGAGGGAAGGCCATGAACGCGCTACCGAACAGATTCGCCGTCTTCGCGCTGGGAATCGCCGTCTATGTCCTTTCCGCGACCGCCACCCCCGGGTCGATCCGGTCGGCTCGCGCCGAGGAGCTGAAGCGGGTCTCCGAGCGGCTCATTCCGTTCGAATCCGGAGGTCTGATCAAGATCCAGGACAAGAACGGGAAGCTCATCGTGGACACGTGGCCTCGCCACGAGGTGCGCGTGCAGATCACGCGGGTGGTCCGCGCCGGCGATCGGGCCAAGGGCGAGGAGCTGATGAAGGACCTCACGACCGATATCGAGGTCCGGAGCGACCGCATCGACATCGTGAGCCAGTTCCCGAAGCGCACCGAGACCCTGGGGCTCCTCGATTTCCTGGGTCGGAAGAACGTCACGGTGAACATCGACTACTACGTCCAGGTGCCCGAGGAATCCGACGTCGACCTCTCCACGTCCAACGGCGAAGTGCGCGTGCGAGGGATCCAGGGGAAGGTCGAGGCCACGACCACGAACGGCGACGTCCACGCCGAGAACGTGAAGGGAGAGGTCGTCCTCACCACGACCAACGGCGAGGTCCATCTCGCGGACATCGCGGGCAACGCCACCGCGCACACCACGAACGGGAGTGTCGTCGCCGAGATCCGCCGGCTCTCCCCGAAGGGGTCGGTGGAGCTGGAAACCACGAACGGGAACGTGGCCGCCTACTTCGGGAGCGACCTCAAGGCCGATCTGGAGGCCCAGACCACGAACGGGCGGGTCTCGATCGGCTTTCCCATCGTTCGGGAAGGGGTCAAGACCTCGCGGACGATTCGGGGCACGATCCAGGGCGGGGGTGCTAAGATAACGCTCGGGACGACCAATGGAGACGTGGAAGTGCGCCGGATCGCGGAGCGCCGGCGCTAGCGACGACCCTAGGAGGAACGGCGTGAGCACGGCAGTCCCCCCATCGACCATCCGACTTACAGGCCCCATGACCCGGGGCGATTTCCTGCTTCTCCTCTACTGGTTCGCCGATACGAACGCGGTGCCCGAGGTCCGGGGAATCGAGGGGCTCTCGCGCCTGACGCGCCTTTCCCTGATCCTGGGTGAGGAGCTGGGTCTCCGGGGGTCGATCGAGCCGTTCTTCGACTATCACCGCACGCCTTCGGGGGGGATCGCGAGCGCCGAGGTCTGGGCCGAGCTCCTGGCGCTCCGAGACTATCAGGCGCTGAAGCCGCTCCCCGCGGACGACACGATGCCGCCCGAGGAGTTGGCCGATCGACGCTATCTGCTCGAGCACCACATCCCGGCGCACGAGCGCTCCCACTACCCGCTGCCCCACTCCTTCGAGCGCGACGTGCTCACGAACAAGGGGACCTTCTTCGCGGCGAAGCGCGAGGATCAGACGATCCAGCGATGGATCGCGACCTTCAAGACCACCGCCGATCTGAACCGGCTCCCTCTGTCCGAGCTCACGGCGCGCGCCCTTCCTCTCGTTGGAGCCCACGCGACGCGCTAGAGCCGGCTCGAGCCGGCACGGGCCCGGAGACTTCACGATGCTCGGACTCATCCTTCGCTTCGTGCTCGTGGTCCTGGTGTTCCGCGTCCTGGGCGGGCTCCTGAGGGCGATCGCGGGGTCCGCTCCCTCGCCGCCGCGGATGCCCGAGCGGAAGCCGCCGAAACCCATCGTCGACCGCTCCCGCGCGATCGACGTGCCGTTCACCGAGGAGCCCCGGGAGAGCTGAATGGGCACCGTGCGCTACCTGGTCGATGACGTCGACCGCGCAATCAGCTTCTACACGACCCGGCTCGGGTTCACCCTCGTCGAGCGTTGGGGGAAAGCGTTCGCCATGGTGGCCCGAGACGGCGTCACGGTGTGGCTGAGCGGACCCGAGAGCTCCGCGGCGCGGCCGATGCCCGACGGGCGCCAGCCCGGACCCGGAGGATGGAACCGCTTCGTGGTCGAGTTGAGGGACCTCGAATCGCGGGTCGCCTCGATGAAGCGTGACGGCGTCGCGTTCCGGAACGAGATCGTCACGGGCCCCGGGGGAAAGCAGATCCTCGTGGAAGACGGCTGCGGCAACGTCGTGGAGCTCTTCGAGCCCGCCTGAACGCAGGAATCCCGCCCATGCGCACGCACACCTTGCAGCTGAAGAGCCGCGCGCGAACCGAATTCCTCCCCTTGAGCCGGCGGATCCTCGAGGAGGGCGCCGGTCTCCTCCAGGGATCGGGGGCGCTCCTCGTCTACGTGCCGCACACGACCGCGGGGGTCTGCGTGAACGAGGGCGCCGACCCGGACGTGGCGGGGGATCTGGGCCGCTTCCTGGACCGCCTGGTCCCCTGGGAATCGGACTACCGCCATTCCGAGGGCAACGCCGCGGCGCACCTGAAAGCCTCCCTCGTCGGGACTTCGGTCACGATCCCGGTTCAGGATTCGAAGCTCAGCCTGGGGCGCTGGCAGGAGATCTTCTTCTGCGAGTTCGACGGACCCCGGACCCGGACCGTCGAGCTTCGGTTCCTCCCCGGATCGATCGCGCGGGAGCGCTGACTCATGGCCGGGCCCATGGATCTCTTCCCGGAAGAAGAGCGGAGGCGTCGCGAGCCGCGCGCTCCGCTGGCCGAGCGGATGCGCCCTCGAAGCTTCGAGGAATTCGTGGGGCAGGAGGACCTCCTCAAACCCGGGAGCCTCCTTCGGAGCGGGGTCGAGCGAGGCGAGCTTCCATCCCTGATCTTTTGGGGCCCTCCGGGCTCCGGAAAGACCACGCTTGCGCGACTGATCGCCCAGGCGAGCGGGAGCCATTTCGTGGCGTTCAGCGCGGTCACGTCTGGGGTCAAGGAGGTGCGCGAGGTCATCGAGCGCGCCCGGCTGGAGCGCAAGGCCCGCGGGATCCCCACGCTCCTCTTCATCGACGAGATCCACCGCTTCAACAAGGCGCAGCAGGACGCCTTTCTGCCGCACGTCGAGGACGGCACCATCGTGCTGATGGGCGCCACGACGGAGAACCC
>Ga0075435_100000959_pt1 | contig 18214 bp, 18 predicted proteins | sample RhiMethybrSRZTD4_FD_75302 | JGI IMG/M metagenome (GOLD analysis project Ga0075435, IMG submission 75302) | Populus rhizosphere microbial communities from Tennessee, USA - Rhizosphere MetaG P. TD hybrid SRZTD4 | ecosystem: Host-associated > Plants > Roots > Rhizosphere > Soil | place: USA...
CGAAGTTAAGAAGGCGTCCGATGCCGGCAAGTGCTTCGACCCGGCAACGAAGGAAGTGCGCGTGCCCAAATATCAGACCTTGACCAACTACGAGCAGAATATCGAGTGGAGTGTTCACCGCTGGTGCGGCTACTACGGTCGTGGCATCTAGACGAACACGTTGAGAAAAAACAGCAAGGCCCGGCGACAACCGCCGCGCCTTTTTATTTATTTCGGCCTCATCCGCATGAAAGCTTGGCGGTGACATTCGGCCACGAGCGTCCCGTCCTGCTTGAACGCCTTGTGGTGAAATTCGACGATGCCTGCGCCCGGGCGCGACTTGGATTCGCGCTTGCTCACGACCTGGGTCGTGCAATTGATGGTGTCGCCTTCGAAGAGCGGATTGGGGAATTTCACGTCGGTCATTCCGAGATTGGCAATGGTCGTGCCGACCGTCATGTCCGACACCTGAATTCCAATCATGAGCCCGAGGGTGAACAAGGAGTTCATCAAGGGTTGCCCCCATTCGGTTTCGGCCTCGCAGAAATGGCGATCGATATGCAGTGGCTGCGGATTAAGCGTCATGTTGGAGAACAACATGTTGTCCATCTGCGTCACCGTGCGCGTGTAGCGATGCTCGTAAGTCTTGCCGACTTCAAAATCTTCGAAATAGAGGCCGCCACGCTTGTGCCGCTGGATCGTTTCCACCATCGAAGCCCTCCGAAAATTCCTTGCCAAGTGTGCGTTTGCGAATGCCGTTTACCATTCGTTTACCATAATTCCCCATGCTCGGCAGGCCCGCGAGAGCCGTTGCGTCCGTGTCGCTGACCATGAGCCGATAGCTTCACAAAGGCGCAACACCATGGCCGTCAATCCGGCTGCCACCAGCGCGGCGCCACAGATCACCGGAGCGATCCGCCAGGCAGCCCAGTCGACGGGCACCAGCTTCGAATATCTGCTGACCACGGCGAAAATCGAATCCAACTTCAATCCATCGGCACAGGCATCGACCTCGTCGGCAAAGGGTCTCTACCAGTTCATCGATCAAACCTGGCTCGGCACCATGAAGCAGGATGGTGCGGCGTTAGGACTCGGTCGCTACGCCGATGCCATCACCCGGACATCGGATGGGCGCTACACTGTTTCGGATCCTGGAATGCGGACTGCGATCCTGCAGCTGCGCAGTGATCCAAAAGCCAGCGCGATGCTGGCTGGAGCGCTGACTCGCAACAACGCAGCATTGGTGAGCTCGAGCATCGGCCGTCAGCCGAGCAATGGCGAGCTCTACATTGCACATTTTCTCGGCGCAGACGGCGCCGGAAAACTCATAAACGGCGCATCAAAACATCCGCGCAGAAGTGCGGCGGCCATGTTTCCGCATGCGGCTGCCGCTAACCACACGATTTTTTACGACTCGGCCGGCCGCGCCCGCAGCGTTGGCGAGGTCTACGGAAGGTTGACGCGACTATTCGATTCAGCTCGCGATATTGCGTTCGCGCAACGCGGTACAGCCGACACCGACGGAGTCGCGCAATCGGCGGGTGCACCGCCTTTGCCTCCTCCCGTGACCGTCAGGGTGCCCACCGTGAAAGGGGTCCCGGCCGAGCGTGCCCTCCGGGTTGCATCCGCAGCTGCGCCCATGCCGCCGGCACCGATCCCAACGCCTGACACCGCCGGAATGACGGAAGCTTTCGCCCGTGCCAGCGAAACGCTGCCGCCGCCGCCCGCTGCCCGGCCATCCTTCGAGTCCATGTTTGCAGACCGGGTCAATCGCCCGTTGGCGCAGACCGTGAGCAACCTTTGGGGCGCGGCCGCCACGACGTCATCGCAATCGCAAAAGGTGCAGGTCTTCGACCTGTTTACCGACACGCGCCCCAATGAACGGAAGCTGCTGGGCGACAAGGCCTGACTCCAGAGCCCATCGCGGCTCGCATGCCTAACGGTCCATCAATTACTATGGTGAACGCTTTGTTAAGGCTCCTTCGGTAGCCTGATGCTGCCGTCTAAGGGGCGACGGTTCTATCGTAGCGTTTTGCCATGATCGTTCGTCAGTTTTTGCAATGGGTGCGCCAGGCGCCGCCCGGGGAGCGGGCGGAGGCCACTTCCGCATTGGCGCGCGCATATCTTTACTCCGACCTGTCGTCCGACGATCTCGCCGCTGCGGAAGGTGCGATGATCATGCTGCTGGACGATCCATCACCGTTGGTTCGACGCGCGCTCTCGGAAGTATTTGCATCCTGTGAGCAGGCCCCACAGGTCGTCGTGCACGCCTTGGCTGCGGACCAGCCGGATGTCGCACTGCCGGTTCTGGAGCATTCGCCGCTGTTGCGGGAAGACGATCTGGTTGATCTTATCGCGACCGGACGAGCGGAAGCACAGATCGCCGTCGCGAAACGGTGCCTGTTGACGCGAGGAGCTGCCGCCGCCATGGCCGAGGTCGGCGAAGCTGATGCCTGTCTCGCACTGCTCGAAAATCCAGGGGCCGATATCCCGACGTTCTCCATTGACCGGATCATCGAACGCTTCGGACACCTGGCACCGATCCGCGAGAATCTTTTGGCGCGAGAGGATTTGTCGATGCCGATGCGGCAAGCCCTTCTCTCGAAGCTATCCCAGGCGCTGGCCGGTTTCGTGACGGCACGGCAATGGCTCGAGTCGGAGCATGCTGAATTTGCCGCAAGGGAAGCCTGCGAAAAGGCGACGGTGGCGCTCGCTGCAGATACGAGTTACGACGAAGTGGCTGCGCTGGTGCGCTATCTTCGTCAAAGCGGACAGCTTACCGCGGGAATGCTTTTGCGGGCGCTGTTGTCCGGCAATGTGGTCCTGTTCGAGGAAGCGCTGGCCGAGTTGTCTGGCATACCGATCGACCGCGCGACGGCCTACATCCACGACAAAAACATTTCGGGATTTCGGGCGCTTTACCGGCAGGCGGGTCTGCCAGACACGGCGTATCCGGCCTTCCGGGAAGCGCTCGCGGCGATGCGCGCCGGGTTCTTGGTCGGCGAGCAGGGTGGGGCAGCCCGGCTCAAGCGGCGCATGGTCGAGCGCGTGCTAGGCGCTTGCATCCATGAACGCGGAGAGGACGCCGCAGTGCTCCTCGCCTTGTTGCGGCGCTTTGCTGTGGAAGCAGCGCGCGAGGAGGCTCGGCTATTCTGCGATGACCTGGTGGCGGATGACCCGATTCTTCAGGCCGACGAATCGTATGTCGAGGAGCGTCTGGCGGCAGCGTAGCCGTCGTTTGCGCGCTGCCTATTCAGGCACGATCGACGGGCCTTTAAGCTGGTCGAGAACTTCGGAACGCTCGCGGTTTTCGTGCAGGAGAAACTCGCCTGTGACCTCGTGCAGGCGTTTGGTCAACGTCGCCGCAAGCTCTTTGGCATCGGAGCGCGCATATTCACGATGGATCGCGCGCACCGCATCGACGTGTTGCTCGATCAGTTCGAGCGGGATGCGGGCGGGATCGGGCGTGTGTTCGATCAGCCGGCAAAGACTCTCAGTCACGGATGCGATGGCAGGGTACCCGAACGTCGCCGCTTCGCCCTTGATGTCGTGCGCGGCGTGAAAGAGCGCGTCTGCTTTGGACCGGGCGGCATCCTTGGCGAAAGCGCGGCGGGCCTTGTCCAGCCGATCACATTCGGAATCCATCCAACTGCCGAATTCGCAAGATAGTTCGGCGAGCGCCTTTTCAGCCCGCGCCACGGGATCATCATGCGGTTCGCCGGTGGTGTTCGTCGACACAGCGCCGCGCAGTCTGTTTTCCGGCGTAATCACCTCGTGATCGCCGTAAGTGACGATCGCAATTGCATCATTTGCGCGGCGCGCTTTCGGTGTCTTCATCAGACGGGGGCACGTGCTTTTTCGAGCAATGGCGTCTGTCGAATGACGTCGGCCTTGCCGCCCTTACGGCGTTCCGGGCCGATATAGTTCGAATTGACATTGCGTCGCCGATCCGGTCCGAAATAGGTCTTGGTCTTGATGAAGGGACGCGGATTGGCGACGACGTTGATGATCCGCTGGTAAAGACCCTTTGCCGAAATCGGTTTGGCCAGAAATTCGGTTACACCGGCATCGCGGGCAGCCGTCACGCGCTTTTTCTCGGAATGCCCGGTGAGCATGATGATTGCCACGTATGGATTCGCGTTCGCGCCAGGCTGACGGATCATCTGCATCAGCTCGAGGCCGTCGAAAATCGGCATCGCCCAGTCGGTGATGACAATGTCCGGCATGTAGTGGGTGAACGCTTCCAGGCCCGCTGCGCCGTCTTCCGCCTCGTAAACTTCGCGGGCGCCAAATCCATGCAGCAGGGTGCGCAAAATCCTGCGCATATGGGCGTTGTCGTCGATGACGAGAAAACGCAGGCGGTTGAAATCGATGCGGACCATGACGCCCCGGGTTCGGGCGCTAGGGAGCCCGATACGGTCAGACCAAAGCTAGCGAGGCGCCGTTAACGAAGGGTTTAGCATAGCTCAAGCCAAGACAACTGAAGCTAATCCTTCAGGAGCGCGGCTGTGAGGCGCTCCCGCGTCAGCGGCAAGTCGCGAATTCGGGTCCCGAGCGCATGGGACACCGCGTTGCCGATTGCCGCGGCTGTGGGACCGGCCGTAACCTCGCCGACGCCGAGCGGCACCTCGTCCTTCGTATTGATCAATTCGATCTCGATCTCCGGCACCTCGGTGAATTTCAGCACCGGATAAGTCTGCCAATCATACGAGGCGATGCCGTTGTCAAACCGGACTTGCTCCTTGAGCACCCAGCTCGCGGACTGGATGATCCCCCCTTCAAGTTGGTTGATCACTCCGTCGGGATTGACAACCAGGCCGGCGTCGGTTGCACACCACACGCGATGCAGGCGGATCTCTTCGTCAACAAAGAGCTCGACGACAACGGCGGAATAGGCGGCGCGATTCTTGTATCTGGCAAAGGCGATGCCACGTCCTCGGCCCGTTCCACCGGTCGCGTCGGCGTTCCACTTCGCCATGGTGGCGACTTTTTCGATGACGGCGCGGGCGCGGGGATCAGCGGTGATCGAGAGGCGATATTGAACCGGATCCTTTCCCCCGCGTTCCGCCAGTTCGTCGATGCAGCATTCGAGCGCGAACACATTGGGCATTGCGCCAAGCCCGCGCAATGCCGAGGTGCGCACAGGTGATTCCGTGACCAGGTGATGGAGAACGCGTTTGGCGGGAATGTCGTAAAGCGGCTCGGCATTGCGGGTCGCGCCGCCGCCGTTCGCTTCGGGGACATCGTTCGGGGGCGGCTCCGGCGGGGGATTGGGCAAGGCGAGGGCACCCAGCAGATTTCCACCCGCCCCAGGACGCAGATTATGCGTCGGGCTCCAGATTTCCTGCGTCCAGTCGACTGGTTTTCCACCTTCGTCAAGTATCGCGCGCACCTTCACAATCATCGCCGGTGTCTTCGGCTCGTAGATAAATTCTTCCTCGCGGCGCCAGCGCACACGAATGGGCTGACCGGGCCTCTGCAGGGCGATAATCGCCGCATCGGCGGCAGCGTCGTCGGCCCCGTTGTGGCCGTAACAACCGGAGCCCTGCACGTGGTGCACAATGATCAAGGATGGGTCGAGTTCGAGGATTTTCGCCACGGCAGCCCGCAGCGGGTAGACGCCCTGGCAATGCGTCCAAACGGTCAACTTGCCGTTCCGGTAGAGGGCGAGCCCGCAGGACGGAGAGATCGAGGCATGAGCGAGATAGCCGCGCGTGTAGGTCCTTTCGAAGCGTTCCCGGCCTTGGGAATCCCCAGGCGCGGCCCCGAACGCGCGATCAACTGCGGGCCGTTGCAGCAGCCAGCTCGCCTCTTGTTGCGTCGGCGTCGGTGCCTCGACATTGTGCCAGACCACATGACCGACGGCAGCAGCAGTTGCCGCATCGACAGCAGTCTCATCGTTGCCGACGATGGCCAGAAAGTCGCCGTTGCGAACGAATTCGATCGGTCCCTTTGCGGCGCGGCGAATGGCCCTTTCATCGATCGAGGCAATGGCTGCACCCCGGTTGGGCTGACGGACAACGCGGGCGTGAATCGTTCCGTCGAGCTGTATGTCATGAATGAAAATGCTGTCGCCGAACACTTTTCCCGGCAGATCAAGGCGACGGCTACTGGTGCCGACGCTTTTCAGATCCGCGACTGCCTTGCGCGCGGCAACCCCGGTTGCCCTGCATGTGAGGTCGATCGCGCTCGACAATGTCCAGTAGTCCTGCCCCGTCGATGCGCCGTTGCGATGAAAGCGGCCATCGCGAATGGATAGTTCATTGCCCTTGCAGCCCAGTACCTTTCCGGCCTGTTCAAGGAACAGTGCGCGAACCTCGGCGCAGGCCTGCCGCAAGGCTACGCCGCCGAACTGAATCGATTGGCTGCCCGCCGTATAGCCCTCATTTGGTGCTTTCTCGGTGTCGCCGGAGCGGACTGTGATTCGCTCCATGGCGACGTCAAGTTCGTCGGACGCAATTTGCGCCATCGCAGTAAGCACGCCCTGACCAAGTTCGACCCGGCCGGTGAGAATCGTCACCTTTCCGGGCGATGGGAAAGCGACCCAGCGGTCGAGATTGGGATTGTCGTTGAGCGGTCCCGGAAGAGAAGCATTCATCGTTCCGCTCCCGCGCGCATGACGGCCGCAGCCTTTTCCACTGCGCGCAGAATGCGGTTATGAGAGCCGCATCGGCAGATGTTGCTATCGAGCGCCTGCGCAATTTCCGCCCGCGACGGCTTCGGATTCTTGTCCAGCAGAGCCTTGGCCGAAATCAGGATGCCGGCGAGGCAATATCCGCATTGACCGGCCTGTTCGTCGAGAAAGGCTTGTTGCAGTGGATGAGGGTGGGAGGCATCGCCAAGGCCTTCAACAGTGACGATCTTTTTTCCGGCGACGCTCGAGACAGGCTTGGTGCAGCATTTTTCCGGAGCGCCGTCGATCAGCACCATGCAGCAGCCGCACTGCTCAAGACCGCAGCCGAAGCGCGTCCCTTTCAGTCCGAGCGAGTTTCGTAATACGTCGAGGAGAGGGGTCTCTTCATTGTCGAGCGATACGCTGACAGCGCTGCCGTTGACAGAAAACTCGAATTTTCTTGACACACATACTCCTCAGAAACCGAATTGTTCGCGCAGAATACGTTCATCAAGATTGTGACCCGGGTCGAAAAGCATGTTGATCGAGATATTGTGGTCCATGGCAATGTCAGCGCTGTGCACCGAGCGGACTTCATCATGATCGGCGACCGCCGCGACTGATCGTTTGCCGGCATCCATCACTTCGATCGTGACTTTTGCCTTGTTCGGCAACAGCGCGCCACGCCAGCGGCGAGGCCGAAACGGGCTGATAGGGGTGAGAGCGAGCAGAGGTGCATTGATCGGAATGATCGGCCCCTGGACTGACAGATTGTAGGCGGTCGAGCCGGCCGGTGTTGCCACGAGCACGCCATCGGAGATGAGCTCGGAAAGCCTTTCCTGGCCGTCGATCAATATGCGCAGATGCGCCGCCTGCGCGCTCTGGCGAAACAACGAGACCTCGTTGATCGCTCGATGCTCGTGGACGCGCCCCTGCGCATCGCGGGCCCGCATGACCAGGGGGTGAATAACCGTGATATGCGCATTAGCGAGCCGCTCAGCCAGCTTTTCCTCGGAAAATTCGTTCATGAGGAACCCGACCGTGCCACGATGCATGCCGTAGATCGGCTTGCCGGAAGTCATGAACTTGTGCAGGGTTTGCAACATCAATCCGTCGCCGCCCAGCGCGACGATTACATCGGCTTTTGCCGGATCGGCATTGCCATAGCGTTTTTCGAGCCGCGCGCAGGCCTCGCGCGCTTCCGGCGTCTGGCTGGCGACCAGGGCAATGCGCTGAAAAGGCTTGAGCTGCTGGCTCATTCAAGGGACCTGCCAAATGGAAACTGCGGTGCTCGTCTATACGACTTGGCCATCGATTGTCGAGGCGGAGCGGGCAGGGAGGTCGATCGTGGAGCGGCGGCTCGCAGCCTGCGTCAATATCCTGCCGGGCATGATTTCGCACTACTGGTGGGAGGGAAAAATCGAGCGGGGCGAGGAGGTCGTCATGATCATCAAAAGCCGAGCTTCGATGGCCGAGCCGCTGAGAGAGACAGTTAAGCAACTCCACTCCTATACGACGCCAGCCTTCATGGTGTTGCCGGTGGAAAATGCCGATCCCGAATACCACGCCTGGATCGCGCGAGAGACGGCCGAATAGCATCATGCCCGGCGCTTGGCCGGGCATGATTCCTTAGATCGGTACGGTTGCTGGCTAGTACGTCGCCTTGCCGTCGATCACATCCTTAAGCTGGCGATACTCCTCGCAGCTCGTGTTGCCGCAGATCAGCTGGACCTTCTGCAGGTTGTCGAGCGCCTTCAGCCGATTACCTTGTTCCATGTGCCACATGCCGTAATAGGACCAGGTGCGCACATGGTTTGGATCGGCCTTGAGGGCGGCCTCGTACCAGATCTTGGATTGATCGTAGTCGCCCATCTTGCGGTTGGCATAGCCGATGTAATTGGCGACATCAGGGTGATCGTCACGGCCGAGCGCATGCATGGCGGCAATGCCCGCCTCGTACTGGCCGTCAAGAATGAGCTGGCGGGCTGCCCGGTAGTCGCGCAGGAATTTCTCCTGGGCTAGCTGCTGCCCCTGTTGCTCAATGACATTCTGGTCCTTTTTCTTCTTTTTCTTCTTGCCGTCGTCGGAGGGCGGTGGACTATCGGTGCCCATTGCGAACACTGTCACGGGCTTGATACTGACGGCGGTCACGAGCAAAGCAGCGGCAGCGAACACACCGGCGCGACGAAGGACTTGGGTCAAGGTCATGGCGGAAGCTCTCCTGCAAAGGGCCGACTAACCACGGCGGCGGATACGACAAAAACAATCTGCGGTTGGAGTCTAGTCCCCGCAACCGAGGAATAACACGATCGTGAAGCGGCGGTTTTGCCGGTAAGCCGCTTGACTAAGTCCAAGGTTCAAGGGAACATTTTATGGTGCTGGTTCCCCGGGTGAGTCCGGGGACGAAAGAGGGAACACGGACACTTCGAATTCGAGCACTACGAATTCGAAGAAGGCCGTGGCTGCCCCCGCAACTGTGAGCGGCGAGCCTAAGGTCCAACACGGCCACTGGGAAACTGGGAAGGCCGGACCAAAAAGGCGGAGACCCGCGAGCCAGGAGACCTGCCAGCACGGTCACCCAACCGGTGGACGGGGCGTCCATACGGAGCGGTCTTTCGCAGCGGTGACGGCAATGCCGGTGCGAAGGCCGTGAGAGCAAGTCTCCCGCGACATTCCGCACACAGACCCGCACCTCGTTTGCGGATCAGTGCGCTCTTCGCACCGGGCTTCGTCTTCACCCGATGCTTTCGCGTGTGCGAACGCAAACGAAGGAACGTGTGTCATGGGGAAGGGGCATATCGCCAAGCTTGCCGGTGCCGCGCTGGCGCTGGTCACATTCGCTGCATCTGGCAGTGCGCAAATTGTTTTGCCGCAAATTGATGTCAGTTGGACTCGCCTGAATAGTGGCATGGTCGGTACTTCGACCAGCATTATCAGCTCGCAGGATATAGAACGTTCACCGGCCCAGAACCTGCCGGACATCCTGTCGCAACAGACCGGCATACAAATCCAGCACCTGTTTAGTTCAACAAACGGCTCGCGTGACGCTGTCGATCTGCGCGGTTTCGGCGCTTTCGCGCAATCGAACGTCCTCATTCTTGTCAACGGCCGACGTTTTCAGGATTTCGATCTTCAGGGTTTCGATTTTTCGTCGATCCCGCTCAACAGTATCGAGAGAATAGAAATCACTCGCGGCAATAGCGGCACGGTCCTTTACGGTGATGGCGCAATCGGCGGCGTCATCAATATCGTGCTGAAGAAAGGATCTTCGACGGCTGCGTCCAATCGCGTCGAAGCGTTTGCTGGTTCGTTCGAGTACTGGGAAGGCCGCGCGTCGGCTGTTGCGACAAGCGGGCCATGGTCGATCGGTGCGTTCGGCAACGCCATCAGCTCCGCTGGCTATCGTGTCAACAGCGCTCTGCGTCAGCGCAATGTCAATTCGACATTGAACTATGCCACCGACAACCTGGGAGCATACCTTACGGTTGCCGGAGATCGTCAGTTTCAGGGCTTGCCAGCAGGGTTGAACAACTTGCCCGGCAACTTTCCCTATACTCTCGACACGCCATGGCAATCGAATACGCCTATCGACTGGGGCAAGAAACAGGGGATCAACTTCGCCACGGGATTCAATGCGACACTCAGCCCAGGAGTCGAACTGATTGTCGACGGCAGCGTCCGGCGCAAATTTCAGCAAGCGCAGTTCTTCAACTACCTCGACCCGGTCACCTTCCTGTACAATTTAAGCGCTGCGTCGCCGTTAAATTACGTCGACACTGTCATGACCACGTCCTCAGTGACGCCACGGGTTGACGTGACACATCGGTTATTTGGGCTGCCAAATCGACTGTTCGCGGGAGTCGATTTTTACAACACGCAATACGATTCGGACCGGCCCACGGCGCCGGGCTTGGTGCCCGTTCATAGATACGACATCCGGCAGACGACCCTGGGCTTTTACGCAATGAACACCACATCGGTGCGGCCGGACACCGATGTTTCCGTCGGCGGCCGTATCCAGCGCAACGCGGTGGACGCGCGCGACACCTACAGCGCGGTCAATGATCCCAATGCCGGATTTTACGCAAACAACCCGCAAATCCCGCCGTTTGACCAAAACGAATGGCAATGGGCGGCTCACGTTGGACTTGAGCATCGCATCAATTCCACGCTGGCTGTGTTTGCTCGCGCAGCCCGCGCATTTCGATTGCCCAACGCGGACGAGCGAGTCGGAGCCGGCGGGCCCTTTGTGTTCACCGTTCCAACATTCGATCTCAAAACGCAGACATCCTACGACGTCGAAGGCGGAGTTCGCGTCAATGTCGGGCCGTTCAGTCTTCAATCGAGCGTTTATTACATGCGACTAAATAACGAGATTCACTTCTTGCCCGCGGTTGGCGTCGACATCAATCTCGACCCCACGCGGCGCATCGGCTGGGAAACCAGCGCGCTGTATCAGATCAACAATTCGATGCGCGCCCGAGCCGGCGTTACCTACTTGGATGCCATATTCATCGAGGGTCCGTTGACGGGCAATCAGATCCCGCTCGTTTCACCTTGGTCCGGTTATGCGGGACTCACATGGGAGATCGTGCAGAAATTACTGACGCTCGATGTGACGAGCCGCCTCTATGGGCCACGCCGCATGGACAACGACCAGATAAATGTTCAGCCGCTCATCCCCGCGCAGGCGACAGTGGACGTTAAACTTGGGGGCCAATATGACCGTTTCTTTTGGTCTGCAGCCGTCCTCAATCTCTTTGACAAACATTACTTCGACTATGCCATCTCCAGTGGGGGAATTGCCGGCGGGCCATTCTTTCCTCCTGGCCTGCCGCCGACGATCGGATTGTTCAACGCCTTTCCACTGGCCGGGAGGACTTTTTTGCTGCAGGCGGGAGCGACGTTCTAGACCGGTGCCGGACAGAACTTTTCACAGCGGTTGCCACTCGACCGGCACGAGGTCGTAGCCGGTCGCGGTCTTGACCATGTGACCGCACGCGGGGAAGGGGAAATGGTAGCCTTGAACGAGCATGCGGTCGGCAACGACGCGATCGAGCATCTGACGCCGCGCGGCAACCGCCTGTGGCCCATCCATGTCGAATGTGGGCTGCCAGTCGGGATGGCGTGCAAAGAGATAAGGATTACGCACCGTATCGCTCATTGCCAGCATCGACTGATTGCCCGAATGGATAGCGAAAGCGGTATGCCCGGGCGTGTGGCCATAGGCTGGGACTGAAATGATCCCAGACGTCACTTCAGAACCGGGCTTGAACCGTCGTACTTCCGATGCGATGTCCTTGAAAATGCGGTGCGCGTTGAGGAAGTAGCGTTTCACAGTTCCTTCCGCCGGCGCCATGTTCGTATCGTTCATCCAGAAGTCCCACTCCGGCTCAGGCACAAGGATCTCCGCGTTGGGGAAGACCTTTGCGCCGTCTTTGGTCTTGATGCCGTCGATATGGTCGGGATGAAAATGCGAAATCAGAATCGTGTCGATGGCGCGCGGATCGATTCCAGCCGTCCTGAGGTTCTCGAGCATGCTGCCGGCGGTGTCAGCGACCTGACCGGCTGTCCCGGTGTCGATTAGCACCAGCTTCGAGCCTGTATTCACCAACAGGGCAGTGAAAGATATCGGCAAAACACTTGGCGGCAGGAATGCCGCGGCGAGTGCCTGGTTGACCTCGGCCACGCCGGCGTTGCGCACAAATTTGTCGTCGATCGGCAGATACCAGACGCCGTCGAACAGTGCGGTGAGTTGAAAATTGCCCAACTTGAGACGGTAGACGCCCGGGCCCTGTGTGCCGGCGAAGGGCGCGTTGGCTTCGGCCGGCATCGCAAATGCGGCGGCGGCAAAGGCGGATGAAGTCAGGAAGAAGCGGCGGGAAACTGGGCGCATGATCTCCGTCTCTCAGGTGAGCAAGGCGGATTTTCGGCACGCGTCTCGATCAGGAACACCGGAAGCGGACAATTATTCGTTACGTTCAGTTCTGGTCGGCCTTGATGTTGTTGTCCTTCACCACCTTGCCCCAGGTCTGCATCTGGTTGCTGAGAAAGGCGCGCTGAACCTCAGGGCCGCCGAGGGTCAACGAGACCTGCTGGGTTTCGACCAGCTGCTTTGCGATGCGCTCCTCGCGCAGGGTCGCCGCCATCTCGTTCCCGAAGCGCTCGATGACCGGCTTCGGCGTGCCGGCCGGCGCGTAGATGCCCCACCAGGCATAGGCTTCGAAACCCGGAAAGCTCTCAGCCACTGTCGGCACTTGCGCGATGAACTGATTGCGTTCTTTTCCGGTTTGCGCAATTGGACGAATTGTCTTTGCTTCCACCTGCGGCATCGACAGTGCTGTACTGCCTATGAGAAGTTCGACGTGGCCGGCGACCGCGTCGTTCATCGCCGGACCGCCGCCGCGATACGGCACATGTGTGAGCTTTACGCCGGCGCGCTGCGACAGCAGCGCCATCGCCAGGTGTCCAACGCTGCCGCTGCCGACCGAGCCATAACTGACCTTGCCTGGATTGTCCTTGGCGAAGGAGAGAACGTCAGCCAGCGTCTTGTACGGCTTGGCCGCCGCCGTGCTGATCATGTAGGGCGCGGTGCCGATCAACAGCACGGGGTCAAGATCCTTCTCGGTGTCGTAAGGCAAGCCAGGCAATACGAACGGATTCGCGGCGTGGTTGTCGAAGACCGCCAACCAGGTGTTGCCGTCGGGCGGTGATTTGACGACCGCGGCCGTGCCGACGCTGCCGGACGCGCCGGACCGGTTCTCGATGACGACCGTCGCGCCGAGGCGCTGCTGCATGCCCGGTTGAACCAGTCGCATGATTGCGTCGGTCGATCCTCCCGGTGGATACGCCACGACAATACGCAGCGGCCCCGATGGCCATGATTGGGAGCGCGCCACGCCCGGCGCCGCTAGAGGCGCGGCTAGGCCGGCAAGCACAAGTGTGCGGCGTGTGAGTGTCATGACTTCCTCCCGAAGATTATATTATGCGTGTCAGCATACATTTGTTCAGTGCGCAGCGCATGGCCCTCGCTGGTTGATCCGTCACCAGCTATGATTGTGGGCCGGAAGCGAGGATCGAGTGAAATGCCGAGTGGGGGAAAGCGAGCATTGACGCTGCTTGTGGTGTCTGCCGCGCTAGCGCTCGCTGGTTGCGCCACCGACATCGAGCCAAGCGCGTCCGAACTGAAGGCTCGCTGGGATGCGCAAAATGTTTACCCGCAAGGATATCGCCAAGACCTGCTGGCGTTCCTTCGCACCTACCTTAACGATCCAACGCAAATCCGTGGAGCGGCAGTCTCGCAACCGCAACTCAAGTATATCGGGCCCGGCGATCGATACGTCGCCTGCGTGCGTTATAATTCTCGGAACAGCGACGGCAAATATCAGGGCTCGAAAGACGGCGCCGCTGTCTATGTGGCCGGCAAGCTCGACCGGTTTTTCGACACGCCCAGGGATGTGCGAGAGCTTTGTAAGGAAGTGGCATTTGCGCCTTTCCCGGAGCTTGAGCGGCTCACGCGATAGCACGCAATAGTGCAACAGCCGCCGGGCTGATCAGCTCGGCGGCGCAATTTCAGACCAAGAAGCCGGTAGTCAGTAGTCAGCTCGGACGTCTCAGGTCACTTGACCTTGAGGTTCTCCGCGGACGTCTTCCCACGGTTCTCGACGAGTTCGTACTGAACGGTTTGTCCTTCGTTCAGGGTGCTAAGTCCGGCGCGTTCGACCGCCGAGATGTGTACGAACACATCCTTCCCGCCTTCTTGGGGCTGGATGAAGCCGTAGCCCTTCGTCGGATTGAACCACTTTACGGTGCCCTGAGGCATGCTAGATCTCCGAAGTATTACCAACGTCACAGTTTGCCACAGTCCTCAAGCTGCGAACAAGGTCCTCGCCCCCTCGAGAAGCAGTGAGTTTGGCGATATTTTTGTGACTATCGGCGGCCTAAATTCCGGTGCCGGGTGAAGGATTTGAAGCCCCGACCAACGGTTTACAAAACCTCAAAGGTCAATTGATACAGCGAGTCTTTTTGCCCGCATGTCGCAGTCATGTCGCAAGGAGACCTTGCCTAGCTCGAATGGCAGCTTCGATTTTCTCCATGTCGGCAACTTCGATGTCGTCAAACAAGTGGCTATAAAGATCGAACGTCATCCTCACTTAGGAATGACCATCACTGTCTGCAGGTTCTTGGGCGATCGCCCCAGACATTTGATGAGCAGCTGAAGATGCATGGAACCCGAATCGCGGTACCAAGGTAGGCTCGTGGTCGCCGTCCAAGCCTTCTACAGACAGGCATTGCTAACGATTGAGGCCAAGGGAATATCCTGCTTGCCCAATTTCGATTTGCGCGGCCCGAGATTGTTCCATCCATCGGCCCGCTGTCGGACGCGGATTGCCCCGGGTCAAGATCAACGCCCAGCCAAGGCAGCCCCTCAACTCACTGGCACGCATTTCCTGTAAAGATCGCAGTGATGAGAAGTGGCCGCCAACGTCCGGTAGCCTTTTCAGTGGACTACTTTGCCCGAAAATCGGGCCCCTAGCGGGCTGCGCTTGTGCGACACGATCCCGATCCACGAATCGGACCAGACGCCGCCCTTCGGCATAGTAATTCCGGCGAATCTCCAGTCGAGCCGCCCGCGTCGGTCAAGTTCGAGCCGGTAGCGCGTAAGGATCGCAACGAGCGCCACTTTTTTAATCAGTTCCGAACCAGGATCCGGGACAGCGTCGCGGGCCCGCGCTGAAGGATAGGTATTCGTAGGGCGATGGATTGATATTGAACCACCGCTCCGGGCGGAATCGCATTGGGGCATCGTAGATATCCGGCAACCGATGCGTCATATGAGGAAAAAAGACAATTCGATTTGACGGGTAAAGGTCGTAGCCAGCGATGTTGCATGGTGCAAATACCCGAAACAGAACTTCGGGTTCGGAGGAATCAACCGCAAAACTTCTTTCACGACAGCATCAAGCAGCCTTAGCGACGATAGGGTGGCATGATCGGCGTCATCGAGTGGCGGCGCCGCCAAAACCTCGTCTAGCAGGTCAGCCATGATGTCAGGGTGCAGCATGAGAAGCAGCGCCCATGGCCTCCCGCTGGGCAGCGCTCATAAGAGGCAAACCCGTAGAACACCATGTAGGCTAGGAATTCTTTCGGCGGTTGGTGGGTTCCCTTCGCCATCCGCCAAGTGCGCGAACGCCGCCACGAGATTCTTGTCGGGTGATCGGGCGTAACTTTCCACGATCCAATCGCGGATATACGCTTTCAGCCACCCAAACCTCCGCTGCTGGCCCCTGTGGCTTTTTACGCGATAGCTTTTTAAGGTTCGTGCTCATAGAAAGAAACGACAAAATCCGCAAGCTGCTGAAGGTGGGGGATCGTCAGTGAATTCCTTCCGAAGATTCGCCCGAATAATCGGTGCGCCAGGCATGGTGTTGAGCGTATCGCTTATGGTCGTCGGGGCGTTTGCGGCCTTCATTTACCGAGGTTGGGTAGATAATCAAGATATCATCGACAGTAGAGATCTGGTCCTGCAATCACGTTCGCAAGTTCGCGAACTCACCGCTCGGCTTGCCGATCAAACTTCGCAGCTAGCAGCGCTCCAGGCGAAGCTTGAGAGTGTTCAAGCCGCTTTAGATGCGATGATTCCCTCTCGAAACACTTACAATTTCAGCCCGAACCAATCCATGATTCTCGCTGAGGGTCGTTTGACAGTGGGGTTAGTTGGCCCGCCAATGAATGAGCGTGTCAACGTCAATATCAATGGCAAACAACATTCGGCGGGCGCGGGTGACGTCATCCACTTCGCGCTTGATCCGTCTACGGCGTGTCGGTTGCAAGTGCAAAAGTTTGACATGTTTCGGGCTACTCTCACTGCATCATGCGCAGCAACGAAGCCTCAGTGATAATGAGCTAAGAACAATGGGAGCCATTCTGGAGACGCTCGATGCCCGCTTTGTCCAGATCTATGAGACGGCGCGGGCCGAGCTGGTGGCGCATGAGCAACGCAGGGGTCTGATCGTCGTTCGGGACGATGTCATGCTGCTGTTCCGCAGCGACGAGCCGGTCAGGCAGTTCACCGGTCTCGAGCCGCCGCTCTACAACAAAATGAAGACGCTCGGCCATATTCCGCTCGCCATCTTCTGCCTGCTCCACGCCGTGAATGACGGGCCGTTGTCGCGGTCGCTAAAGGGACGGCTCGTCAGCTATCGGGCGCTGCTCGAGAACGCCGGGCGTGAGCTCGATACGAATGAGGAGGTCGAAGCCGGCATCCTGCCAAGGCCGGTCGCCATCCATGCGATGGCGACGGCGTTTCTCGGTTCGCTGCTCAAAGCCGGCACCACGTCGCGGCATGCGCTCCACGGCTTCACTCGCGGGGTGTGCGATGATGTCGATCTCGTGTTGGCGGTAGCGGCCAGAGCGCAGCTCGCAGCCTGCGAGTGCACGGTGAAGGAGATCCGCGCCCTGTTGTCGCCTGGGGAATGGACCGAATTGCGGGTGCTGATCCTCGGGCCCTATATGGCGAAGCAAGGCGAGATCTTCCTGCAATATTTCTCAAAGGAGCTCGGCACGCCAGTTTCAGGCGATCGCCGGCTCATCTATTTCGACGGCGACGACCTCAAGGCCGCCTATGAGCGGTTCGGTACGGCAACACTCGACGCCGAGGCGGCGCAGGCGATCTTCGGCAATCGCCGGCGTCTGCATCGCGACGTCCTCGCCGATGCGACGCGGGAATATCTGCGCTCCGGTCGTCAGGAATAACCCGGTAGACCTGTCCTCCCGCGCTTACGAGTGATCGAACGAGGCGATGTCCGCTAAGGCCATTAGCAGACATTGATTTGTGTAGCGTCAATGTCTGCTCCGGGGGGTAAAGCTGACATGATTTTCGGCTTTGAAACCAAACGACGGTACAGGACGTTAGGCACAGTCGGATCAGGATCGCAGCTGGTTGTGGGGGTTTTAAGATCCGTTAATCGGGAATGCTGCAACCGTGTTGCCTGCAATAATTGGGGTGGGCCTATTTTTTGCTTACCGCTGTGGCGGCGAGATACTCAACATTCCGGCCCGGGCTTGACGACTCCGACCGCGTAGGCACCTACGTTTTCTCTATTGTTATAGGTCTGCCTGTGATTGTCGTAGGGTTGGCATTGATTGCACGCTATGTCGTGGGTGGCACTTGATAATGGCTCGCGAGATACAAAAGAGCCGCAGCGGGTTTGCTCACTGCGGCTCAGTCAACATCAAGCGCTTCCGTCCACGAGTGGGGGCATTTTGGACAGTTCGGGTTTTTGATTTTCAGCCACGACTTCGACGGCCTCGACTTATATGGTGCGTCGAGCTTCTTTGAGACGATGCCCTCCAGGCCAAGCTCGCAGACGGCTTTGAACATCTCGCGCCGTCGACTTTGCTCGACATACTGAATGCCGCGCGTTCATCTGGCTACATTCACGAACTGTCTTTACTTCCGCTTTTGACCCAAAGCGGACATGTGCAGCGGAGCGACGAATACCTCCGCTGTGCTTTTGCCGATCTACTCGGCCTTGATTCCGGCGGTCTGAATGACCTTCGCCCATTTGGGGATATCGGTCTGGATGCGGCTCGAGAATTCTTCCGGCGTGCTGTCGATTG
>Ga0075435_100000960_pt1 | contig 18203 bp, 15 predicted proteins | sample RhiMethybrSRZTD4_FD_75302 | JGI IMG/M metagenome (GOLD analysis project Ga0075435, IMG submission 75302) | Populus rhizosphere microbial communities from Tennessee, USA - Rhizosphere MetaG P. TD hybrid SRZTD4 | ecosystem: Host-associated > Plants > Roots > Rhizosphere > Soil | place: USA...
GGGGGCTGGGGCTGGGGGCTGGCTGGTACATGTAGGACGACGCTGTTAGCGTCGCCTAGGGAGACGAGAGCCGTGCATTTCATTACTGGGAAGCACCTGCCGCGCCGGACCTTCCTCAAGGCCGCCGGCGCGACCGTCGCGCTGCCGTTCCTCGAATCGATGGTGCCTGCCGGCGCGTTTCGCGTAAAGGCCGCCGCGGCCGATCGCACGCGGCTCGTCTGCGTCGAGGAAGTGCACGGCCTTGCCGGCTGCAACAACTGGGGCGCCACCAAGTTCCTCTACGCGCCCGAAACGACCGGTGCCGATTTCAAACTGGTCGCCGACAACCCGCTCAGCACGATCGAAGCGTACCGCGACTACATGACGATCGTCAGCAACACCGACTGCCGCAACGCGGAGGCGCTGACCTTGCCGGAAATCGGCGGCGACCACTTCCGATCGAGCGCGGTGTTCCTCACGCAGTCGCACCCGAAACAGACACAGGGTTCCGACATCTGGGCGGGCACGTCGCTCGACCAGATCTACGCGAAGAAATCCGGCCAGTCGACGCCGATGCCGTCGATGCAGTTCTGCATCGAGAATCTCGATCAGGCCGGCGGCTGCACCTACAACTACTCGTGCGCCTACACCGACTCGATCAGCTGGGCGTCGCCGAATGAACCGCTGCCGATGATCCGCGACCCGCGGGTCGCCTTCGACATGCTGTTCGGCGCCGGCGCCACCGCCGAGGATCGCGCCGCGCGGCGGGCGACGCGGAAGAGCGTGCTCGACTGGATCAGCGGGGAAGTCGAACGGACGCGCCGTCAACTCGGCGCGGCCGACCGCAACCGCCTCGATCGGTACCTCGACAACGTCCGCGAGATCGAACGGCGCATCCAGGCGGTCGAGGCGCAGAACCGCAGCGGCGAAGCGCGACAGTTGCCCGACGCGCCGGCCGGCGTGCCCGATTCATTCTCCGAACACATGCGCCTGCTGTTCGATCTGCAGGTCCTCGCGCTCGAGACCGACATGACCCGGATCATCTCGTTCAAGACCGGCCGCGACGCGCAGAACCGCGTCTTCCCGGAAAGCGGATCGACCCAGCCGTTCCATCCCGCCTCCCATCATGGCAATCGCGAAGACCGGATCATGGAGTTCAACAAGATCACGAAGTACCGCGTCAGTCAGATGGCCTACTTCCTCGAGAAGATGAAGAGCACGCACGTCGAGGATGGAACCTTGCTCGACAAGACGCTGATCATCTGGGGATCGCCGATGGCCGACCCGAACATCCACAACCATCGCCGTTGCCCGCTCGTCCTGCTCGGCCGCGCCAACGGCGCGCTCAAGGGCAACCTGCACGTGAAAGCCGCGGACGGCACGCCGATGGCGAACGTGATGCTGACGCTGCTGCACGACCTCGGCGTCGACGACATGAAGACGTTCGGCGACAGCACCGGCGAGTTCAACTTCACCGCGCCGGCGACGACCACTGTCGCGTAGGTAGATGGAGCGCGAAGGCTGTAGCCGAGCGATCGCTCGCCTGAAGGCTTCGCGCTCCTCTGATCGTGCTTCGAGGATCCATATGAAACGCTGGTTCGGCCTGACCTTCTCAGTCGCGTTGCTGACGACCGCCTGGTTGGCGGCGGCGCCGTCGGGGACGCCGGTCGCCGACGCGGCGATGCGCGGCGATCGCGATGCGGTGCGGACGCTTTTGAAGCAGGGCGCCGACGTCGGCGCGGCGCACGGCGACGGCATGACGGCGCTGCACTGGGCCGCAGACCGCGGCGACGCCGACCTCGTGGAGATGCTCGTGTACGCTGGCGCGAACCTCGGCGCGGTGACTCGCATCGGTCAGTACACGCCGCTGCATCTCGCCGCCAAGGCCGCCAACGCCGCCGTCGTCGACGCGCTGCTGAAAGCCGGCGCGAGCGTGTCCGCGAAGACCTCGCCGAGCGGCGTCACGGCGCTGCACCTCGCGGCCGCGTCAGGCAATGCGGCGATCGTCAGGACGCTGATCGAACACGGCGCCGACGTGAACGCGAAGGAAGCGGAATGGGGTCAGACGCCGCTCGTCTTCGCCGCATCGCTCGACCGGCCGGACGCGATTCGTGCGCTGCTCGCCGGGCACGCCGATCCGGCCATCACCACGAAGACGATCGACGTCGCCCACGAAACCCAGATGGATCGCGCCGCGGCGGCCTTGCAGCGGAGGGTGCTCGAGGCCTCGGTGCCCAAAGGGCAGCAGCCCACGGCCAGCCAGGTGCAGGCGGCGATCGAGGCGGCGCGACGGCTGTATGCGAGCGGCGTTGTCCCGCCGCCCGAGCCGGGTGGCCGCGGCGGACGCGGCGGCGACGATGCGCCGAACTTCAATCCCGAGGAGATCAACCCGCCGGTGTCGAGCAAGGGCGGCATGACGGCGCTGCTCCATGCGGCGCGGCAGGGTTACATCGATGCCGCCGAAGCGCTGCTCGACGGCGGCGCCGCGATCGATCAGCTGAGCGCTGGCGAGGCCACGTCGCCGCTGCTGGTCGCGGTGATCAACGGTCAGTTCGACATGGCGATGTTCCTGATCAAGAAGGGCGCGAACCCGAACATCGCCGCCGGCAGCAACGGCGCGACGCCGCTGTGGGCGGCCATCAACACGCAGTGGCAGCCGCGCACCCGTTTCCCGCAGCCGCAGGAGATGGAGCAGCAGAAGGCGACCTATCTCGACGTGATGAAGGCGCTGCTCGATGTCGGCGCCGATCCCGACGCGCGACTCAAAACGCACCCGTGGTACCTGGTCTACAGCGGCTGCGGTAATCGCAACTGCGGGCTGGCCGACACCTCAGGCTCGACAGCATTCTGGCGCGCCGCCTACGCGACCGACCTCGAGGCGATGAAGTTGCTGGCTGCCTACGGCGCCGACCCGAACATTCCGACGGTTGCGCCACCGCAGCCGGTGCGGCGCGGCGGCGGCCCGCCGTCAGCCAACGCCGGACGCGACGGTGGCGGGGCCACGGCAGCCTCCGCGCTGCCGCTGCCCGGGCAGTTGGCGCCGGTGCCCGGCGCGGGTGGCGCGATCATGCCGACGGCCGAGGCCGGCAAGCCGAAGTTCGACGCGCCGCCAGTGCCGGCCGGTGGGCCGGGCGCGCTGGCGATCCATGCCGCCGCCGGGCTCGAGTACGGTGAAGGCTTCGCCGGAAACGCGCATCGCCATGCGCCCGATGCGTGGATGAAGGTGGTCAAGTACCTCGTCGAAGAGCTGCACGTCGACGTCAACGCCCGCGACAACGACGGCTACACGCCGCTGCATCACGCGGCCGCGCGCGGCGACAACGAGATGATCGAATATCTCGTCGCGCATGGCGCCGACGTCACCGCCGTCGCACGCAGCGGCCAGACCACCGCCGACATGGCGAACGGCCCGGTGCAGCGCATCTCGCCCTTCCCGGCGACCGTGGCGCTGCTCGAGAAGCTCGGCTCGAAGAACAGTCACAAATGCGTCTCCTGCTGATTAGCCGGGGGTTACCGACATGGAACAAGTGATTGACGGTCTATTGCGGGATTTCGAGCGTGGCAGGATGTCGCGCCGACAGTTGATTCAAAGCCTCGCGCTCGCCGCCGCGGCGGCCGCGCCCGGTGGGACGCTGTTGGCGCAGGGCGCACAGAAGGCGCCGTCGATGATTCCGGCAGCCAAGGATGCGGCGCCGTGGAAAACCGTGTGGCTCGATCACATCTCGTACGCGGTGTCGGACTATCGCCGAAGCGCCGCGTTCTATCGCGATCTGATGGGATGGGAAATCAAGAACGACGAAGGGTCGCGACAGGCGACGCTGAAGATCGGCGACATCGGCGAGATCATCATTCGTAACAATCGGCAGGGCGGAGATGCCGCTCCCGCGACGGCGAGCACCAGCGGTTCGACACCGGCCGCCAACGCAGCGACGGCGAACACTGGTGGCGCGGGCGGACAGCGCGGCAACGCGCAGCCGCGGCCGCCGCTCACCGGCGTCATCAATCACGTCTCGTGGGGCGTCTCGCCATGGGACACCGACAAGGTGAAAGCGGAACTCGAACGCCGCGGCCTCAACCCGCGTCCCGACATGGTCGGCCAGAACTTCAAAAGCTTTCACGTGTTCGATCCCGACGGGTGGGACCTGCAGATCAGCAACCAGACGCGCGAGAATCACAACAGCTCTGCTGACTAAACCCCAACGGCGTACTTAAACGCAGAGATCGCAAAGACCGCAAAGTCGCCTTTTGCTCGATGAGGAGGAATCTTTGCGCTCTTTGCGGCCTCTGCGTTTAAGGGCGCGCTGGGGTCTGTGAGCGCGTGTTAGATTCGCTGGATGTCAAAATCCCACGCTGGTTTCACATCGATAACGCTCGCAGCTGTGCTTTTCGTAACGACGACCGCGTCGGCCCAGGGCGCGCACGGTAAGGCGCAGGACGATCGCGATATGGCGGAGCTCGCCTCGTACAAGCTGACGACGGCGACGCTGCAGAAGTTGGTCGTCGCCGCGCAGGCATTCGGTCAGGCGATTCAGAACGATCCGCAATTCAAGCGCTACGCGGCCGCCGAGAAGGAGCTGAAAGCCTTGCAGGCCAAGGAGGAACCGAGCGAGGCCGACGAAAAGCGCATCGAAGCGCTCGAGCGCGAGCTCGAGAACTCGAAGCTCGAGTCGACAGAGCACGCCAACGGTAACGATTCGCTCGCCGACATGGAGCGATCCATCACCTCGATCCCGCATATGTCCGAGGCGCTCACCAAGGCCGGCCTGTCGCCGCGCGAATACGCGAAATTCAGCCTGGCGATGCTGCAGGCCGGCATGGTCGCAGCCATGAAGAAGTCAGGGACGATCAAGACGATCCCGACGGACACGGGCGTCTCGCCGGAAAACGTCCAGTTCATGATCGACCACGAAAAAGAAATCACCGACCTGACGCGCCAGATGCAGACGCTCGGGAAATAGCGCGAACGAAACGCGAACGGCAGAAGTCCCGCAAACGGCGGAGTTCTTTGTCCGCGGTTTTCCGGGACTTCCGCGGCTGCGTCGTTCGGACTGCTGGATCCCGGCGCGTCCTGCCGAGCCGGGGAGGGCGGCGGCGCCTGTGCACGCGGCTGCAACCCCCGGGACGCGGCCGGCGAAATCTGCCGCAAAAGCGCCTCAGCGGGTGTAGTATTCCCGCATTCGTAATACCCGCTTCCGCTGATAGTTTGAGGGAGGAACGCATGTCGAACGACGGCTTCAATCGCCGGGCATTCTTGAGAAACGCCGGACTGACCGCGCTCGCCGGCGCGGTTGCACCGGGCACTTCGTTTGCGTCATCAATCGGCGAAGCCGCGTTCGCCGCGACCGACGGCAAGTTCGACTTCGACACGCCGTACAACCGGTTCGGCACCGACAGCGTCAAGTACGACCAGCAGATCAGAATCTTCGGCAAGGATAGCGTTCAGGTCGGCATGGGCATCGCCGACATGGACTTCAAGGTCGCGCCGTCGATCACCAAGGCGCTGATGGAACGCATCCAGCACGAGAACTGGGGCTATCTCGACATGGGTGGCGTGCTCGCCACCTCGATGAACGAGCACATCGTCTCGTGGAACAAGAAGCGCTACGGCCTCACCGTCAATCCCGAGTCGGTCGTGATGACGACGGGCGTGCATCCGGGCATCGTCGCCACGCTGCGCGCGTTCTGTCCGATCGGCAGCAAGGTGCTGCTCAACACGCCGACCTACAACGGCTTCTACGGCGATCTCACGGCGACCAAAACGGTGGCCGAAGAAGTCCCGATGCGGCTGGCCAACGGCCGCTACTCGATCGACTTTGACGAGTTCGAGCAGCACATCAGCGGCGACACGAACGCGTACATTCTCTGCAACCCGCAGAACCCGACCGGGAACACCTGGTCACAGGAAGATCTCCTGAAGCTCGGCGAGATTTGCCTGAAGCATCGCGTCGTCGTCCTCGCCGACGAGATCCACTGCGACTTCGTCCAGAAGGGGCAGAAGTACACGCCGTTCGCGAGCCTGCCCGACAAGGCGATCGTGAACAACAGCGTCACCTTCAAGGCCGGGAGCAAGTCGTTCGGCCTCGCGGCGATGAAGTGCGCGTGGTTCTTCTCGACCAACCCATCGTTCATGGAGCGCATCAAGCCGTACAACCGCGCCGACCTGACGACGCTCGGCCTCGTCTCCAGCCATGCGGCGTACACCGGCGGCGAGGACTGGCTGAACCAGTGCGTCGAGTACATCGACGGCAACCACGATTACGCCGTGTCGTTCATCAAGGCGAATATCCCGTCAATCAAGGTAGCGAAGCCGCAGGGCACCTACCTGGCGTGGCTCGACGTCACCGAAGTCGCCGAGCGCATCGGCGCGAAGCAGATGGCCGAGGAGGCGAGCAAGAAGCAGAAGCCCGGCGCCAAGCCATTGGCGGCGGCGCAGATGGTGGAGCGCTACTTCGTCCGCCACGCGAAGGTGGCGATGAACGCGGGGAACTCGTACGGCCTGGGCGGCGAGAACCACATGCGGATGAACATCGCGACCTCGCGCAAGACGCTCGAAGTCGCGCTGACGAATCTGGCGAACGCGCTCAAGAACCCGTCGCCGGATCGCACGCTGATCGACTGACGCTGAAGGGGCTCGGGGCTCGGGGCTTGCTGCCTCGAGCCTCGCGGCCCCGCAGCTGGCCCCCAGCGCCCAGCCCCGACAGATTACTTCGTCCCGCCAGCCGGTCCCGGATTGATCGGAATCATGATGTGCGCGCCGGGCGTTCCGGGCAGCATCAGCCACGGTTTGCCGTTGCCCTTGAGCGCCGCGTCGCGCTGGCTCTCGGTGGAGACGCCGACCGAGTCGGGCGTCGCGTTCGGCACCGAGATCACCCACAGCAGCTTGATTCGGCCCGGATCGTCCGAATAGCGATACGACATCGTCCCGAACGGCGGCGCCTTCAGCCGTCCGTCCTTGGTCGCCGCCTGGATCTCCTTGGTGACGTCCTCGTCGGACTTGCCCTGCGCGTGCAGCTTCGCTTCCATGTCGCGGCGCGGCGACATCACCTTGTTGTAGCAGCGCACGAAGCCGTCTTTCGCCTTCGGCTGGCACTCGATGAAGTTCGTTCCCTGGCGCAGCACCATGCGCTCGCCGGTCTTCTCGTCGTAGCTGACTACCGTGGCGCCGGCCTTGAGGTCCTCGGGCAGCGGCTTCACCGCCTCTGCGATCTTCTCGTCCTTCGACTGCGCCGGCTGCGCATGCGCGACGCCGAACGAGGCGGCAACCACGAGCGCCGCGCCCACACCAATCACGATCCTCATGAACTCCTCCAGTGATGAATGGCGATCAACCCGCGTAGATGAGCGTGTAGCCGCGTTCCTGCGCCCGGTTCACCGCGACGACGCCCGCCGGCACGATGTGGCTGTTCGGGATCAGGTTCGCCGCGAAGTCCTTGTAGATCGCATCGGCCTCGCCGCCGCCGGCTGCTGCGAGCTGGGTGGCGGCGAAGTGCATCGCCATGTCGCAGACGGCGAACTGGGTGCCGCGCTTGACCAGAGCGTCGATGGTGTTGCCGAGGTTCGGCAAGGTCAGCCCGTAGGCCGCCGAGTTGTAGAGATTCGTGGCCGGCGCCTCCTTGCTCTTCGGATCCTTGAAGTTGATCATCCCCGCCATGCCTTTGCCGTACTTGGCCCACATGGCGTCGGTGAACGCGAAGGGCGTCGCGAAGTGGCGCATGACCACGATGATCGCCAGGTCGTTCTCGCCGAGCGCGTAGCCGGCCTTGTTCGCCGCGTACAGGTTGCTGGCAAAGAGCACCGCCTCGCCGGCGCCGTTCGCGGTGACGCCGTCGACGACCATCCGGTGTTTCCCGGGAAGTTTGTCCATCCAGTCGTCGCCGTCGTGGCGGGCCGACTGAAACCGTCCCGCGGCCGGCGTCTGGGCACTGGCGCCGACGGCACTGGCTCCCGCGGCCGCGGCGGCCGCGCCCAGTCCAGTGATGAACCTACGGCGATTCGACTTCTTCTGTGTCATATGTCCTCGCTGTGGGTAGCGTGAAGGATCCTAGACCATTTCGCCGCCCCGGCGGGAGATGTTCTTACTTCGGCGGGAGGCGGCGAGAACCTGTTTCGGGGAGTCGGACGGCAGGGAGCAGGGCGTCGGCAGGCCGATGGAGCGCGAAGGCTTCAGCCGAGCGGTCGCTCGCCTAAAGGCTTCGCGCTCCGTGCCGACGCGCAGTTTACGAGCTCTTGTGGCTGTTGCGGCCGCCCTTGCGCATGGGCTCGTGGTCTTCCGGTTTGCCGTAGCCGCCGCCGCCAGGTTTCTCGCCGCCGCCGTGCACCTTGTTCACCGTCGCCCACGCGCGGCGCTCGGCTTCGTCCTTCGAAACGCCGCGCTCCTCGTAGCCTTCCTCGATGTGCTCGACCTGTCGTTTTTCCTTGTCGGTGTACTTGTTCTTGTCTCCTCGTGGCATGACAACCTCCCGATCAGAATTTCAGGAGCAACGTCAGGGCCAATACGTCGAACCGCTCAGTTCGTTGCGGCCGGGAAACGGACGCGGTATCCCAGACCCAGTTCCATAAAGTTTGCTTTGCGTCCTTTCACCGTCCGCACCGCGAACGTGGTCCAGAAGTGATCAGACAGGCGGAATCGCGCGCCATACCGTTCGTACAGGCGCGGCACCTCAGGGTTGTCGACGTCGCGGGACACTGTATAGCCGACGTCGACCAGTATGCTGAGGCGCGCCAGCAGGTGTTCGTACCCGCCGTAGACGCCGACGGTCATTCGCCGACTGGCCGGCGCACGCGATTCGATTTCGCGGCCGTTCACGACATCCACTCGCGCCGCGGCCGCTCCGTCGTAGGTGACGTCCAGGCCGGCGCCGGCGCTTCCGAAGCGATAAAAGTGCCGCCGCATGGCCGTCGAGACGTTGAGCGCGCCGAAACTGCGCCGCCGATCGCCGTCGACGATCGTACCGTCGCCGGCCGCGACGACGTTCTTGCTGCTACCGGCGACGCCGGCGAGGAGTTCCCAGGCCGGCGCGAACGGCGGCAGTTCGTCCGCGTACGCGCGCCTGGATGCCGCGCGCGGCGAGAAGTCGTAGCGAACCCCCGCCTGCGGCCCGATGATCGCGAGGCCGAGATTTGGCTGCCTGGTCGCGCCGTTCGACCAGTGCGTCGCGCTCAGCCCGCCGTACAGGCTGGCGCGCTCGCCCGCGAGGTAGTGCAGCAGCACCGCGCCGTTGACGTGATACGCGGCCGACGATCCAAGCGCCGTGTTGGTCGGATTGGTCGCCGCGTCGTACGCCTTCCAGTTCCAGGCGACGCCGAGACCGACGTCGGCCGACAGTAGCGCGCGCGCGGCGACGGGAAACGGCCATGAAAAGAATCCGTAAAGCGCGATCGGCCGTCCAAGCTCGCGTTGATGATCGAAGCGGGCGGTGTAGACGCCGAGGCCATACGCCGGATTGTTGTAAACGCGGTGCCAGCCGGCGGCGCCGCCGGTCTGTCGGCCCACCTCGATTGACACGGCCTGCGCACCGTCGCCGCCGGACTCGAACGGGCTCGCGGCAACGACGCGCGATGGCGACACCGAGACGCGCGTGAACCACGAATCGGCTGGGGCTGCACCAGTCGGTCGGGCGTCAGCGGCCGGTGCGTCGGGCGACTGCGCCCGCAACACCGCCGGCAGCGCGATCACGATCGCACACGCGAGGATATGCCGACGAATCGCCGTCATCCGATCAGACCGGATACGTAGTAATCTGCCGACCCCGTACCAACGAACAGGAGGAACCTTGACTGCATCACGCGTCACGCGCATCGCCGCCGCCGCGGCCCTGTCGGCGTCGTTCGCCGCACCGGCGACCAGCCAGACCAACAACGCCAGCAAGCCCACGTGGTGGGCGAAGTATGAATACCTCGTCGCCAACGGCGCCGACACGTGCACCGGGCAAACCTCGGTCAATGTCGGCCCGAACGTCGACGTGTCGAACGAATGCGGACCGCAGAGCGAGACCTACGTCACCGTCAACCCGGCGCGTCCGCGCGTTCTCGCCGGCGGCTCGAACGAGATCTTCCGCTTGCCGATGCGCGGCTACTTCTCGAGCGACGGCGGCGCGAGCTGGGGCGGCGTCGATCTGCCGCTGCCGCCGGCGAAGGGCAATGGCGTCAATTTCGGATCGGACCCGACGCTCGCGTTCGATTCGAGCGGGAACGTCTACTACGGCTACATTGTCGTGTACGTCGGCAACGGCAACGGGATCAACGGCACCGCGATGGCCGTCGCACGCTCGACCGACGGCGGCCGCACCTACCCGCAGTTCACCGTGTTCTCGCTCGAAGGCGGCACCAATCACTTCAACGACAAGCCGATGATCGCAGCCGACACCAACCCGGCCAGTCCGTTCCGCGACTCCGTCTACGCGGCCTGGGATGCGGCTTCCGGGGGTTCCCCCGGCGGCGGCGTCCGCTTTGCGCGTTCCACCGATCACGGTAAGACATTCACCATCGTGCGGGTCGACGACCCGCGCGGCCAGGGGCGGGCGATCGGCGCGATTCCGTTCGTCGGACCGAACGGCGAAGTCTACGCCGCGTGGAACGACTTCGCGGCGAACACGATCGCCTTCAATCGATCCTTCGACGGCGGCGCGACGTGGGGAACGCCCCAGGTGATTGCGGCGAAGCGGCTGCCATTCGACATCGCCGTTCCGGCCGAATTCAGCCGCGGCGCGCTGGTCTATCCGGCATGCGACACCGATCGATCGGCCGGCCTGCATCACGGGCGGCTCTACTGCTCGTGGATGGACCTCGCCTCGTCGGGGAACACCGACATCTTCGTGTCGTACTCCGACGATGGCGGCAGCACCTGGTCCGCGGCGCGGCCGGTGACCGATCGGTTGCCGAACGTCGATCGCTTCAATCACTGGATGTCGATCGATCCGGTCACCGGCGACGCCAACGTGTCGTTCTACGACACGCGCAACGACACCACTGGGTCGCGCTTCATGACCGACATCTATTTCACCCAGCTCGCCGGCGGCAGCGGCGCGTGGTTGTCGCCGAACGTGAGGGTTTCGGACGTCAGCTCGAACGAGCACGATTGTAATGGGCAGTTCCCGTGCCCGGCGATCAACTACGGGAACCAGACCGGCGATTATGCCGGCCTCGTGTCCTACGGCGGTGTCTCGCATCCGTTCTGGACCGACAGTCGGAACCAGCTCGATCCGTTTGCCGGCTGCCGAACGGGGCTGGCGATGGAGGAAGTGTTCACCGCGACGGTGACGAACAAACGCTGAGTGGGGATCAAGCCGATCCCGTAGCGCAGCCCTTTAGGGCTGCCGTGGGTGGTCGGCAGGCCTGAAGGCCTGCGCTACAGGGACGACGAACAGGGCGCTACTGAACCGGCGTGGCGGACGCCGGGAAGACATTGGTCAGCGTCGCGCCGGACAGCTCCTGGTAAATCGTCCCGCGCTGATCCATGGCGAACGAGCGCTGGCCCGTCGATCCCACTGTCACCGGGTGCGCCTCCGTGAAGTAGGTCGAGATGACATCGGCCGATGGCGAATTGCAGACGGTCGCTGCGGAGGCGACGACCGACGCCACCGTGCCCGCTCCGACGTTCAACACGTACCCACTCTTGACGACGCCGTTGACCGCGATGTCGGGGCTGACGAACGCCGCGCCGCCCGCAGGGGCGATCGCAAGGTCCTCGAGCGACTGCGCGTAGCCGCCGTGCGCGCAGCTGGACGCGTAGGTCGCCTGGCCGCTGTAAATCGCGCGGAGCGAGGCGATCGCCGACGCTTCGTTGCCGGCGACGCGCGCCCGCAGCAGTTCGGGAGTGGCAATCGCGGCGACGATGCCGATGATCGCGACTGCGACGAGAAGCTCGACGAGCGTGAATCCGTGTTCTTGTCGTGGAGTCATATCCCGACCGTAATTGTCGGCTGGAATACCACCAGATTCAAGACCTGGATCTGTAACCTCGCAGCCGCGTGCAGCGATGCGCAAAGCGGAAGGTTCCGGTAGTGTCCGGCTTCCGCCTTCGCAAGACGCTTCGGCGGACCGCCATAGCCTCGGCGACGGCGTTTAGCCGACCGTGACCGGTTACGAGGAACGGTGGAAGCGTGCGACGAGGACCGCCTTCCCGAGCACGTGCCCGTCCATCGCGTTGACGACGGCGGTGCGGGTCGCGGCGGCCTCTTGCGGTGTACCCTGCGGCACCTCCAGCTTGGTGTCGAGCGCGTAGAGTTCGAACGTGTAGTGGTGGTACGGCCCGGGCGGCGCACCAGGACCCATGTAGGCGTTCGCTCTGAGACTGACCTGCCGGCTGCCGTCGGGCAGCTCGCCCTGCGCAACGCCTTCGGCCAGGCCGGTCGACGTGCCGGGGATGTTCCAGATCAACCAGTGCGTGATGTCCATCTTCGAGCCTTTGTTCAGCACCGGCTCGGGGTCGTGCATCAGCAGCACGAAACTCTGCGTGCCCGGCGGCACCTGCGACCACGAGAGCGCCGGCGAGACGGCCGACGGGCCCGCCGCCTGCGTGAACTTGTCGGGAATGACGCCGCCGTCTTCCCACGCGGTGGTCGTCATCAACAGCGGCGGGGTCGCCGGGCCGCGGCCGCCGCCCGCACCGCGCTGACCGGGAGGGGGAGGCTGCTGCGCGGTCTGTGCGAGCGTGGACATCGCGGTCGCGACGACGAGCGCTGCGGTTGCAAGATGTCCCGTATGAATGCGATCGCGTCTCAGCATGTGGTCTCCTTCGCGCGACATCCTACCGCGAATCTCTACACGTCGTGTCCACACGATCGGTCCGGCTCCCGCGACCGGTCCGGCTAACCGCCGTCGCCAAGGCCATGGCGGTCCGCCGAAGCGTTCCGCGAAGGCGGAAGCCGGACACTACGTGTGGTAACTACGTATACTTGGCGACGGTCCTTGGCAGAACAGCCTCTCGACGATCTTCTCGGCCGCCTCGAGCGTGAACGATTGCACGCCGATCGGATGTACAACGACGCGTTGACGAGGGTCGATGCGGCGATCCAGACGGCGCCGAATCTTCCGGACCAGCCGCGGCGCTACGACGAGGAGCGGCTCCGTGAACTGAACGACGGGTGGAACATTCTCCGCGAGGGAGCGCCGCAGGTCGATCGAACGATCAAAGGGCGTCTTCGCGCGTTCATCTGGCGTGTCGTCGGACCGCCGCTCCAGGCACAGGAGCGGTTCAACGCCGGGCTGGTCGACCATCTGAACCGCAACGTTGCCGCGCACCACGAGATCCAGCACGCGACGGCGACCTTGCTCGAGACTGCGCGACGCGAGTTCGATGCGCTCGCCCGCTTCGAGTCGCTGCTCGTCCAATACCTGCAGACCGTCACGCAGTACCTCGATACCCGCGTACGGCGCGCCGGCGGCGACGAGCTGCGCGATCGCCTGGCCCTCGCCGAACAGCGGATTCTCGCCGTGAAACGCGACCTCGAAAGCGGGGCAGCGCGTGCTCACGATTCGCCGCCGCCGCGGGACCACAGCGCGCCGGCGCCGGCATCCGCCGTACTCGCCACCGATCCCGCGCCGTTCGGCACACGTGTCGACGCGCTCACCTACGTCGGCTTCGAGGATCGATTTCGTGGATCGCAGGACACGATTCGCGCGCGGCTGGACGACTACGTGCCGATCTTCGCCGGCGCGTCGGACGTCGTCGATGTCGGCTGCGGCCGCGGCGAACTGCTCGGCCTGTTCCAGCAGCATGGCATCCGCGCCCGCGGCGTCGACACGAACGATGCGATGGTGGAGTTGTGCCGCGCGCGCGGCTTCGACGTCGAGCGTGATGATGCGCTGCACTTTCTCGAGCGGCAGGCCGACGCCAGCCTCGGCGGCCTGATCGCGATCCAGGTGATCGAGCATTTCGATCCGGCCTATCTGCTTCGCTTTCTCGAAACGGCGCATCACAAGCTGCGTCCTGGCGCGCCGCTGGTGCTCGAGACGATCAACGCCGCCTGCTGGATGGCGTTTTTCGAGACGTATCTCCGCGATATCACGCACCGCCAGGCGCTGCACCCCGAGACGCTGCAGTATCTCGTGCAGACGAGCGGGTTCACGAACGTCGACGTGCGCTTCCGCGAACCGGTCCGCGACGGCGATCGGCTCGAGGGCCTGTCGCGGGCGGAGAGCGAGTCGGTCGTCGCTCACCGTCCGGAGCTCGGCACTCTCGTCGCCGCGGTCAACGCGCATGCCGACAAACTGAACGCGCGGCTGTTCTCGTCGATGGACTACGCTGTCATCGCCCGGCGATAACCGGCGGGCGACCAGGCGTCACCGCGTCCGCTTGATGGAATACGCGACCAAGCTGATCCTGATCGTGTCGATGGCCGGCGCGATCGCGCTCGAGACCATCGTCACCGCGGGCCTGTGGCCAGGGCTGGTGCCGCTGACGCTCGCGGCGTTTGTCGTCGCCGCGGCGATCAGCATCGTCTACGACGAGGCCTCCGCCGCGATCGTGCTGGTGTTCGGCTACCTGATGCCGGCGTTGATCCTCGTCGTCCACGGCCAGCTGCTCCTGTATTACGGGCACGTGTGGTCGGCGGCGCTCCTTGGCGCCGTCCTGCCGAGAAGCGTGCGCCGCGGGTGGGCCGTGCCGCAGCGGTGGCGGCTGCCGATGGTGCTGTGGGGGTTGACTATTGCGCTCACGTGGCCGATCGTCGCGTTGCGCGAGCTCGACTTCACACCGCGCCTCATCAACGTCATACATCTGGCCAACTCGGGCCTCGGTGGTCCGCCGCCACTGGCCGCCGCCGGCGTCGCCGACAACGCCTTGGGCCTTGGGCTCGCGATCCTGTGGTTCGACTGGTTGTTCGCGGCGTTCGCGCACGCCGAAGACCGATTCAGGCGCTTCATCGTCGGCGCGAACGCGGTGAGCTGGGCGATCGCGACGGGCGTCAGCGTCTACCAATTGTTCGGCAATATGTCGTTCCTCAACCCTGGCCTGTACGGTGCGATGGGCCGCGCGTCGGGCACGCTGCTCGATGCGAACCCGTTCGGCGTGATTGCCGCGGCATGGGGACCCGCGCTGGTCGCGGCCGCGTGGCTCAGCCAGGACTGGCGACTGCGCGCGCTCTCCGTGTGCGCGCTGGTTGCGTCGTGGATCGGGATGTGGGCATCGGCGGCGCGAACGGCGTTCGGCGTCGGCTGCGTCGCGTTCGGATTTCTCGTCTACGCGGCCTGGTCCACCCAGGCGCACCGCGCGTCACGCCGCACGCGAGCACGCATCCTGGCGGCAGGCGCGATCGCGGCGGTGGTCCTCGTCGCGGCGATCGTGTGGTTGCCCGCGACGACCGGCCCGCTGCCGCGCCTTCGCGGCATGGCGCCGAAATTTTCGGCCGCGTCGATGACCGGGTTTGTCCATGAGATGTGGGATCGGAACGGCTACGGCGCAACGGCGACCGATCTGGTGCGCGCCTTTCCGTTCTTCGGCGTCGGCATCGGCTCGTTTCACATTCTCGTCTTCGACTACCACTATCAGGCGACCCACGTCGTGCTGCCGCCGGACAACGCACAGAACTGGTACCGGCATCAACTCGTGGAGAACGGCGTCGTCGGCAGCATCGGCTGGATCCTCTGGGTCGCGACGTTCGGGTGGTTCGTGCTCACGACGCGGGCGCCGGCGGCCACGCGGTTTTCGGCGACAATCGTCAAAGGCATCGTGATCGGGCTGGCGCTGGTATCGCTGGTTGGCATCCCGACGCAGACCATCGCGGTCAGCATTGCGCTCTGCACCTTTGCGTTCTGGTACGTCGTTCTGGCCGGTGGCGCGAATCAGACCGACAGTCCTGCCGCCGCATTACGCCTCGGCAGACCAGCGTGGGCCGGTATCTGGATTGTCGTCGTCGCGGCAGCGGCCGGGACGCTCCACACGGCTCGGACCGACCTGCGCGTTCCGGCGCGCATGGCGCGGTTCGGCTGGACCTATTTCTACGGCTTCTCGGACGCCGAGCCCACGCTCGATGTCGCGCGGCGCTCCGCTGTGTGGGCGACGCGCCACGCGGTTGCGGTGCTCAGGCCGCCGACGCAGTGGGTGAAGCTGACAGTGTCGGTCGACCGTCTGAACCTCGCGAAGGGGCCCGTCGACGTAAAGGTCTCGTGCGACAACGCGGTGGTCGTAGATGCGCACGTCAGCGACGTGCGGCCGATCACCCGCTACGTGAGTTTGCGTAACGGCAACAAGGGCATGATGGTGGAGACGTGGGTGAACCGTTCGGTTCGGCCCGCGGACTTTGGCCTTCAGGATCGGCGGGAGCTGGGACTGCTGGTGGAGTGGGATTTCTCGGCGCCGCAATAACGACGCGGGACGCGCGCCCGTCGTCGTCATCCCTGCACGAGGATCAATTTCAACTTCGCCTTCTTCGACATCTCGAGGGGGCTGGACGAGGTGGTGGCGATCCACTGCTCGACCTGCTGCAGAGTGACGGCGTGTTTGGTCGCGGGCGCACGAACCTCGACATCGAGAGGTGTACCAGCGGTTACCTGCGACATCCAGGGATCTTCACGAAACCGGCGCACGGCGAGGACAACTGCTTCGTACAGCGACTCCGCCTCGACGTCGACGCCGTGGCGGATGCCCCGGCCGTCCTGGAAGCTGACCGTGCACGCCCGGACCACCACTCGCCAGCGTAGATCGGTGGCGAACAAAAAACAAATGTCAGGTTTTTATGGCCGTATTCACGGCGTGACGCGTGCCGCCGTCGAGTTGCGCGAGGACCGTGGCGATCCGATGCGATAGGGCAGCGAGTCTCTGTTGCGCCTCCCGCCAGCGGCCTTCCTCCGCGCGGACGAACCGCGCGTAGGGCGCCACGGCATCGTCGAGGCGGAGCTGACTCTGCTCGCGTGCACGCGTGAACTCCGCCTGCAGCGCGGCGGCAAGGCGCGCGCGCAGCGCCGCGAGCTTCTCTTCGAGCGTCGCCTTTGCGCGTTTGCGTCGCGCGGGGATGATGAGGAAACCGACGCCGAGCACCACGCTCGCGAGCAGGATTCCGGTAACGTCGGCGGCAACGGTCGATGCCGCGACGGTGACGATCGTTCCCAGCCCGACGGCGGCACCGCCAGCCGCGGCCGCGGCCGCGACCGCGACGCGCGCCTGGTCGGCGATCGCCTCGGCCTCGCGGCGGCGGTCGTACGTGTCGACGACGCGCTGCGCCTCGCGGCCGACCGAGTCGATGAGCCGCGATCGATCGTTGTGGAACGTGCCGACGTCGGGAGCGCCCATCACGCGCTCGCCGTGGTGGCGGTGCCGCTCCGACAACCGGTTGGTGATCGCCTGCCACTGCCGGAAGTCCTGGTCGACGAGCCAGTCGATCAGCTCGCTGACGCGGCGCTCGATCTGCACCGGCGCATCGGCAACCACCTTCTCCTCGAACTCCTTCTGGACGCGCGAACGGTTCAGCAGGTCGACGACGCGGCCGATGCGCAGCGTGTCTTCGAAGAACCGCTGGCCGCGCATCTCCATCTCGGCGAGCTCCTTTTCGACCGCGGCGCGGCGCAGCTCGAAGCCGCGCTCCATATCGTCGCGATAGATCGCGAGTTGCCGTTCGATGTCGGCGAGCACCGCCAGATCGTCGGCGATCAGCGTCAGCCGCTCCTCGGCGATCCCGGCGTAGCGATGTGCGAGTGCCTGGGCGACGCCCAGCGGGTTCGCGAGCTTCAACCGGAACCGCTGCGCTGCGTCGAGCGTGTCGGAGAGATAGCGCTCGAGCGCTTCGAAGCGGCTCGCCGCCCACTGCGCCGGATCGCCGCGCTTGGCGCGCTGCGCAAGCCGGGCGCTCACCGGCAGCACGTCGGCGTCGTGCCCGAGCAGTTGCCTGGCCGCCGTCCGTACGAACCGAAGCACTTCGTCGAGCTCGGGCTGCGTCGCGAAGATGTCGACCTTGTTGACGACGATGACGATCTTCTTGCCCCAGCCGCGGATCGCGTCCATGAACACCCGCTCGGTCTCGGTGAACGGGCGGTCGGCGGAGGTGACGAAGAGCACGAGGTCGGATCGCGGCACGAATTCAGCCGTCAGCCGTTCGTGTTCACGCACGATCGCGTTGGTGCCGGGCGTGTCGACGATCTGCAGATCGCGCAGCAAATCCACCGGCGCGGTGATGACGCGCACGCCGTTGGCGTCGACGGTGCTCGTTACGGTCTCGCCATACCTGAGGACTTGGATCTGCGCCGTCGTCGGCGTCACACCCTCGGCGAGGACCGTCTCGCCGACGAGC
>Ga0075435_100000961_pt1 | contig 18195 bp, 15 predicted proteins | sample RhiMethybrSRZTD4_FD_75302 | JGI IMG/M metagenome (GOLD analysis project Ga0075435, IMG submission 75302) | Populus rhizosphere microbial communities from Tennessee, USA - Rhizosphere MetaG P. TD hybrid SRZTD4 | ecosystem: Host-associated > Plants > Roots > Rhizosphere > Soil | place: USA...
TTCGACTCGTGCATGCCCGGCGTGTAGTGGTACTTCCACACTTGCGGCAGGCCGAGGCGCAGATCTTCGATGCCGCCGACCCACTCGGCGCAGTCGATCACGCCGCGCTGCGCCGAAGGCACGATCTCGCCGCCAGGCATGTTGACCGTCTGCATGCCCATCTTCTGGTAGATCTCGGCGACGATGCCGGTCTGGCGGCATTTCATGCCCTTGAAGTCGGCAAGGTCCTTGATCGGCCGCTTGAACCAGCCGAAGGCCTGCGGGCTCGAGCCGCCGATCGGCATGCCGATGACGTTGAGCTTGAGGATGTCGCGGTAGAACTCGTCGTACAGCGCCTGGCCGCCGCCTTCCTGCAGCCAGCCGAGGAAATCGAAGTGATCCATGCCGAACGGGCCGGCCGGCGTCGCCGAGAACAGCGTCGCCGACTTGTTCTTGCCCACCCAGTAATAGGCGACGCCGTGGCCGCCGTCGATCACCTTCTTGTGCGTGGCGTCCAGGATCTCGAACGCCGGCACGTATTGGCCCGCCGCCGCCGCGTCGATCTTGATCTCGCCGCGCGTCAGCACGCCGAAGCGCTCGGCGAAGTAGCGGAAGTTGTCCTGCAGGGTCAGGCTCGCCGGCCAGGTGGACTGCATCTTGAGCTGCCTCGGCCCGGGCGCTGCCGGCTGCGCAACGGCCGATGCCGCGAACGCCGCCGCAAGGGCGCACGCAATGACGGAAATGCTTCGTTTCATGGGGTCCTCCTCCTCTGGAAAACGATGTTAGCCCTAGTCCAGTCGGACAACAATGCCCTCCAGCTGCCGCGACGGCGCGGGATAGCGCTCGAGCACCAGGGGGTCGTGCCCGGGGATGATGTGCGCGGGCGAATCGGCGAGCTGGCGCAGGCGCGCGTAGCCTTCGACCATGTCGGCGACGCTGTAGACGATGGGAAACGGGCGCGCCTGCTCCATGTTGGCGTAGAAGTGGCTCGCATCGGAGGCGAGCACCACCCAGCCGCGCCGCGTCGCCACGCGCACCACCTGCAGCCCGAGAGTGTGGCCGCCGATCAGGTGCAGCGACACGCCCGGCGCGATCTCCGCGTCGCCGTCGTGGAAGTGCACGCGGCCGGCGTACACGCGGCGCACCATGCCGACCACGTCCTCGACCTCGAAGGCCCCGCTGAACACCGGCTGCCCCATGTGTCGGCCGGTGGCGTAGCGCATCTCGAGGTCTTGCAGGTGGAAATGGGCCGCGGGAAACAGGTCGAAATTGCCGACGTGGTCGTAATGCAGGTGCGTGATCACGACATCCTTGACAGTGCTCGCATCGGTTCCCAGTAATTTCAGTCCGTCGGTCGGGCAGCGCAGATGCTCGCGCTGGCGCTTGGCTGCCATCGCCGCGGAGAAGCCGGTGTCGACGACGATCTCGCGCGCATTTTTCCCGTCGCTGCCGCGCACCAGCCAGACGAAGTAGTCGAGCGGCATCGGCCCGTCGTGCGGGTCGCCGCCGATGAAGTTCTCGGACGCGCGCCGGGCGTGGTGCGCGTACTTGATGGCGTACACCTCGTATTCAGCCAATCAGATCCCTCCTCAGGCGCGCCAGCGGCTCGGCCCAGTCCTCGGTGAAAGTGCGCTGACGATACAGGGAAAAACCGGGAAACCAGGGCGACTGCGCGCCGCCGCGCATCCAGCGCCACTCCGCCGGGTAAGGCACCAGCACGTGCGCCGTCTTGCCGATCCCCGCCCGCATATGGATGTTCGTGCTGCTGACCGCGACGTATTCGTCCAGCAGCTCGAGCAGGGCGAGCAGCTCGAGCAGGTCTGCGCTGAAACCCGCGACGTCGGTGACGCTGGCGCCGGCCGAGGAACGCACGCCCTCCAGTTCGCCTGGATAAGGATCGCGCTGCAGCGAAAGCAGCGTTCCCTTCCAGCCGCGCACTGCGCGCCCCAGCGCTGCCGACGGGACTTCCTTGGAGAGAGCGTCCTGCCGATTGCCGAACTCGCGCGAGCGCAGCATGTCGGTTCCGGCGCGCCAGAGCATGCCGAGATAGGGCGGCGGGCCGAATGCCGCGAGCGCGGAGCGCACGCGGTTGCGGATTTCGGCGTCGCAGCGAAGGGCGACCGGCGGCGGGCAGCCATCCGCCTCGAGCGCCCAGGGCAGATCACCGATCCACAGCGCGTGGTCGAAGCCACGCGGGTGCGGGGCGGAAGAATCGTCGACCAGGCACTGGTCGATGGCGTCACTGGCGGCCAGCAGCCGCGCGAGTCGCGGGCCGCAGCGCAATGCGACATGCGCGCCGCGCGCGCGCAGCTCCGCGGCGAAGCGCAGGAAGAACAGGACATCGCCGAGGCCCTGCTCCGCATGCAGCAGGATCTTTTCCCCGGCGAGCGAGCGCGGCAGAATCCGCACTGCCGACGGCGCGCGATGCTCCGCCGCGCTGCCCGGGCGCCAAAGGTAGCTTTCCCAGCCTTCGCGCCAGCGCCCCACTCCGAGCAGGCTGAAGGCAAGCGTGGTGCGCAATGTCGGCACGTCCGGGTGCCCGGAAATTTCGCTCTTGAGATATTCCGCCGCCGCATCTTCGCCTTGCAGCTGCTCGATGCAGTACCTCATCAAATCGGTCGCGACCCGGTCGGTGATCGCGCCGGGGGATTCGCGCAAAAGCTCCAGCGCCCGGGCCGGATGGCCGAGCATGAGCTGCAGATGGGCGAAGCTGACGCGCACGCCCGGCAAATCGGGAGCCATCGCGTAGGCGCGTTCGAAGGCGCGCAGCGAATCCGCGAGCTTCATTTTCTTGTGCAGCAGCTTGCCGAGGTTGTAGTGCGCCTCGGCGTAATCCGGTTTCTGCTTGAGCGCCCGCCGGAACTGCGTCTCGGCGGCCGCGAAATCGCGTAGCTCGCCACAGGCGACGCCGAGGCTATTGAGGTAGAGGGGATTGCGGCGGTCGAGCTCCAGCGCGCGCCGCGCCCGCTCGGCCGCCACCTCGGGCGAACCGGCGCGCACCGCGACCACCGACAGCGCGTTCCAGGCGGCGTGCAGGCGCGGCTGGGCCGCCACGATCGATTCAAACAGCGATTCGGCCCGGCCGTAGTCGCTCGCCTCGAGCGCCGCCACGCCTTCAGCGAACATCGTCTCCAGGCTTGTCGCCACCGCCGCTAGGCGAGCCGCACGCGCGCGAAGCGCCGCTTCCCGACCTGCACCAGGTAGGTCTTGCCGCGCTCGACCTGGAGCGCGCGGTCCGACAGCACGCTGCCGTCCACCTTCACGCCGCCCTGCGCGATCAGCCGGTTCGCCGCCGACGTGCTTTCCGCCAGGCCGGCGAGCTTGAGGACCTGGGGAAAAGTCAGCTTTTCAGTCCAGGCAAGATTCATCTCCGGGATCTCGTCGGGCAGCGCGCCTTCGCGGAAGCGCGCGTTGAATTCGCGCGCCGCGGACTCCGCGGCGCCCGCGCCGTGGAAGCGCGCGACGATTTCCTGCGCAAACTCGAACTTCACGTCGCGCGGATTGGCGCCACCGCGAACCGCCTTTCTCTTCGCTTCGATCTTCCTCGCATCCTGGAACGAAAGCAGATCGATGTAGCGCCACATCAGCTGGTCCGAAATGCGCATCAGCTTGCCGAAGATTTCCTGCGGCGCCTCGGCGATGCCGATGTAGTTGCCGAGCGATTTCGACATCTTCTCCACGCCGTCGGTGCCCTCGAGCAGCGGCATGGTGAGGATGCACTGCTGCTCCTGGCCGTAGTCCTTCTGCAGCTCGCGCCCGACCAGCAGGTTGAATTTCTGGTCGGTGCCGCCGAGCTCGACATCGGCCTTCATCGCCACCGAGTCGTAGCCCTGCATCAGCGGGTAGAGCAGCTCGTGCACCGCGATCGGCTGGCGCTGCTTCATGCGCTTGGAAAAATCGTCGCGCTCGAGCAGGCGCGCGACGGTGTAGCGCGCGGCGAGGCGGATCATGCCCTCGGCGCCGAGCCGGTCCGACCACTCCGAGTTGAACAGGATCTGCGTCTTGTCGGGATCGAGGATCTTGAACGCCTGCGCGCGGTAGCTCTGCGCGTTGGCGAGGATTTCCTCGCGCGTCAGCGGCGGCCGCGTCTGGTTCTTGCCGGTCGGGTCGCCGATCATTCCGGTGAAGTCGCCGATCAGGAACTGCACCTGGTGGCCGAGGTTCTGGAAGTCGCGCAGCTTGTTGATCACCACCGTGTGGCCGAGGTGCAGGTCGGGCGCGGTGGGATCGAGCCCGAGCTTTACGCGGAGCGTGCGCCCGCTTTTCAGCTTCCGGACCATCTCCTCCTCCACGATCAGCTCGTCGGAGCCCCACTTGATGATCGCCAGCGCCTCAGATGCGTCCTTCATCCGTGCTAAACTTTCCAGGTATCTGAATAACAAGGGATTCTAGCCGATCCATGCAATGGTCCGGGACACATCGGCGTATTGCCGTTCTGGCGGTGCTCGCCGCCGGCGGCACGGTCGCGGCCCTTGGCACCTGGCTGCCGGAAACGCTGTCGGTGCCGTTGCCCGCGCCGAGCGCGATCGAGGAAGCGCTCGCGCTCTCGGTGCATCCTGCGCCGGCGCCCGGCGCCTACGTGCGCGAGGAGCGCTACCAGCGCGGCGACACGCTCGCCGCCTTTCTCGCCCGCCTCGGCATCGGCGAGGCACACGCCGCGCGCCTTGCGCGCCTGCCGGCGATGCGCCAGCTGCGCGCCGGCTCGACCGTGGACGCGGAAGTGAGCGCCGAGGGCGCGCCGCTGCGCCTGCGCTTCCTGGTCGAGCGCGACCGCCTGATCGAGATCGCCGGCGACGGCGAGACGCTGCGCGCCCTCGACAAGCCCGCGCCGCTCGAGACGCGCATCGCCATGGGTTCGGGCGTCATTCGCACGTCGCTGTTCGCCGCGACGGACGCCGCCGGCATCCCGGACAGCGTCGCCATCCAGCTCGCCGACGTGTTCGCCGGCGACATCGATTTCTACCGCGACCTGCGCCAGGGCGACCGCTTCGCCGTCGTCTACGAAACGCAATCGCTCGCCGGACGCCCGGTGCGCGCCGGACGCGTCGTGGCGGCGGAGTTCGTCAACCAGAAGCGCACCTACCGCGCCGTGCGCTACGGCGCCGGCTACTACGCGCCCGACGGCGGCAACCTGCGCAAGGCCTTCCTGCGCGCGCCGCTCGAATTCTCGCGCATCAGCTCGGGCTTCGGCCGGCGCGTGCACCCGATGTTCCGCACCTGGAGTGCGCACCAGGGGGTCGATTACGCCGCCCCGGCGGGCACGCGCGTGCGCTCCGTGGGCGACGGCGTGGTGGAGTTCGCCGGCGAGCGCGGCGGCTACGGCAATGTGGTGGTGGTGCGCCACCGCGGTTCCTACACCACGGTGTACGCGCACCTGCGCGGCTTCGCCCCCGGCGTGAAGCGCGGCGCGCGCCTCGCGCAGGGCGACAGCGTCGGCTTCGTCGGCCAGACCGGCTGGGCCACCGGGGCGCACCTGCATTACGAATTTCGCATCGCCGGCGTGGCGCGCAACCCCCGCTCGATCGCGCTGCCGGCGGGCGAGCCGGTGCCGCCGGCGGAGCTCGAAGCCTTCCGCGGCCAGGCTGCGCCCCTGCTCTCGCGGCTGGAACTGATCGCCGCCAGCCCGCTCGCCCTGCTGGAGTGAGCGCGGCGCTGTACGTCGGGCTGATGTCGGGCACCAGCCTCGACGGCATCGACGCCGTGCTCGCCGACCTTGCCGGCAAGTCGCCGCGCCTCGTGGCGGGCGAGCACCGGCCGTTTCCCGCCGAGTTGCGCGCCGCGCTGCTCGAGCTCAATGCTCCGGGCGGCGACGAGATCGACCGAGCCGCGCGCCTCGCCAATGAGCTCGCGCGGCAATACGCCGCCGCGGTCGGTGCGCTGCTCGGGAAGGCCGGCAAAAGCGCGCGCGACATCCGCGCGCTCGGCTGCCACGGCCAGACGGTGCGCCACCGGCCCGAGCGCGGCTACACGGTGCAGCTCGGCAATGCCGCGCTGCTCGCCGAGCTCTCGGGCATCACGGTAGTGGCCGATTTCCGCAGCCGCGACGTCGCCGCCGGCGGCCAGGGCGCACCGCTCGCGCCGGCGTTCCACGCCGCCGTCTTCCGGCAGCCGCGCGAGGAGCGGGCCGTGCTGAACGTCGGCGGCATCGCCAATGTCACGCGCCTGCCGGCGGCCGGACCGATATCAGGATACGACTGCGGACCGGGCAACTGCCTGATGGACCTGTGGGCGCAGAAGCACCTGGGCGCGCCGCACGACGCGGACGGCGCGTGGGCGGCAGGCGCAAGCGCCGACGCGGCGCTGCTGCAACGCCTGCTCGACGAGCCCTATCTCAAGCGTCCCGCGCCCAAGAGCACCGGGCGCGAATTGTTCAACGCAGGCTGGCTGGACTCGCGCCTGCGCGGCGAGGCGCCGCAAGCGGTCCAGGCGACGCTGCTGGAATTCACTGCGCGCTGCGCCGCCGAGGCCTGCCGCGGCGCCGCGCGCGTCATCGTCTGCGGCGGCGGCGCGGCGAACGGCGCGCTGATGCGGCGCCTGGCGGCGCTGCTCGCGCCGGCGCCGGTCGAATCGAGCGAGCGCCACGGCATTGCGCCGGACCAGGTCGAGGCGCTTGCCTTTGCCTGGCTCGCGCGCCAGGGGCTCGACGGCACGGCCATCGATCTTGCGGCGGTCACCGGCGCGCGAGGCGCGCGCATCCTGGGGGCGGTCTACCGCGCCTGAAGCGCTACAGGCGCCGCCAGTGAATCACGGTGGCGGGATTGAGGTCGTAGCCGAACACGTCGACCGCGACGCCGAGGATCTCGAGGCGCCGCTCATTGGCCAGCGTCTCCATCACCTGGCGCAGGTTGAGGTTGTAGTTCTTCTCGTGGGCGTAGCGCCGGGTGCGCTCGACCAGGCCCGGGTCGGAGGACTGCTCCGGAAACTGCCAGCCGACCGGCTCGATGAACACCCCGAGCACGGTTGCCGCCGACGCCGTGCGCGCCAACAGCTCGCGGATGCAGTCGGCCTTCAGCTCGGGGATCTGCTCGATGCTGTAGCAGGAATAGAGGGTGAGGTTCTTCGCCGTCGGCGGCAGGAAGCTGAAATCCGGGAAGCTCCAGTCGAAGGCCGGTGCCGCGAACTGCATCGCCGGCCGGGTTTCGGCCAGCGCCTGCGCCGCCTCGCGGCCGCCCTGCGCGAATTCGCCGCCGAAATAGCGCGCGGCGCGCGGCGCGCCGCGCAGCCAGAGGTTGAAGATATTGGCCGACCAGCCGCTGCCGAGCTCGGCGACCACGTCGGCGTCGGCGCGGATCACGCGCATCACCTCGGTCGCCACCAGGTCGCGCCAGACGTGCTCGCGCGCGGTGAGGTCCATGCGCACCTCGGTGCCGTGGAACAGGAACGGCACCGGTGCCGCGGGCGGCGGCGCGTTCATCCCGCCGGCCTCGGCGCCGATCGAGAATTGCAGCGTACGGCGGAACAGCGTCTCGAAGTCCTGCTCGCCGGCGGCGCGCTGCGCGCGGACGAAATCGCGCACTCCGCCCCAGATCCGCTCGTACTTGGTGGCGACGAAATTGCGGTCGCGGTTCAGGACCAGGAGCGCGCCTTGGCGAGGGACGGCTCGGGCGCCGAGGCGAGCCGGGCTGCCGGCACCGCGGCCTTGAGGCCATCCACGCCGAAGGCGGAGAAGAAGAACTCGAGAATATTCGCCACTTCCTGCTTCTTCACGTGCCGCCCGTCCGCCTCGAACACGTCGCCATACAGCGCGTATTCGTAGGACGGAAAATAGTGCACGTTCTTGAATTCGCGGCACAGGCGGCCGGCCACCGCGCGCAGCACTGCCTTGCTCTCCGTATTCGCCACTACCACGTCGGCGCCGGTATGGGTCGCCTCGAGCGCCACCGGCGAGACGGTCAGCACCACCTGGCGGTCCGGGTAGTGGTGGAACAGCGTGCGGAAAACGTGCTGCATGTTCTCCAGGTTCTCCTCGAAGGTGCTGAGGCGAAACTCCGCCTCCTCCAGTCCGCCGGCACCGGCCGAGCCGGCCGGGCGGCAGCAATAGCGCCCGGTGGCCTTGATGCGCCAGGTCTCGATCAGGCCAAGCGTGACGATGTAGAGATCGGCTTCGTGGACGCCGGCGGTGATCGCCTGGTCCACCTGGCAGCGCGCGTCGTCCAGCGCTTCCACGCTGTCGGCGAAGCACAGCTTGCGGTGCGGGTCCTGGTAGGCGACCGGCCAGCGCGAGTCACTGTTGAGCGGGCGGCCCGTGACGCGCCAGTAGGAGTCCGTGTTCTGCGTCCAGAGCCCGAACGCCTTGTCGAATTCCTGGCGGATGGTAAAGGTGTCGTAGTAGACGAAGCGCTCGTTGTCCGGAATGCCGCCGGCGAACTGGTGCGCGCGATCGATGCGCACCGCGCTGAAATCCGGCAGCGAGCGGAAGCCGCCGGCCTGCAGCTGGCGCCGGATCTCCATCGCGAAGCAGCTGCCGATGGTGAAAATGCGCGACGCGCGCGACACCAGCGGCCTGGGCGTGATGGTGATCAGCCGCCCGCGGCGGGTGTGATCCCAGTGGTGATTCAGCGGCTTGTCGCTCACCGGCGGCAGTTTACCTTACCATTGCGCCATGCTGGAGTTCGAGTCCGAGTTCACCGGTTTGATGAAGGCGCTGTGGCAGCTCAACAAAGGCACCTCCAACCCTTACGCGCGCCGCGAAATCGGCAAATCAGTGACGCGCGCCGTGCCACGCTTCGACTTCGAGCGACCGGCCGGCGCCGCGGCAGCAGCGACCGAGCTGCAGCGCCAGGGGTATCACGTCCTCGGCAGCTGCCTTGATGCCGCGGCGCTGGCGGCGGTGCGCGCGCAGCTCGAAAACGGCAGGCTCTACGACAGCCAATCGCTCAACTACCAGTCGGAGCTCGTCGAGAAGAAGCTGTTCCGTCTGCGCGAGCGGCCGGCGACCGTGTTCCTGGCGAATTACGAATTCGAAGACGTGGCGCGTTGCGCGCCGCTGCTGCGCCTCGCCTGCAGCCCGCGCGTGGTCGCCACGGTCGAGGCCTATCTCGGCTGCACGCCGACGGTATCGGCGTTCGCCGTCTGGCACAGCTTCCCCGGACAGGTCGACGCGCCGGCCGAAGTGTTCCACCGCGACCGCGACGACTTCAGCTTCGTCAAGCTGTTCGTCTACCTGACCGACGTCGACGAGCAGGCCGGGCCGCACGAATTCATCCGCTTCTCGCATGACGCCGACGCGCTGCAGGGCTACTTCCAGTCGACCGGCGCGCGGGTCGACCTGCCGCGGCTGTTCGAGGGCAATTCGCGCAACCTGAGCACGCCCGACCTGCTGGCGAGGCTCGGGCCGATCGTGGTGCGCACCACCGGGCCTGCCGGCTTCGGCTTCCTCGAGGACACCTACGGCCTGCACCGTGGCACGCGCCCCGGCGCGACGACGCGCCTGATTTTTTCGGTCACCTATACCGGCCTGCCGCTGCGCTACGCCAACGACAACGACCGCGCCTACGAGCTGAGCCGCCGCTTGTCGTTCGCCGACGCCGGGATGAGCGAGCCGACCGCGCTCGAGCGCTACCTGCTGCGCTACCTGCTGCGCTAGGCGCTGCTAGCCCGCGCCGGCGGCGGCCTGCAGGCGCTCGAAGTAGACGCGCGCCAGGTAGTCGACGTTGCCGTGGGTATCGGTGGTGTAGCCGTCCCAGTAGACCTTCTTGAAGAACTGCTTGCGCGATTTCTCGTCGGCCATGACGTGGTGCAGGTCGGTGTATTCGACCCGCAGGCGCGCCGCCGCCTCGCGCAGCTGCGTGTTGAAGCTCACGGTAATGCGCTCGCGCTCCTCGATCGGCTTGAAGACGATGCGTTCGTCGTCCTGCGCGTTGCGGTAAAAGTCCTCGTCGCCGACGATCTGCGGCTTGGCGCCGATCAGCAGCACCTGCTTGTTGTGCGGCAGCAGCTCGGCGCGCACATAGTTCTCGAGCTGGGTCACCGATTCGGCGATGGTCTGCTCGATGCTGCGCCCCGAAACCGCCGCCGCCTTCCACGCCGCGCGGCGGCAGTCGACCTCGCCGAAATGCACCAGCACGCGGTCGGCCTGTGCCAGGCGCGCACGCAGCTGGCGCGTGGCGGCAAGCGCGCCGGCCTGCGAGGAGGGGTTGCCCAGCCCATAGGCGGTAGCGCCGCCGAACTCGTAGCAATCGAGGTGCACGCGGTCGCCGAAGAATTTCAGGCGGTTCAGCTGCATGTAGCGGAAATAGCGCACGTGGGAGCAGCCGATCACCATCCAGTGCTGCGGCACGCTCTTCCCCAGCCGCAGCGCAAGCTCCTTGAAATGATCGAAGAACGCCTGGTGCATCGGCACCAGCTCGTAGGCCTGCGCCGCATAACGGTAGGCAACGTCGAGCTCGCCCAGCCGGTAGTGCACGCGCGACATCCAGTAGGAAAGGTTCGCGTCCAGCGCGCCGCCGGCCACCAGCGCCGCGTTCTGCAGGTATTGCAGCGCGAGCGCGTGCTTGCCCAGCTCGAACAGCGCCAGGCCGGCGAAGAAACTCAGGTCGGCGTGGCGCTGCGTCACGGCGAAGTTGTTCTTGTAGGTGTCGTAGGCCTTCTGGAACTCGCCGCGCTGGCAGGCGCCCTCGATGGCGGCGCGCAGCTGCGCGTAGTCGGCGAGCGGCGGCGCGATGCCGACGCGGCCGGCGGCGCCGGCGGGAACGACGGCGAACAGGCTGTCGCCGAGCGAGCGCGCCTCGGGCGGGGCGCGCAGCCCGAGGGCGCGCGCGATGCGTTGCAGCGTTTCGGTGCACTCTTCGGTCGAGACGGTGAATTTCTCCTTCAGCACCTCGTGGCGCGGCACCGGTTCGAGCGCCGGCAGGCTCACCGGCGCGGGCGCCGGCAGTCCCTCGGTCAGCAGCTCGGCGATGCGGCGCGTGCCGTCGTGCTCGCGGTAGTTCCAGACATAGTGCTGCGGCGGGCGCGGCCCGGCGGCCGGCGCCGGCGCAACGCCGCCGTCGAGCACCGTCTCCAGCGCGTCGACCAGCGCGCGCGGCTCGGCAATCACCGGATTCACCTGGTTCGACAGCAGCGAATCGCTGTTCCAGCCGCGCTGCGGCGCGAGGCTCAGCGCCGGGCGCCCGGCGACGTGCGCCTCGAAGCCCGTGGTGCAGGAGCTGTGCAGAAGCGCGCGGCAGGCGAGCGTCCAGGGCACATGCGAGCCCTCGCGCGCGATGCGCACGTTCGCCAGGCCGGGAAAGACGCTGGCCCAGCCGTTCAGGTCCTCGCCCGGGTGCGGGCGCACCACGATCGCCTGCGTGGGCCGGCGCCGCGCCAGCTCGCGGATCGCCGCATGCATGGCGTCGCGCGTCGCCGCCTCGTAGGCGATGAACCCCTGCCAGCGGCGCATCGCTTCGGCGTCATTGGGGTCGAGAAAGCCGGCATCGACCTCGATCTGCGTCACGCGCTCGACGCTCTGCCAGACGCTGTTGACGGCGGAAAAATTGGTGTTGACCAGGACGAAATCGCCGTGGCGCGCGCGCACCTGGTCGATCGGTGCGCGGTAGAACTCGCGCGTCGCCGGCTTGAGCAGGTCGATGCGCCCGTTGCCGGTAATCTCGATGCGCACCCGGCCGCCGCTCAGGCGCTGCAGGACCTCGCGCTCGAACTCGCCGTGGCACAGGAACAGGTCGGCGGACTCGAACAGCCCCGCCGGGCACAGCATGCGGATCACCCGCTCCTCGGTCTGCGCCAGCAGCTCCTCCTCCATCGCCACCACGCGGTGCCCGGCGCGCCGCGCCTGCTGCATCGCGCCGTGGTGGATGCGGTTGAAGCTCTTGAACAGCATCACCCCGGGCGGCAGGCGCTCGAGGTTGGCGAACACCATCCACTGCTGTCCCACCACCACCGGATAGCCGCGCTCGGCCAGCACCGCGGCGAGCAGCAGCTTGCTGTCGAATTCGCGCGAGCGGTGCTCGATCGGCAGGTAGACGATCGGATGCTTCAAGACCAGCTCCGCGGATCCGCCGGCGCCGGGTCGGCGAGCGCGTGGGCGCCGAAGTCGAGCGCCGGCGGCGCTTCACGGGCAGCGGCGAACTGCGCGGCGTCGGCGCGCAGCTGCGCCGCCGAATCGACGCCGACGATCACCCGCGCGAGGTCGCGGCAGCGTGCCACGAACGCGAGCGCTGCCGCCGCGGGCGTGAGGCCGGCACCCGCCGCAGCGGCCTGAAAGCGCTCCACAGGCCGGCGCAGGGCCGCGGCGCGGCCGGCGAGCTCACGCGGGTCGGCCAGCAGCGCGCCTTGAAGGAACACCGAGCGAACGTGCACCTCGATGCCGCGCCGCGCCAGCGCCGCGAGCGTGCCATCCGCAAGGAAGCGCTGGTCGAGCACGTTGAGGGGAAGTTGCACCAGCTGGATCGGGCCGGCGCCGAGAACGGCGTTCAAGGTGGCGGCATCATATACGGAGACACCGATGCGCCGCGTCACCCCCTCTGCCCGCAGCGCCTCCAGCGCACGCGACAGCGCCGCGCCGCCCGGCGCCAGCAGGTCCGGCGCGTGGTGCACCAGCAACGCGTCGAGCGCCGGCACGCCGAGCAGGCGAACCGACTCCCGCGCCCGCTCAGTGGCGGCGCGAACCTCGGCTGCGCCGAAATCGGCCCGTGCCATCGGCGCCAGCTTCGACACCACCGCAAAGCGCGCTGCGGACGGGCAGGACTCGCCGATGGCGCGCTCCGCGTCGCCGTAGGCCGCTGCGGTATCGAGCATGTCGATCCCGCCCGCCCACGCCGCGGACAGTATCTCGCGCACCGTCTCGCGCGGCAGGGGGCTCGGCCCCTTCCCCAGGCCGTAGGCCAGGCCGAAGTGCACCGTGCCGAGCGCAAGACGCGGCGCTGCGCTCAAGGCGCTGCGCGCACCGCGAACACCGGGCGTACGATCCGGTCGCCGAGGCGCTGTTCCAGGTCGCCCGCCGCCAGCGCGTCGCGCAACGCGGGCAGCGCCCGATCGTAGGCGGCAAGCACCTGCGCCACGTCCTGCGGCGTGTGGGCGTAGCAGACATTGTGGCTGGCGTTGATCAACACGCCGCCCTGGATCATTTCCGTCAGGAACAGCGTCTTGATGGCGTCGCGCGATGCGCGCGGATGATCCTTGAACGAGAGAATCGCCCATGGCGCCGAGCCGACGAGCGCGACCACCTGGTCGAGGCCGGCGGCGCGGATGCGCTGGCGCGCGCCCTGCATCAGCTCGTCGCCCACGCGCCAAAGGTGGGGAATGACGTCGCGTCGCTCGATCTTGTCGATGGTCGCAATTGCGGCGGCCAGCGACAGCGCTTCGCCGCCGAAGGTGCCGGAATAGAAGATCTGCTCCATCAGCCGCATGATGTCGGCGCGGCCGACGACCGCCGAAATCGGCATGCCATTGCCCATGGCCTTGCCAAAGCAGGCCAGGTCGGGCTTGACGCCGTAGCGCGCCTGGGCGCCGCCAAGCGCCCAGCGAAATCCGGTAATGATCTCGTCGAACACGACCAGCGCGCCGTGGCGATGCGCGAGCTCGATCAGCCCCTGCAGGTACCCGGGGGACGGCTCCGCGGCTCCCGCGGGCTCAAGGATGACCGCGGCAAATTCCGCGGGATGCTGGCGCAGCAGCTGGTCCACTGCGGCAAGATCACCATAAGGCGCGAGCTGCGTCAGCGCCGAGACCGCTCCCGGCACGCCCAGGTTGCGCGTGGTCGCGCCGATGTACCAGTCCTGCCAACCGTGGTAGCCGAGGGCAATCACGCGTTCGCGCCGCGTCGCGGCGCGCGCCAGCCGTATCGCCGCCGAGGTCGCGTCCGTGCCGTTCTTGCCGAAGCGCACCATCTCGGCGCAGGGAATATGGCGGGCGAGGCGCTCGGCGAGCTCGGTCTCGAGCTCCGAGGGCAGGCTCATGCTGATCCCGCGCGTGAGCTGGCGGCGGATGGCCGAATCGACGTCGCGATCGCGATAGCCGAGCACGTTCGGCAGCAGCGCGCTGACGAGGTCGACATACTGGTTCCCGTCCACGTCGTAGATCCGCCCGCCGTCGCCATGGGTGGCGAAGAGCGGCGCGGCGCCGGGGGGATACTGCAGCCGGCTCTTGGAGAAGGTCTGCGAGCCGAGCGGGATCACGCGCTCGGCGCGTTCAAGCAGCGCCTGGGAGCGGCGAAACGCTCGCGCACGCGCCGGCGGGCGCGCCTGGCTCTGCGGCGCCAGCTCGGCGAGATCCGCCTCGCTCAGGTTGGCGGCACGCAATTGCGGCTCGCGGTCGAGGATCGTCAGCACGTCCAGGTAGGAGGGGACCTGGTCGGGCTTCAGCCGCCGCGCGATTTCCTGCAGGAAGCGCAGGTCGGCCGGCGTATCGAGCGTCCAGCGCTCCCCCGGCAGGCCGGCGAGCGGCGAAATTAGAGTCTCCCAGGTGAAGCGCGTCCGGTTGTTCCTGACATAGGGGGTCACGTGTTCCCGGTCCGCCGGGTCGCTCGCCTCGGTCGCCGCCGTGCGCAGCGCGGCCGCGGTCACCACCTCGCAGTCCAGTCCGTCGGGCCAGGTGCGCGGATCGACGTTCGACGCGTAATCGGCGCCGCTGATGGCGCGCAGGCGCAGCACCAGGCCGGCAACGGCGGGATCAAACAACGGGCAGTCCGCCGTAATCCGCACCACGATGTCGGCGCCGCTCGCTGCTGCGGTGGCCGCATAGCGCTCCAGCACGTCGTGCTCCGAGCCGCGAAAAGCCTGGACGCCGTTCGCCGCGCACCAGGCCGCAATGTCATCGTCTGCCACGGCCGAAGACGTGGCGACCCAAACCGCATCGCAGCCGGGAATGGCGCGCGCGGCCCGCACCACCCAGGCGAGCACCGGGCGCCCGCCGAGGTCGGCGAGCACTTTGCCCGGCAGTCGGTTCGAGCCCATGCGGGCCTGGATGATGGCCACGGTCTTCATCGTGCGGGCGAGGTGCTCAGGTCCTTGGCGGTGCAGCCGAGCTCGAGGATATCGCAGGGCTTGCCCTCCAGCAGGTAATGGCCCGGCCGGCGGCCCTCCTCGCGGTAGCCGGCCTTCAGGAAAGCGCGGGCGCTGCCGGCATTGGGCGCGTAGATGCCGGCGTTGAGCTTGCGCACGCCGAGCGCCTCGAAGGCGTGGCGGCTCGCGGCGACGATAGCCTCGGTGGCGTAGCCCTGGCCCCAGCAGTCGCGCTCGCCGATGAACAGGCTGATGTCGGCGAGCGCGTGGTGCGCCCGCACCGGGCCGAGCTTGAGGTTGCCGATGTGGCGCTCGCCCGTCCTTAGAAAGATGCCGAACAGATGCTCGTCGCTGCGCGCGTTGACGCGCTCGACATAGGCGACGATGCCATCGAGCGTCTGCGTCGCGAAGCGCGTCTCGAGGTAGCGGTTGACCTGCGGGTCCTGCAGCCAGCCGAGGTAGCGCGCGTTGCAATCCGCCGCGCCGAGACGGCGCAGGCGCAGGCGGGCGGCGTCGAGGGGCGCGCTCATACGACCTTGAAGCGCAGGCCGTGGTTGGTGAGGAAGGCCTTGGCGCGCATCGGGTTGCTGTCGGAAAAGTTGAACAGGCTGCCGCAGGCGAGCGCGCTGACGTCGGTGTCGACGAAGGCCTGGCGCAGGTGCTCGTAGTTGCCCGAGCCGCCGGCGCCGATCACCGGCAGCGTGGTGGCGCGCATCACGCGGCGCAGCAGCTCCAGGTCGAAGCCTTGCATCGAGCCGTCGCGATCGATCGACTGCACCATGATCTCGCCGGCGCCCGCCTGCTCGCAGCGCTGCACGTGCTCCTCGAGCGTCGCCGGCTCGACGCGGCGGCCGCAGTCCGAGTACAGCCGGTAGGCGCTGGCGCGCGCGTCCCAGGCGGCGTCGATGCACACCACCACCGCCTGCGCGCCGAAGCGCTCGGCGGTGTCGCGAATCACCTGCGGAAGGTGGTAGGCGGCGGAGTTGACCACCACCTTGTCGGCGCCGTTGAGGATGAGGAACGCGGCGTCCTCGGCCGAGGCGATGCCGCCGCCCATCGCCATCGGCATGAAGCAGACCTTGGACACGGCGTGGATCAGCGGCGCCAGCTCGTCGGCGCGCCGCTGCGAGCGCGAGACATTGAGGAAGATCAGCTCGTCGGCGAACTGCGAGTTGTACACGGCGGCGCTCTTCACCGGGTCGCCGACGTCGCGCCATTCGCCGAAGCGCACCGGCTTCACCAGCCGCCCCTCGGCAAGCAGCAGCATGGGAATGATGCGCTTCTTCAGCACCGGCCGTCCCAGCGCGCGAAGTTTTCCAGCAGCTTGAGCCCGTTGACCTGGCTCTTTTCGGGATGGAATTGCATGCCGATGACGTTGCCGCGCCCGACCACGCTGACGAAGGGCTCGCCGTAGGTCGATTCGCCCAGCCAGTCCGCCTCGCGCGCCACGTGCATGGCATAGGAGTGGACGAAATAGAAGTCGCGGTCCGACTTCAGTCCCTCGAATACCGGGTGCGGGTGGCGAAAGTGCACCGTGCTCCAGCCGACGTGCGGCAGGCGCAGGCCGGCGCCGCCCGCGAGGCGCTCGACGCTGGCGTCGACCAGGCCGAGTCCCTCGGTGCGGCCGCCCTCGGCACCCTCGCGCGCCAGCAGCTGCATGCCGGCGCAGATGCCGAGCACCGGTCGGCCGCTCGCGGCGAAACCGCGCACCTGGGGCGGGATGGCGCGCTCGGCGAGGTGGGTCATCACGGCGCGGAAGTTGCCGACGCCCGGGATCACCAGGTGCGTGAGGCTCGCGTAATCGCCGCTTTCGTCGACGAACTGCGGCTCGAAGCCGAGCTCGTGCAGCGCGTTCCATACCGACTGCAGGTTGCCGATCGGCATTCGCAGAATGCCGATGCGCTCGCCCGCCAAGGCCTACTTCTCCGCCTTGCCGGCGACCGCCTTGATCTTGGCCCCGGCGCGCGGCGCCGGCGCCCGCGCGCCTTCGCGGTGCCAGCGGTCGAAATCCCAGGGCTTGGGCGACCAGCGCGCCACGGCGAAATCCGGCCGGTGCGGCGCCACCGCGGTGCGCGCGACGATCTCGTTGAACTCGGCCTCGGTCAGGCCGACGTAGTCGAGAAAGATCTGCAGCGAATGCGGCTTGGCGCCGTCGTACTCCTCCACCAGGTGCCGGCCGCGCTCGGCAGCGATGCGCTCGTTGCGCAGGTCCATGGCGACCATCTGGCTGACGCGGCCATAGCCGCGCTTCAGGTACTTGATGTAGTCGCGCATGCCCTGCATGTAGCACTCGATCTTCTCGTAGGGCCACTCCTCCCACGGCATGCCCTCGACCTGGTCGCCCTGCCAGCCGAGCTCCTGGCGGATGAGGTCGTACTGGCGGCGCGTGTCCCAGGGAATGAAGGAGCCGAGGCACACCGAGCGGTAGCGCAGGCGCTTGAGCTCGCGCACCGGCGGATAGGTATAGGGCTGCAGGTCGCGCGGGTCGACGTCGAAATCCTGTCGGATCATGCCAAGCATGTCCTCGGCGGTGATGCCGAGGTTGATGAAGCGGTTGAAGCGCGTCTCGTCGACTTCCTCGATCTGGTCGTCCTGGTAGTCGTAGTACTGCGTGTACTCGGCCGAGGGCTCGCCCCAGAACACCAGCGGCACCTGGTAGCGCAGCGCGACGTGCATCGGGTAGGAGAAGATGCCCGTGTGGCAGTGCCAGCAGAAGTCGCCCTTGCGGCGCAGCGCCTCCAGCATCAGGCGCTTCACCACCCGCCAGTTGGGCGTGAAGCTCAGCACGTCGACGCCGAGCTGCTTGAAGGTGCGCGCGTTGTTTTCCTTCAGCCGGTCGCGCAGGAAGCCGTGGTCGAACTGCACCACCAGCGGCTTCAGCTTATAGGTGTTGACCAGGGTCCACAGCGTGAAGGTCGAGTCCTTGCCGCCGGAAAACGGCACGATGCAGTCGTACTCGTGCTTGCCGCGGTGCGCCTCGATCAGGGCCTCGAGCTGGCGCTTGCGGTCGGCCCAGTCGATCTTGCGGTCGCGGAATTCCCGGCCGCGGCAGATATTGCAGACGCCCTCGGCGTCGAACTCGATGGTTTCGTAGGTTTCGGGCAGGAGGCACTTCTTGCAGCGGACGAGACCGGCCATGGCCCGCGATTTTACCGCCACCCGCCCTGCCCGCCCCGGCCGTCGCGGCCGGATCGCCGGCTCAGGCCGAGAACGACGACCCGCAACCGCAGGTGCTCTGCGCGTTGGGGTTCTTGATGACGAACTGCGCGCCTTCGAG
>Ga0075435_100000964_pt1 | contig 18176 bp, 13 predicted proteins | sample RhiMethybrSRZTD4_FD_75302 | JGI IMG/M metagenome (GOLD analysis project Ga0075435, IMG submission 75302) | Populus rhizosphere microbial communities from Tennessee, USA - Rhizosphere MetaG P. TD hybrid SRZTD4 | ecosystem: Host-associated > Plants > Roots > Rhizosphere > Soil | place: USA...
ATCCTCAATCCGCAATGCGGGCGAAGTCAATGTATCCCCGCCTGACATCGACTTCGCGTAACTCGACTCGCACACGATCGCCGACGTCGAGTCCGCGGTCGCCTCGCACCACTTTTCCTTCCATCGGCGGCGCGCTCACGCGGACGTACGTGCCCTTCGGCGACGCGCCGGTCACGACCGCATCGAACCGGGCGCCGACGCGCGACGCGACGAGCATCGCGGCCGCCGACTTCCGCACCTGGCGCTCGACCTTGTTCGCCGCGTCTTCCTGTTTCGTGCAGTGCGACGCGAGCTGTTCGAGCTCCTCGATCGCGTACGGCGGACGCTTCGCGGCGAGCGCGGCTTTCAGCAGGCGCTGCGTGATGAGATCGGGATAGCGGCGGTTCGGCGCGGTCGAATGCGTGTAGTCGCGCACGGCAAGACCGAAGTGCCCCGGCGGCTCGACGCCGGGCGTATCCACGACGTATTCGCCCGGCCCGAGGAGGCGGATGATGGTCAACGACAGATCGGGATAGTCCGCCGGCGCGGCCTGCCGCCGCCGTGCGAGGAATTGCGAGAGCGCGATCGAGTCCGCCTGCTCCGGCAGGCGATCGCCAGTTGCCGCCGCGACGTCGCGAATGCGGTCCCATCGCTCAGGCGAGCGGACCACGCGGCGGAACACCGGAAAGCCGCGACCTTCGAGAAATCGCGCGGTGACGCCGTTGGCCGCAATCATCAGATTTTCAATCAGCGTCTTCGCGCGATTCGGCGTCTCGGGCCGCGCGTCCCGGAGCGTGTCGCCGTCGAAGACGTGCTGCACCTGGACCGTCTCGAACTCGAGCGCGCCGTGCTCGCGCCGCACGCGGTTCAGCGCCTGCGCCATCCGATCCTGAACGCGCAGCTGCTCGTCCATCCCGTTCACCGCGGCCGCGGCCGGCGGCAGCGGACCGTGCCCGGTCAGCCACGCGTCGACGGAGTTGTACGCCAGCTTCGCGCAATTGCGGACGCGCGCGCCGTACACGGCAGACCCCTTCAACGTGCCGTCGGACGCGACGACGAGCTCGACGACGATCGACAGGCGATCTTCGTGATCGGCAAGCGAGGTGAGATCGGTCGAGAGCTGCTCGGGCAGCATCGGAAAAATCACGGCTGGCGTGTACACCGACGTCGTGTTGACGGCCGCGTGCCGATCGATTGCCGATCCCTTTTTCACCGCCGCGTCGACATCGGCAATCGCGACGAGCACTTTCACGTCGCCGTTCGCCGCCGGCTCCGCGACCGACAGCTGATCGAGGTCCCGCGAGTCGTCGTTGTCGATCGAACACCAGAGGAGCTGCCGCAGATCGCGGACCGGTTCCTCCGGCGCGGAGGGTGCAGCGCGCAGCGACGAGGCTTCAGCCGCGGCGTCGGGCGGGATCTCGGGTTCGAGCCCGCGCTCGCGCATGGCCTGCTCGGCAATCGCACGCAGCTCGGCTCGATTGGATCCGTTCGCCGTCATCGCGCGATGCCCTGCGGCACGATCGCGCGAATGGACGCGTGCAGATCCTCGACGAGCGCGTCAATCTGCGGTTGGTGCGTGCGGAAGCTCAGCACGCATGCGCGGCCGAGGTAGCGATCGTGCGCCGTGCATCCCGTCACCATCACTCGGCCGCGCGCCGTTGTCTGCTCCATCAGCGCGCGCGTGGCCGCGTCTTCGTCCGCGCGCGTGGCGCCGGGCCACGTCAGGTGAAAGGCAAAGAGCGACAGCTCGGGCGGCGCGTCGATCGCGACGTTCGGCAGCGCGGCGACGCGTCGCACCGCATCGAGCGTCAGCGCGCGTTTTTCCGCGAGCGCCGCGCGGAAGGCCGCCGATCCGTACAACTTCACCGAGAGCCACACGCGCAGGCCGGGGAATCCCCGCGACAACTCCGGTCCGTGCTGACTCGGATCGTAGAAATCCTCGGGATGCGGCATCGCCGGCAGATACGGCGCGGTGGCCTCGTGCGCCGCGCGCAGCGCGGTGCCGTCGCGCACGAGGAGGGCGCCGGTGCCGTACGGCAGAAACATCCCTTTGTGCGGATCGAGCGTCAGCGAGTCGGCCCGTGGCAGCCCGCGCAGCACGGCGCGCATCTCCTCGCATAAATAAAAGAACGCGCCGTATGCGCCGTCGATGTGATGCCACAGGCGCTCGTGCGCGCAGAGATCGGCAATCGATTCCAGCGGATCGACCGCCCCCGTGTTCGTCGTCCCCGCGCTCGATACGACGGCGAACGGCGTCAGTCCGGCGCGGCGGTCGATGGCGATTGCATCCGCGAGCAGATCGACGCGCAGGCGAAAGCGATCGTCCGAGGCGATCGCGCGGACGCGATCGGGCATGATGCCCGCGAGCTTCGCGGCCTTCAGCACCGAGTGGTGCGCCTGATCCGATGTGTAGAGGACGCCGCGGCGAATGTCCGCTCCGAGGTGCCGTTCGCGCGCGCACAGGATCGCGTTCCACGTCGCCATCGATCCGCCCGTGGTGAACAGGCCGCGCGTCTCCGATGGAAAATCCATCCATTCGCGCAGCCAGTCGAGCGCGTTCGCTTCGAGCTGCACGAGCGCCGGCGCCGCCTGCCACACTCCGGTGTAGCGATTCGTCGTGTTCGTGATGAAGTCGGCGAGCGCGGCGGGATACAAACCGCCGCCGGGGATGTACGCGATGTAGCCTGGTCCGGGCGCTGTGAACGATCGCGGGATCCAGTCGCGAAACAGGCGATCGAGCAGCGGCGTCAGGCTCTCACCCTTTTCGGGCGCCGGCTCCCGCATCGCGCGGCAGAGCGCGGCCGCATTCACGTCGCCGCAGCTCGGCTGCGATCCGAGGCGCGCGATGTGATCCACGCAGCGCGCGACCACTGCGTCGGCCATCGCGCGCATCTCGTCGACCGAATATTCCAGATCTACTGAAGCCAATCCTTCACCTTGTAATACGCGCCAACGAGCGGCAGAAACCACGGCCGGCCGGAGTAGAACGGGATGGCGGGAAAACGATCGGCGACGAGCGGATGATCGATCGGCTCGCCGGCCATGCGTCTCGCCACGAGCTCTCCAAGATAGGTCGCCATCGCCACGCCGTGTCCGCAGTACCCGCCGGCGAAATACATGCCGTCAAGCTTACCGGCATGCGGCAACTGATCGCGTGTGAATGCGACGTTGCCGCCCCACGAGTACTCGATCTGTTCGTTCGCAAGCTCCGGGAAGATTTTTGCGATACCCGCGCGCAGGATCGCCGCCGCGCGGCGCGTGGCGTTCGCGTCCGGCTGCCTGAACTCGGCGCGGCCGCCGAAGAGCAGCCGCCTGTCGCTCGTGACGCGGAAGTAATAGAGGAAGTTCTTGGAATCGAACGCAACCCGCCTCTTCGGCAGCACGGACGCCGCGGCGGCGACGGACAACGGCGCGGTTGCGACGATGTAGCTGCCGATTGGAACGAGACGCCGCTGCAGCGCGGGTGCGGCGCGATCGGTGTAGCCGTTGGTGGCGACCAGAACGTCCTGCGCGCGAACCACGCCTGCGCTGGTTTCGATGTGGTGGCTGTCGCCGTCCCTGCGAATCGAGGTCACCTCCGTACCCGTGACGAGGCATGCGCCGGCGCGTCGCGCAGCGGCGGCGAGGCCGTACGCGTACCGCGCCGGATTGAGCGAGCCGCTGTGCTCGTCGACGAGAAGACCGTGATACGCACTCGAGCCGAGCTCGCGCCGCTGTTCCGATTCGGACACGAGCTCGACGCGATGATCGAACACGCGCGCGAGGAGCGCCTGGTCTTTTCTGAACCGATCGAAGTGGGCGGGCTTCCACGCGGCCTGAATGTGACCCGTGCGTTCGTACTCGCAGGCGATCGACTCTTCGCTGACGAGCGCTTCGAGGCGCGCCATCGATTCGCGAGCGACGTCGAACAGCGACCGCGCACGCGATTCGCCGTAGCGGGCGACGAGCGTGTGTGGATCGAGCTTCAACCCGGTCAGCACCTGTCCGCCGTTGCGCGAGCTCGCGCCGAACGCCACGTGCCCGCGCTCGAGGACAACGACCGACGCGCCCGCGCGCGCGAGATGACGCGCAGCCGCGAGACCTGTATAGCCCGCCCCGACGATGACCGCGTCGTAGCGGCGCCCGCTTCCGAGTTCTAAGTTCTCAGTTTTAAGTTCTAAGTTCTCAGTTCTAAGTTCTAAGTTCTCAGTTTTCAGTTCCAAGTTCCCCGCGCGAAGCGCGGGGACAGTGTCCCACCAGTACGGGTACTCCTTCACGGACGCGAGGCAAGAGGCAGGCTGACTGCGGCAAGCACGGTGCGGCTCCGGCGCTCCTGCACGAACGCCACGATCGTGAGGTGCTCGCGCCGCCAGTCCGGCGCGATCGTCAGCTCAGTGGCGGCAGAACCCGATTCGCCGACGACTTCGCCGATCGTGGTCAACTTGCGGACGACTGGCGCGTGCGCGAGCACGCGGCCGCGGTTCTCCCCGGCTTTCACATCCGACTGCAGGTGATCTTCCGTGATGCCGAGGAGAATGTCGGCGTGATCGCCGCGGCTGACCGGAGGGAGATTGGTGACGGTGACTGTTATGCGGCCCTGAAAGGGCCGCGCCACATCCGCAAAGGGCCGCGCCATATCCGTAAGGGGCCGCGCCACATCCGTGAAGGGCCGAGCCATCTCGGACGGCCGCACCACGCCCGCCGGTTGTGGGGCGGGCCTTTCAGGCCCGCCTTCCAACGCAAGTGTCACGGTTCCATGTCTGGCCGCGGCGGCCTTTGTGATTGCAGACCGGGCGGCCGATGCGTCGCTTCCGACGAACTCCGTGCGACCATCGACGACCATCTGCGGCGTGTAGATGCTGTCGATGTTGAACCGCGAGGCGTACGTCCGCTGCCGTGCGGTGAGCTCCCCCGAGGAGAAGCGATCCTTCCAGCCGAGACGATCCCAATAATCGACGTGCTCGCCGAGGGCAATAACCCGCACGCCGTCCTGACCGGCCGCCGCCAGCCGTTGCAGCAACGCATCCGCGGGCGGACAGCTCGAACACCCCTCCGACGTGAACAACTCGACGACCACAGGCGTGGCTGGCACCGTTGCCCCGGTCTGGGACCCTGTACTCGCTGTGCTGCCGCTGCAGAACAGCGCAATTCCGATGACTGCTGGGAGATATCGCACTGCTCATCATTGTAGCGCCGGTATTTGTGGCCGCCTAAATCCATCAGCTTGGATCCCGTGTTCGTCGACTCCGCACTTCGCGCTGACCGTTTGTTCAAACCGCGTTACCATCGTGTGTTCGAGTTCGTTCGAGTTCCTTATGAGGAGAGCGATGATGAAGCGTTCTACAGCAGTTCTTGCGTGCCTGGCCGCGATCGCCCTGGCGTCGATGTGGATGCCATCGGCAGCGTTCGCGCAGGGCGTGCAGACCGGCACGATCACCGGCACGGTGCAATCCGCCGACGGGTTGAGCCTGCCGGGTGTGACCGTCACCGCAAGTTCGCCCGCGCAGCAGGGGCAGCGCACCGCCGTCACCGACGTGAACGGCGTGTACTTCCTGCGCGGTCTGCCTGCCGGCGTCTACTCGGTGAACTTCGACATGCCCAGCTTCAAGCCGATGAAGCGGGACAACGTCAACGTGACCGTCGGCGGCACCGTCGACGCGAGCGGCACGATGACGCTGGCGAATCTCACCGAGACCATCACCGTCACCGCCGAACCGCCGAAGCCGGCGGCGCTGACGACGCCGACGCTGAGTCAGGTGTACGGCAAGACCGAGGTCGACGCGCTGCCGGTCGGCCGCACGCCGGCGCAGATCGCGGAGCTCGCGCCTGGCCTCACCGGCAACTCGCCGAACATCGGGCAGCTCAATATTTCGGGCGCGACCGCCTTCGACAACGTCTTCATGATCAACGGCGTCGACATCAACGACAACCTGTTCGGCACGGCAAACAACCTGTTCATCGAAGACGCCATCCAGGAAACGAACATCCTCACGGGCGGCATTTCGGCCGAATACGGCCGCTTCAGCGGCGGCGTGATCAACATGATCACGAAGAGCGGCGGCAATACGTTCAGCGGCAGCTTCCGTGAGAACCTGTTCAACGGCGCCAAGTGGCTGAAAGAAACGCCGCGGCAGGTGCAGGCCGGCATCACCAACCCGAATATCTGGAGCAAGAACTCCGAAGGGACCTTCGGCGGACCGATCATGAGGGATCGCCTCTGGTTCTTCTCGTCCGGCCGTTACGAGACAAACGATCAAAACAACACGTTCTTCTTCAGCAACCAATCGTCGGTGCGCCACGACGTCAACAAGCGCGGCGAGATCAAGCTCACGGCGACGCCGGCCGTGGGCCACACGATCAGCGGCGATTACACCAACAACAGCACCGAGCAGAACAACCGGTTCAGCCTGAACAGCAACTCGCTCGACCCGTCGGTGCTGATCAACGAGACGCAGCCGAACGATCTGTTCGTGACGAACTACAACGGCGTCCTCGCGAACAAGTACTTCGCGACGTTGCAGTTCTCGCAGAAGCAATTCCAGTTCGAGAACGCCGGCGGCACGAACAGCGCCGTCACGGCGTCGCCGATCCGGACGCGCGGTCTCATATCGGGCATTCCGGCAGGACTCCTGTACGGCGCGCCATATTTCAGCGCGCTCGATCCCGAGCAGCGCAACAACCGCCAGTTCACGGGCAGCCTCTCGTACACGCTGTCGACCAAGCGCACAGGCACGCACGACATCAAAGGCGGCGGCGAGTATTACCGGAGTCAGCGCACGGGCGGCAACTCGCAGAGCGCGACGAACTACGTGTTCCAGACCGATTACCTGCAGGCCGGCGGACAACCGGTGCGCGACGCGAGCGGCGTGCCGATCCCGGTGTGGACGCCAGGCGTGAGCCGCGTCCAGAACTGGCTGCCGACGATCGGCGCCATCATCAACATCAACACGACGTCGCTGTACCTGCAGGATCACTGGATCGCGACGCCGCGACTCTCCGTCGATCTGGGCACCCGCTTCGAGGCCGTTCGCAGCAACGCAACGGGCGACATCATCACCGTCGACACGACGAACATCGTGCCGCGGCTCGGCGCGACGTTCGACGTCGAGGGCAACGGCAAGACGGTGGTCCAGGCGACGTACGGACACTATTCGGGCAAGTACAGCGAGGCGCAGTTCGCCGCCAACACCGACGTCGGCAACCCGAGCCGCGTCACGTACGCCTACACCGGACCCGCGGGACAGGGCCGCGACTTCGCGCCCGCGTTCGACGTCGCGAACAACTGGAAGACGATCGTCAGCGCGTCGTTCCCGACGGCGAACATCTTCGCCGCGCCTGGATTGTCATCACCGATCGTGAAGGAGTTCACCCTGGGCGCCGGCCGGGAAATCGGTCAGCGAGGCTTCGCGAAGATCACCTATCAGCACCGCACGTGGAGCAGCTTCGTCGAGGATTTCATCCAGCTGTCGAACGGGATCGTGAACGTGAACCGCAACGGCGCGAACATCGGCGATCTCACCAAGGTGATCTACGGCAACACGGACGACGTGGTGCGCAAATACGACGCGCTCCTGTTCCAGACCACGTACCGGCTGCGCGACACGATCAGCGTGGGCGGTCACTACACGGTGCAGATGCGCAACGAGGGCAACAACGCGGGCGAAGCGGCGAACCAGCCCGGCCTCTCGTCGACGTTCGGCGATTTCCCGGAGATCATCGGCCCGGCACTCGATCGGTATCAGCCCTACGGCCCGCTGACCGACTTCCAGCGGCACAAGGTGCGGCTCTACGGCACGTACACGCAACGCCTCGGCAGGGCCGGCGCGGTCGACGTGTCGCCGATCTGGCGGCTCGACTCCGGGCGCGTGTTCACCTACACGGCTGCCGCGGTCCCGTTGTCGGCAATCGAGCTCGCGCGCAACCCGGGTTACCCGGTGAACGACATCAACTCGAACACCGCGTATAACCTCTCGTTCGGCAATCGCGGTGCGGGGCAGTTCCCCGGCTACGGCGCGCTCGACTTCGCCGCGACCTACACGATTCCGGTGTGGCGATCGGCGAGGCCGTGGATCAAGGCCGAGATGTACAACGTGTTCAACAACCAGAAGCTGATCGCGTGGGATACGACGGTCACGCCGGATCCGAACAGCCCGAAGGACGCGAACGGTCTGCCGACCGGCTACCTGCCGGGCCCGAACTTCGGCAAGGCGACGGCCGACACGATCAGCGCGTTCCCGGCGTACCCGCAGCCGATCCCCGGCACGAACGGCGGCCGGATGTTCCGCATGGCGTTCGGCATTCGATTCTGAGCGTTTCGCTTGACCGCGGAGACCGCCGAGAACGCAGAGAAAATACGCTCTGCATCTTCGCGGACTCCGCGGTCCTTGTTTACAGCGTTTTCTCCAGGCGAATCTCGTCGCGCACCGGAATTCCTGAGAATCCTGCCACCTGCTGGTGCGTGTGTTCGATGATGCTGTTCGGCACGAGTTCGGTCAACCGGTAGCCGTGGCGCTGGTAGAAGGAAAGCGCGGGCAGGTTGTCGTTCGTCGTCGCAACGACGAGGCGGGTCAGGTTCAGACGACGCGCGAGCAGTTCGGCCTCGACGAGGAGGTGTCCGCCGACGCCCGAGCGCTGCCACATCGGGTCGGTGGCGAGCGCGACGATATGCAGCGCGTCGCCGTACTGGCGGTATGCGAGCGCGCCTGAAATGTCCTGATGCATCTGCGCGACGAGCGCCGGCATCTGATCGATGTCCATGACCTGGCCGTACGCGACGATGCGCGTGCGGCCGAAGTCGCGCTCGAAGAGGACGCGAGCCTCCGCGCGATCCTGATCGTTCGCCTCGCGCACGAAGACCGGCGGCAGATCGAGATGCGGCTTGCAGGTGCAGATCACCTGCACGTGCGCGTCCTCCCAGTCGACGAATTTCCCGCATCGCGAACAGCGCAGCACAGCCGGCTTCGCGCCGAACTGATCAAACTGGCTCTGCATGGCTCGCTCCACCACGTCGTAACACCCACAGGATGACGGCGGCAAACGCCACGGCAACGGCGAGGAACGTGGCGCCAAACAGCCATAAGGTTCGATAGAGAATCGACTGCGTCTCCATGCGCGCCTCGAGCTCGAGCGGTGCGCCGCGCAGCCGATCGCGAAGCGGCTGCTCCCACACGAGGATGTTGCCGCGCCGTACGTCAGTGCCCGAGTTGTGAAACGTGATCTTGCTCGGCAGGTGCAGGCGGAAGGCCACGATCTCGCGTCCGGTCCAGCCGACGTTGCCGACGTCCTTGCCCGCGGCGGCGGCGACCGTCTGCTTATAGACGAACAGATCCGAGACCGGCTGCAGCGCATAGGCGGACCATGCGAACGGCGGCGCATCGGCGAGCCGATCGAGGCGGTCCACATCGACGCGAACGTGCACGAACCGCCGTCCGCTGCGCCGCGACGTCCGCACCCACGCGACGTGCGTGTTCGGCGACGTGAAGTAGGCGCGGACCGCGTCGCGGTCGACGCGTGCGCTCGGCGACACATCGAACGACGTCCCGCGAAGCGCGTTCAGCGCTGGAATCGAAGCGTTCACGTACACGCTCGCGCTGCCGTCGAGCGAGAGATACATCTCTTCTTCGTATTCGTACTGACGGAAAAGCGTTGACGCGCGGCTGCACGCCGCCGTCCAGAGAACGCAAAGTGCGCAAAGGACGCAGAGAAGTCTTGGGATGCAGACCGATCCTCTTCGCGCGGTCCCGATGAACACAATCGCCAATGATATAGTAAAAATTTTCCCGGTCCTGATGGCGGCCAAACCGATCGTCTATCTCATCGACGGCAGCTCGCAGATGTATCGCGCGTATCACGCGCCGGTGCGTACGGCTGAAGGCGGCCTGCTGCGCAACGCGCAGGGGCGTCCCACCAACGCGGTCTACATCTTCGTCACGATGCTGCGCAAGCTGCTGAACGACCACAAGCCGGAGTACATCGCGGCGTCGTTCGATCTGCCGGGCCGCACGTTCCGCGACGATCTCGTGTCGGACTACAAGGCGAACCGCACGCCGATGCCGGACGAGCTCGCCGAGCAGATTCCGATGGTGCACGCCGCGTGCGAAGCGCTCGGCGTGCCGATCCTCACGTCCGAACGGTACGAGGCGGACGACGTCATCGGCACGCTCGCCGAGAAGGCCGCCGCCGCCGGCTTCGACGTCGCCATTGTCACCCTCGACAAGGATTTCTTTCAGCTCGTGCGTGACGGCATCCGCGTGTTCAACCCGCGCGACGAAGGTACGTGGTACGACGCGGCAGGCGTGAAAGAAAAACTCGGCGTCACGCCCGACCAGGTCGTCGACGTCATGGCGCTGATGGGCGACACGATCGACAACATCAAAGGCGTGCCCGGCATCGGCGACAAGGGCGCACGCGAGCTGATCGCGACCTACGGCTCCGTGGAGAACCTGCTCGCGCACGCCGGGGAGGTGAAGAACAAACGATATCGTGAAGGACTCCTGGGGCATGCAGACGATGCCCGGCAGAGCCTCGAGCTGGCGCGGATTCGAACCGACGTTCCGGTCGAATTCGAACCGGATGCGGTGAGGTTCCGCGGCGGCTCGCGCGAGCGGGCGTTCCAGATCTTCAACGAGCTCGGCTTCCGGACGCTCGCGAAGGAGTACGCGCCGACCGCCAGCTCAATCACGAAAACCTACCGCATCGTCAACACGCCCGAGGATCTCGACGGGCTTGTGGAGCGCCTGAAGCGCGCCGGCCACGTGGCCATTCGCGTGCTGCCCGACACGCCGGCGGCGATGCGCGCGGGAATCGTCGGGATCGCGTTCTCGACCAAGCCGCGCGAGGCGGACTACGTGCCTATCGGACATCGCGCGCTGGCGACGACAGCGTGCATTCCGCTGGATGTCGCGCTCGAGCGGCTGCGGCCCGTGCTCGAGGATGAATCGGTCCGCAAATCGGGTCACGATTTGAAGTTCGACGCCATCGTGCTGTCGCGCCACGGTGTGACGCTGCGCGGTCTCGACACCGACACGATGCTCGCGAGCTATCTCATCGACGCGACGCGGTCCGAGCACAAGCTGGAAGATCTCGCGCTCGAGCACACGAGCTACAAGGCGCTCAGCGACGAAGACGTGTGCGGACGCGGAGTGAAGGCCGTGTCGCTCGCCGATCTGCCGCCGGAAGCCGTCATCGATTACGCGGGCGAACGCGCAGATCTGGTCGGCCAGCTCGCCCCGATCTTCAGAAAGACGCTGTCGAACGAACAGCTCGAAGACGTTTACGAGCGCGTGGAACTGCCGCTCGTGCCGGTGCTCGTCGCCGTCGAGCGCGCGGGCATCCGCGTGGACGGCCCGCTGCTCGCGAAGCAGTCGCAGAACCTCGAGCGCGAGCTGGCGCTGCGGACGGCGCAGATCTACGAGGCCGCGGGCGGAGAGTTCAACATCAACTCGCCGAAACAGCTGTCGGAAATTCTGTTCGACAAGCTGCAGCTGCCGGTAACGAAGCGTACCGGCACATCGCGCGCGCCGTCGACCGCCGTCGAAGTGCTCGAGGATCTCGCGCTCGCGCACGAGCTGCCGCGCATGATTCTCGAGTGGCGCGCGCTGATGAAGCTGAAGGGCACCTACATCGACGCGCTGCCGCAGCTCGTGAACCCGGCGACCGGACGCGTGCACACCTGCTTCAACCAGGCGGTGGCCGCGACCGGACGTCTGAGCAGCAGCGACCCGAACCTGCAGAACATCCCGATTCGCACCGAGCTCGGACGCGAGATCCGCCGCGCGTTCATCGCGGAGCCGGGCCACGTGCTGATCTCCGCCGACTACTCGCAGATCGAATTCAGAGTGCTCGCGCACCTCGCGGAAGACGAGTTCCTGATCGACGCCTTTCGACACGGCGCCGATTTCCACGAGCAGACCGCGGTCAAGATCTTCGGCAACAACACGGCGCGCGATCCGCACGCGCTGCGCGCGACTGCGAAGATGGTGAATTACGCGCTCCTGTACGGGAAGACGGCCTTCACGCTCGCGCGCGACATCCAGGTGACACAGGAGGCGGCCCAGGATTTCATCGACGCGTACTTCAAAGGCTTCCCCCGCGTCCGCGCCTTCATCGACCGGACGCTCGAAGAAGGGCGCGCGACCGGTATCGTGAAGACGATGTTCGGACGGCGGCGGCTCGTTCCAGAGCTGAACAGCCGCAACTATCAGATCCGATCGGCCGCGGAGCGCATGGCCGTGAACATGCCCATTCAGGGAAGCGCCGCCGACATCATGAAGCTCGCGATGATCGACGTCCACGCCGCGCTCGCGCCCCACCCGCAAGCACGCATGATTCTCACCGTGCACGACGAACTCCTGTTCGAGGTGCCCGAGGAGCAGGCGGACGAGATCTCGGCGATCGTGCGCGACAAGATGCAGTCCGCAGTGACGCTGCGCGTACCGCTCACCGTCGACATCGGCATCGGGCCGAACTGGAAAGACGCTAAGTGAATTTGGAATTGGGAATTTGGAATTTGGAATGCTGGCTTCAGAGGTGCGGTTGTGCTTCGTGAATTTGGAATTGGGAATTTGGAATTTGGAATGCCGTGCCAGGGTGCTCCTTCTTCAGGATTTGGAATTGGAATTTTGAATTTGAGTTCAGAAGTGCATCAGTGCGTCTTCTTCGGTCGGGAACGATTCGAATACCGCTAGGAGGCCGGTGATATTGAGGATGTCGTGCGTTCGCGGGCGGAGGTTGCACAGCTTCAGCTGTCCGCCAAGGCGTTTCATGGTCACGTACTTGCACGCGATGAGGCCGATGCCGGCGCTGTCGAGATAGCTGACGCGATCGAAGTTCAGGAGCACGTTCGTCTCGCCGTTCCCGATCACCTCGCTCAATTTCTCCCGCAGCGGCTCGAATCCGTCATCGAAGATCAGGCGGCCGTCGAGATCCAGGACTGTGACGTCGCCGACGCGGCGCGCGGAGATTCGCATTGCACAATTAGGAATTTGGAAGTTGGAATTTGGAATGCGTACGGCCGCGCGCTTTCTCGGTGCGGCCTAATTGGCACCTTCCTTAGTACGCATTCCAAATTCCAACTTCCAAATTCCTAATTACCTCCTTCATCTCTTCCACCGCTCTTTGAAGCGTTCCCACTCGGCCACCATCGACTGCGGCGACTGCGAGACCACTCGCGCGCGGTCGGGGATTATCGCGCGCAGGACGAGGCGATCGACGTCGGCGCGCAGCGCGGCGCCCTTGTCCGACGCGAGCGGCGAGCGGACCCAGGCGGCCTGCGCCGCGTCCCACGCCGCCTGCAGATCGCCCTGGCCGCGCGCGGCGGCGGCGAGCCAGTACGCGGCGGTCGTGCTGCTCTGATGCAGCGCGAGCTCGTCCTCCATGCGATTGCGAATGCGCTGGTACACGGCGCGCCGCTCCATCTCGGGCCGCGCGCGGACGTCGTGCTCCACGGCATCCGCCCACCAGTCGAGCACGCGATCGCGCGAGTCGCCGGTCATCAGCTCGCCGCTCTTCAGAACCGAATCGAACACGGCCGCCGCCGCACCGTACGCCTGATCGAAAAAGAGCGTCTCGCCCAGACCGACGATGTACTCGAGGCGCTCGCGCGGCTGGAACTTGAGCGGATCGAGGCGGCGCAGCCGCTCGCGCGCGTTCGTCAGGTCGTCGGTCGCCGCGCTCTGCCGGAACCGTTCGAGATACGCGCGGGCGGCAACCAGATCCGCGGCGTCGGCACGGGATGGCGTGAGCCGTGCCTGCTCGGCCGCGTTCACGGCAGCCTCGAACTGTTTCTGGTTGTAGAGCACGCGGGCACGCGACAGCGGATCGTCGGCCGCGCTGACCGCCGGCGCAGCCGTGAGCATGAGAACCACCAGGCCGAAGAGGTGTGGCACCGGGCGGCGAACAATTGGTTGAATCATCATTAAATCGTTGCAGCTCAATGACTTAGTTCGTCGTTATCGTCCTTTTGGTACAATGCCGCAGTGATCCAGCCGAGGATCGTTCCGCGCGAGGAACACCCGATCTCGCGCCGAAACATTGACGCCGATGCCCTGAAGGTACTGTATCGGCTCCGCCAGGCCAATCACGCCGCATATCTCGTCGGCGGCAGCGTTCGCGACCTGCTGCTCGGTCGCCGCCCCAAAGATTTCGACATCGGAACGTCGGCGCATCCGTATCAGGTCAAGAAGCTCTTTCGCAACTGCTGGATTATCGGCCGCCGCTTCCGCCTCGCGCACGTCAAGTTTGGACCCAAGGTCATCGAGGTCGCCACGTTCCGTCGTCAGGTGGCGCCTGGAGAGGAGGTCGTCGCCGACGGCGTGCCGGCCCCCGATCCCTCGACGCCTGAAGGCGAGCACCTGATCCATCACGACAACACGTTCGGCACCCCCGAAGAAGACGCGTTCCGCCGCGACTTCACGATCAACGCGCTGTTCTACGACATTGCGACCTTCTCTATTATCGATTACGTCGGCGGTCTCGACGACCTGCGCGCCGGGATCGTGCGGTCGATCGGCGATCCGGACGTTCGGCTGCGTGAAGACCCGGTGCGGATGATCCGCGCGATCGCGCTCGCCGCGCGCCTCGACTTCGAGATCGAGCCGACGCTCGTCGACGCGATCCGCACGCACCGCCGCGAAATCGGGAAGAGCTCGCAGGCGCGCCTGCTCGAGGAGTATTACAAGATTCTTCGCGCGGGATCGTCGGAAAAAGCGTTCAGAGGCCTCGCTGACGTCGGACTGCTCGAGCCGACGTCGAGCGAACTGCACCGCGCGACCCGCGGCAGCGACGAGGCGCTGTGGAGCTCGCTCGCGCAGCTCGATGCCTATCGGCGCCGCTTTGAATCAACGCCCGACGCCCTGACCAATCCGATCCTGCTCGGAACGCTCGTCATTCCGCTCGGCTTGTCGCTGCAGCCGGGACGGGCTCAGGACGGATCGCGTCGCGCGTCGCCGCTCCGCCTTGGCGAGTTGCCGCTCGCGCGGCGGGACGTCGAGCGCCTGCGGCAAATCGTCGGGCTGCAGCGCCGCCTTCGCGACGTGACGGCCAGCACGCGCGCGCAGCACGCGCTCGCGCACCGACACGTGTTCCGCGACGCGCTGACGTGGCTCGAGATTCACGGCAACGCGCCCGACGTGGTCGATCACTGGAAGACGGTTCTGTCGGAGAGTCGTCGCGCCTCCGAAGCGGCGCTCGCTGGTGCACCCGCGGGTGAAGGCGCCGGAGACGACAGTCAGCAGCCGTTCCGACGCCGCCGCCGGAGACGGCGAAGGCGGCGCGGACATCTGGAAGTGTAGGGGTCAGCCTGACCTGCCCGACCCACCTGACCTGCTCGATTACGCCGCGACTTCTTCGATGGTCTTGTAAGGCTTGGCGAGCTTCAGCGCGACGAGCGCTTTGATGACCGGCCACGCAGGATCGATCTCACTCGGCCGCCAGCTGAACTTCGGACTGCGCGGATAGCCGTGATGGTTGTTGTGCAGCCCTTCGCCGCCGGTGAGCAGCGCGAGGAAGCGGATGTTCGTCGCGGTGTTGTCGAAGTTCCTGTAGCCGACGTGATGGCACAGGCCGTTGATTGAGGACGAGAGCACGAACACGTACATCACGGCGTGAATGCCGGCCGCGAGCAGCCCCCAGCCAATTCCCATAATCGCGCACAGCGCGACGGTTCCGATGGTGAGCCCGAGCCATCCGTGCTTGTAGACGTTCCGGTCCAACCAGCCCTCTTTGATGTCGCGCGCGTAACGCGCGACGACGTCGGTGTTCTTCACCTCGCGCATGTAGTAGTAGACGTTCCCGAGCTGCACGCGCCAGAAGCCTTCGAGCGCCGGACTGTGGGGATCCCCTTCCTCGTCCGTAAAGGCGTGATGCTTGCGATGCACCGCCACCCATTCCTTCGTCAACAGCCCGGTCGTCATCCACAGCGCGAACTTGAACATCCATTCGACTGCGGGATGCAGCACGAGCGCCTTATGGGTCGCCGTCCGATGCAGAAAGATCGTCGTGCTGAACACAGCCACCTGAATGAGGATGACCGCAACCACAAGCGTGATGACGAGAGACGACAGCAACAAGCACCTCCGCAGTGAGCCGAATGAAACCGGATTGGGGGAACCCGCTCGTCGGGTGGGGAACCGACAGTGAGACACAGGATCGTAACACGAACGCCGCGCGGGTCAATTACCCATTTCTACGCTCGAATTCACGCATGAACTCGACGAGGGCCTCCACGCCGGCCTCCGGGAACGCGTTGTAGATCGAGGCGCGCATGCCGCCGACCGACCGGTGGCCCTTCAGACCGTCGAGACCCGCCGCGGTCGCCTCTTTCACGAACTTCTTCTCGAGCTCTTCGGTTCCGAGCCGGAAGGTGACGTTCATCAGCGACCGGCTGTCCTTGTGCGCGGTGCCGCGGTAGTACCCCGTCCGATCGATCTCCGCATAGAGCTTCGCCGCCTTGCGTTCGTTCACCTTGGCGATCGCCGGCAGCCCTCCCTGACCGAGCAGCCATCGCATCACCAGACCGAGCGCGTACACGGCGAACGCCGGCGGCGTGTTGTAGAGCGACTTGTTCTCGGCATGCACCGCGTAGTTCAGCATGGTCGGCAGCGACTTCTGCGAGCGCGGCAGCAGGTCCTCGCGGACGATCACCACAGTGACGCCTGCCGGCCCCATGTTCTTCTGTGCGCCGGAGTAGATGAGCGCGTGGCGGCCGACGTCGATCGGTCGGCTGAACATGTCCGACGAGGTGTCGCTGACGAGCGGCGCGTCGCCGACGTCCGGCAGCTGCCTGAACTCGGTCCCTTCGATGGTGTTGTTCGAGGTCATGTGCACGTACGCCGCGCCCGGCGTGAGCTTCAATTCCTTTTGCGAAGGCACGCGCGAGTAGCTCTCCGCCTTCGTCGACGCGGCGATGTTGGCGCCGCCCACCTTCTTCGCTTCCTTGTAGGCCTTCTCGGCCCACGAGCCGCTGTCGATGTAGTCGGCGGTCGCGCCGGGGGTGAGGAGGTTCATCGGCACCATCGAGAACTGCAGGCTTGCGCCGCCCTGCAGGAAGAGCACGCGGTAGTTCGAGGGGATGCCGGCCAGCGTGCGGATATCAGCGTCCGCCCGATCGAGAATCGACTCGAACGTCGCCGATCGATGACTGATCTCGAGGATCGACATGCCGACATCAGGCAGCGAAAGGAGATCGCGCTGAATCTCTTCGAGTACTGGAACCGGCAGCACGGCGGGGCCCGCCGCGAAGTTGAAGATGCGATGAACGGTCGTCATATCGTCACCAGATGAAGGTCGAGGATGTCGGCGTTGCCGTCCTGGATTTGCGTGAGCAGATCGGCCGGCGGCGCGCCGTCCAGGTTGATGCGCGCGACTGCGGCCTGAGCGCCTTCGAAGATCACGTTCTCGGTTTCCTGCACGTTGAGGTTGCCGGCGCGCAGATGCTTGAACACGTGCGCGAGGACGCCGGGGCGATCGACATGCCGGACCACCAGCATATGCGTCGCCGGAGTCTTCTTCGCGAGGTTGACGACGTTCGGCACCTTGCCGCTGTCTTTATACGTCGCGATGATCCGCACCGTCTCCGCGGCGATGGCTTCCTGCGCCTGATCGGTCGAGGCGCCGATGTGATGTGTGCCGTACACATTGGGCAATGACGTCAGCGGATCCTTGAAGTCGCCCGTTGCTCCGGTCGGTTCACCCGCGAAGACGTCGAGGCCCACGCGAATCTGCCGCTCGCGAACCGCACGCTCGAGCGCCGCATGATCGACGACTTCGGCGCGCGCGGTGTTGATGAAATACGATCCCGGCTTCAGGCTGTCGAGCACTGAGGCGTTGACGATACCGCGCGTGTCGGCGCTGAGCGCGAGGTGGACGCTCAGCACGTCCGCGCGAGCGGCGACTTCCTCGGGCGTCTTCGCGATCTGCATCGGAACAGCCGCGTCGCCGCCGTCGGCTCTGCCGTTGACGAAGCGGCGGCTCCAGACGACGATCGGCATGCCGAACGCGTGGGCGCGCCGGGCCATCTCCTGGCCGATGTTGCCGTAGCCGAGGAGGCCGAGCGTTCGCCCGAAGAGCCCGCGCGCCTGCGAATACTCTTTCTTGTTCCACGTGCCCGCACGCAGATCGGCCACGTTGTCCGGAATGCGCCGATCGAGCGCGAGGATCAGACCGAACGCGAGCTCCGCGACAGCGACCGCGTTCTTTCCCGGGCAGTTCGACACGTAGAT
>Ga0075435_100000966_pt1 | contig 18170 bp, 10 predicted proteins | sample RhiMethybrSRZTD4_FD_75302 | JGI IMG/M metagenome (GOLD analysis project Ga0075435, IMG submission 75302) | Populus rhizosphere microbial communities from Tennessee, USA - Rhizosphere MetaG P. TD hybrid SRZTD4 | ecosystem: Host-associated > Plants > Roots > Rhizosphere > Soil | place: USA...
CGCTCGTCAGTGGTCATCTGATCGACGACGCCGCCACTGAATCTCTCAAGTCGCACCTGAATGTCGCGGATGGGAACGTTCTCGCCGGCCACGTTCACCTGTCCGGTAACTTCAAAGGTTTGGTTTCCAGGATTGTAAGTGTCGCGATCGCGCTGGGCGCAAGCCAGCGAGAACCCAAGCAGGATAGGTGCGATTATGAACAGCGGGCGTACGAGGCACATCGTTGATCCTCGCAAGAGAGTCATTGATAAGATAAAACGCACCTAGAAACTCGCAAGAGCTAATAGATGCGTTCTACCATTATTTCGCGCAGCGTTTCAAACTGCGGTGAGGCAATTCGGGCTATGGATATTCCTGACAATCCTCGTATTCCCAGTGATACCCTAGGTTGCGACATGCCGGCGCCATGTCCTGCAGAGCTTGAGCGGTGGCGATATCTCGAGCGTCCCCGCACGATTCCTCACTGCACGCGTAACCGAACGAATGGCAGTCCTCGTCAGTGCCACCATTCCCTTCAGCTATGACCACAACGGTATAGCAATAAGTAGTAGTGGTCGCCTTAACTTTCTGGGTCCGCCAGAAAACCGTGCCAGCCACAACAGTTAAGACCATGAGGATTGCCAGGCCTCTGATAGTGCTTCTCGCGTCGCCATTAAATTCTCTCATGTCCTTATCCTTTCTCGTCACTGAGATGAAAATTTCAGTGCGTGTAAGAAACCCCGAATTGAATCAACCGCGCGGGCACCGCCGTCTCGAGAAGTCTCGTAAACGACGAGGTGCCGCCGTTGATATTCACGGAGGTGCTGCCCGACGGAATACGGAACACGGGGTGATTGAACAGATTGAAAACATCCATCCGCACCTGGAAATGTTCTTTCTCGCGGACCGTGAAACGGCGGATCAGCGAGAAGTCCCAATTCTGTTGCATTGGACCACGGAACGCGTTGCGCGGCGTCGTACCCCAGCCGGTCGCGCCCGGGTTGGACGTAAAGCCAGTCGCCGGAATTATCGGCGCTGTACCGAAGCACGCCGGATTCAGGTAATGCGCAACTTTGTCGCTGGTACTGCCCGTCGTATATGCCGACTGAATGCTTGAACAAAGGAACTGCGCAGTTCCCAAGGTCGTGCCATAGATGCCGCCGGTGCTCGAGTCAGTGACCGAGAACGGCAGGCCGCTTTGATAAGTAACGATTCCGCTGATGGCCCAATCGCGCATCACAACATTATTGAGAAAGCCGCTGTGCGCGCGCGGAATGTCGTATGTGTAGCTGACGACCAGCCGTTGCGGACGATCAAAATCACCGCGAGCTTTATTCTGCTGCGGACTCGATTGATCGTTGTAGATGTTCGCGCCGTTCTGACCGTTACGAGTCGCATTCAGCTCGTCCGTGCTGAGCGAGCCACTGACGTTGTCGTAAGTGCGCGAAAAGGTGTAAGCCGCCTGGAAGTACATTCCATGCGTTAAGCGGCGCGACACGGTGGCCTGGAACGAGTTGTAGATCGCGAACCCGATATTGCCGGAGTAACGCGCGCCACGCTTGCGCGACAAGCCGATAATCTGATGACGCAACTCTTCGTTGTTCACGGTGCTGTTGGTGATCGTGTAGCTGTTGCCATTCATGTCTCGAACGGTAACCGGGCTTGAGCTGCTGGCAACGCGCGCGATGTACGGATCCCAAATACCAAGACCGCCGATGTAGTGCGAGCCCACGTAACCCATTTCCACGGCCCATCCCTTGCCGATCTCCCGTTGCAGCGTCGCATTCCACTGCTGCGTGTACGGCGTGTACGGATTCACGGGCACCGTCGTGAACGACGCGAGATTGATCGAGCAATTGGTAGCGCCTATATTTGGATTCGGATCCGCATAGTTTAGACAGCGTTGGCCCAACTCGTTGACGAAGATGGGTTTAAATGCGGGATTATTGACGTCCGCGGGATTGGTAGATATGGCGCCCGTGGTGGCGTTGAATAATCCCGCAAACCGCGTCGCCTGCGGAATGAACGCGGTCGCGACCGCCGAAGGTGGCGGAATGGTTCCCAATGGGTTTGCCAACTGCAACGAGGTTGGGTTGGCATTGCTTGAGAGTGGCTGCACGGTGAAAGGAGCGGCCAAAGAGTTCTGAAGAATGTTCTGATTCGAAAGCCGCTGATAGTAGATTCCGTATCCAGCGCGAACTACTGTCTTCTGGTTGCCCTTGACGTCCCAGGCAAAGCCGACGCGCGGCGCGAAATTGTTTCCATCGAAGCAGCTCTTCAAAGCGCAATCAGAGACGCCGGGCGTTCCGGTGAAGCCGGAGAGATTCACCTTTTCCGGAATCAGGAAAGGATTTCGTCCTTGTGCGGCCAGCACTGGATCGTAGATGCCGGCGCGGAACAACTTGTCGTGTCCGAAGCTCATGCCTTCCCAGCGCAAACCTAAGTTGACGGTAAGTCGGGGAGAGAAGCGATAGTCATCCTGGACAAAACCAGACCAGTCGGTCGCGAGAAAGTTCCGCGCGGGATCGCCGAACGCGGATTGAACCGCCGTGACGCGACCGCGCAAGAAGTTCTGAAACGCGGTGCAGTCGTTCGTGTCGTTCTTGCAATTCGCTAGCGCCAACGACGCCGTGCCGGTGCCGCCGAACGTGAGCGCGCCTCTGACCGCAAAGTTGTTGAAGCGATTCAGTTGATACTGGATGCGCTCACCGCCCATGCGGAGCGTGTGTTTGCCCTTGATCCACGACAACGTCTCGACGATGTTGTATTGGTTGGAAACCGTTCCGCGATCGTCATTGACGCCAGTGCCTAATGACGTAGAGCCGGTAATCGAGACGCGATAAAGGCCCGGGAATTGAGAGCTGTTGCCGCGCGAGGCGCCGACGTCACTGAGATTAACCGTGTCCGTAGGAATATTCGCGAACAGGAAGCGGCTGAAGCCCAAACGCAATTCGTTTACGATGTTGCTCTTGAATTGGTGCGTCTCAGTAATCGCGAGGAATCGATTCCACTGCGTGTCCGTGCGCGGATTCGCGAGACTTGTGTCGGTGCCGTAAGGCTTGGCCACCGAACCTTCGTCCCAGAACCAACGTCCGGAGATTGTGTCCTTGCCCTGACGCATGCTGCGGTCATAGCTGACGACGTACTGGTTGTCCTTGATCGGAGCAATCGCTGAGAACTGACAAGTGAAAGTTCCAAGCGCGCCGCCGGTCACACCACCACAACCGGTTTGGCCCAGACGCGGAATGAAATATTTTCCGCCGAAGCGAGCGCTCTGTAAATTGAGAATGCTGACCGCGACGGGATCGATCTGTGCCGGCGTCAGGTTAAATGACGCGGCGAGCAGAGCTGCTGAGGTGGAACCGTCAGCGGCTGTCGGAAACGCCTGGACAATCGGCGAGAGCGTTGAGCCGGCGGGGTCAACACCGTTACGAGCGCGTACGCCCTGATAGTTAAAGAACCAGAAACCTCCAGCCTTCGGTACGGGCCCACTGCCGCTGCCGCCGAAAACGTTCTGGAGCAGACGCGGCCGTTTGCTCAGGCCATTCGCATTGCGAAACCACTCGTTCGCATTCAGCGCATCGTTGCGATGCTGCCAGTAACCTTCCCAGTGGAAATTCTTTTCGCCGGATTTGATCACCAGGCCCAAAGCGCCGCCGCCTTTGCTTCCCTGCGAAGCATCGTAAAGCGACGTGGCGACCTTCATCTCCTGCAACGCATTTGGATTCGGCAAGGGCACGGTGTCAAAGTGCGCGAGGTTGAAGTCATTCACATTGATGCCCTGCAAGGTCACGCTGTTGTTGCTCGTGCGCTGTCCATTGACAGTGACATCGGCAGTGCCGCGGCCGGCGCTGCGAACATCGGTCGGCTCGCCAGTCACGCCGGTTGAAAGATTCAGCAGGAACAAAAAGTTCGGCGATGCAAGCGGAAGCGAGCGAAGTGTCTGCGCGTCCAGCGCCTGACCTGTCGTTGCGCTCGACGGATTGATCAGAGTCGGCGTCGCTTCAACGTTGACAGTCTCAGAGATGTTGCCTGGCTCGAGCGAAATATCCTGACGCGCTGATTCCGTGATTCGCACCTGCACGTCAGCAATGATCGCCTTCTTAAAATTCGCGGCCGAAATCTCCAGCCGGTAACGGCCGGGAGGCAGCAGCGTGACGGAATATCCACCGTCGTCGCCGGTATTGACGGTGCGCTCGGCTTTCCCGGTGGCATCACTTACGACGACCACCGTCGCGCCGCTTACCAACGCGCCGTTTTTATCGGTCACGACACCGGTGATGCCGCCCGTCTGATTTGCCTGTCCTGCGGCGACCACACACAACATCCCTAAAAGTAAACCGATTGCTAAAACGCGAATGACACCATGCATCGCTGCTTCCTCCTCTTCCTATTGAAAACCTATTGGGCCGTGCCGAGTCTGGGGGACCGGCGGAATTAACGAGAATACCTTTGGCTTTCTGTTAGGCAACAGATGTTCCCTGTGGGTTCGGTGAAGCTTGTGTCCTTGAAAGCGGCTTAAACGCTGAGGTGCTGCAGCGATGAAACATGAACCGCTCAACCTCGCGAACGAAATTATGTTGGATATTCGGAATCTTGGATTTCGGGTCTGGGCTGGAAGTGATGATCAGCAGTTCTTTACTATCCAATTTATTAGAAACGCTAACGAGAAGTAAGAGGAAGGACTACTGATGATTCGTCGTTGAATAATTCAATCCGAGCACGCTTCCGACGGGCATTTGCATCGGCGGTGGCGGAACGAATCGTGGCGCCCGGCCGGTGACCAGGGCAGGCGCGAACGGCGAAACTACGTTTGGCAAATTTGGCATCTCCGGTAGTTGGCGCGCAGCCATCAACTCGACATCGTAACCTTCGTGACGCACGCGCTCGTCAACATAGAGCAGAGATAACCCGAGCATCCAAATCGGCGCCAGGACGATGTGACTGCATTGCAGAATCACTTCGTACCCGATCGCGTACCAGGTCGGTGAGTTCGATCCGAACGGCGAGAGATCGATGCCATTCAAATATCCATACCATCCCAGAGGAATCATCAAGAGCATCAACGCCGAATACGTTGCGAAAAAAGTAAACAGCGCCATCGCCATCAGACGTTTTACGTTACCGCTGGCAAGCGAAAAGCTGCGGCCGATCGCGGCGAAAACGCCTTTGCCTTCAACCAACATTGCTTGCGGCACATAGGCCATTCGGCCCGCGAGGATGAAAAAGAGAATCAAGCCCGCTGTGATTCCAGCGAGCATTCCGATGCCGCCAACGATCGCGGTAATCCACGGCGAAATCATCGACGCGAAGCCGATCGCCGCAAACAACACAAACGAAAAAAACAGATACGCCATGAACGCCACCATCGCCGCGAACGCTAACCACATCGCCACCAGGATGCTGGCGCCGAACAGTCCCCAAAAGCGCGACTTCACCGCCCGATAAGTTGTGCGCGCGCTCACGGGCTCATTCCAGATGAGATGCGAAACCAGGTTGCGCGTCGCTCCGCCCATGACGATTAGACTAAACAGCGAGCCGCAAGCCATCACGAGACCACCGCCCATGAGGATCAAGACATACAGGGCGACGCGAACATCGCTCGAGGTTGAACTGAGTTCGCGAAAGGAAATCGTCGTGATGGTTGATCCGAGCGCAGAGATGAGCACGGGCGGGGCCGCAATTCTAATTAGCGTGAGGAAATGCTGGCGATATAGCCGGACTGCGCGATCGATGAGATCGCCGGCGCCCAAAGGTTCGAGTGAAAGATCATTGCTTATGACGTCCATCTAATTCGAATGATGACGATTTCAGTGCTGCGGATCAACTGTCATTTTCGATTCGAGCCTCAAGCGCCGTGAATTCATTTCGCGCGCCCGACCGTTTGATGCCCAGGCGCGACAGACGCTGAAACCTTGTCCGAGAGACAAGATCCATCGGCGATTCTCCGTTAACTTTAATTTGGGAATGCGGAGCGACAAGGCGTGAGCTTGGCTTCCAGCATTGGCACGCAGACGGCCCGGGACGCGCTAATACTCAAGCGTGCCCTGATAAACCATCTCGGAAATTTTGAACTTCATGTCGAGTTTGAACTTATAAGGGCTCTCGGGCTGGTTCGCCACGCGACTGAAGCTACCAGTATTTTGCCTTGGATTACTTGTTTGGCCAGGCGGATTCATCGCCGTATCGAGCGCCGACTTGTTCTCATACTCCGAATGAAACCGTACGCTAACCATGTCTGCGATCAATAACGGCCGGCCTTCCGCATTTCGCGGAAACACGAAAAGTGCTGCCCCCAAAATATTTTCCTGCGGCGGCACATACTGCTGTAGAAAGATTCTGCGACCGTCCTTCAACTCGAGATACGTACTGTTCTTCAGCACTGCCATGTTAGCGCTGCTGAATGCCTGCATAACTCTACCGCCAAATCTCTGATCGCTGGTTTCGAAATTTACGGCCACGACAATACGAGTATAGGACGGCCCCTCGGCGAAGAATTGAAGTTGTTCGCTGATCTTGCCGGACGTTAGCTGCTCTTGCCGCACGAGCGCCTCGCGAATCGGTTTCGCTGACAGCCAACGAATGTGGAACTTGACGCTGGTCGCCTGGTTGGTCGCGCCCTGTTCGCGCCGGCTCGCACTGTCGCCGCCACCGGTTTGAGTTGTCGGCGTGTAGAACATTTCGGAAGTATCGGTTTCGACCTGGGTTTGTCCCCACGGAGAATCATTCAACATCTTCTCGACGTCGCTCCTGGTCCAATCAGTCCAGGGCTTGAACTGCTTTTGCGCAGGCGCAGTGCCGCGGCACAGCGAGATGATTAGCAGAATTAATGCTGAGGTCCTGATCGATCGAAACTGTTGAGGTTTCATCATCCGTGCACGCAAAGACTCAGTATTCCAAATCACCGTTATAAATCATTTCGGCAACTTTGAATTTCAGGTCGAGTTTCAGTTTGTAAGTATCCGAGCTTCTGGAAGCGTTTGCCTGTCGTGAAGTCACGACCGCCGCATCCAGTACCTTTGGTTCGTATTCGGCATGAAATCGAATCGTGGTGGCGTCCGGAGTCAGAAACGGCTGGCCATTGACGGTGCGCGGAAAAGTAAACCTCGCTCCAAAGACGTCTTTCGCGGGCGGCGTGTATTCGGCCACCTGGACGCGCTTGCCGTCGTTGCGTTCGAGGTAAACAGATTCCTTCAGGTCCTCGACCTTTGCAGCGCGGAAGGTTGGCGCGATGCGACCCACGATGCGCTGATCGCCTTCGTAGGCGACAGTAACGATGATGCGATTGTCGGCGGCGAGATTGGCCCACGCTTCCATTTTTTCCCTCGCGGATGAATCCGGCGCATTATCGCCAAGTTCAAGCATCCGCACGTAGGCCTGACGCACGGGGCGAGCAGTGAAGAAACGAACATGGAAGGTCAAGCTGGAGTTCGTCGGTACGTTTCGCTGCGAATCCTCACGACCACGGGTGTCGCCAAAATTTGACGGCACGTCAGAGGATTGGGAACTGTTGCTTTCAGTCTGAGAGTGACTCCAGGCCGAGTCGTTAAGGATTTTCTCGGCGTCTTTCTTGTTCCACTCTTTCCAGGGTTTGATTTGTTTCTGGGCAAGCGCGGCTACGGATAACAGCATGGCAATTGCGATCATTATGATTGCTCTATTCATGGTGATGCCTCGAGCCAAGACTCAGGAGCTCGCAAGTTGCCTTATATCAAAAAGGGGAGAGGAACGGAAAGCTGTTCCTCTCCCCAGCGACGCTTCCGCGTCAGGTCTTAGAAGTTGAGTCTCAGCACTATCTGGACCATGCGACCACCGACGTCGTTGGTGGTGGAAAGATCCTGATAAGCGGCTGTGACTTGTCCAAAGGTTGCGCCACTGAAATTCGTAACGCTGGTATCGGCAGCGGTTTGGCTTCCAATCTTGAAGTTGATGTTGTTGAAGGCGTTCAGGAATTCAGCGCGCATCTCAAAATTGACGGATTCGGTGATCTTTGTCTTCTTGACCACACTGATATCGAACCGCGTCAGGTGTGGTCCATGCATGATTAGATTAGCGAATCCGCATTGGCCCGTGAATGTCTGAATGCAGCCGTTGCTGTTGGCCGGGGAAATGTATCTGCCGGTCGGCGCGCCCAACGTGCTGAAGCCCGTGGTCGTGGTATTGAAAGCCCGCCGCGTATTCAGAATGATCTCGTCGGGCAGGAAGAATATGACGCCGGCGCCGGAAGTTGGATCGGTCGTCTTCCGAATCTTCATCGCCTTCTGAAGATCCTTGGCAGTCATTCCCACGAGCTGCACGTTGCCGAAGCTGAATGTCGATCCGCTTTGCAGACGAGCCTGGCCGTGTATGGCCCAGCCGCCGGCTAGTCGATCCACTAATCCATTCGCACTGTTGAGGAAGGAATGACCTCTGCCAAATGGCAGCTCCCAAATCCAGTTAGCTTTTATCGCGTGCGTAAGATCGAACGGCGAAAGGTTTTTGTCCAGCGACCGGTTGCGGAGCGTCCGCGGTTGATAGAAGACCGCGCCGTCAGTACCGTAGATGTCGCTGAGCGACTTGGAGAAAGTATAGCTGCCCTGAATCAAGAGACCTCGAGACAGCCGGCGACGCAGTTCGATCTGCAAGGCGTCGTACCATGATTTGCCGCTGTTATCGACAATAAACGCGCCGCCGAAAGTATCCGGATTCACCAGAAACAGGTTCCGCGCAAATCCTGCTGCCGTCGCTTGGTTGCGATTGGTGAGCGAACTAATCAGCGCGTTGGTGCCGTTTACAAAGCCAATGGCATTCGAGTTCTGTGGATTCAGGAACGCCGTAAACGTGGAGCTGCTGAAATTTGACGAGGTGTAGCTCGCTGCGTTGTTAGGGTCAACGGCGCCGCTGAAGTGCGCCAGAATAATCGGTAAAGGCGACGTGCCGGTACAGGCAGCGTTTGCTCCCGTTGGAGCGGCGCCGAAGTAACGGAAGGTCGTGCCACAACCATGAGCGATATTCTGCTGCAGGTTGTTGAGCGCGAGTTTGTATTCGTTGATGAACCCGTTCTCGGTTATGTTCACCTCGTTCAGGTTGTACTGGTTCCAAAGATCCTTGCCGCGCGTTCCGACGTATCGCGCTTCAATCACGGTGTCTTTGGTCAGTTCGCGCTGAATGCCGAACGACCACGATTGCACCCAACCAGTCTTGAGATTGGGAATGAATGCATTCGAAGCATTCGAAACTGAATAGGGCACTGCGGAAGTGAGCGTCATCGGATAAACCGGCGCGGCCGGAGTCGCTGGTGGACCCAACGCCGCGGGGTTACGTAACAGCGTGCCGGCGGTTACCGTGCCCAGCGCGATGCTGCGCGTGGCAGAGAGTGTGCCGCCCGGATTTCCGCCGATGACAGAGTTCATCACGTCCGTTCCTTCACGAACAAACGCGACTGAATAACCGCCGCGCAGCACGGTTTGACCGGAGTCCCCGGCGAGTCGTTCCAGGAATCCGCTCTTGAACTTCGGCGTCCACGCGAATCCGATGCTGGGTGCGAAGTTGTTCCAGTCCCTGTTGTAAGCATGTGTTTTTTGCGGGAACGGAACGAATGCAGTCGGAGTTCCCGGTACGGTACCGGGCTTAAATAAATTACCGACACCGGAAATTCCCCAGACGCCGGCGTAACCACCCTGCGGTTGCGTATAGTTGTTGTTCAGCACGACGTACGGATTCTGAAGTTCCCACCGCAGACCGGCATTAACGGTCAGGTTCGATTTGAACCGCCATGAATCCTGGCCGTAGAAGCCCAACGTACGCTGGCGAACCCGCTGAACAAACGAACCGAGATAGGTGTACTTACCGTTTTCTTCATCGGTAAAAGCGCTCGCGGTGATCGTTGTGACCCGACCCGTCAGCAGCGCGTAAAGGTTCTTCGCATTCGTGAGATCGGTTGACGAAGAACCGGGGAAGTTCGAAGCTGTAAACATCGCGGTGTTCGCCGGATCGTTTGTGTCGAGTCCGAGCGTGATCGCGGGAACGACTCTATTAACGCTAAACGAGTAGGCATTGTATTGAGCATACTCGCCGCCGAACGTGAACGAGTGATTGCCGCGTACGTAAGACAGGTTGTCCGACAAAACCTTCGCCGGTGCGTGATTGCGTGACGAACTCGAGCCTGACGCCGGGCTGCTCAAAGTAATTCCGCCGGGCGCAAACACACCGAACGACACGTTGAAACCGCCCAGCGGAGCAAAAGCTCCGGCGAACGTTTCCGGGAAAAACAGGACCGTACCGCCGGCGCCCAGGCCGAGCCTGAGTTCGTTGACGAGGTTAGACTTCAGCGTCGAGTGCAGCGCGAATGAATCCGAAAAGCGATCGGAGTACTGTCCGCCGATGCCCATCTCAATGCCGGGGAAGATTGAGTCTCTGTTGTTGAGCTGATCTGGAGAAGACACAAACACGTTGTAGTTCCAGATGTTCTCGATGCTGTGCTTCTTGGACAACTTGAAGTCCAGCCGCACAGTTGAGAATTTGCGGACCTGGCGGGCGGGACTGTTCCAGGTAAAGCGCTGGAGATTAGGGTCAGTGAGCGAGGTCACATTTCCCTTGGCCAGAGTTGAACGAATGTTGCCGATCATCGCACCAATGCTGGGATCGACCGTCGACGTACAAGGCTGAAGACCGGCCGTAACCGGATCGCAGTCTTTGCCTGCCGCCAGTGTCAGCAGGTTCACGTTGCCGCTGGTTCCGTATTTGAAGATCCCGTTTGCGGCATCAGAGGTCAATACATTGCGCTGTCGCGCTGTCGAGCCTGGGATGCGAAACTCTTCATAGTTAAAGAAGAACTGCGCGCGATCACGACTCTTGATTAGATGGGGAAACAGAATCGGCCCGCCGAACCGAACTCCGGGCTGATTCAAGATCATCCCCTGGCGAGGCGTGCCGGCCTGATTGTTGAAGTAGTAGTTTGAGTTGAGCCACGTATTGCGGTGATACCAGTAGCCGCTGCCATGATATTCATTGCCGCCGCGGCGCGTGCTGAATTTGATCTGCACTGCACCGTCACCCGAACTCTCCGCGCCGGGTACCGCCGAAGAGAGCGAGACTTCTTCGATCGCATCGATGCGCGGTCGCACGAAGGTAAAGAATCCATCATTCGACTTGGCGTCCTCAGCCTGATCCGGCAAACCATCCAGCGTAATTGTCAATGAACCTTTTGGCAGGCCATTGATGGTAGACGATCGAGGACGCGCCGGCGTTTGCGTTCCCGGCAAAGTGAGCACAAGGTCAAGTGCATCGCGCGAAGTGAACGGCAACTCCGTAATTTGGCGACCCGTGATCGTGTTGCCAATATTGGCAGTTTGCGTTTGCAGCACTTCACCGCCGCCAACAATCGTTACGGTCTCTTGTGATGTGCCGATTTCAAGCGCGACATTAACGGCGGTCGGTGCGCCAACGTCAACTTTGACGGCCGTCACTTCGGCTTTCTTGAAACCCGAGCCTGCCGCAATTGTGACGGTGTAGACTCCGGTCGCAAGCTGCGGGACCGTAAAAATTCCGTCCTCTGAACTAGTCGTAGTTCTTTGCAGGCCGGTGGCATTGTTTTTCACGGTGATACTGGCATTCGCCACGACAGCGCCATGTGGATCTTTCACGGATCCTGTAATCGATCCAACTGTTGTGACCTGTCCAAAAGCGGGCAAGCCTGCGATGACCAAAATTGCGAAAACGAACAGAGACTTAGCAAGGTAGTTTTTCATTGAAGGGGCTCCTCCGGTTGGTTAGGTGCGTAGCGTTGCGCTCTGCCAAGAGTCGAGTCTTAACGTAAAGAAACACGAAAAAAGACTTGAGTTAAAGAAAACCGAGACGAAATGAACGGAACCAGCGTGAGGACAAAATGCAATTAATAGGCCAGTAAGGCGAGTTAACAGAATCCACCTGAATCCTACAAATCGAAAAACCTCCGGCCATTTGACGCTCAGTTTTCTGAATATAAATACAAATTCTTGAATGCTGACTCGGTTTGTTCCGTTTGTCCGGCGCCCGTCGGGCAGCCCACGGGCTTATCGCTTAGCTAAGTGGCGCAGTTTGAAAGAGTGGCAACGGCGTCCCGCCCGTGAAGACACGCGTAAGATGCGGTGTCACATTCAAGCTGGTTTGCTTCAGGTCTCGTGGGAAAACTTTTTCACCTGACCGTGTAATTGGTTAGCAAATTATCGTCGCGAACAATATAATCTGCGTCTAACCAATCGAAGATCTGTGCCCCGACGGATATGTCTCAGGAGGAATCATGAAGAACTTATTAGCACTTGCGCTCTCCGTCTTTGTGGCAAGTACGTCTCTGGGTCAAACCCCGCAAAAACCGGCGCAAGAGATTGCTCCGGACGACATCATCCGCGTCAGCACCAGTCTGGTTCAGACTGATGTCGTGGTCACCGATAAGAACGATCAGATCATTCCCGATCTTAAGCTGGAAGATTTTGAGCTTTACGACAACGGGAAGAAACAAGATCTGAAGTTCATGGAGTTTGTCGGCACCGAAGGTCCGCGGCGCTCTGAAGGCGATCGCTCCGGCTTGCCTTCGTACGTAGAAACTCCAGCAGTCAATGGAATCTCGACCAAAGATTTGAAACGCGTGATCGCCTTCGTGATCGATGACTTAAGCATGCGCTTTCAGGATCTTCCTTACATTAAGAAAACGCTGCTCGATTACGTCAACAATAAGATGCGCGACGGCGATTTGGTGGCGATTGTGCGCGTGTACGGGGGTAAGAGTCTGCTTCAACAGTTTACGACCGATCGACAGCTCTTGCGGCGCGCGATTGCGTCGATTAATCCGGTGGTGCACCCGCTGGGATCTGCCGATGATCCTTTTTTCGAGCAGCAAAATCAGAGGTTCACGCCAGCGGCTGGCGCGGCAGCTGATTCAGCGGCAAATGATTCGCCGACCGTTGCGGAGTCTGCCTTGGAATTACCCGAGATTTTTAGTTCCTCTGATGACACCGTTCAGTACAATCGCAGCCTGGCGCTGATTTCAACTTCGAATTATGTGATTGACAGTCTCAAACAACTTCCCGGGCGAAAAGATCTGGTTCTGATTACGGCCGGCATTCCTATCTTCGAAAAAAATACTACTGGTTCAAATACTAACCTAGTCCTAAATCAGTTTGCTGAGAATGCCTTCCGCGCCGGGGTTGTCGTCAACACCCTTGACGCGCGCGGTTTGGCGGCAACCGCAGGCGTTAAGAGCTTCCAATCGACACCCGCAAAAAGTGCCGCGGACATGCCAACCGCGAATTTCGGCCGTGGCGATCAAGGCGCCAACGCTGCCATCTCGGTGGGTTTGAATTCTGCCGAAGACCATCTCGCGCTCAGTACCGTCTCGAAATACACGGGCGGTCACGCCGTCTACAACACGAACGATTTTGACGAGGGTCTCCAGAAAATTCTTTCGCGCGGCAACGGCTATTACACGATTGCCTTTCGGCCCGCTGAGTTAGACAACAAGGACCACAAGCTGGAAGTAAAAGTGAAGCGCAAGGATGTACGCGTTTACAATCACACGCGCTATCTCGCGCGCGCCGATACCCGCACTGTGCCGCGCACAAAGGAAGAAGCAATCGCGGCGGCGGCCCGTTCACCGCTGGCAAAGAACGACCTCGACGTGACGCCGAACGTCGCGGTGAAGTTAAATCCGGCCGGAAACGCCAGCGTCGACTTGCACATGCTGATTGACGCAAAGAAGCTGACCTTCAACGAGGCAGACGGCCATTATCGGGATTCACTGGATCTGGTTGGTTTCATTTTCGACCAGATGGGCCGGAACCGTGGCGGATTTAGCGAGACGATAAATCTGAACTTAACCAAAGAAGATTATCAGAGGGCAATCGTCGAGGGCCTCACTTACACCGCCAGCACGAACGTGCAACCCGACTACTATCAAGTGCGCGTCGTTGTGCGCGAAGACAGCTCCGGCAACGTTGGCTCGTTCTCGAAGTACCTCGAGGTCCCCGATCTAAGCAAAGGCAAACTGGCGATGAGTAGTCTGTTTTTGTTTGCTACTGATGCGAAGGGGACGAAACCCGTTTCGTTGCTCGCCTCAAGAAGACTGACGCGTCAACAGGATCTTCGGTACGTAGCGATGATTTATAACGGCAAAGTAAAGGACGGCAAGCCGCAACTTCGTTCGCAATTAATCATTTCTCAGGGCAATAAAGTTTTGTTCAAGGAACCGGAGCAGGCAATCGAAGCCTCAGGCAGTGGGCCCGTGACCAAGATCGGCCAGCTTGCCCTGTCGGGAGTTGCGCCGGGACATTACGTGCTGACGCTCGTCGTCACTGACGCCAATGCCGACAAGAAAGCTGGCCCGCAGGCCCGGAGCATAGATTTTATGGTGACGCAGTAGTTGATACCTCTATGGAAGGTCGGCGCGTGGCGTCGGCAGACCGGCTGGAACCAAATGGAGCGCGAACGCATCTATACCCGGATGAATTCGCGCTTCGTTTTATTTCGCGCCTGCATTTTCACAACTCTCCTTTTAATTGCATCTGCATTCACTGCGGCGCAGACACAGCAGCCGGATTCCCAGGACATCGATGTTGTCCGCGTGAGCACAAGTCTGGTCACGGTTCCCATCAGTGTAATGGATCGAAACGGGCGGTTTGTCCCTGACCTGACCCAAAGGCAATTTCATCTATTCGAAAATGGGGTGGAGCAGGACGTCGCGTTTTTCGAAAATGCGCAGAAGCCGTTTACCGTGGCGCTGCTGCTTGACGTAAGCGACTCAGCGAAATTCAAGTTCAATGAGATTCAAAACGCCGCCATCGCTTTCGTGGCGCAGTTGCGACCGGACGATCGCGTGCTCGTGGCGGTGTTCGATAAACGAGTCACGATCATGTGCGAAGCGACGAACGATCGTCATTTGTTGGAATCAGCGATCCGGCGCGTGCGCTCTGGCGGCGGCACGAGTCTGTACGACGCAGTCGATATGATCGTAACGCAACGGCTCAACAAAATTCGCGGACGCAAGGCGCTGGTACTCTTTACCGATGGTGTCGATACCACCAGCGCCGGCGCGACTTATGAAAGCACGCTGCATGCGGCACAAGAGTTGGATGCGCTGGCTTACTCGATCAAATACAACACCATGGATGACGTCTCAGAGTCTTCGCGCGAAATCGACGCCGGCCAACGGAATTCATTGGATCTAAGAACGGCGAAAGGTGAGAAATTAAGCGTGGCGTACGAGCGCGCCGATCGTTATCTGCGACTGCTGGCAGATAAGAGCGGCGGTCGATTCTTTTATGCGGCCTCGCCAAAACATTTGGAAGAAATTTTTTCTCGTATCGCACAGGAGCTGCGTGAGCAATACAGCCTTGGTTACTATCCGAAGAATCGCGACACGTCAGTTTCCCAACGGTCGATAAAAATCAAAGTCGATGCCCCAGGCGCGGTCGTCCGAGCGCGCCGCAACTATCTCTATAAGTCCGACAACTAATTCGTGCGACCAAGACGAATCGGCGGCGATTTTGTAAGGTAAGTCTCGCCGTTTGTGATCATGAGAATTTTTCTCGCCTTTGCTCTAACCGTCTCCGTAGCTGCCGGACTGTCAGGTCAGACTCGGTCCAATCCAGCTCAGGACGACGTCATTCGCACCAATACGAATTTGATCCAAGTGCGCGCGGTGGTGACGGATCGCGCCGGGAAACCGGTCGAGAACCTCAAGCAGGATGATTTCGAAGTCCTCGAAAACGGACGGCCGCAAACGGTTAGTGTTTTTTCGCTCGAGCGGATTCAGAACAATCGAAACTCCTCGGCGCCGGCGGAGCCAAACGAATCGAACAACGCGAGCACTACTACATCGCGCACGCCTTCGCGACCTTCCCGCACGATCGTTCTCTTCGTCGACACACTTCATTTATCAACACTCAGTTTGCTTAAGGCCAAGCTGCAGTTGAAGCGATTTGTGGATGAGCAAATCACCGATAAGGATTTGGTCGGCATCGTCACGACTTCAGATTCATTGGGACTGTTCGGACAATTCATGCGTGACCGAAAGCTGTTGAAGTACGCGATCGACAAAATTTCAGGCTTTGCCCGCCCCAACACTCTCTTCACGCCCTATCTGGCTTCCAGGGTTTTAAGTGAAAGCCCCTTCATGCCCCAACAGCAACTGCCGGCCGGCGGGCGTCAAGCGAGTATGCGAAGCCCTGCGCCGGACATGAATCAGTCTCTGAGCGGGCAGCAGGCGCTGTCGGTGGCAGGTGCGATCATGGCCGGTGAAGATGGAATCGCTCCCAATGACGATTTGGTTCGCGCCCGCGCGCGCGAGCTGCTGGCCGAAGAAACTATTCTGAGAAAAACCACCTTGCAGATTTTGAAAGCGGTGAGCGAGCGCATGGCGAATCTGCCGGGCCAGCGCTTGATTGCCCTGGTTTCAGACGGGTTCACATTGCGCGATTCCGATGGTGGCGCCGACAATGACGATTTCGCTGCGGCCACCAGCCGCGCAGTCCGCGCCGGTGTGGTTATCTATGCTTTTAATCCGCAGGGATTAACCACGCCCGTAGAATACACCGCATCATCACCGGTTCACTTCGACTCCGGCAACCCGACCCTGGGCGTCGCGTTCGGTTCTTATATGGCTGATTCAAGGACCGAGTCGCAAAGCATTCTCAGAGAACTTGCTGCCGAAACCGGCGGCGAAGCCTATCTCAACAACAATGACGTGGTTGGGCAATTCGACAAGATGCTCAAGGCGAACGACGTCTACTACGCAATGGGGTATTACCTTAATGACGAATCCGATCACAAATTTCGCAGTATCAAAGTTCGAGTAAGAAATCATCCCGAATATCACGTCAGGGCGCAGCGCGGTTATCAGCTGACGAACGAGAGCCGCGCTGAAATCGCTGGTACTCCGCAACAAAAGTTGTTTCGCGCGATGATGGCCCCGCTGCCGTTGATGAATATCGCGGTAACATCTTCGGCGAATTTTCTGGCGCGCGCAGACGATGACGCGAAAGTCAGTCTGGACGTTCACTTCGACGGCAGGTCGATTGAGTTCGAGCAAGCTGATCAGAAATACAAGTTGAACTGCGAAGTCGCGGTTGCAATCCTGGATAGGAACGGAAAAATATCAGACGGCGTCGCTGAAACCGTCACCGGCAGTTTCGTTGCCGGGCAGATTGAGAAGGCCAAGCGTGACGGCTTTCGCTATAGCAAGCGTATCGCTCTGGCGCCGGGAATTTATCAACTGCGCGTCGGCGTGCACGACGTAAATAGTGGGCTGATGGGGACCGCAAGTTCATGGATCAACGTTCCCGATCTGCGCAGCAAGAAACTTACTCTCAGCGATCTGTTTTTGGGCCGACAGAATCGAGACGACAAGAGGACTGAGGCCGTGGCGCTGAATGAACGGCCCGGCCCCGCAAAGTTATTAATTGGTCCGGCGTCTTTTTACAACGGAGACGTGATTTTTTATCGCCTGGTTCTTTACAACTCAACCGCGGAGAATCAGTCGGGTTCCGGCAAGTCGTTGAAGGTCGAAGTACTGAATTCAAATGACGTTGTTTACGAAGGTAGTTGGCAGCCGCTGGTCGAGAAGATCATCCGCAAGGACAGCCTCGGAATCGAGATTGGTGGGGAGATTCGGATGACGAGTGCTCCGGGCGTTTATACCTTGCGCATTACGATCAAGGATGGCAAGGGAACGGTGCAGCAAACGAAAGAATTTGAATTGCAGAAGTGAATTTAGAAATAAGGTCTGGTCTGGCAGCAAAAAAAGGGAGAGCCGCGAGGCTCTCCCTTCAAACATTCTGGTCTGGATAGACTAGAAGATTAATCTCGCACCGAACTGAAGTACGCGTCGGGAAAGCGAAATGTCTTTGAAATTGGCGAAGCCACCGTTGGTAACGCCGGCGTTATCCAGCGTAATGTTCGGCAGATAACCGGCAGCGTTGACGCCGTAGCCAGGATTCGGGTGATTGAGGAAGTTGAATGCCTCAGCCCGCAACTGGAGTTTTACGCGCTCGCCAATCTTAGTGTTCTTGAAAAGGCCCATGTTGAGCTGGTTGATTGCCGGGCCATGCAAGTAGTTTCGGGGTGAATCGCCAAAGGGCGTGCCGAAAATCTTGGCCGCACCTGGCCCGTTGATGATTAAGCGCACCGCACTCGGAGCTACGGGTACCCAACCCCCTCCTTGGTTGGCGATGTTCATGCTA
>Ga0075435_100000967_pt1 | contig 18168 bp, 16 predicted proteins | sample RhiMethybrSRZTD4_FD_75302 | JGI IMG/M metagenome (GOLD analysis project Ga0075435, IMG submission 75302) | Populus rhizosphere microbial communities from Tennessee, USA - Rhizosphere MetaG P. TD hybrid SRZTD4 | ecosystem: Host-associated > Plants > Roots > Rhizosphere > Soil | place: USA...
CACAAATAAGAACGGCGAGCGCAGTTAATCTGTACTCGCCGTTTTCATATCACAGCCACGACTCGCACGCCGCAGAGCGTTATTCATCGCCGCTAACTCTTAGCAGCAAACGATCCGTTTGAAAAAGCTATCGAGGTTAAGCTACCGCTGCCGCGACTTTCACCTCTGTAGCCGGTTCCGTCGTGGTTGTCGGTTCTGGTTCGCCAGCGCCCAGCCACGCGTACGCGACACCTGCGATCGCGGCTCCGACAATCGGCGCGACCCAAAACAGCCACAACTGCTTAATGGCCCAACCACCGACAAACACTGCCTGGCTGGTGCTGCGCGCCGGATTCACTGAAGTATTCGTCACCGGAATGCTGATCAAATGAATCAACGTCAGGCACAAACCGATCGCGATCGGCGCGAGCCCTTTCGGCGCGCGCTTGTCGGTCGATCCGAGAATCACGATCAGAAACATGAACGTGAGCACGATCTCGGCAGTCAATGCCGCCGTCAGCGAATAACCTCCCGGCGAGTTCGCGCCGTAGCCATTGGCTGCGAATCCGCCGCTCAGGCTGAAACCCGCTTTGCCACTCGCAATGATGTAGAGCACGCCCGCGCCCGCAATGCCGCCGATCACCTGCGCAACAACGTAGGGGATCAATTCGGAAGCTGGAAAACGCTTTCCGGTAACCAAGCCGACCGTGACCGCGGGATTCAAATGACAACCCGAGATATGTCCAATCGCGAACGCCATCGTCAAGACCGTCAGGCCGAAAGCGAGCGAAACTCCGAGCAACCCAATCCCGACTTGGGGAAAAGCTGCGGCCAAAACCGCGCTGCCGCATCCACCCAGGACCAGCCAGAAAGTGCCGAGAAACTCAGCCGTGCATCGTTTTGTTAATGACATGAAACTCTCCTTTCAGTTGTGAAAGGTTGCGGCGAGGAGGTCGAGAATGGTGGCGACCGAAAGCGCGTCGTTGGCATCTTTCTTGGCCCAGCAACCAGAAATCAATATGCCGCTTCGATTTGCGCGGAGCTTATCACAAACTCTGACGAGCGGACCAAGAAGTTTGCCGAGCTCGCAGAGAATCAACTGCATTTAGGCGTTAAGGAAGACGGGAGCGATGGTACCCCAGCAACGGTGCTCGCACTAACTGTTCGAGTTGATGGGTAGTTTCTCGATTTCACTTTGCGTTTCTTTGCGACTTTGCGTCTTGGCGTGAACCAGCCTGTTCGTATGATTAAGTCTCTCGCAAAGACGCGAAGGCGCAAAGAAACGCAAGGTAGGGCGCTATCAGTTGATGCTAGCTGCGCCTTTCTGGTGCTAGATGAGCTTGCGCGGCGTCAAAGGCACTTGCAACGTCTGCTCGCCGCGGCGAATAGTGAGTTTGTAAGTCGCCGGCCGCTCGAACATTTCGGCCAACCCCGTCACTTTCAATTCGAATGCGGCTTTGCCGTCGACACTGAGGAGGATGTCATCTTTCTGCAATCCCGCTTCCGATGCGGGAGAATTTTCCAGGATGTCCGTGACTCGAACGGTCGCGTGATCCTTTCCCTCAGTTGTCAGCACCAATCCTGAACTGGCGCGTTCCATCGGATTGGCAAACGTGGAATTTGGTTCAAGGATGATTCGATTGTGACTGTAGTCCAGAAATACTTTGAACTTGCCCGCGATCTGTTGACCGATATTGGCGATCAGTTCGTGATTGGCCATGGCCCCGGCCTTGTCTTCGGAAAACATCGTGAGCGGACTCGTAATCTTGAACTTGCCGATCTGAAGCAAGGCCACGCGGCCTATCTGTCCATTGGTTTGGCCGCCCGCTCCATTTCAGAAATGGGGCTGTTAGCTGGCTGCGGTGTGCACCAATTTAACGCGCCGGTTCTTTTGATCAAAGGTCAGCGCAAAGTCACGCAGAACTTTGAAGCCAACGTTTGTGTCTGACAGGGCGGGAAACGTAATCGTCGGCTGCGGAAAGTCAAAGCCGCCAATACGGATCGTGTCTCGCAACTGCGCCTGCTTGAGTTCGATTTGATTACTGACCGAACGGGCGCGGCCTACAACCACGGGCTGGGAAACCAATTGAAGCTGTTCAACGATCTCCTCAGGCAGAATAAAACCGGCGACGAAGTTGCCTGAGTCGATGTGCGCTCGCACGCGAATTTTTCCAATTGCGACTTCAATCACCGGGATGCGATTCTCGATCTCAAAATTCAAAATGTCAGCGCCATTTGCGGCGGGCAATGTTCCCCGCGCTACTCTGACTTGCATCGATCGGTAATCGAGCGTCAACAAATAATCATTGAACAGAGCAAAGCCGAGGATTCCATCGACGTCCGGATAGTCTTTCGTGATTCGCTGTGGGCGCACAACCGCGGTCACATTCCGAAACTCAGCCTCGCCAAACCTGATCGAATCGATCGTCGTAGTTTCGACTTCGCGATCATTTTCTCCGGATGGATCGCCGTTGACGGCAATGCCGTTGAGCGGCAGCTTGAGCCGCTGGGCAACCGAGGTGTCGATGTCCGCCTGCATCCCTGCGCCGGTGTCGATCATGAATGCGAACGGTCCCTGCCCGTTGAGCTTCACTTCAACAACCGGCATCAGGCCGCGCATGTGCATCGGAGCGACGACTGGTCTATCCTGCGCGGCAGCAGAAGCAGCCAGGGAAAGAAGCGCGATAATTATAAGAACGATCTTCAACGGCGTCAGAGTTGAGTTTAAATCAGAAAACTTCTCTCTGAAGTAAATGAGGAATGGGGAGAAGATTATAGCAAGTTAAGGGTGTTCGCGTCGCCGGTGGGCGTCATTATTTAATCCTCCAGCAACTTGCCGCTGAATATCGACTGGCCGGCCATGCTCGTGTAGCAAGCGAAAGCCGCCAGCGCCACGCATAGCACGGCCCCAATTACGAAGTCGGTTGCGTACCAGGCACGAAGCTCAGCGGTGATGGGATAGAAGACCCACAGGTGCGCAAAGAAGAGCGACGCAGCCAGGGCCAGCAATCCGTAGCGGTATAGTATGAAGATCAGGATCAATGCGCCTATTGCGGCGGACGGAAATATCATTATTGGATTGCCGCCTGAGACCAGCGTACCGAACATAGTCGCCAGGATTCCGAGCACGACCAGCGCTATCCATTCTCTCCGAAGAACCACGACGAGCATTAGCAGCATAAAGAACATGATTAAAGATAAGAACAGACTGGCGCTCAGCTGCGATGCAAACCGGGTGAAGAACTGCGCCCCGATGCGTGACGTTCCGGGGCCGTTAATTAATTCATATTGCCTTCCTAGCCACCGAAAGATCGCCGGCGTCAGCACCGTGATGAGTATTGTGGCGCCACCGCTGGCGGCGCCAATTAAAATGTCGCGGCCAACCAGAGGATCGCGAAACTCTCCTCGCAACAGGCGGCTCCACGAGATAATGCGATGCGGCCATCGTCGACGCAGAAACGGTTCAAGCGCGATATACAGCAGCCAGAGATAAAATCCGGTGAAAGTGGCAAACGAAAGATACGTCAGAAAGAGAATGAATTCGCCGTCCACTGAGCCGCTGTGATGGGTTTCGAAAAGCCAAAACAGAAGCCGCACGATCATATAGACAAAACCCAGACGCAACGCTCCGCGAATGTCGCCGCGGCCTAGTCGCAGGTTGCGACGCGCAATCAGGGCACTGCCAATAAGCGCAATCATGAAAACCGCAATGACTGAAATCGTAAAGAAGCGTTCGCTGCTGCTCTGTGGTTGCAACTCTTGTCGCGTCGGCTGGTCCCACGGGTAGATCGTTTCGAAGTAAACGGGCTTGCCGTGGAACGCAGCGGCTTCGATGTGGACTTTTTGGTCGGGACGCACACGATCCGCGCCGTCCCAGGCAGCGCGTTCGTCATAGGCGTTTTGCGGAACCCAGGTTGAGGGAACTTTTTGGAAGTTGTTTATGTCGAAACCCGCTTCGTGAAAAAGTGCGGACCAATCAAGCGCACCCGGCGTGACAGAGTTTGATTCTCGCTGTGGCGGAACGTGCAAAAACCAATGCAGCCGGCCATCGATGTCGAGATAAATCATCGTCATCCCGGAAACGCTCAACGGCGGATTGTCAGGCGTGACAAAACCATCGTCCGTGGTGAGGTAGCGCGGGCTCTCGCGATACCAAAACCGGTAGGGGCCGGGCTTCTCGGTTCGCAAATTGTCCCAGCGATTGGTCGACACCTCGACTGCCGCCGTGTACTTGAGATAGTCACCTTTGATAACCAGGCCATCAGCGCTATCGATGATCGCGTCGTTGTATCCGACGTGTGCAATCACCTCGCGCGCGTGAGCCCGCAGGACTTCGGGCGATTGATTAAGAGGCGCGACGCGATAAAGAAATCCGTACTTCGTTGCCCAGCAGGAAACCGCCAACAACAAAATGAACACTCCGAAGAGACTGAGCGCGACGACCGGTTTGAGTGCGCCTTCAGTGGGCGCGGCCGCAACCATTTCCGGGGACGGCGTCTCTCCGGCAGCCAGCGCGGCGGCCAAAGGATCGCCACCCGGCAATGCGGCAGCGACCTGTAGTGCCGATTGTGGCCGCAGTTCAGGATTTTTTTGCAGACAGCGATCGATAACTTTCTCAATCAGCGGATCGAGACCTTTCACGATCGACGTGGGCGTCGTCGGCATCGTGTCGCTGCGACGCAGTTTGATTAGCTCGTTGAGCGTCGGTGCTTCGAAAGCACGCCTGCCGGTGAATAATTCATAGAGCACCAACCCGAGCGAATAGATGTCGCTGCGAACTGTTTGCTCCTTACCTTCAATCTGTTCCGGCGACATATATGCCGGAGTGCCCGCGTGAATTTCTTCTTCCCCGAATTCTTCCGCCAAACCGCCCAGACCAAAGTCGAGAACGCGTGCATTACCGTCGCCGTCGATCATTATGTTGGCTGGTTTTAGATCGCGATGGATGAACCCGATGTCGTGCGCCGCCGCGAGCCCCGCGCAGATCTGCCGTGCAAGTTGCAGCGCCTTGTCCTGCGGCAGTCGACCGATGCGGCGGAGCAGCGAAGAAAGCTCTTCGCCCTTGATGTATTCCATCGAAAGAAAGTGGCGGCCATCGATCTCGCCGATGTCGTAAACACGGCAGACATTCTTGTGCGAAACCTGCCGCGCCACGCGCACCTCGCGATGAAAGCGCGCCAGCGCGGCGGCGTCACTCAACAAATGATCGGGAAGAAACTTCAGTGCGACTGGCTGCGCGAGTTTTAAGTCGTCGGCGCGGTAGACTTCGCCCATCCCGCCTTTGCCGAGCAGGCCAACGATGCGATAACGGTCCGCCAGAATCGTGCCCGGCACAAAGCGCGCGTCGTCGATTGAGTCGAGTGAAGCAGAGGAGCGTTTGTCTGTCTTAGCGGACGAGTCCGACTTGTGCTCGAGCGGCTGAGTGGCGTCATTGAACGAGAAACCGCACGACGCGCACGAAACTGCATCCGGTGAGATTTCGCGTTGGCAACGAGGGCAATTCACAAGCGGCGGATTGTATCACTGAATCCTGCGCGTGGGTCGGGCGACGAATGCTCAACTGCCTTCAGTCTCGTCAGTAAGCAATTTAGTCGTGTTCTCGGTGACGCTGACAGGCTCGGCCATCTCAGAGGTGTTCACTGGTTGCTTCCAGGTTGTGGCGGGAATGCTTTGACCGACAGGCAAAGGCGGAGCGTACGCGCCGGGCAGCTGTTTATTTCTTTTGACGGCTGACGACTTTCCAATTTCAGTGGGCGTGGGCTGCGCGAGTAGATACGCATGAACCAAACGACCGAGGCCAAGCGCAAAAAGCGTCAGCACGGGAACGAACAGCGCAAAGAAATCACTCTTCATTGCCGTCATCAAAGCTGCCAGCGGAACCAGCAACAGACTGACGATCATCAGGATTAGTCCCCAGCGAATGCCCTTCTGGCGCGGGGAGAGCTCGCCTTTTGCTTCCGGGTCAAACCCTTCGAGTGCGCCGCCGCCCCGGACTAACTGCGTCACGATCGCGAGCGGAAAGCCGCAGCGCGAGCAGAAGCGCATCTCTTCCGAAACCTGTTCCTGACTGCATTGTGGACAATACATTTGAAGTGAAACCAGCTTAACTCGTGATGTTTAGGATTACGAAGGCGAGTTGGTGAGAGTTCAGTCTCTCTGCACTCGGTCAACGGTCAGCACCGGGAGCGGTAGCGACCGGATCAAGGATTCAACCTTGAAGCATGGAGAGGTGAGACGCGCAAAGGCGCGCAGATGTAACAGCCTGGGCCAACGGCCCAGGAAAACGATCCACACACAAATCCGTTAGCCGCAACGCTGCGAGATAAATCCAACGCGACAATTCAACCAGCGCGACCATTTCGCTCCTTCAGAGCTCAGATTGTCTTGGGATTCGTTTACCTCGGGCGTTGTCCGAGGCTATTACATTACGCGCCTTAGGGCTTAGGTGCGCCTGATTGTTCGAAGTTGTAGGGCGAAATTTCGTCCGCGCAGCGGACGTTTGACAGTAGCCCAGCGCTTCAGCGCTGGGTAAACAATCAAATAAGAAACCAAAGACCGCTTTAAGCGGGCGACATATTCAGCCGTCCCATTTCGTTACCGTCGATGCGTTCCCAACGAAGGCCTTCGACTGTGATGACGAACAACGAGGATGCGAACGGTGTCGCCAACTATTCGAAATAAGAAATGATAAGGAAACCGTTCGAGATTCACGCGTCTAAGATCGCGATCGCGAATCGCGTAGACCTCTGGCTCGTCAGCCGCTTTTTTACAAAACGCGCGCAACTCCTCATAAAACTCATCCGCTAGTTGCGATCCCGCCGCATCTTCGTAGTAATCCATGATGCGCGAGATGTCAGATGCAGCGAGCCTATGGAATTCAATGCGCATTAACTGCGCCGCTTCTGAATTTGGGAGTCCAACTGCGCGAGAGTTATGGCTTGTTTGGCGTCGCTCTTAATCTCGGCATCGCGTCTCAACGCTTCCGCGATTCCTTCGTCTTCATCAGACAAAACGCCAGGAAGTGAATCCAGCAAATCTGCCGCGAGCTTCGCGCGCTCTTGCTCAGGGAGGTTTAGGGCCAGCTTTTCAACTTCGAAGATGGTTGCCATGGTGTGAAGGATAACTCTGCGGTCTTCGCTTCGGCAATATCCGAAATCGCTCAATCAGCAACTTGGGCGGGGCATATTTCGTCCGCGTTAGCGGACGTTTGACAGTAGCCCAGCGCTTCAGCGCTGGGCAAGGGTCAAATAAGAAACCAAAGCCCGCTTTAGCGGGCGACAGATTCAACCGTCCGTTTCACGGACTGCGTTTGTTTCGTGATATTGATCCCCAGCGATGAATCGCTGGCCTATTTTCGAACGTCCGCTGCGCGGACTCACTTGCGTCGCTTCTGAATTTCGGAATCCAACTGGGTGAGAGTTATGTCAGGTTTACTGTAGAATCGAACATCACTCTGAATTCTCGCTTTCCCGTCGATTCTGTGCTGCCATTATCATCGCCTCTTGGTGCTGAATAACAAAGCCCGACACGAGGTTCTGGTTCTTGTCGAAAATCGGGTCGACTACGGGAACCAAACCGTCGTCGAAAATCATTCGCATCCAAGCATCAAAATCTCGGTCGTCCTTGATGACCTTTAGCGTAAGTGGGTCGCACCCGAGGCCGGCATCACACCAGTTTTTCTCGAACTCGCCGAAGCGAAGTGGATTCGAAATCAATGGAACTAAACCGAAAAAGCAAAGTGGCGATTCAGAGGCGATATCGCGTGCGAGTCCCATGGGCGCATAGTAATTTTCACACGTGTCGTGGATCTTAGAAAGCAATTCCGTGTATGGCGCGACTTCCGCCGACACGATTTCAACAATCTCTTCGTCATCCGGTTTTGTTTGAAGCAAGAGCGAGTATGTTCCAAAAATAAAGCTCTTTGAAGTAAAACAGAGCGGATCGTTTGCTTGACGCTGCCGATCAATGCCTTCCATGAATTCCTTTACCTGGAGTTCAGCCTGCGCGCGAGGGACGCGCAATATCTTGCCGCGCTCGAAGGAATACTTTTCCGATCCATTAGCAAGCGCAAACTTCACGCAGAAACGGTAGTCGGCATCATACTCCGAGTCAGAACTCCACGCGATGGCAACATTCCGGTCGCGCGGAATGAGTCTGGCGCGAAAGCTATTCATTAAGCCTTGGCCTCTCTCGGAAGCCTTAATCCAAGCCGACAAGTCAAACCCATCAGGTAACCTCTTTCCGGGTTCGTTCTCAATTAGCGTGAGTCCAAGTACACGATCGAGAGGACGTCTACATTCAGGATGGATTGTTCCAACCGCTGGCTCCAGCCCAGATTCATCAACCTCCACCAATGGAAAATCGCCGTGTAAAGCGTCTTTACCGCAATGAAGACACTTTTCGGGATTTGGATTTGCCTCAGCCAGTTGCTCACAGTAGGCTCCGTAAAGCTTCGCCTCTGCCGAGAACTCGACATCGTCGATACCGTTGGCCGGCATAATTACGATCCGTGCATCGCTGAACCTATCGCCCTCCAACTCGAAAAACCGCTTGACCCCCGTCATGGTCGCGCATCGAAACACGACGTCGCATTTGATATCACCTTTTCCAAGTATTAGCTGGTTTCCTCTGAAGAGAACCTTCTTTTGCCCACCTTCGTCGAAACGAAATAACTCCAGGACCATGTAATCGGAATTTGAATCGAAGGATTTCACAACGAGCACCTCTTTCCCGCAAGCAACGCTGGCACTCTTTAATTGTTCTATCAACACAGATCGGTCAGGTTTCGCATTGGCGCTGGCCGAGGTGGTCGCTTTGAAGTCTTTCAATAGTGACACAAGACCGTCTCGGCTGATCGACATCCTTTCAGTTGCGTAATGGAGCGAGTTCTTAATGAGTAAGCTCCAAACCAATTCTGGGTGGGCAAATCCACGCTCTTTAAGAATCATTAGCGCAGCATTTTCCAGTGGCATTCCGGGCTCGACGTCGATGATCGCGACGAACATCCTCTTCGAGAAATCAGTGAAGTCATTTGCATTCGGTTTCCTCCCGGTGACTTGAAAAAAGATCTCCTCGAACAAGCGAGAGAAGACCTTGAAAGTCTCACTTTCGGATTTGTTCAGAGGGTTTTTCGAGAATCCACTATCGTTTAGGCGAACACTCTCCAATATCTTCCTCAATTCGTACCGAATCTTGGCGGAAGTATCGCTGGTGGTAACCAACGCGAAAAGTGTCTGCGCTTTGCGGTCATTTGCGAAGCGTTTAACGAACTGTAAAAGAACTTTCACAAAATCTGAGTCAGGCGCTTGCGAGAGCGACAGTGACCTTTTGACTTGTAACTCGACACCCCAACCTTCCCCGCACAACACGGCGATGTCATCGATTGGCGAGTCGGTCTCGAATCGCGTCTCAACAATGTGTCCAGCTCGATTTGAACCTACCAGATTGGAGATATCGAGCTCGCCATACTGGTAAGTAAGGAGCAACGAAGACACTCTTTGCTGATACTCAATACCTGCGTTCGTTCCTGCTCCGGACATCTCTAGGCCTTCGCGTAGACCTCGGCGCCTTTCTCAACAAACTCACGTGACTTCTCTTCCATTCCACGCGCCAAAGCCTCTTCTTCTTTGAGACCTTGAGACGCCGCGTACTCGCGCACGTCCTGCGTGATCTTCATCGAACAAAAATGCGGGCCGCACATCGAACAGAAGTGCGCGAGCTTCGCGCCTTCCTGAGGTAGGGTTTCGTCGTGGTATTCGCGCGCGACTTCGGGGTCGAGCGAGAGGTTAAATTGATCTTCCCAGCGGAATTCAAAACGTGATTTCGATAAAGCGTTATCACGGAACTGCGCTCCCGGGTGGCCTTTGGCTAAATCAGCGGCGTGGGCGGCGATCTTATAAGCGATAACGCCGTCCTTCACATCTTTTTTATTCGGCAGACCGAGATGTTCTTTCGGCGTCACGTAGCAGAGCATCGCGGTGCCGTACCAGCCAATCATCGCCGCGCCAATCGCGGAGGTGATGTGATCGTAGCCGGGCGCGATGTCGGTCGTCAGCGGGCCGAGTGTGTAGAACGGCGCTTCGCCGCATGTCTCGAGCTGGCGATCCATGTTCTCTTTGATCAAATGCATCGGCACGTGACCCGGACCTTCGATCATTACCTGGCAGTCGTACTCCCAGGCGATCTTTGTTAGCTCACCGAGCGTTTCGAGTTCGGCAAACTGCGCTTCGTCGTTCGCGTCGGCAATCGATCCAGGACGCAGACCGTCTCCGAGCGAGAACGAAACGTCATAGGCAGCCATGATTTCGCAGATGTCGCGGAAGCGCGTGTAGAGAAAACTCTCTTCGTGATGCGCGAGACACCACTTCGCCATGATCGAACCGCCGCGCGATACGATGCCGGTCGTGCGTTTCGCAGTCATGGGAATGTAAGGGAGACGCACTCCGGCGTGAATCGTGAAGTAATCGACGCCCTGTTCGGCTTGTTCAATCAGAGTGTCGCGAAAGATTTCCCAAGTCAGCTCTTCAGCCTTGCCACCGACTTTTTCCAGCGCCTGATAGATCGGCACGGTGCCGATGGGCACCGGCGAATTGCGAATGATCCATTCGCGCGTGGCGTGAATGTTCTTGCCCGTCGAAAGATCCATCACGGTGTCTGAGCCGCATTTGATCGACCAACGCATCTTTTCAACTTCGTCGTCGATGGAAGAGAGCACGGCGGAATTGCCGATGTTGGCGTTTATCTTCACCAGGAAATTGCGGCCGATGATCATCGGTTCCGATTCCGGATGATTGATGTTCGCGGGAATGATCGCGCGGCCGCGGGCGACTTCGTCGCGAACGAATTCGGGCGTGACGTATGAAGGAATTGAAGCGCCGAAGGATTGGCCCGCGTGTTGGTGGTTGAGTGAGTCGCGAGAGTCGGACAAACTTAAGTTTGTCGTACGGCCCAGATTCTCGCGGATCGCAATGAATTCCATCTCGGGTGTGATGATGCCTTGCCTGGCGTAGTGCATCTGCGTTACGCACGAGCCTGGCTTCGCGCGGAGAGGGGTGCGGACAAGCGCCGGAAAATCTTCCAGGCGATTTAGACCCTTGGCCTTCTCTTTTGTGCGCGCCTGGTTCGCCGCGTCGAAGGTTAGATAGCCATCGTCGATCGGTTGAATCGCGCGGCCTTCGTACTCTTCAACATCACCACGACCAACAATCCAATCGCGCCGCAAAGGTTTCAGCCCTTCGCGCACGTCGGTCCGGACGGACGGATCACCGTAAGGCCCGCTCGTGTCATAGACGCGCACCGGTGGATTCTCTTCCAACTCGTTGCGGAAGTTGCGCGTCGCGTTTTGATCTATCTCCCGAAAAGCTACGCGCACTCCCTGCTGCCGGCCGTCGATGTAGATGCGGCGCGAGTTGGGAAGTACAGTTTTCAGTTTCGAGTTTTCCGTTTCGAGTTGTTTCGTTGATCCCGTCGCTACCGCTCCGGGTACTGACACTGGTTTGATTGCGGCGCTCATGATTTTCTCCATTTGGAGTGCGCCGACTCGTCGGCGCTCTCTCCCGAACTGAAAGCGGTGACAAGTCACCGCACTCCAAAACAAAAACCGCTCCACCTAATCAAAAAGGATGGAACGGTCGCGATAACTGTTTCTCCCTTCGACGGTGCTAACCGTATCAGGTTCTTGGGGTCTCCGGCATTGTCGATGGCCAATTTCCGATTGTCGAATGATCCTTTGATGACGCGCGCTCGCTACTACGCACATCAATCGGCAATCGGCTATCAAAAATCGGCAATGTGCCAGACTCTCAGCCTCAATCTCCTGGATCTCGGCTCCCCCGAAACGTATTTGATTTTCAAATCAGCGAAAGGATTCTAGGACTCCCATGCCAGGGTTGCAAATTGAAACCAGGTTATTCCAACTACCTCTGAGCTGTTTCTCATTCACACCTTGCTTCAGCGACGTGGTTAACGAAACCAAATGACATAGGAGCCGTTTCAACGGCTTTTCGAAAACCGTTTAAAACGGTTATGTGTAAGCGCTATTGTCCGCGCGCCACTTCGCTGAAGCGAGGTGTGAATGAGATTAACGCACAGTTCGGCTATAATCCCGCTGCTTTATCACACCTGATTTCTTCGGAGACAACTAATGCTAAACCGTCGCGCGCTGGCTATCGGCTTGATCGCCACTCTCTTGTGCCTGCCCGTTTTCGCTCAATCACAATCAGACAAAGATCTCCTCGAACGCATTCGCAAAGAAGAGCGAGAGAATTCGCAGATCATGAAGACCGAGCACATGTTGACGGATGTGTACGGCCCGCGCTTGACCGGATCTCCGAATCACAAAGCCGCGGCCGAGTGGGCCATCAAACAAATGACGGCGTGGGGACTGTCGAACGCGCACCTCGAGCCTTGGGATTTTGGTCATGTGGGTTGGCTGAATGAGCGCTTCACTGGCCATATCATTTCGCCGGTGAAAGATGTTTTGACGTGCGAAGTGCTTTCGTGGACGCCGAGCACGCGCGGGCCAGTGACTGCGAAGGCTTATCAAATGATTTTGCCGGATCGGCCGAGTCAGGATCAGTTGACCGCGTACCTTGAAACTCAGAAAGCGAAAGTGCGCGGTAAGATCGTGATGGCCGGCAAGCACACGATCGTGCCGGTGAATTTGAATCCGCCGGCAAAGCGACTGACTGACGAGCAAGCGCAGCAACGTTATGGTCCAAATGCCCGAGGTGGTTTTCCGACCCCATCGCCGACTCCGACGCCGGCGCCGGGTGCGCCCAAGCCGCTGACGAATCGACAGATCGACGAGCAACTCGATGCTTTTTTGAAAGCGAACGGTGCGTTGATTCGCGTCAATGACGCAGGTCGAGAGTTCCGGCAGATTCGCGCATTTAATAATCGGACTTTTGATGTAACAAAAGTCTTGCCGACAGTTGTAATGAGCAACGAAGACTATGGCCGCATCACGCGCATCCTCGCCGATGGGACGGATGTGACGCTGGAATTCAACATCGTCAATCACGTCTATCCGGAAGGCAAGACTTCCTACAACACGGTCGCGGAAATTCCCGGCACCGACAAAGCCGACGAAGTGATCATGCTGGGCGGGCACTTGGATTCGTGGCACGCAGCGACCGGCGCAACCGACAACGCGATCGGCTGTGCCATCATGATGGAAGCGATGCGCATTCTGAAAACCCTCAACGTTAAGCCTCGTCGCACGATTCGTGTGGCATTGTGGAGTGGTGAAGAAGAAGGGCTGCTGGGATCTCAGGCTTATGTCAAAGAACATTTCGGATCGTTTGAGAATCCAAAGCCTGGTTACGAAAAGTTCGGCGGCTACTTCAACATTGATTCTGGCACCGGGCGCGTGCGCGGCGCGGGAGTCTTTGGCCCACCCGAAGGCGCGAGCATCATGCGCAAGATTCTCGAACCATTCAAAGATGACGGCGTGGTGGGCGCTACCGCTTCGCGCAGTCGCGCGCTGGGCGGATCAGACAATACTTCATTCAGCCAGGCGGGACTGCCCGGCATCGGTATGGGCCAGGATCCAATCGAGTATCAATCAAACACCTGGCACACGAACCTCGACACCTACGAACGCATCGTTGAGGACGATGTGAAGAAAGATGCGGTGGAAGTCGCCTGGTGCGTCTATCAACTGGCGATGCGCGATGATTTGTTGCCGCGTTTTGCGAAGGCCGATATGCCGCCGCTGCCACCCGCGCCACCGGCTGCTGAACCGACGCCAACGCCTCGCAGACCAGCAGGTAGAAGGTCAGCGCGACCTGAATGAGAAAGAAGAGATTCACAAACAGATCGTCCGCGCTTACGTCGACGCGTTCATCCAAACTAAGCGGCTTTGCCGCAGCACAGTGCGGTGAGCCTGCGGCTCACCGGGTCGATCAAAACAAAAAACATTTTGAGGCTGCGCCTCAGAAAATCCGGAGGCGGAGCCTCTAATTCAACTAATCTCAACGTCACGGTAAGCCGGAGGCTTACCGCCATGGACTGCGGCAGAGCCGCGACTCTTTGGGAACTTCGACGCCGATGCGAACGTTTGGCTCTTTGAATTTTTTAGTCCACAGGTTGGATCAAGCGCAGGCTTTCGGACATTCGACGCGTAGCGTAGGCGTGAGTTTAGCCGTGGCTTTCAAGCCACGGTTATTGATAGTGATCGTGTCCTCGTCGCGTTAGAGACGATTGGATGTCAACCGTCGCTATGCGACGAGATCGGTAAGGCAATCAATTCCCGGCCTTAAAAGGCCGGGCTAAATTCATGCCGTCGCTACGCGACTGATCGCGGTGCCGACACTACATTCATGTCAATCACCCGCCGCACTTTTCTAAAGCAAAGCGCAGTCGCAATTGCCGGGGCGTCGCTTAGCCGTTTCAACTTAATTACCGTCTCAGCAGCGCCGACGAAGATCATTATCATCGGCGCGGGCATGGCCGGACTTTCAGCCGCGTACGAACTGACGCAACTTGGTCACGACGTAACCATTCTCGAAGCGCGGACTCGTCCCGGCGGCCGCGTGCACACTTTGCGCGAACCGTTTTCTGACGGCTTGTATGCGGAAGCCGGCGCCGCGCGCATACCGGACAATCACGATCTCACGCTCAAGTATGTAAAGCTCTTCAACGTGCCGCTTGAGCCGATGTATCCGTCGCGGCTTTCGGCGCTCGTGTTTGATGGAGCGTCGAAGCGCGAAGTTCCGATTGATGGCTTTACCGATGGCTTAGCACAATTCTTTGGTTCCGAATTCCGTGGGCCAACTCGCTTCAGCAAGATTAAAGGCGGCAATGACAATTTGCCGAAAGCCTTCGCGCAAAGACTCGGCGACAAGATTAGCTACGGATCGCCCGTTGTGAAAATCGATCAGGACGAGAAGTCCGCGCGGGTAACCTTTCTGGAAAAAGGAACTCGACAGACCTTAACTACCGATCGCGTCCTGTGCGCCGTTCCTTTTTCAGTGCTACGCAACATCGAACTTCCGACAAATTTCTCGGAACCCAAGGTAAAGCTAATCAAAAATCTAAAATACGATTCCGTTTCCCGCGTGTACCTGCAAACGAAGAAGCGATCCTGGGAAGAGAAAGGCCTGAACGGTTTCGCGATCACGAGCGACGGAGTCGAGATTTGGCAGCCGACCTGGAACCAGCCTGGCCCGCGCGGAATCATCATGACCTATAACCGGCCGGGGCAAGCTGAAAGAATTGCCGCGCTGAAGGAACCTGAAAGAATCAGCTCCACGCTCAATCAGTTGGATGCCTGGCTGCCGGGCTTGCGCGACAACTTTGAAAAAGGCGCGACGAAATGCTGGGTCGAAGATGAATGGTCACGGGGCGCGTGGGCGTTTGTTGGACCCTTCAATTTGCTGCTGGGTTCAGCGCCCGAAGGACGCATTCATTTCGCGGGTGAACATCTGTCGCCGTGGTTTTCGTGGATGCAGGGCGCTTTGGATTCAAGCGCGCGCGCCGTGAAACAGATCAATGAAGCCGTGTAGCAGGATTGCCCTCTCCCTCTGGGAGAGGGTTGGGTGAGGGCCTGAGCGCGAAACGAATTACTTTCTTGACAGCGAGAGATGAATTCGCCGAAATCGCGAATTCATCTCTCGCTTAACGTCTAATGATTGAATCGACGTGACAAACCCTCATCCCCGACCCTTCTCCCAAAGGGAGAAGGGATATATCAGAAAGGGCCGCGCAAACTCCTACCCTCCGATGAAACTCATCGACCTCGATGGTGCGACAAAGCCTGGATCGTTGATGAAATGTCGCGGTTCTTTTTTCATCACCACGGATTCAATGAAGTCGATGATTTCCGCGCGCGAAGCGCCGTCGCGGACGACATCGCGCAATGAATGTTCCACCGTCGAGAAAAGACAGGTGCGAATCTGGCCATCGGATGTCAAACGAATTCGTGAACAAGCGCCGCAGAAAGGTTCCGTCACGGGCGCGATAATGCCGATCTCGCCCGGCGCGCCGTCAGCAAAACGATAACGAGATGAAGTCTCAGATCCGCGCACAACATCCAGTGGCTCAAGCGGAAACTTCTTGTTGATGCGTTCGTGAATTTCTCGCCCGGACACCACATCTTCGCGCGACCAGTCGTGTCCTGAATCAAGCGGCATGAATTCAATGAAGCGCATCTTCACGTCATGCTCGCGCGCGAACGCGGCAAAGTCGGCCACCTCGTCTTCGTTGTGACCGCGGACAATCACCGCGTTAATTTTAATTGGCCGCAGGCCTGCATCCTTGGCGGCTTCGATTCCTTCCATCACCCGATCCAAAACATCGACCCCGGTCATCTGCTTGAAGACGTCGCGCTTCAAACTGTCGAGGCTGATCGTGATGCGATCGAGTCCCGCTTCTTTCAAGCTATGCGCGCGATGCGGGAGAAAGTATCCGTTGGTGGTCAGCGCCAGATCGCGCAGGCCCTTCTCTTTCAACTGCGCGAGTTTGAAAATGATCTGCTCGATGTCGCGGCGCATCATCGGCTCGCCGCCGGTCAAGCGAATTTTCTCAATCCCGAGTTCGACGAAGATGTCGCAGACGTACTCGATCTCTTCGTACGAAAGCATCTGGTCTTTCTCAGCCATCGGCGGTTCACCGTGCGGCAGGCAATAGAAGCAGCGAAAATTACAGCGGTCGGTGAGCGACACGCGCAAATCGCGAATCGGACGATTGTATGAATCTCTTAAAGACAAAGACATACTTGATTCCACAATGATACAGACGAGTATCGCGCGATCAAAATTGGAGATCGGGGTCTTGCTTTGCGGTTCTTCTTTGCGGCTTCGCGCCTTTGCGTGAAACCCCCGCGGGGAGAACTATCTCACGCAAAGACGCAAAGGCGCTAAGACTCGCAAAGCCAAACTACGACACCACCAAATTGCGGTAAGAAATTCCCGGATAAGATGCTTCAAACTAGATTCATCGGCGTCGGGTTCTTCGGATCTTTCGTGTAATCGTAAAATCCGCGGCCTGACTTGCGACCGTACAAACCGGCCATCACCATGCGCTTCAAAAGCGGCGGCGACGCGAATCGCTTCTCGCGAAATTCATTGAACATGATCTCCGCGATGTAATAGGTCGTATCGAGCCCGACGAAATCTCCCAGCGTGAATGGCCCCATCGGATAGCCGCAGCCGAGCTTCATCGCGTTGTCGATATCGACGATCGAGCCGACACCTTCCTCAAGCGCGCGGATCGAATCGAGCATGTACGGCACCAGCAGGCGATTCACGATGAACCCGGTTTTGTCGCCAGCGCGCACGGGGACCTTGCCGAGCTTGCTTCCGAACTCGACCGCAGTTTCGTAAACCTGAACATCCGTGAGAATCGTGCGCACGACCTCGACCAGCTTCATCAGCGGCACCGGATTGAAGAAGTGCATCCCAATGAATCTCTGCTGGCGCTCAGGCGACGTAGCCGACATCATCTGGGTGATCGAAAGTGACGAGGTGTTCGACGCGAAAATCGTTTCCGGTTTGCACAGACTGTCGAGCTGGCGATAGGTCTTCTGCTTCTCGTCCAGGTTTTCAATGATTGCTTCGATGATAATGTCACAGTCCGCCAGGTCGTTGAACGACGTCGTGCCGAACAAACGATCGCGCGCCTGTTTCTGTTGCTCGGCGGTAATCGTTCCTTTTCCGGCAAATCGCTCGAGTGATTTTTCGATGGCTGCGAATCCTTTTTGCAGCAACTCATCTGAAACTTCGCGCACGGTAGTTTCGAAGCCGGCCATCGCGGCCGTTTGCGCAATGCCTGCTCCCATCAGTCCACAGCCCAACACACCAACTTTTTTTATTTCCATAGGGGTCTCCTTAAGAATGCGATCCACAGATTACGCAGATGTTGTCAGAACGGGGAGCGGTAGCGACCCGATCAAAAATCCACTCTATCTGGAACAGGTGCATCAAATCATTCCGGTTGCTGCCTTGATCCCGTCGCTACCGCTCCGGGTACTGACACCATCTGCGAAATCTGTGGACTGGATCACAACGTAATATCGAAATTCCTGGCCACGAAAAAGAAGCTGATCGCGACCAAAAGTAGTGCCGCGATTTGGCCGATACGCCAGGCAATCGTTACGCTCGCCGATTGCCCCGGTCGCTTGTAACTGACAACCGCAGCCAGCGCCGCGCCCGAAAACAATCCGCCCATGTGCGCAGCATTGTCGATGAT
>Ga0075435_100000972_pt1 | contig 18106 bp, 13 predicted proteins | sample RhiMethybrSRZTD4_FD_75302 | JGI IMG/M metagenome (GOLD analysis project Ga0075435, IMG submission 75302) | Populus rhizosphere microbial communities from Tennessee, USA - Rhizosphere MetaG P. TD hybrid SRZTD4 | ecosystem: Host-associated > Plants > Roots > Rhizosphere > Soil | place: USA...
GAGCGTCACGCCTGGGTGAAGTCGACCCACGACGAGCAGCGGGCCCTTGTCGCACAGGATCCCGAGACCTTCTTCGTGCCTCCGTACGTCGGCCCGAGCGGCTGGATCGGGGTCGTGATGCGAACCGTCGACCGACACGAGATGGAAGAGCTCATCATCGAAGCCTGGCGCCAAGCGGCGCCGAAACGGCTCGTGCAGGCGTTCGACCGAGGGGACGGCTGATGCTCCTCATCCGCTGTCCCTGGTGCGGCCCTCGGGACGAGATCGAGTTCCGATACGGCGGCCAAGCAGGCCTGACCTACCCGTCGGAGCCCGAAGCCCTGTCCGACGAGGAGTGGGCCGACTACCTCTTCATGCGCGACAACCCGAAGGGTCCGTTCCAGGAACGGTGGTTCCACACCGCCGGATGCAGACGCTGGTTCTACGCGGTGCGTGACACCGCGACGCACCGCTTCGTGGGGACGTACCGGATCGGGGAGGTGCCGCCCGCATGAGCGGGCGGCGCCTCCCCGAAGGCGGGTCGCTGATCGACCGCACGCGGCCGATCAGCTTCACCTTCGACGGCACCGAGTACGAAGGCTTCGAAGGCGACACGCTCGCGAGCGCGCTCCTCGCGAACGGCGTGGTCGGAGGCTTCCGGAGCCCGATCCTCGGCCGTCCACGAGGGGTCTTCACCGCGGGCCCGGAGGAACCGAGCGCGTTCGTTCAAGTGACCGAACCGTGGTTCGAGGCGATCACGGCCGCGACGATGGTCGATGTGGCTGATGGTCTCGTCGCCAGCGGGAAGGCGGGCGTTGGCGCCCTCACCCGCGAACCGCGGCCTACCAAGCCGGCGGTGCACAGGAGCAGGCACGCCGACTCGGTCGTGATCTGGAGTGCGCCTCGATCCCTTCACCCCGTCGCGTACACGGATGCACAGAGCCAGAAGGATCCGGAGCCGAACGGCGAGCGCCCGTTGATGCTCCTCGACGGGCCAACACCGACAGCCAGCAGCTTCTACGACCCGTACGACGTCATGCCGCACACGACCACCCTCGGTCTGTACGACGACGGCTACATCGTCGCGCTTCAGCGTGAGGCCGGGCTCGACACGCTCTGGCACATCCGAGCTGACCGCGTCACGCTCTCGACGGACGCGATCGAGCGTCCGATCCCGTTCGCGGGCTGTGACCTCCCGGGCGTGATGCTCGCCGGCGCGGTTCGTGACTACCTCGACCGGTTCGCCGTCGTGGTCGGCACACGTGTCGCCGTCTTCACGACGAACGACTCCGTCTCCGGACTGGCCGAACGGCTGGCCGCCCACGACGCGGAGGTCGTCGCGACCGCGGACGTTCGTGACGGCTGGAGAATAGCCGCCGCAGAAGGAGATGACGCGGTCCAGGTCGTTCGCTTGATCGGACCAGGCGGGGAGCGACGAGCTGTCGACGCGGACGTGATCGCGGTCTCCGGCGGGTGGAACCCGAACCTCGGCCTCTACCGTGCGATCGGCGGCGGTCTTCGCTACGACGACTCGATCGCGGCGTGGGTGCCGGATGGCACCGGTCCCGGATGGCTCACGGTCGTCGGGGCGGCGGCCGGGGAAGCGATCCCACCCAGCGCACCCTTCTGGTACGTCCCCGCCGACGACTACTCCACGCACTTCGTCGACTTGCAGCGCGACCAGACGGTCCAGGACGTGCTCGATGCGGTCGGAGGCGGCCTTCGCTCCGTCGAGCACGTGAAACGGGCGACGTACATCGGGACGGCCATCGACCAGGGGCGAACGAGCGGCGTCCTCACCGCCGAGATCGTGAACGATGCGCTCGGATGGGAGCTCGGCGCGCAGGGACCGACGAACGCGCGGCCGCCGTACGTCCCGGTGTCGTTCGCGGTGCTCGCCGGACTCGATCGCGGCCCGACCCTGCTCGATCCCGTCCGAACGACACCGATCCACGAGGCTTACCTCGATCGTGGAGCGGTCTTCGAGAACGTCGGCCAGTGGAAACGGCCCCACTACTTCCCTCGAGCCGGGGAGGAGATGGACCGCGCCGTCGCTCGCGAGTGCCTCGCCGTTCGGAACGGCGCCGGGGCGCTCGACGCGACGACCCTCGGGAAGATCGAGGTGGTCGGTCCCGACGCGCCGGCGTTCCTGGACCGGATGTATACGAACCGTATGTCCAACCTCGCGATCGGCTCGATCCGGTACGGCTTCATGCTGGGGCTCGACGGCATGGTGTTCGACGACGGCGTTGCGATGCGACTGGCCGAGGACCGATACCTGGTCACCACGACAACCGGCGGAGCCGCCGCCGTGCTCGACCGCTTCGAGGAGTGGCTCCAGACGGAATGGCCCGATCTGCGCGTGTACTGCACGAGCGTCACCGAGCGATGGAGCGTGGTGGCCGTGGGCGGCCCGCGGGCCCGGGACGTGGTGGCGGGCATCGGCACCGACATCGACCTCTCCGCCGAAGCGTTCCCGTGGATGACGTGGCGCGACGGCATCGTCGCCGGCGTGCCGTGCCGGGTGTGTCGAGTGAGCTTCCACGGCGAGCTGTGCTACGAGCTCCACGTCTCGTCGTGGCACGGGCGTCACGTCTGGGACGCGGTGATGGCCGCGGGCGCGGTCCCGTACGGGACGGAGGCGATGCACGTCCTGCGAGCCGAGAAGGGGTACGTGATCGTCGGGCAGGACACCGACGGCACCGTGACGCCCGACGACCTGGGGATGGGATGGATCGTGAACCCGTCGAAGGGCGACTTCATCGGCAAGCGGTCGCTCGTCCGGCCGGACACGGTGAGGCCCGATCGCAAGCAGCTCGTCGGGTTGCTCCCCGAGGACGGCACGACGGTGCTTCCCGAGGGCACCCAGATCGTCGCGGGCGACGGTCCGATCGAGCCGCCAGTGCCGATGCTCGGTCACGTGACGTCGAGCTACCGAAGCCCCGTCCTCGGGAGGACGTTCGCGCTCGCCGTGGTTCGGGCCGGACGATCGGCGATCGGCACGACGTTGGTCGCCGCGACGCGCTCGGGCCCGGTCCCGGTCTCGGTCGTCGAACCGGTCTTCTACGATCCGAAGGACGAGCGCCGTGACGGCTGAGGCTCTCGCGCGGTCGCCGCTCGAGGAACGCGCGAGCGATCTCGAGACGATCGGGGCTCGGCTCCTGCCCTTCCTCACGCAGGTCGATCTCCGGGTCGACCCCGTGAACGCCGACCGCTCGCCGTACGCGTTGCCGCTCGAACCGAACACCTCCGTCGAGCACGAAGGCGTCGCGACCCTGTGGCTCGGCCCGGACGAATGGCTCCTGGTGGGACCGCGTGGCTCTGCCGAGGACATCTCGTCGGCGTTGGGCACGGCTTTCGCGAGCGTCCATCACTCGATCGTCGACGTCTCGGCGAACCGCGTCGCGATCGAGCTCATCGACGAGGACCGCGTGGAGACGCTGTCCCACGTGTGCTCGCTCGACCTCGAGCCGCCCGCCTGGATCGCCGGTCGATGCGCCCAGTCGCTCGTCGGACGGGCGCACGTCCTGCTCGAGGAGCGGGCCGATGCCACGAGGCTCTTCGTACGCCCGTCGTTCGCGGGCTACGTGGTCGAGCTGGTCCTCGCGGTCCGCAAGGTGCGAGGCGACGTGCGAGCATGAACGACGTGGACGTCGACCGGCTCGCGAAGCTCCCACTCTTCGGTGAGCTCGATCATCACGACCTCTCGCACGTGGCGGGATGGGTCACCGAGAAGCGCTTCGTCGACGGCGACGTGCTGATCGAGGAGGGGAGCCTTCCGACCGATGTCTTCCTCATCGAGAGCGGCACGGTGGACGTCACCCACGACGAGAAGCTGATCGCGACCCTCGGCCCCGGCGACGTCGTGGGCGAGGTCGCGCTCCTGGACCCGCAACGCCGGACGGCGACGGTCACGGCCACGTCGGCGGTACGGGCCGTCGCCCTCGGCGTCGACGACTTCGCCTCGATGGACCAGGAGATGCCCGAGATCACGAGGCAGCTCCGGTCGATCGCCGAACGCCGGCGCGAGCGGTAGCGCCTAGGAAGCGAGCTCGTCGAGCATCCGGTGCTGCCACGCCGCCGTCCGCTCCACCTGGTTGAACGTGAAGACGTGGAGCGCGCGGACGTCGGCGGTGGCATCGGCGAGCGTCGGAGCGAGCCGTTCCAGGAATGCGTCCGGACCGAACGACCCGCCGCGCGCGAGGTGCCCGATCAGCTGGGTGTTCTTCTTCAGGTAGCGGGCCGAATCGGCGACGCCGATCCGCGTCGCGACGCGCATCAGCTTGGTGAGCTCCGCTTCGCCCGGGACCCCCAGGTGAAGCGGCAAGGTGAAGCCCTCGCCCCGGATGCTGGTGAGCCACATCGACACGGCGCCCGGGTTGAAGCTCATCTGCGAGGTCATCGCGGTCGCGTACCGCTGTTTCTCCCGGAGCGCGCCGAGCAAGCGATCGTCGGGGATGTCCGGATGCCCCTCTGGATAGCAGGGCACCCCGACCTCCTCGAACGGGTGCCCGAGCTCGTCCATCGCGCGCAGCAACATCACCCCGTCGTGGAACTCACCGCGGTCGCGGGAGTCGCCGCCGACCACGAACACGCGCCGGAGGCCGGCGCCCCGGGCTCGGTCGAGCAGCTCCGCCAGATGCGCCCGGTCTCGGACCATGTGCGCCGAGACGTGCGGCGTCACGTCGTGACCACGCGCGGCGACAGCCTCGGCCAGGTCGAACGTCGCCTCGATGCCGTGCGACGGCGAGGCGGTCACCGTGACCTGCGCGCCGGGCGGGAGCGCGGCGGCGTGCTCGAGCGCCGAGGCGAGCGGGATCAGCTCGTACTTCGCGTCGGCGACGAGCGACTTCAAGGCGGCCCGCTGCTCCTCGGTCAGGCTCACGCGCCGCCGCTTCCAGAACCGCCAGCTCATCCTCGCAACGTCTCCCCGGGTCGTCGCGGCATCATGCCGTAGCCCTCATCGACGGGCTACGAGCATGCCTGAACCCCCGGTCACACCGTGGATCGCGACCGATCGACCGAAGCCAGGGTCAGCCCTTCGGGATCTCCTTCGTCGGGTCCCAGTGCGGCATCTGGACGACGGTCGAGCTCACGTTCGCCTTCGGCGTCTCCACCTCCAGCGTCGTGCCGAGATCCGTGTGCTCGATCGGCAGCATGGCGAACCCGATGTTCTTCTCCAGGCGCGGCGAGTAGCAGGCGGACGTCACGCGCCCGACCACCGAGCCGCCGGCAGAGACGGGGAAGAAGTCGAGCATCTCGTTGTCGATGTAGGTGCCGAGCGGCTCGCCTTCGATGTCGACGCCGACGAGCTTCTGCGAGACGCCCTCCGCCTTGATCCGCTTCAGGGCTTCCTTGCCCATGAAGTCGGCCTCCTGGTCGAGGTCGACCATCCAGCTGTAGTGGTAGCCGACCTCGAAGGGGTTGTTCTCGTACCACATGTCCGCTCCGAAGGCGAGGATGCCGCCCTCGATGCGCCGGATGTGGCACGGCCCGATCACCTCGAGCCCGTGCGGCTTCCCCGCCTCGAGCACCGAGTCCCACAGCTTCACACCGTGCTTCGACGCGTCCCGGAGGTAGATCTCGTAGCCGACCTCGCCGGTGTATCCGGTCCGCGAGACGACGACCGACATCCCGTCCAGATCGGCCTTCATGAGGCCGTAGTACGGGACGTCGAGGATCCGGTCGCCGAAGAGCTCGGTCAGGACCTTCTTCGCGTCGGGGCCCTGGATCTGGACCGGCGCCACGTCGATCTCCTGCACCGTCACGTCCATGCCCTTCGCGGAGGCGATCCCGAGCGCGTAGAGGTTGATGTCGGAGTCGGCGAGCGACAGCCAGAACTCGTCTTCTTCGACGCGCAGCAACACCGGGTCATTGAGGATCCCGCCGTCGGGCGCCGTGATGAACACGTACTTGCACTGGTCGACCGCGCACTTGTGCAGGTCCCTCGGCACGATCATGTTCGTGAGGTCGAAGGCGTCCTTGCCCTTGATCTGGACCTGTCGCTCGACGCCGACGTCCCACATCGTGACGCCGTTCACGAGGTTCCAGTACTCGGCGACGGGATCGCCGTAGTGCCGCGGGTGATACGTGTGGTTGTAGACGCTGTACCGCGCGACGCCGTGGCGGCGGGACGCGTAGAAGTACGGCGACTTGCGGATCCGCGTGTACAGCAGGATCCCCGGGTTGTCGTTCACTGCCATCTCGAACTCCTCCTGTTCTCTATGCCCGCAGGCGCTCGCCTCTCGGGTCCCACAGCGGCTCGGCGGCGACGGTCGCCGCGATCCGTTGATCGAAGTACTGCACCTCGACCGGTGTCCCGGCCTCGGTCAGATCGGCCGGCAGGTAGCCGTAGACGATCCCGCGACCGATCGAGTAGCCGTAGTTCGCGCTCGTGACGTAGCTCACCACGCGGCCGTCCGCCAGGATCGGTTCCTTGCCCATGACCACAACGTCTGGGTCGTCCAGGGTCATGCAGGCGAGGCGCTCGGCCGGTTCGGTCTTCGCCCGGAGCGCGTCCCGGCCTTGGAAGTCCTTGTCCATCTTCACCGCGAAGCCGAGGCCGGCCTCGAACGGTGTGTGCTCCGTGTTGATGTCCTGGCCCCAGAGCCGGTAGCCCTTCTCGAGCCGGAGCGAGTCGAACGCCCCGAGCCCCCCGGCGATCAAGCCGTGCTCGCGACCGGCCTCCCAGAGGAGGTCCCAGACGCGCGCCCCCATCTCGATCGGCCCGTACAGCTCCCAGCCGAGCTCGCCGACGTAGCTGATCCGTTGCGCGAAGCACGGAGCCTCGCCGACGGCCAGCGGGCACATCGTCATGTACCGGAAGGCCTCGTTCGACACGTCGGTGTCCGTGACGGCGGCCAGGACGTCGCGAGCACGCGGTCCCCAGAGGCCCATGCAGAACCGGTGGTCGGTCATATTCGCGATCCAGACGCGCTCGTCGTCGCGGATCTGTGAGCCGAGCCACGCCAGGTCGTGCATCCCGGAGCCGCCGCCGGTCACGACCATGAAGGAGTCCTCGCCTGCTCGCGTGACCGTGAGGTCGCATCGGATCCCGCCGCTCGGCGTCAGCATCGCCGTGTAGATCACGGTCCCGACCGGCCGGTCGATCCGGTTCGCGCAGACGCGCTCGAGGAACGCGAGCGCGTCGGGACCCTCCACGTCGAGCTTCACGTACGGCGTGATGTCGAACAGCGCCGCCCGTTCCCTCGTCGCGAGGTGCTCGGCGCCGACGGCCGGCGACCAGTTCTGTGCCGCCCAGCCGGTCCTCCATTCCCACGGCGCGCCGCTCAGCACCTTGTTCGCGTCGAACCACTGCGGCCGCTCCCACCCGGCAGCGGTGAAGAACTGCGCGCCGAGCTCCTGGTGGCGTTCGTAGAACGGCGTGAGACGGAGGCCGCGCGGCCGAGCCATCTGCTGGAGCGGGTGGAGGATGTCGTAGACCTCGCGGTACTGCTGTTTCCCGCGCTCCAGGACGTACGGCGGGGTCGTCATGAAGCCGTAGAAGCGATTCGCGTCGGCTTCCCCCATGTCGTAGGTCGGCTCGCCCGTGGCCATCCACTGCGCGACCTGCTCGCCCATCCCCCCGGCGTGCGTGACCCACACGGCCTCGCAGACCCAAACGCCGCGCGTCCGCGCGCTCTCTCCGACGATCGAGCCAGCGTCGGGCGTGAACGAGAACATCCCGTTCAGGGAGCGTGCCGGGTCGGACGGCCGCATGTGCCCTCGGAGCGCCGGCAGCAGCCGCCCGGCTTCGGTCTCGGCGGGGGCGAAGTCGGCCGGCGTGAACGGCATCAGCGACGGCTGCATCGCGCCGCCGGGAGGCCGAAGATCTGCCTGCAGCGTCGCGATCGGCTCGTGGTGATAGCTGCCCACGCCGTAGTGGTCCTCGCGCTGGCGGAAGTACATCGCGAAGTCCTGGTGGCGGAGGATCGGATGGACGACCTCGCGCGTCTCCGCCGCGAGCTCGGCGATCGGTTCGGTCCACACGAGCTGGTGCTGGACCGCCACGAGCGGGATCGGGACGCCGGCCATCGCGCCGACGGTCGGCCCCCAGATCCCGGCGCAGATCAGGAGGCGCTCGCACTCGATCCGTCCCCGGTCGGTCTCGACCGCGCGGATCCGCCCATGCGCCGTGTCGAAGCCCGTGACCGTCACACCGCCCTCGAACGCGACGCCCTTCGCTTCCGCCCGACGCGCGAGCGCCGTCACGATCCGAACGCCCTTCGCGATCCCATCGCTCGGAACCAGGTACGACCCGAGGATCGTCGACGGATCCAGGAGGGGGATCCGCTCGGCCGACTGCTCCGGTGTGAGGATCTCGGTCTCGCCGATCCCGTAGGAGGTCGCCCACCCGCGGCGCCGATGCAGCTCCGTCATCCGCTCGGGCGTGGCCGCGACCTCGATCCCCCCGACACCGAACCACGCCGGCTCCGCGTCGACCTCGAGGTCCGTGTAGAGGCGAACCGAGTCCTGCGCGATCCGGCACATCGTCCGCGAGGGGTTCGTCTGGAAGACGAGACCCGGCGCGTGTGACGTGGATCCGCCCGTCTCGAAGAGCGGACCCTGATCGAGCACGAGGACGTCGGGCTGGCCAAGCTCGGCGAGGTGGTAGGCGGCCGACGCACCGACGATGCCGGCACCGACGACCACGGTCTGGGCTCGGTCCTTCATCAGATGGCGTGGATGCTAGTGACGGCCGTTGCAGTGCCAAGGCCGTCGTTGCGCGACCAGCAACAGAACGGCGAACGAGTGGTGGGGCGGCCGCGGAGCGGCCGCCCCCACCCCACTTCAGCTAAGCCGGCGGGGCGACCGAGAGAGACGGCACAGGTGAGCCGTTCTGCACAGCGAGCGCCGCGTCAACCCATGGCTGCCACACCGTCGGGTTCGCGTCGATCCATTTCTCGGCTGCCTGGAGCGGTTCCATCCCGCTGTGGATATCCAGCGCCACCGAGTCCTGGTCGTCGTTGGTCCACTTCATGGCCGAGAGGAGCGTGAACGCCGCCGGCGCCTTTGTCGCGAGGTCTTGGTTGAACGCCTTGTAGAGAGGGTCCTGCGGATAAGCACACGCATACTTGGAAGGGTCGTTCGCAGCCGCGTCCGTGCATGTCTGAGTGATGTCCGGAAGTTTGACCATCGTAAGGTCGTACTTCGCTTGTGCCCAGTGTGGCGTCCAGAAGTACATGAGGATGGGCGCCTGCTTCTGGTAGGCGGTGTTGAGCGCGGTCAGCTCTGCCTGCTCCGAGCCGCCGTAGACGACCTTGAGGTTGAGTCCGAGGTTGTCGGCGATGGCTTGGTCGTAGGTGCCGTAGCTCGGATCGCCGTCGAGGATCTGACCGGAGCTCCCGGACTCCGCCGTCTGGAACATCGACTCGTCTCCCTTGATCCCCTCCCAGGTCGCAAGTTCCGGGTGCGCCTGAACGAGATAGGTAGGAACGAACCAACCGATCTGACCGGTGACTCCGTTCAGGCCGGCGTCGATCACACCGTTGCCGGACTGGATGTACTTGGCGTAATCCTTCGGGTGCACCGACGGCCAGACCTCGAGGGTCGCGTCGAGGGTCCCGTTCGCGAGCGCGGGGAACTGCGCGTACTCGTCGATGTTCTTGGTCTCGACCGTGTAGCCGAGCTTGTCTTGCAGCAGTGCTTGAGCGACCGCGACATTGGCGGCGGAGCCCTCCCATGCGTTGATCGCGAGGTTGATCGTGGTCCCGCTGTTGTCGGGGACCGCGGCTCCCGATGCCCCCGGGGACGAGCTTGAAACATTGCTGCACGCAGCGAGCAGGGTGATCGCGGCGAGCGCTGCGAAGCTCGCCCTGAGATGGCGTCGGATCACGCTTCCTCCTCCTTCGGCTCCATCGAACCTTCCGTTCCACCTATCTGTACGCCCGTTCGCCGCATGCGGGGCGTGCCGAAGAGCCATCCGAGCGCATGCTCACCGGCCGGTCGTTTGCGTGCCATCGGCTGCCCCATCGCCTGCGTTATCCGATCGATGACGATCGCGAGCAGCAGGATGCAGATCCCGGCCACCATCCCCCGGCCCGGGTCGTGGTTGAGCCCCCTGAGCACCTCGAGCCCCAGTCCGCCCCCGCCGATGAGCCCGGCGATGATGACGACCGACAGCACCATCATGATCGTCTGGTTGACCCCTAGCAGGATCGAGGGCCGGGCGAGCGGGAGTTGCACCTTGGTGAGCACCTGCCGGTCGGTGGCGCCGAACGCGACCGCCGCCTCGACCCGCTCGGGCGGCACCTGCCTGATCCCCAGATCCGTGAGGCGGATGCACGGAGGAAGCGCGTAGACCAACGCCGCGACGATGCCGGGGACCCTCCCGACGGCGAACAACGCGATCACCGGCACGAGGTAGACGAACTGGGGCATCGTCTGCATGACGTCGAGGAAGGGTCTCAGCACCCGCTGGACGCCGTCGCTGGTGGCCGACCAGATCCCGAGGGGGATCGCGATCGCGACGCTGAGGACCACCGCCACGATCACCTGGCTCAGCGTGTCCATCGCGATGTCCCACATGCCGATCACACCGACCGCAGCGATCAGGAGGAACGACGCGACCGCCAACCCGATCCGCCGAGACGTCGCCCAGGCTGCCGCCGCGGCACCAAGGCACACCATCCACCAGGGCAGATCGAGCAGGAGGCTTCGGAGAGGATCGAGTGCGTACTTCACGACGACGTCCGTGATCCAGCTCGTAACGCCGCCCAACGTCCTCGTGATCCAGTCGACCGCGGTATTGACGGGATTCGCGATCGAGAACGTCCAGGCATCGGGGAACAGTTCCTGTCGAAGCACCTGGCGTCCGATCACGATCGCGGTGACCACGACGACGGCCGCTGCGATGAAGCCGATCCGTCGGGAGAACGACCAGCCGAAGACCCGAATAGCCTTCGAGCCTCGCCGCTGACGATCTCGCTGGCTCCAGGCGTACGACACGCGGTCGAGGACGATCGCGAGGATCACGATGCCCAGGCCGGCCGCGAGCGCCTCACCCACGTTCAGGTTCTGCAGCGCTTGGTAGACGCTGAGCCCGAGACCGGGGTAGCCCACCGTGGCCGCGATCACGATGATCCCGAGCGCCATCATGATCGTCTGGTTGACCCCCAGCATGATCGACGGCTTGGCGAGCGGGAGCTGCACCTTGCGGAGCAGCTGCCACGACGTCGAACCGAACGACTCCCCCACCTCGACGGAGGTCTCGGGAACCGTGCGGATACCGAGGCTCGTGAGCCGGATCGCCGGCGGCAACGCGAAGATCACCGTCGCGATCATCGCCGAGGTCGTCCCGATGCTGAAGAGCAGCACTAGCGGCACGAGATAAGCGAACGCCGGAACGGTCTGCATCGCGTCGAGCACTGGCCGGAGGAGGCTCTCCAGCCGGGGATGTCGCGCCGACAGGATCCCGACGGGGATCCCGATCACCAGAGCGACGGCGACCGACACGAGGACGAGGGCCAGCGTGAGAAGGCTGTCCTCCCACAGGCCGAGCAGACCGATCGCGAGGAACCCCAGCGCGGTGAGCACGGCCATCCGCCATCCGGCCAGCACACCTGCGATCGCGACGAAGATCGCTCCCACGCCGAGCCACGTGAACCGCTTGAGCTGCAGCACGATGTGATCGACCAAGGAGTTGATCCCGTTCCTGAGAGGAACGAGAACGTGCACGAACAGCGGGTTCGTCCGTTGGTGCGTGATCACCCAGTCGTTGAAGGCGTTGAACGGCTTCGCGGCATCCACGGACAACGAGCCCGGGAACCCACCCGAGAAGAGGAGCAGCCCGCCAGCCATCACCGCGATGACGACAGCGGTCCAGATCGCGCGTCGGCGCCACGGCGACTCGGGTGTGTGGACGACGACGCTCAGGTCGCCGAGTGCCTCAGCCTCCCGGACAGGGATCGCCATGGCGATCAGGCCTCGACCATCGCCGCGAGCACGGTCTCCCGATCCACCACACCGATCTGGTCCCCGTCCTCCACCACGCGGAACGGCCGGTCGTCCTTCACGACGAGGGGGAGCAGGGACTGCACGACCATGTCGCTCGCGACGTCTCCCGCGTACGCGTGTTCGCCGTTCGGCGACCGCATGATCGTCCGGGCGGTCAAGACGTGGGCCCGAGGGACGTCGCGCGTGAAGTCCGACACGTAGTCGTCGGCTGGATGTGAGACGACGTCTTCGGGGGTTCCGACCTGGACGAACTTCCCGTCCTTCATGATCGCGATGCGATCGCCGAGCTTCAGCGCCTCGGCGAGGTCGTGCGTGATGAAGATCATCGTTTTGCGCACCTCTCGCTGCAAGCGGATCACCTCATCCTGCATGTCACGGCGGATCAGCGGGTCGAGGGCGCTGAACGGCTCGTCGAAGAGCATGATCTCGGGATCGGTGCAGAGGGCGCGCGCGAGCCCGACCCGTTGCTGCATACCGCCGGAGAGCTCATCCGGATAGGAACGCCCCCAGCCGCCGAGACCGACGGTCTCCAGGACTTCGTTCGCCTTCGTTTCGCGCTGCTCCTTATCGACGCCTTGGATCTCGAGACCGAACGCAACGTTGTCCACGATGAGCCGGTGGGGAAGGAGCCCGAAGTGCTGGAACACCATGCTGATCTTCCGGCGCCGGACATCGCGGAGGTGATCGTCGTCGAGCGCCACCAGGTCCTCGCCGTCGACGAACACCTGCCCGGCCGTCGGCTCGTGCAACCGGTTCAGCATCCGGACGAGGGTCGACTTGCCCGACCCCGAGAGGCCCATGACGACGAAGACCTCACCCTTGGCGACATCGAATGACACGTCACGGACCGCGGCGACGCAGCCCCTCTTCTCGAGGAGCTCGGCGCGCGGCAGGTCGGCGTCGGGCGTCCCGACGATGCGGTCCGCTTTCGGTCCGTAGATCTTCCAGACGTTCCGACACGAGACCGTCGCCTGCGCGTCGTCCAACGGGACCCCCCTCGACGGCTGAAGCCGACCGGCCCGATGCTGGGCCCTGCGCCGCCACCGCGCAAGGTAGCGGTTGCAGCCTCGACAACCCACGAGCGCGCGCTGGTTCGGGCTGGTGCAGACTCACGCCGATGGCCCGGCGGTACGACTTCGTCATCGTCGGCGGGGGATCCGCCGGGAGCGCCCTGGCCAACCGGTTGTCGGTCGATCCGACCACCCGGGTGCTCGTGCTCGAGGCCGGACGTCCGGACTACCCGTGGGACCTCTTCATCCACATGCCGGCGGCCCTGACGTTCCCGATCGGGAGCCGCTTCTACGACTGGAAGTACGAGTCCGAGCCGGAGCCCCACATGGGAGGCCGCCGGATCTACCACGCCCGCGGGAAGGTCCTCGGCGGATCCAGCAGCATCAACGGGATGATCTTCCAGCGGGGCAACCCGCTCGACTACGAGCGCTGGGCGGCCGAGCCCGGGATGGAGACCTGGGACTACGCGCACTGCCTGCCCTACTTCAAGCGGATGGAGACGTGCCTGGCGGCGGCCGCTGACGACCCGTTCCGCGGCCACTCCGGCCCGCTCGTGCTCGAGCGGGGTCCGGCGACGAACCCGCTGTTCGGCGCGTTCTTCGAGGCGGTCCAGCAGGCCGGCTACGCGCTGACGGACGACGTGAACGGGTACCGGCAGGAGGGGTTCGCGCCCTTCGACCGGAACGTCCACGACGGCCGACGGCTCTCCGCCGCCGGGGCATACCTCCGCCCGGTGATGGGACGGAAGAACCTCGACGTCCGGACGCGGGCGTTCGTGACGCGGATCCTGTTCGACGGCCGGCGCGCGACCGGGGTGGAGGTCGTGCGACGCGGCACGCCCGAGCGCATCGAAGCGGGCGAGGTGATCCTCTGCGGCGGGGCGATCAACTCCCCGCAGACGCTGCAGCTCTCCGGCGTCGGCGACGCCGCTGACCTGAAGGCGCTCGACATCGACGTCGTCGCCGACCTGCCGGGGGTCGGACAGAACCTCCAGGACCACCTCGAGGTCTACGTCCAGTACGCGAGCACCCAGCCAGTCTCGGTCGCCCCGTACCTGAAGTGGCGGAACCGGCCGATGGTCGGTCTGCGGTGGCTCCTGTTCAAGAAGGGCCCCGGCGCCACGAACCACTTCGAGGGCGGCGGCTTCGCGCGGAGCAACGACGACGTAGCGTACCCCAACCTGATGTTCCACTTCCTCCCGATCGCGGTGCGTTACGACGGCTCGGCGCCGGCGAGCGACCACGGCTACCAGGTCCACATCGGGCCGATGACGTCGGACGCGCGCGGCACGGTCGCGATCCGTTGCACCGATCCCCGCGAGCACCCCGCACTCCGGTTCAACTACCTGTCGACCGACCAGGACCGCCGCGAGTGGGTCGAAGCGATCCGCGTCGCCCGCTCGATCCTGACGCAGCCGGCGTTCGAGCCGTTCAGCGGCGGCGAGCTGTCGCCCGGCCCATCGGTCGAGACCGACGAGGAGATCCGAGCGTGGGTGGCACGCGACGCCGAGACGGCGCTCCATCCGTCGTGCACGGCGAAGATGGGCGACGCCGCCGACCCGACATCCGTCGTCGACCCGACGTCGATGGGCGTCCATGGCACGGAGGGACTCCGGGTCGTGGACGCATCGGTGTTCCCGTTCATCACGAACGGGAACATCTACGCACCGGTGATGATGGTCGCGGAGAAGGCGGCGGACCTGATCCTGGGGAACACACCGGCCCCGCCCGAGCCGATCCCCTTCTACCGCCACGGCGGCTGACGCTCAGCCGAAACCGAGGACGATCAGCCCGGCGGCGACGAGCACCACGCCGACGTACTGGTTCGCGACCGGGCGCTCGCCCAGGTAGATCACGGACAGCCCGACCGCGATCAACGGGAACACGGCGGACGCGACGAGCACGATCGTGACGAGCCCGACCGACGCGCCGTAGGAGTAGCCGATCACGCCGACGAGATCGGCCAGCCCCACCCCGAGGGCGGCGACGATCCCGGCACGCGCCGGCAGGCGCGCGCCGAGATCCCGCCGCTGGACGAGCGCGACGACCGCGATCCCGGCGAGCTGGGCGCACCGCGATGCCCAGAGGCCGATGACCCATCCGAGGTGCCTGGAGAGGTAGGCGAGGAAGAACCCTCCGACGCCGAAGCCGATGGCCGAGGCGACCGCCCACGGGAGCCCCGGCGGCATCCCGTGCGTCCCGGCGCGGAGCTTCTGGAGGTCCGTCGACGTGAGCATCACACCGACGACGGTGATCACGCCGCCAGCAAGCGCCACGGCGCTCGGGCGTTCCCCGAGCACGACGATCGCGAGCACGACGCCGACGAGCGCGTACGTGGCGCCGATCGGTGAGACGACCGCGACGGGACCGAGCTCCAGCGCGCGATAGTGCGTGACGTACGCCGCCGCGGAGAAGACGGCGTTCAGGAACAGCACGCCGAGCAGCGTCGAGACCGGCGTCACGCTGTCGCCTGCGGCCAGCACGAGCACCGTCGCCGCGAGCGCCGTGAACGTCTGCGCGATGACGACGGTCCAGAGGCTGCCGACCCGCCGTCCGGTGACCGCACCCCAGAAGTCGGCGACCCCCCACCCGAGGGCCGCGATCAGGCCCTCTAACACCTGGCGATCACTCCGGCATCCGAGCCTCGGCGAGCGCGTCGACGGCCACGGCGCCCCGCCCGGCGACGACGAGCGGGTTCGCTTCGAGCGAGACGAGCCGGTGGCGGAGGTCGTGGGCCGCGCGGGCGATCCCCTCCACGGCCTTCGCCACGGCACGGAGGTCGTGCTGGCCCGGATCGAGGCCGCACCGCTCCGCCTGTGAGGTCACGAACCGCGTCGACTGCTGCGCCGAGAGGGGCGCGGCGACGAACGTCGCCGCGCCCCTCTCGGCGAGCGCCCCGCCGGGTCGCATCGTGACCGCCGGCCCGAAGCGCTCGTCGACGAGGGCGCCGACGAGCACCTCGTGCCCCCGCACCATCTGCTGCACGAGCACCTTGGGCGTTCGCGCGCCGGCCGTCCCGGCCGCGGCCAGGACGTCCGTCGCCGCTCGTTCGACCTCCCGGGCGCCCCGCAGGTCGAGCTGGACGCCGCCCAGCTTCGCCTTGTGCGGCAGCTCGGGCGCCAGCGCCTTCACGGCGACCGGGCCTCGGATCGCCGCGGCCGCCGTGACCGCCTGCGCCGGCGTCGCCACGACGCGCTCCCTGGGCCGGGCCACGCCGTAGAGCTCGAAGATCCTCGCGGCGACGCCCTCGTCGAGGGGTCCGCCGGCGCCGCGGAGCGCGCGGAGCGCCTTCGCGCGCGCGGGGTGAGCGGCCACGGCCGGAACCGCCGACGCGCGGACCCCCTGGAGGTCGAGCAACGCGCGGATCGCGTTCGCCGACGCTCGGTGACCCTGGAGGAACGGGAGTCGCTTCCATCGTTCGACGAACCGCTTCGCCTCCGGGAGGTACGCGAGCGGCGACATCGAGACCGACGCGAACGCCACGCCCGTCGCCCTCTGGAGCTCGATCGCCTTCGCGAGCACGGCGTCCGCCCACGGCGCCTCGTCCTCGAGCCGAGGAGGGAACGCATCGAACGCGACGAACCCGACCCCAGGGTCGGCCGCCAGCGCCGCGAGCGCGTCGACGAACATGTCCGTCTCGACCGCCGCCTGGCCCGTGACGTCGAGCGGGTTGTTCTGCGACGCGAACGACGGCAGCGCCCTCCGCAGCCGGCGCTTCGTGTCCGGACGGAACGCCGGCAAGGCGAGATCGGCGGCCCCGGCTGCCTCGGCGAACAGGGTGCAGGCGCCGCCGGACTGCAGGGCGGCCGCGACGCCGTCGGTCCGCAGCTTCGTCGTGCGCGAGAGCAGCAGCGTCGCCTCGAACATCGAGACCGGGTCCTCGACGAGGACGACGCCGTGCCCCCGGAGCCACGCGTCGCGGAGCGCGGTGTTCCCGGCGAGCGCCCCGGTATGCGCGACGATCGAACGGAGCGCCGCTTCGGAGCGGCCCTCCGGGGCGCAGATCAAGACCGGCTTGCGGGCGTTCCGCAACGCGTCGAGACCGCGCGCGATCGCCTCAACGTCGCGCATCGTCTCGACGTAGCTCGCGACGACCTTCGTCGCGCGATCGGCGGCCGCCCACGAGAACAGATCGCCGAGGCCGAGGACGGCCTCGTTGCCGACGCCGAGGATGATGCGGAGACCGACGCCGCGGTCCGAGGCCATCTGGTTCATCGTCCATGCCACGGTCCCCGACTGGGAGATCACGCTGATCGATCCCGGGATCGGGTCCGCGGGCGGCGTGGTGCCGTACGGCGCGACCCGGTCCACGTAGTTCACGAACCCCTCGACGTTGGGACCGAGGATCGGGATCCGGGTACGGAGGGACGCTTCGCGCAATCGCGCCTGGAGCTCGCGCCCCTCGTCGCCCGCCTCGGCGAAGCCGCTCGAGACGACCATGATCCCCCGGACCCCGTTCGCACCGCAGTCGTCGATCATCCGGGCGACGACCCGTGCGGGCACGACGAAGACGACGAGGTCGACGCCGCGCGGCAGATCGGCGATCGAGGCGAGGCACGGGCGTCCCCAGACGGTCTCGTACTTCGGGTTGATCGGGTAGAGCTCACCCGCGTAGCCGACATGCCGGAGCGACCGCTCGATCTCCGGAGCCCACGAGTCCGACGACTCCGACGCCCCCACGATCGCGATCGACCGTGGCGCGAGCAGCGGCCGAAGGTCCCAGGGCACGGTCAGCCCTCCCCGCGGAACCTCGTGTCCCTCCAGGCGATCGCGGCCTTGAGCCCGTGCTCTTGCGTGATCCGGCGGAACTCGTCCCGGGCGGGGAGGTTCGCCGTCTCGATCATCACGTCGAGCTCGGTGTTCGCCGCCATCGCGGCGCGGAACCCGGCGACGTCCCAGACCCGGTTGACGGCGCGCTTCGTCGTCTGCACCACGAACGGCTCGTTCTTCGCGATCGCTTCGGCGAGATCCATCGTCGCCTCGTCCAGCCGGTCGCGCGAGACCACGCGGTTGACGAGCCCCATCCGGTGCGCCTCCTCCGCGGTGATGCGGTCCTCGCCGGTGAACAGGAGCTCCTTCGCCGCGCGGACGCCGACGATCCACGGCAGGAACATCGACACGACGCCCGAGCCGAACCGGATGTCGACGTAGCCGAACCTGGC